>Ga0310123_10000021_pt1 | contig 129503 bp, 118 predicted proteins | sample CB6_AW_1057_MG_FD_203505 | JGI IMG/M metagenome (GOLD analysis project Ga0310123, IMG submission 203505) | Marine microbial communities from Western Arctic Ocean, Canada - CB6_AW_1057 | ecosystem: Environmental > Aquatic > Marine > Oceanic | place: Canada: Western Arctic Ocean | collected...
ACCCGAGCCTGAGCCTGCACCCGAGCCTGAGCCTGCACCCGAGCCTGAGCCTGCACCCGAGCCTGAGCCTGCACCCGAGCCTGAGCCTGCACCCGAGCCCGAGCCTGCACCTGAGCCCGCGCGCATCCTGAAAGCCGCTCCCGCTCGCAACTTCGCTCCGGAGCGGAGCCAAAGCGACATCGCCCGCGACATCGGCCAACTAATCCTTTCGGCGGACTACACCGTGTTCGACCACATCCAGCTTGGCTTAGATGAGGGTGTGGTGGAGATCGAAGGCTCTCTGACGACTCGAGAAAAGAAAGATTCGCTCGAGAACAGCATCGCGAACGTCTCGGGCGTCGTCTCGGTCAAGAGCGACATCCGCGTCCAATCCGACTCTTCCGCAGATCAAAGGCTGCGACGGAACCTGTTCCGCCGCATCTACGACGATCCTTCTTTCGTCGAGTTTGCCGACCAATCCAACCCTCCCATCCACATCATCGTTGACGGCAAGCACGTGACGTTGACGGGCGCCGTGGACACGCTCATTCAACAAATGGCGGCGGAGGCGATCGTGCGTACGACCTTCGGCGTGCTTTCGGTGAAGAACCGAATCCGCGTTCGCGAGTAGCGCGTCCGATCTTCAGGCCAAAGCACCTCGAAGCGCGGCGACCTGCGTGCGGACATGATCCGCCGAGACGCGGCCAACTGGAATCGGTTCGCCCACCGAGATGCCGATGGGACTCGAGAGCTTCCCGAATGTCAGGTCGCGAAGCCGCTTACGAGCGCGTGAGAACAAGCTGCCCCAGAGCCCCGAAAGGCCCATGGGCACAACGGGGACCGGCGTGCGACCCAGGATGTGCTCGATGCCTTTGCGAAACGCGCGCAACTCGCCGTCTTCCGTCAGGCTGCCCTCGGGAAATATGCAGACGGCTTCGCCGTTATCGAGAGCCTCCGCAATCTGATCCATCGCTGTTCTCAAGATCTCGGGGTTCTCATTCCGCCCCGCGATTGGGATGACGCCGGCCCAGCGCAAGAGCTTGCCGACGATGGGCAGCTCGCCGAATTTGTAATACATGACGAAGCGCACCGTCCACGCTAGCGTCGCCGCGAGAATGAACCCGTCCACATAGGTCACGTGGTTCGCGGCGAGGAGCACGGGACCGTTGCGGGGGATGTTCTCGAGTCCATCGACGCGAGGACGGTACACGAGGCGCACGACGAGCCAGACGAACAGACTGGCTAACAAGTCCGGCACGAGCTTGAAGATATAAACGACGACCGCGGCGTTCATCAAAGCGCCCACGAGATAGACATAGACCGAAGGGATGCCCAGGGCCGCGTAGCCATAGGTCACCGCTGCGGAAGCGACCATAAAGAGCGCGGAGAGAATGCCACTCGCCGAGAGCACCCGCGAGCGACGACGCGCGGGCGACCGCTCTTGCACGAGCGTATTGAGCGGGACCACGAACAAACCGCCGCAGATGGCGATGCCGAGCAAGTCGAGGACCATCCGAAGACTGCCACCCGTTAGAAGGAACGTTTGGAGTCCAACGAGTCGGTTGACCGCGATCGACTCGTAAGCGAGAGTCGCAAAGAAAAGGTCCAGCAAGAACACGCTCAAACCCAAAGCACCCGCGGGTGCGAGCGCGCTCTTCAATCGATGCCTCGCGAAACGCCCGCATGCGAGCGAGCCGATGCCGATGCAGAACAACATGAGAAAGAACGTGACAACTTGTTCGTTGACGTAGAGGATTTGCTTTCCGTAAGTGGGGAGGAGGGTGAGTAGCGTGGCGCCGAAGAACCAAAACCAGGACACGCCGAGAATCAAGCGGAACACGGACGGGTCTTCGGCCGCGAAGCGGCACGCTTTTGTCGCCTGGCGAACAGGATTCCAGTCGAAGGGCAGCTCCGGATCGCTCGCACGCCCTTCCGGAATCTGCCGGCTCGTGAGGTATCCGGCAGCCGCTACGACGAGCAAAAGCCCAGCCGTGACGGGCGTGGCCCAGCCACCCGCTTCCATGAGAAGCCCGCCGCCCATCGTCCCCAACAAGATCGCGAGAAAGGTTGCTCCACCAACGAGCGCATTTCCGGAAACGAGCGTCTCCGAGTCGAGAGATTCGGGAAGGATGGCGTATTTCACAGGGCCGAAGAACGCCGACTGCGTCCCCATGAGAAAGAGCGCAACCGCGAGCAGCCACGCGCTTTCTGTGACGAAGCCGGCCGCGGCCACCGCCATGACACCGATCTCCCAAAGCTTGATGAGCCGCACGAGTTTGGCCTTTTCGAACTTGTCCGCAAGTTGGCCGGCGAAAGCGGAGAACAGAAAGAACGGAAGGATGAAAAGGCCGTTCAGAAGCGGCGTCCAGAGCCCTCCATCATGTGCGCTCGAGAGCGCGCCGAACGTGATTAGGAACACGAAAGCCGTCTTGAACAAATTGTCGTTCATCGCCCCTAGAAACTACATCCAGAACAACGGGCCGAAGCGCCTTTCGCGAATCAATTGAAGCTGACTCATCTCTTCCTCCTGACGGAGAGCTAAAGAGCAAGAGCCGTACCAAACACAAGAATCTTAAATTCAACAACTTACGGCGCTGACGGTGCAGCTTCTTGCATGCAGCCCTGCATGGTCGGGACCGCGTGCTAGGATCGCGACGTGCCCACCGCGAAACCGGCCGCGCTAGTGGTGGCTCTGGCCTTCGCCATCTCCTGCCGAACAGAGCTTGAGAAACCAGCCGACAACGTCCGGGTGGTCGTCCTCGGCTTCGACGGCGCCAACTGGGAGACCATCGACCCGCTCATCGAGGCGGGGAAGCTACCGCTCCTCGCGAAGCTGAAACAAGAGGCCGCCTGGGCGCCTCTCACGACGTTCAAACCCACGAAATCCCCTGTCATCTGGACGAGCATCGCGACGGGAAAGTCTATGGATAAGCATGGCATCCTGGATTTCGTATACATGGAGCAAAACGACATCCAGGTTCCCTACAGCAATTCCGAGCGCCGCGAGCCTTCGATTTGGCAGATCCTCGATCACGCCGATCTCCGCTCCGTCATCGTGAATTGGTTCGTGACCTACCCGCCGGACGCGATCGACGGCGTCATGGTGTCGAACCGTTTTCGCAAGACGCTTCTCTTGAAACAAGACCAGCGCCCACGGCTTGCGGACTCCGTACACCCGCCGCATTATTTCAGCGAGCTCGAACCTTTCTTGAGCCTCGACTACGAGAACATCCGCATGGGGCGCGAGCTACCGGATCTCCCGCGCTTGCACGAAAGCTTGAGCCCGTCGAACAACGCCGACGACATTCAAGTGCTGAAGGATTATCGGATCTACGTGCTTCAAGAAGCGCTCAACGAGAACGTCGCCAAGCACCTTTACGAGAGCGAAGATTTCGATCTGTTTGCCGTTTATTTTCGTTTGCCCGACATCGTGCAACATACAGCGTTCAGCTTGATCGACCCCGACCGAGTCCAGAAAACACTCGCCGCGATGCGAAAGGGCGATCTCACCCGTTCAGACCGCGCTCTGTTCCAGGAAAGCCTTTCCGCCGTGCTCGAGCCGTTCTATCGATACATGGAACGTATCATCGAGTCCTATCTGAGCTCTATGCCGGAGAACGCTTATCTCATCGTTGTCTCGGATCACGGCTTCTCACTACACCGCGGAGGATACGACCACTATCACATCCCCGAGAGCTTCCCCGCTCCAAGCGGCATCTTCATGATGAAAGGACCCGGAACGAAGCCGGGCCTCGTGCCATCGGTGAGCGTCTACGACATTGCCCCCACGATCCTCCATCTCTTCGACCTTCCTATTGGCGAGGACATGGACGGAAGCGCCCTTACCACGGCGCTCACCTGGGAGCGCAATACGGGGAAGAAGCGCTATGCCCGCGATCTCATGGAGCCGAAGGAGCATCGCCGCGACGCGGAGATCGACGCGCGCACGCTCGACGAGCTGCGCTCGCTCGGCTACATCAAGTAGTCAGGCGGAGATAGCGGCTAGAACTCGATGCGCACCTCCCCGACCACCTGCTGCTTGATGAAATCCCCGAAGATGTGCTGCTGAACATCCGCGTTGTTCAAGTTCGTCACCTTGACGGCCGTCGTTATCCGATCATCCGCCCACCTAACGCCGAATCCCCCATTGATGGTGAAATAGGAATCCGTCGGACCGTGGTAGCGCGCCGTCAGAACGTCGGTCCAGAACGCGTCATCTGTATAATTTGCAGAGAGATTTCCAAAATAGCGTCCCTTGCTGTAACGGAAGCCGAGATTGAAACGATTCTTGGACGGGAAGTTTAACTCGGCCAGCGTCTCCGAGCTCTCAGTGACAGGCTCCGCTTGGAACGTGTAATTGACAAAGACGTTCAACTCCCGCGAAGTTTGCGCGATGAGCAAAAGCTCGACGCCCTTGTCCCTAACTTCGTCGAAGTTGAGATAGGTGAATTGGGAAGGGATGCCCGAGCCCAGAAAATTGAGCAAATCGAGAACAGCTGGGGCAAAGGCCAGCTCGGTGGCGGATTGGCACTGTTATAGGTTGCCGACTGCGTAAAGATGATGTTGTCGGTCGTGTCGTTCACGTAGAAAGCCACACCGACCGTGTACTTGTTGGCAAAAGTTCCGGTATAGCCGATCTCATAAGCGGTCAAGCTCTCCTCGTTGAGACCCGTGTTCCCGCTGGCTTGGAGGGGGAATATAAACTGTTGGCCCGCGAGCGCCGGATTGATTAGCCCGAGATCGAGAACCTGCAGGATCGTCACGTCGAGAAAGTTGTTCACGAGCGACGGCGCTCGGAAGGCGCGATTGTAGGAGACCCGGAACGTATGATTCCGGTCGGGTTTGATCATGAAAGTCGTGCGCGGGGAGAAGACAGGTTTGTCGAGCACGGTGAATTTGTCCACCCGTCCGCCCACGAGCCATCTGAAGTGATCGGAAATGAAGATCTCGTCTTGAACGTAGAAACCCACTTCATTCCGGCTGTCGTCCCCCGGAGCGATCGACAAGTCGAACGCCGTGAATCGAAGGTTGCCTCCGTAAGTGACCAAGTGCTTCGTGCCGAGCGTCTGTGAATTCCCGACTTCCACGTCGTAGGTTTGGGAATTGAAGAGAAAGTCGAGCGGCTGCCCATCAACACCGATCGCCAGTAGTGCGGGCGAGTCGATGTCGACAAGGTTCGCAAAGAAATTCACCTTCCAGTTGTCCCGTAGATAGTTGACCTTGGCAAAACCCACGCGCGATCCGCGCTCGACCTGAAACGGTCCGATGCCCGTGTGGATGATGCCTTCCGTACCGCCGAAACCGCCCTCGACGATCCATTTCTGACGACCGTCCGGGTTGTCGTAGTCAACGCGGATGTTGAACTTGGGCTGCACGGTGCCGTCGTTCTCGAATGGCGGATAAGGAGCACCCCCGGTGCCGCGGCCGGGGTCAACAGGTATCGTCCCAGTCGGTCGGGGCAGGGCATCCATCGAGAAGAACCCGGCGGAGACTTTGTACGCCCAACGGTCGTTCACCGCCTGCGCATGCGTCGCGTTTGCGCGGAAGAGCCCTCCCGTGCCAAGCTCGTTGCCGGACGCATCCCGGTTGATGACGCCAAAGCCGAAGGTCACTGAGGTCGAGTCAATCTCACGCGGTGTCTTGGTAATCACGTTGACGACACCCGTCATCGCGTTTGGCGCCCCAAACTGCCGAGGTGGGTCCGCGTATGATATCGATTTGCTGGATCTCGCTCATATCAACGGGCAGAAAGTCCCAGGCAACGAAGCCAAAAAAGTTCAAGTAGATGGAGCGTCCGTCCAGAAGCGCGAGCTGAGAGGTGGCGAGCGTGGACGTCGCGCCGCGGGTGGTGAGGTTGATGTCGCGAGCGGATGTCTGACTCACGTTCATTCCCGGAACCGAGCTCAGGAGGTCACCGAAATTTTGGGCCGGTGAGTTCGCGATGACGTCGCTCGTAATGACGCTTACCGTGGCCGGGGCATTGATGATCTGAACCTCCGTCCTCGTGGCCGTGACCACGATGGTCTCCGCGTAGGAAGGGATCTCTACTTCCTCTTCCGCTTGCGTCGGCAGTTCCTGAGGCTCCTGTTGAGTTTCAGTCTGCCCGGCGGCATTTGTTGCAGCCGGCGCAACCAGGAGCATAAAAATGGCAACCCATAGCGTGATGATTCGTCCTGTCATGGTGAGCTCCTTTGGCCGCATTGGGGTGACGGCACGAATTTGAGCATGTTTTCGCAAACGTGGCTCCACTGCAATCGCGCGCACGGTCGGATTCGCCAACTTGGAGAAAACAGAGCAGGAGGTGACCCATTCGCGCTTTGTCCGCTACGCTCATGGTTGACCCGAGCGCCGGAGCCCTTAAAATGAAAGAGGCTATGAAATCCAACGAAGTAATCGCGCACGTTACGCTATGGCTCTCCGACTATCTCGAAGAGTCGAGAAGTTACGGTTTCGTCGTCGGCGTTTCGGGCGGTATCGACTCGGCGGTGGCCTCGGCCTTGGCGGCACGCACGGGAAAGCCCGTTCTCGCCGTCGAGATGCCCATCCACCAGAACCCGGCTCACACAAGCCGCGCGCGCGAGCACATCGAAAAACTCGAGCGCGAGCACCAACAGGTTACTTCGGTCGAGGTCGAGCTCACCAGCGCCTACGACAAGCTCGCAGAGCTCTTGCCCGAAGGCCGTGAGGCCAAGTCGACGGAGCTCGCGCTCGTGAACACACGCGCCCGGCTCCGGATGACGACGCTCTACTATTTTGCCGCGCGCGACCGCCGGCTCGTCGTGGGGACCGGAAACAAAGTCGAAGATTTCGGCGTCGGCTTCTTTACAAAATACGGAGATGGCGGGGTCGACTTGAGCCCCATCGCCGACTTGACGAAAACGGAAGTCAGAGCGCTCGCCGCCGAGCTCGGGATCGACGACGCGATTCGCGACGCGCCTCCCACGGACGGCCTATGGAGTGACGACCGAACCGACGAAGAACAGTTGGGGGCGAGCTATCCAGAGCTCGAACGGGCGATGGGCTTCTCCGGAGACCCGGACACACTCGAAGCCCGCGAGCGCGACGTGCTCGAGATCTACCGGCGCTTCCACGAAGCGAACCGTCACAAAATGGAGCCCATCCCCGTCTGCGAGATTCCGGACGCGCTACGCGAAAACCCAACCCCAATTAGAAAGCGAACGGATAGCAGTTAGCCGGCAGCCGGCCAAGAAATCACGGCGTGCGACGACGGAGGCGACGGCGTGATTTTCTGGGAGCGTAATAGCCTTCACGGACGCGCACAACCGTTCCCGAAGCTGCGGTCAAGATTTGAAGGCGACGCCACTTGCCGTCGTGCTCGCTATTCGTCGAGACATAGCCGAGGCTGTATTGACTTTTGAGCTCCGTCGCAATCTCTTCATAGACGCCGGCCAAGTCTTTGAGCTTCTCAGGTGCATAGGAGGTCCCGGCACTCTCACGCGCGAGCATGTCGAGCTCGTATTTGGCGTTTCGATATTTTTCCTTCTTGAGGTCCGCCAGGCTCACGCGGAGCGAGATCGCGTAGATGATGACGTTGCTCCTCCGGGCTTGTGCCTTGACGTCCTCGAACCCGAGCCTGGAAACGGTGTCATTGCCGTCCGAGAGAACGACCACCGCGCGCCGGTCGAGCGCGTCCCGGCGGTAAGCTTCGAGATCTTTGATCGAGACATACATCGCGCGGTAGAGCGCCGTCGCCCCTTTCACTTTCGTCGAGCGGATGGCGTTCGCGACATCGTCGAAATCCGAAGTGAACTCGACCAGTGTCAAGACGCGCTCGCCGAACTCGACAACTTGAACTTCATCGCCAGGCTTGAGTGATCCCACGAAACCTATCGCAGCTTCCTGCGCCATGGGTAGCTTCCGACGCATACTCGTCGAGACGTCGAGCAAGATGACCATCTTCAAGGGAAGCTCGCCATGCGCAAAGAACTCGATGTCCTGCTCCACGCCGTCTTCGAAGATGGTGAAGTTGTCTTCGTCGAGCCCGGTCACGAGGCGGCCTTTCTCGTCGAGAAGCGTAACCGCTACACTCACCGTATTCACGCCCACGCGGAACTGAGGACGATCCGCCTCTGGATCCTGGCCGGTGACCGGGACCGCCAGAAAACAGAAGGCCAAGCCTGTGAGCGAAACGTGCTTCACGATTTCGATTCTCGAACGGCGGCGAGTCGCTTTTCGGCCTGTTCGAGGGCCTTCGCGGCTTCTCGCGCCGCCTTTTCTTTCGCTCCCGCCTCGACCGCCTTTTGAAGCCACTGACGACCTGTCGCGAGCTCATCGTCGAGTTCGTCCATCTCGGGCGTCGTCAAGGCGAGCCGCTTGGATGTCACGGTTGCATCGATCCAGGAGCCCTTGGCCTTTACCGCCCTCAAGAGAAGCTCCGGATCCTTGGGCGCCAAACGATAGCGGAAATAGTAAACTTCGGCGGCGTCCCGAAGAGCTTCGGGATGCTCCTGCCTCGCGAGACTGGTGGCGAAGCGGAGCGTCAAGTCCTTATCATCGGTAGCCATACCGATCACTTTTTCCAAGTAGTGAGGAGGAAACCAGGGTCCTCGTCCACCTGGGCCGCCGCCATCGGACGAGCCTTCTTCCAGGCTGACCCTCAGCGTCGCGTGCTTGAGGCGAGAGATGGACGAGCGCCGAGACGTCATCGAGCCGCGGCCTGAAATGGCCCAAAGGCTGAGCTCCAGCACACCGTCTTCGAGCGAGACGTTGCCGACAAAAACGCCGCTATCGGCGGGAAACCCGCCTTCGGTCTCGGCGTTAACGTCGGTCGAGTGCCGGAGCGTGATGCTCAGCGTCTCCGGATTCAACTGCGCTTCCGTGACCGCGGCCTCGAGCCGGTCACGCCCGAAGGACTTGCGCCTTCGGTCCTCAGGAAGATCGATGCGAAGCATGCCGAGGCCCGAGAGCAGCCGCAGACGAAGCTCGTCGAGCCACAAGCTGTCGAGCGTGTCGTGGTAGAGCAGAAGCTCGTCGGCGAGCTGAATCCGATCGCCGGGGCGCAACGGCCGCTCTTCCTGCGCGCGGACGGGATCGCCGTTCAGCCGGCTTCCGTTCGAGCTCCCAATATCGATAAAACCCACGCCGGTATCGGTCTTGCGGATCGCGGCGTGCCGCCTGGAAACACGCGTCGAGCTGAGCGACACTTGGTTCTCGGGTAGTCGCCCAATCCGGATGTCTTCGCTCGCAAGCGCGTAGACGCGGAGCGTACGGAACGCGTAGAGGTAGCCCCAGGGCTCCGGCGGGTCCTGCGCAAGTGCAGGTCCCGTCAGGGTCACGGCCATCAAGACGAGAATGAAACGTCGCATCATTACTTCCAGTAACGGCGAGCGAACCAGGCTAGGCTTCTCCTTCGAGGGCGTCAAGTATAGCTTGTGTGAGACGCCTTGCAGAACGCCAAGGCCCTTCCGCACCTCGCTCGAAGTCGATACCATAGCCTCGTTTTGATTGAGCTTCGTGAGGTGAGCAAGCGCTTCGGGGAACTCGAGGCCGTCACTTCGCTATCGCTCACGGTCGAGCCCGGTGAGCTGTTGGTGCTTCTAGGCGGATCCGGCTCGGGCAAAACCACCACCCTCAAGATGGTGAACCGCCTGATCGACCCGAGCGCGGGCGCGATCCTGCTCGACGGTGAGAATATAGCCGACATCGAGCCTCATGCTCTCAGGCGTCGCATCGGCTACGTTTTCCAACGACTAGGGCTCTTCCCACACATGTCGGTAGCCGAGAACATCGCCGTCACACCGTCGCTTCTCGGTTGGGACGCCGAGCGCATAAGCGAGCGGGTCGACGAGCTACTGAGGCTCGTCGAACTCGACACTGAGACTGAGACTAAGCATGAAATGCGCGATCGGCCCGTCACTGAGCTTTCCGGAGGCCAGCAACAACGCGTCGGGGTCGCGCGTGCCCTCGCGGCCAAGCCGAAGCTCATGCTATTAGACGAGCCGTTCGGTGCGCTCGACCCCATCACGCACGAGCGACTACAGCACTCGTTCGTACGCATTCGCAAGGAGCTCGACCTGACAGCGATCTTCGTGACCCACGACATGCTCGAGGCTCTGCTCATGGGCGACCGGATCGCGGTGATGCACGAGGGGAGGCTGGCTCAAATCGGGACGCCGAGTGAACTGATGCAAGCCCCCGCCACGGAATACGTAGAGCAGCTCATGCGCACGCCGAAGCGACAAGCCGATGCGGTCGAGCGTCTGCTCCGAACGCGCGATGACGAGGTGGTCTCGTGAGCGACCAGCTCGCATTGCTGCCCGAATATCTCACGGCGCATCTGCAGCTATCTCTTTTGGCACTCGCGCTCGGTGCGCTCGTGAGCGTCCCTCTCGGCGTGATCGCGACCCGCATAAGCTGGCTCGAGCAACCCGTATTGGGAGCCGCGAGCATCATTCAAACGATCCCGAGCCTCGCGCTCCTCGCAGTGATGGTGCCAGTTCTTGCGGCTATCAACCTGCAGAGCATCGGTTTTTTGCCAGCCTTCGTCGGCCTCATGCTGTACAGTATTCTGCCCATCCTGCGGAACACGGTCACCGGCATTGCCGGCGTCGACCCCGCGCTCATCGAAGCCGCTCGCGGCGTGGGCATGACACCGAGGCAGCAGCTCTTTCGTGTGGAGCTGCCGCTCGCGGCTCCGGTCATCGTTGCCGGCCTCAGAACCTCCGCAGTATGGATCGTGGGCACCGCGACGCTCTCGACGCCCGTGGGCGCGACGAGCCTCGGGAACTACATCTTTAGTGGGCTCCAAACTCGAAACTACAACGCCGTCCTCGTAGGCTGCGCGGCGGCGGCAGCGCTCGCCATTCTGCTCGACGGGATCATCTTCGCCCTCGAGCACGGTGTTCGTTTGCGAAAACGCGCTTATACGGCTGGCGCCTCCTTGGCGCTTGCCGCCCTCTTCGCGTACACAGTCGTCACGTTTGCCCTCCCCTTACTCGACGACAGCGGGCGACCGATCCGAATCGGCGCCAAGACCTTCACGGAGCAATATATCCTGAGCGAGCTTCTCGCACGTCACATCGAGCGGCAGACCGGACTCGAGACCGAGGTCCTCTCCTCCCTCGGCTCGACAGTTGCCTACGACGCGCTTCGGAGCGGTCAGATCGACCTCTATGTCGACTACTCGGGAACGATCTGGGCCACGGTCATGAACCGCCCGTCGCTGGGAGAGAGTCGCAGCCAGGTGCTTCGAGAGGTAACGCAGTGGACCAAGGAGACCCACGGCGTGACTCTCGTCGGCACCCTCGGATTCGAGAACTCATACGTCCTCGCGATGCCCGAAAGCGAGGCCGAGCGGTTACGCATCTCGACGATCGGCGACCTCGTGCCCTACGCGTCCGGCATGGAGATCGGTGGCGACTACGAGTTTTTCGCCCGGGCGGAGTGGGTTGCTCTCCAAGACACCTACGGCCTCGAGTTCGCGGACAGGCGAGCGATGGATTCGTCGCTGATGTATCAGGCGGTGGAGCTCGGCAACGTGGATATTATCTCGGCCTACACAACGGATGGCCGCATCGACGCGCTCAGCTTGCGCGTGCTCGAGGACGACCGAAACGCGATCCCGCCTTACGACGCGATTCTCTTGACATCCCCCGGGCTCGCAAGGGAACGAAGAGAGGTGATCGCGAGTCTCAAGGCGTTGATCGACACGATATCGGCCCCGAACATGCGAAAAATGAATCGGGCCGTCGACGAGGACAAACGCTCGCCTTACGAGGTTGCGATGGAGTTCCTCGAATCGGAAGGTCGCCCATAGGCGCAAGGAGGCTTACGCGCGCTCCATCCTACGAGAAGAACCATCCGCCTGAACGAGGACGAGGTCCGCCATGCCGACGAAAAGGCCGCTATCGACGACGCCGGGCACTTCGTCGATGCTCGCCTCTAGCTCTTTGGCGTTCGCGATGTTCTCGAAGCGCGCGTCGATGATCTGATTACCGTTATCGGACTCGAACGGGATCCCGGCATTCGCGCGCAGCACCGCGTTCGCGCCGAGCGCGGTCAAAGCCCGGCGGGCGGGGGGAACCGCGAAGGGCACGACTTCCACTGGGACCGACATCTTCGCACCTAGATACGGGACGAGCTTCTCTTCACCGACGAGCACGACGAAGCGTATCGACATCGACGCCACGACCCGCTCCCGCAAAAGAGCGCCCCCGTGACCTTTGATGAGATTGAGATCGGGGTCGACCTCGTCGGCGCCGTCCACATCGATGTCGATGGTATCGATATCCTCGAGTGTCGCGAGCGGCAAGGAAAGCTCTTTGGCAAGCTTTGCTGTTTTGATCGAGGTCGGAACAGCTCGAATATCGAGGCCTTCTCGAAGGCGCCCCGCGAGCGCACGGACGAACATCGCGGCGGCGCGGCCGGTTCCGAGCCCAACAACCATTCCCGATTTCACCATCTCGGCCGCTTCCACGGCGATAGGCCACAGGTCTGTCGACATTGTGGTAGCGGAGTGTATCATCAGCATTCAGCATTCAGCATTCAGCATTCAGCATTCAGCATTCAGGATCATCCGCTAGAATCGTGGGCATGTCACAAATGCCACCGCTTCTTCCTACGCCTTTGAGGTTTCGATTTCGTGACGGTGCCTTCCCGGTGAGGGAGGGAACACCCATCGTTCTACTGCCCGAGAGCGACGACCAGACGTTTCGGTCCGCCTGTGCGCTTCGTGACGGGATTGCCGGGCGCTTGGGTCGGGTCCTGCCCGTCGAGACCCATGCGCGGGTCGCGGATCTTGGGCGGAGGATCGAGCTTCGGCAGCGAGATGGGAACGGGCAGGGCTATCGCATTCGGGTACGGAGCGAGCGTATAACGGTGGATGGTGAAGGCCCCGCGGGACTTCGCTACGGGGTCGAAACGCTTTCGCAGCTCGCGCGAGGCACGATCCGCGCTTGCGATATTGACGACCGGCCAGACCTTCTCGAGCGCGGCCTTCTCATTGACATCTCGCGCGGCAAGGTGCCGACGATGAGGACGCTCTTCGAGCTCGTCGACCTCATGGTTCGGCTCAAGCTGAACGTGCTCATGCTCTACACCGAGCACGTCTTTCGCTTTCGGCGACATCCGGCAATTGGAAAAGGCGCCTCGCCGATGAACGCCGCCGAGCTCCGCGAGCTCGATGACTACGCGGCCAAGCGCCACGTCGAGCTCGTGCCGACACTTCAATCACTAGGGCACATGCATCACTTACTGAAGATCCCGCGTTATCGGCATCTCGCGGAGAGCGAGCGCCGATGGTCGATTTCGCCATCGGTGAAAGACAGCTATAAGCTGCTCGAAGAGCTCTACGCCGAGTACCTCCCGAACTTTCGCTCCGAGTGGTTCAACGCGAATTGCGACGAGCCCGTCGACCTCGGCAAAGGTCGCTCGAAGAGCTGGGCGGAGCTTGACGGCCGCGGCGCTTTGTTCCGGACGCATCTCGATCGCGTCGCCGCGCTCGGTGCCAAGTTCGGAAAAAAGACGATGTTCTGGGGCGACGTCGTCCACGAGCACCCCGAGCAAATCCCTCTACTGAGCCGCGAGCTCATGCTGCTCGATTGGTGGTACGAGCCCGATCATGACTTCAATCGTGTTCGGGTCTTCAAGAAGAACCACATCCCGTTCATGGTCTGCGCGGGAACGTGCAGCTGGAACACCCTCTTCCCGCGGGTGTCGGATTCGCTAAGAAACATCACGGGCCACGCGGAGGCGGGCAAGAAATACGGTGCACGGGGTCTCATCAATACGGACTGGGGCGACAACGGACACTACAACTTGCTCGGTAATTCTATGTTCGGATTTGCCTGGGGCGCGCAAGCCAGCTGGGGCGACGCGCGCGTCACGCCACGGGCGTTCGACCGCGCCTTCTCGCAACATCTCTTTGGGGATCGATCCGGGAAAACGGCACGGCTCTATCGATCTCTCGGCGGCCTCCATCAGACCGGCTTCAAGCACTTCAATAACTCTCCTCTCAAGACGACCTACTTCGACGACATCCGTGAAGCTAAATTCATCTCCAAAGTGAAGAAGAATGTTCTCGACCGCACCCTCGCGAGACTGCGAGAGCAACGAGAGCGCTTTCGCGATACGCGTACGTCCTTCGGAGCACAAAAACAAACGCGCGATGAAATGGCCTTCGCCATCGACGCTTCCATCCTCGCGGCGGAAAAAGGCCTTGCCTTTGCCGCCGACGCGCCGAAACGGACCTTCTCGAAGCTCGCAAAATCACAGTCACAATTGAAGGAGCGGCACCACGAGCTTTGGCTCGCGCGCAATCGACCCTCGAACTTCGAGCTCACGACCAAACTCTACGACGGGTCGATTGAAAGCATGAAAGGCAGCTGATGCAGCTGCCCATTGAGCCGCCGCTCAAACCGATGTTGGCCAAGCGCGTCGACGCCCTCCCGAAAGGCGACACCTGGCTCTACGAACCGAAATGGGACGGTTTTCGCGCCCTTGTGTTTCGAGATGGCGATGAATGGTTCCTCCAAAGCCGTGATTTGAAACCGCTGAAGCGCTACTTCCCCGAGCTCGAGGAGCCCGTGCTATCACAGCTGTCCTCGCGCGCTGTCCTCGATGGCGAGCTCGTCATCGCCACGGTTAACGGACTGGACTTCGAAGCCTTGCAGATGCGCCTGCACCCGGCTGCGTCGCGCGTCCAAATGCTCGCGGAGAAAAGCCCGGCTTCTCTAGTGTTCTGGGATCTCCTCTGCGAAGGCGACACGGACCTGAGCACGGAGCCTTTCGCCGCCCGCCGGGCACGGCTCGAGAAGGTGCTTGCGGACGCCCGACCACCCCTCTATCTCACACCCGCAACGAGCGATCGCGATGTCGCCGCCGATTGGTTCGAGCGATTCGAAGGCGCCGGACGGACGGAATAGGCTGAAGCCACGGTGCGGTCCTTGGCGTTTTGGTTGTAGTCGATGAAGACGCCGTGGCGCTCTTCTTTCCACCACTTGCTCGTGACGAGATCGGGGGCACGGCGCTCGACTTCGCGCGCGAGGGCCAGCGCCGCTCGATGCGGATATTGACGTGCATCCCGCGCGAGCCCAACGTCTTTGGCCAGCCGGTCAGGCCCAGCTCGTCGAGCACTTCGCCCACGAGCACCGCCGTTTCGCGGACCGCGGGCCAGGTAACGCCTGGGCCCGGATCAAGATCAACGCGCAGCTCGTCGGGATGATCCAGATCATCAAAACGCACCGGGTGCGGGTTGAGGTCGATGCAGCCCAAGTTGATGATCCAGGCGAGCTGGGCGAGATTCGCGACGACGAGCTCGTCGGCGATGCGGCCCGAGGGGAAAACCAGCTGCACCGTCTTTACCCAATCGGGCCGCTTCTTGGGAGCACGTTTTTGAAGAAGAACTCACCTTCGGCGCCGTGCACATAGCGTTTCAAAACGATGGGGCGGTCTCTAATCCCGCGGAGCGCTCCTTCACCAACTGCGAGAATAGTAGTGAACGAGCTGGAGCTTGGTGAGCCCTGCCGTCGGAAAACAAAGCTTGGACGGAAGATCTTTACGTCCTGGCCGGCGATGGACAGGATCTCGGCCTCGACTTTCTTGGCCACGCGGTGACTATAATCGGGCTCCGCGAGCGGTCCAAACGACATCGGTAGCGCGCTTCAAATAGAGTTACCCAATGGCGAAGGAACCTACACCCATCCGAACGGCACAGCTCGATCTCATTGCGGGCGGCGCGACGGTTCTTCGAGCGGAGCTCGAGGGGCGGGAATCATTGGAGACAGTGCTCGGTTTTCGTATCCCGCGGACATGGCCGCCGGAGTTGTATGACATCGACGCCATACGGTGGATGCTCACGCGACTCGAAGAAGATTCGGGGTTCGAGGCTTGGAGATTTCGATATTTTGTGCTCCGTGGGTCATCAGAATCCGCGGAGCCGGTGGCGGTGGGCGCCAGCGGATATAAGGGGCCACCCACGCCTGAAGGTATGGTGGAAATCGGCTATTCGATCCTAGCGAACTACCAACGCCGCGGGTTCGCGTCAGAAGCGGTGCGTGGTTTGCTGGAGCACGCCTATGCTCACGGCGATGTTACGAGCGTTATTGCGGAGACCCTGCCGGAGCTAGAGCCTTCGATCGGCGTCCTCCGCAACGCCGGCTTCGAGCTCGTGGGCGACGGATCGGAACCCGGAATGATTCGCTTCGAACATGTTCCACCATAACGAAGCGAACGCGTGGCCATACCGCTTCAGCTGTTCTTCTGGACCTCGACCCAGGTGTCGTGCAGCGAGCCGCCACCGCCGAGGTCCGCAAGCCCGTCCCGCGTGAGGCCGTTGGCCGAGGAACCACCGATCCGGGAAGCCCACCATCCATGCAGCATGATGACAACGTTCGGATGCATGTCATCCGTTAGCTCGGCGCGGAGGCTGAGCGATCCCCGTTTGTTGAACACGCGCACTTCGTCGCCCTGCTCGATGCCCCGCTTGCCGGCATCATCGGGATGAATGCGCAGGCGCGGCTCACCGGCGGCGTCCAAAAGGCGTGGTTGGTTCGCGTGGCTCGAGTTGACGAAGTAGCGATTCCACTTGGGGCTCATAAAGCGAAGCGGATAGGCGGAGGCGTCGGACGGGACGCGCTCGCTGGCTACGTGGCCCGGCAGCGGGTCCATTCCCTGGGCCGCTAGCTTTTCAGAGTAAAGCTCGCACTTGCCGGAAGGCGTCGGGAAGGCGCCCTTTGCGAACGGAGTTCGCGGCTCGGGCAAGTTCAGGGGCGCCCACCCTTCGCGGCGAAGCCTCTCGTAAGTGATGCCCTCGAGATAAGGATGGTCGCTGTCGAAGGCGAGCTTTACCAATTCTTCGTCCGAGGTATAGACTATACTAGCGCGGCGCGCGCTTTCGTCGCCCTGCGGATGACTGTAAACTCGTCTCGTGAGCGGTCCCAACAACGCCCTCGTCGCTTTGTTCCGTGAGCTCGCCGAGCTCACGGTTCTGGACGAAGGCTCTCCCAACGCTTTCCGCGTGCGCGCTTACGAGAACGCGCAGGAAGCCATCCAAACGCATCGCGGCGATTTGTCGGCGCTCTCCGAGCGCGAGCTGACGCAGATCGACGGCATCGGCAAGAGCACGGCGAAAAAAATCCGTGAGTTCTTCGATGCGGGCAAGATCTCGAAAGTCGACAAGCTGCGCGAGAAATTTCCACCCGCCTTCGTCGAGCTCAGCAAGATCCCGGGACTCGGCCCGAAAACGCTGCTCCGCCTCCGAGACGATCTCGATATCCGCAACGTGGCCGACTTGCGCACCGCCATCAGCGATCAGAAGCTGCGCGAGCTGAAGGGCTTGGGCGCAAAAATGGAAGAGAAGCTCCCCCAGGCGATCGAGAGGATGGGGCTGACGGGCAAGGACAAGCGTACACCCATCGCGGAAGCGCTGCCTATCGCGCGCGCTCTCGTCTCGGAGCTCGCGTCACTCCCCGAGGTCGAGCACGCCCAATATTGCGGGAGCTTGCGACGCTTTCGGGAGACGGTAGCGGATATCGACATCGTCGTCGCTTCCAAAAAGCCCGTCGAGGTCATGGATAGTTTCGTGAACTTCACCGGCGTGCGTGACGTCATCGGCCACGGCAAGACCAAGACTTCAGTGCTGACATCTAGCGGACTGCAAGTCGACCTTCGTATCGTGGAAGCCCACCAGTTCGGCGCCGCGTGTCAGTACTTCACGGGCTCGAAGGCGCACAACATCAAGCTCCGGCAAAAAGCCATGGATCGCGGCTGGCTTCTGAACGAGTACGGACTCAGTGATGCCGAGAGCGGCAAGGTCATCGCGTCCGAGACGGAGCAAGAGATCTACGAAGCTTTGGAGCTCACGCTCGTGCCGCCACCCATGCGCGAGGATCATGGTGAGATCGAGCAAGCTCAGGCCAAAGCGCTCACGCCCGCGGTCACCCTCGAGGACCTGAAGGGCGACCTGCATGTGCATACGAGCCTATCCGGCGACGGGAAGAGCTCCCTCGAAGAGATCGTAGCGAGTGCGGCCGAGCGGGGCTACGCCTATCTCGCGATTACCGATCACGGTGAGGATCTCGCTCTCAACGGAGTGAGCCGCGAGAAGCTCCGAGAGCAACGCAAACAAATCGACGCCCTCGCGGGCCAATATCCCAAGATGTGCTTGCTTCAAGGCGTCGAACTCAACATCGGGCCCGAAGGCGGCCTCGATTACGATGAAGCTTTCCGGCGCGAGCTCGATTGGTGCGTCGCGGCGGTACATTCGCACTTCGATCTCGACGCCAAGCTTCAGACCCAAAGGATTATCAAGGCGATGGAGGATCCAACCGTGGACGCCATCGCGCATCTCACCGGCCGCAAGATCGGAAGCCGGCCGGGGATCGAGCTCGATATCGACGCGGTCCTGCAAAAGGCGGTCGAGACGAGAACGGCGATCGAGATTAACGCGGCGCTTCCCCGGCTCGATGCCGCGAGCGACGTGCTCTTCCGCGCCCGCGACCTCGATGTGACGATCATGATCAATACGGACGCACACCACACACGCGAGCTCGCACGCATGGAGTGGGGCGCGCTGCAGGCGACCCGGGGCTTTGTCGATCCCGCGCGCGTCGCGAATAGTTGGCCGCGGAAGAAATTTCTCGACTGGGTCGAGAAACGCCGCGCCTTGAAGTCGTGACCAAGTAGACGAGGGCACTGGGATAGCGCGTAGGCACGCATGTGAAAGCCAGGTGCTTGTGCGATGGCGGAATAGCGGAATAGATGTCGCGCGCGTGCGGCACATGAATAGAAAAGATTTATCAAGAGAAAAATCGCCCAGCACCGGACCCATCGGAGCAGTTTCCTTGTTAATCAGGAGAATATGGGTGTGTTGTTTCCGTATGGATAAGGAAAGACCATAATGTCTTCGTCAACATCCGGCCAATGCACACCCAGCCCTTCTCCGAGGAGGATTCCCAGGCGCGTAGCTCAAGTCAACGCGCGACGCTCACCCAGACCCGGGCCATGCTCGGGCGCAACGATAGAAAAACCCTCGCCCCCCGCGCGGGACACTGGAGCTTCTGGTCCGGAAAACACAAAGTCGGCTGGTCGAACCGGTAAGGAAGTCTTATAGCTATGAGCGCTCGTGCAGTTCGTCGCTCGTCGAAGGTTCGGCAATCGCTTCTGTTGACGTCTCCGGCGCGGCGTCGCCGCTCGTAGGTTCGACCACCTCTGCTTCTGACGGCTGCGGTGCATCGTCGCTACTCGATGGTTCGGCAACCTCTTCCGCTGGCGTCTCCGGCGCGGCGTCGCCGCTCGTAGGTTCGACCACCTCTGCCTCTGACGTCTCCGGCGCGCCGTCTCCGCTCGTAGGTTCGACAACCTCTTCCTTGGACCGCGGCTGGAAAAATGCCGGTAACCCGCCTTCCTCGTCGCGTTGGGCTTGCTCAGCGTTGGGAGGCGCGGGCGTGGGCGTGGGCGGCGGCGCAGGGGGCTTGGGCGCGGCTTCAGGCTCGGAAGCTTGTGCGCTGATGGGACGCGGCGGGACCGAGGACTGGAAGAAGCTCGGAAGATGGGCGATCTCCTCCGGGACTTCTTGCTCCGGAGCGGTTGGCTCGTCCCGTGTCTCTTCCGCAGGATCTTCGACGACCGGCGCTGCTTCTACGGGGGCTTCCTCGCGAGCAGTCCCCGCCACGGCGGCCGGAGCTTCCGTAGCGGCGACAGACTGCTCGGGTGCTTGCTCTTCCGCGATAGACAGCGCCTCGGCTTGCACCATACCGGCATCACTCGCCGTATCTTCGGCTTCGGCGGGCGCGGCTTCCTTTACACCGCTCGCTGGATCTTCGGCGGGCGCTTCGGTCACGGGCTCAGGCACAGGCGGACGCTCCAAGAGGTCGGTTTCGACCGTTTCGATCTGGGCTTGGTCCGGCGCGGCCGCGGCCGCGGCATCCGGCGCTTTCTCTTCGCTTTGCATCGGCTCGGGCTTCGAGGGTACAGCACTCGGCTCCCGACGCCCACTTTCCTTAGGCTCTTTCGCCGGACGCGCGGAAGCGCGAAACACGTACTCGTATTGTGCGAGCAGCTTCTGCCACCCGTAATTCTCCTTGATGTAGCGCTGGCCGTTCTTGCCCAGGGAGCGTGCGAGATTCCGGTCGGAGAACAGGAGGTTGAAGATCTCCTCGAATTCTTCGAAGTCTCGATAGTAGAAACCTGCATTGGACTTACGGCAGTGGTCGACGAGCACACGTGACGCGCCATTGACGACGACCGGCGTCCCGACCGAGAACGCTTCGAGCGTCACGATGGAAAAACTCTCCATCTTCGACGGCTGCATCACTGCGATAGCCCCCGCCATCGCCGAGAGTTTCTCGGCTTCGTCGACGAAGCCGATATAACGAATCGATGAGCTCTCGGGAACTTCCATGCCGAGCTTGCCGATGAGAATGAGCTGCAAGTTGCCGGAGGCGGGATACTCCTCTTTATAGAAGTTGAAGAAGCGAAAGAGCTCTTCGAGGTTCTTTCCTCCGTCGATGCGGCCAGCATATAAGAAGTACTGGGCCGAGATGTTGTGGCGCTTGCGAAAGATGGAAGGAGCGGGCTGATCGAGAAGATCGACTCCCACGCCCACCGTCTCGCGCATCTTCTTGTGGACCGCAAAACGATCGAGAACGAGCAGTTCCTCGGCCTCGGTGTTGAAAAGAAACGAGCTGGGAAGCTGGAACATCTCTTTGAAGATTCCGAGCTTGAGCGGGGGCTCGTCATGAGCGGTCGGCAGCAACACGCTCTTCTCCGGCGCCACCTGCAGCCCGTAATAAGTCGGATAGTAGAGATAGGTAAAGAACAAGAGCAGGTCGAAGCTTTCGTGCTCCTTTTTCAGGAACTCGATGAGCTCCGGCGTGACCGGACCCTGCCGGTCGAGCCACTCGAGCTCTTGTTCACGCGTCGGCTTTTCCTTGTAGATCGCTTCCGAGAAAAGATTGAACTCCTCGATGTCGCGCTCGCCTTCCACTGGAAAACGGTGGACGCGCACGCCTCGGAGCTTTTCTTCGCCCGCTTCATATTCGTTCTTCCACGTGATGTAGTCCTTCGCGGTGGTCGTGAGGACGGTGATTTCGTGACGCCGCGCAAGCCGCTCCGCGAGCTGGCGGGCGAGAGTCTCCGATCCTCCAAGGATCTCTCGGCCGTAGCGCTGCACGATGAATGCGATTTTCACGAGCACACCTCCTCAACGTAGCCTAACAGTTCCGCCTCCACGCGTTCGGGACGGAACCTCTCGCTGCGCGTGCGCTCGGATTGGATCACCGCTTCTCTCAAGCTTTCATCGAACGTTAGTAAATGGGCCATCTCGGCCAACTCCTCATATCGTTTTTCGTTGAATTGAATGCCAGCGCCGCCCAGTGTGTCAGGCACCGCCCCCGCAGAGAACGCCATGATCGGAAGGTCCGTTATCATGGACTCTATGAGCGGGACGGAAAAGCCCTCATGCTCGCTCATGCTAACGAACACGTCGGAGCAACGATAGCAGGCGAGCAAGTCTTCGGAGCTCACATGCCCGGTAAAAAGAAATTCATTCGGCACGAGGCCCCACCTATCCGCGAGTGCCTGAACCGATTGTTGATAGCGCTCCATCCTGCCGGCTTTACCCACCAAAATGAAGCGAAAGTCTTCGGAGATATATTTTTTATAGAAGAACGCGAGCCGCGCTAAATCCTCGAAGCGCTTGTTCGGATAGACGCGCCCGACAAATAGGAAGTTCGCCCGGCCGCCGCTCAAGATCTCTTCCATTACTGGCCCGGGCTCATCGTTTTGAAAAGGCTCGAAATCCATCAAGATCGGAAGCACACCCGTGCGCTCAAAGCCCAGCTCTTCGAGCTCGAGGCGGTTGAACTCGGAATCCCCGAGCGCCAAGTCGCAAACATCCGCCAGGGTCGCGAGCTCGGCCCTGCCGGCGGTCGAGATGCGGACGAGCTCGTCGTCATAGCCGCGGAAAAATTCCGGCGGCGTGATGTTGTGATAGATGATGATTTTCTTGCCTGGCGCCTCCGCCAAAGCGGCAGTGAGCGGGGAAGGGATCGCGAAGTGGAGCAGCGTCACGTCGCTCTCCGGTCTATCGGGGAACGGGAGCGCGTCACCTTGCGCGTCCTCGTCGATGTCAAGGGCGAAGACATCTGATGTCATCCCAGAACGCCTCAAGACGTCGCGAATGCGCATGGCCTCATCGCCAATCGCATCGCCGCGATGGGCCGCCGGAAGCCACTGATCGACACGCACTTTAGCTGCCCACTTTCTCGATCGAGAGTGCTTGGTGCACGAATCCCATCAAGAGCTCTTCGTCGCTGCGCGCGCTCATGCGCTCGAGCACCTGGTCCTGTCCAGCAACGATCGTTTCGGAGAGCTTCTCATCGCTCACGATGGCATGCGCCATCAACGCAATCTCATCGATACGCTTTTCTCGAATCAAAATGCCGGCATCGCCCATCGTCTCCGGGACGGCGCCCGCGTCGGCTGCCATCACCGGCACACCGAAGCGAAAGGCTTCGACGATCGGTACACAGTAGCCTTCATGCTCGCTCAGACACAGAAAAAGATCCGCGACTTCGTAATACGCCGTCAAATCATCATCTTCCACGTGGCCCGTGAACACGACGTCTTTCAGCTCCATGTCGTCCACGAGCCGCATCAGGGCTTCGAAATATTTTTCGAAGCCAACCCATTCACCCACGAGCAAGAGGCGCGAGTTCCGGTCGATGAACTTCTGGTAGAACGCAAAAACTTTGATCAAATCATGGAAGCACTTGTTCGGGATGACGCGGCCCACAAAAAGAAAGTTGGTCTTGTCATCGTCGAACATCTCGAGCACCGTGGGGCTCGGCGGATCCGAGAGCCGGTCTGGATCGATCAGAAGCGGCAAGACACCCGTCGGGTGAAAACCCACGGCATCGAGCTCGGCGCAGTTGAATGTCGAATCGCCGAGCGCGAGCCGCGTGCGTGGGACGAAAGCCGCGAGCTCACGTCGCCCGTGATAACAGAGCCCAGCCAAGTGCTGATGAAACGAAGCAAACCAGCGTGCCGGCGTGATGTTGTGATAGATGAGCAGAATCGGGTCCGGCAGATGATAGGCAAACGTGCTGACGCCAGCGCCGATCGAGAAATGCAGAATCAAGAGATTGTCGGGTGACGAGACCTTCTCATAGTTCCAGAGTTTTCTGGCCTTCCCCGCCATCTCTGGATGGACGGACTCGGCAAAAATTTCGGAGTCCAAGCCCGCGTCAAGTAGGACTTGCTGGATCCGCAAAGCTTCATTGCCGATCGCGTCCCCGTAGGAGAGCGCCGCGAGCATCTGATGAACCTGCATCGCTGTCTGCTACCCGATCAGCCTGGCGAGCAGGCCCCGGCGCGGGGCTCGCGGATTCTTACGATCGTCTTTGCGGAGCGAGGCAAGAATCTTGTTGTACTTACCTAGAACGACCGGCCAGCGATAGTGATCGCGGTAATAGGCACGGCCATTATCTCCGAGCCCCGCCCGCAGGTCCCGATCGGATTCGAGCCGCGATAGTCCTTCTCGAAACTCGTAATAGTCGTCGAAATAGAGGCCTGCATTCGAGCGACGGCATTGGCCTCTCAAAACGTCACACTTTCCGTTCGCGAGTACGGGCTTGCCCACCGCCCAGGCCTCGTTGGTCACCATCGACAAGCTCTCGAGCTCGGAGGGCATCGCGAGCATTAGAGCGCCCGCGAGAGCACTCCATTTCTCTTCCTCCGACAAGAACCCAGCATAAACAATACCGGGTGTGTCCGGTATGTCCATCTTCTTGCCGCCGACGAGCACGAGCGAGAGGTTCGAGCCGGTGTCTTCGCGGTAGCGACGGTAGTGGTTGAACAACGTACGGCAGCCTTTGTTCTCATCGATCCGCCCGATATAAATCATGTAGGGCGTCAGGTCTCCGCAGCGCTCGCGAAACAGACCGGCGTCAATCGAGGTCGGGACTTCGGAGCCGACGCCCACGACTTCACCGTAGACGCGGCGGTTTCCCGTAGCCGTCCAAATCATCGCGCGCTCTTCGACCGAGTTGTACACGATGGCGCGTGGAAGCTGAAAGAGCTCCTTGAAGATCTCGAGGTGGATGACGTCGTCTTTCTCGGCCGTGGGGACGAGGATCGCTTTGTCCGCGTGCGCCCGTATCCCGTAGAAGCTGTGATAGTAGCGATAGGAAAAAAAGAGAATGTAGTCATACGCGTCTTGTCGGCGCTTCAGGAATCGGAGCAGCGCGGGCGAGGTCGGTCCTTGCTCATCGAGCCAGTCGAGCTCGTCCTTGTCAGAATGTCGGCCCAGGAAGACTTTCTGCGACAAGCGCCCGAAGCGATCCGGGTCGCGCGGCCTCTTCACCTTGAACCGCCTCACCAGGACGCCGCCCACCTCGTGAAGCCCGGGCGGATGCTCGTTCTTCCAGGTGATGTAGTCATTGGCGCAGGAAGTCAGGACTTCGACACGGTGCTGACGCGCCAGGTGCTCCGCGATGAGCCGGCAGTGATATTCGGCGCCGCCATTGACGTCTTCGCCGTAGCGTTGCACGACAAAGGCGAGCCGAAGCGATTCCGGCGCAGGGCCGTTGCGTGGAGCGGTTCGGCTACGCGTTCGGCGGTTCGCTGCCCCGGACTCTCTAGGGCCTCCCGGCGCCCTGTTAGCGCGAGCCTCCGCCGCCACCGCTGCCGCCTTCTTTCGCACCGCCTTCGCCACCCGCACCGCCACTACTGGGCCGGCCACCGCGACGACGGCGATAGGGTCGCCGCCCAGTGCCTCCACGGCCACCGCGACGCCCGTCATTGGATCCTGAATCCCGCGATTTGCGGGGCTCCCGGGACGCCCGCGGTTCTCGCGACTCTCTCTTGACGCTCGCCATCTGCTCGAAGGTCTTCTCGCGCTTCGTCTGAAAGTCGACCCGCACGCCTAGCGTCCGGAGCCGCGCTTTGAGGTTGGTGAGCTCGAGGTTCAGACGCGTGACTTCCGTCGTCATGTTATTGAGAAGCAGAACGTAGTAGCGGTTCAAGTCCGCTTGGCGCGTCAGCGCGCTGATCATTGGGTTCGGGTTGAAGAAAAGCTTCAAGACCGGGTTCAGGAGAGAACGCAGCTTGCGGATGAGCCCACCTTTGCTCCCGGCCGAAGACTGGTAGATCGTCTCGGGCGTGAACGAGTAGTTCCACTGCACGTCGCGCGCGCGGAACGCGGCGACGAAATCGCTGTTGAACTCGTTACTATCTAGGATCGCGTCGAGCCGCATTTCCGCGATCTCTTTGACTTCTTCTTCCGTATAGAGTTCTTCCCGCTTCTCTTCGATCTTCTTCCGGATGTTGGCCATGATGGCCTCGACATCAATGTCCGACCCCTTCGCACTGAAGGTAGACATAGACCTCCTTACCGCCGCCGCCTGACTGTCTTCGCATCAGGGGCGAGCGTTTCGTCGCTTGGGCGGTCCTTTGTTTTGGAGAGTCTAACCCGACTGACTTCTGTGGTAGATCAACGTGACTACCGTCGCCGCCCAAAGCGCCACCGTCACGAGAATCGGCCTATCGTTGAGGAGCACCTTTGTAGGGTCTCCTCCTTCTTCCTTTTGATGAACGAGATACAAATAGCGAAAAATCCCGTAAAGCACAAAAGGAAGGGTCCATATCAGTCGATCCGTACCAAAGTTTGCCACGGTCTCCGGCGCCGAGGTGTACAAGGCGTAGGAGACCAGAGTAGAGGCCGTTACCACCGCTATCATTTGATCTAAAAGATAGGGGCTGTACTCTCCTAGAATCCTCCGACGCTCCGCCGCTCCGCTCGCAAGGAGTGTGATCTCCTGTCGCCGTTTGGCGAGAGCGAGAAAAAGAGCGCCGAGCAACGTACAAATTAAAAGCCAATTGCTGAAAGCTACGTCGACCGCCAGAGCGCCGGCGACAGCCCTCAGCACAAAACCAAAAGCTACAATGAGAACATCTAGTATAACGATATTCTTCAGAATAAAGGAATAAGCCATCATCGTCACGAAGTAAATCGTGGCGACCACTCCGAATCCCGGTGCGAGCCAAAAAGAGGCGGCGAGCCCCCCTACGGCAAGAACGACGGCCGCACTGATGGCGAAGGGTGCGGACAGCTTCCCCGCTGCCAGAGGACGCTCGCGTTTGACGGGGTGTTTTCGATCCTGCTCGAGGTCGGCTAGGTCGTTGACCAGATAGACGGCGCCCGACAGCAGGCAAAAAATACCGAAGGCGCCACCCGCGACCAAGACCGACCGACCGTCGAACAGACGCCCGGCAAAGACCAACGCGGCCAAGACGACAACATTCTTGGTCCACTGGTGTGGGCGCAGAGAAAGAAACAGTTGCTTGAGCTGGCTTAACCACCACTGTCTTTGTAGCTTACGCGCCGGTGGGCCCGACAGCCGCAGGACGTTCACGAATTCGCTCGCGATAACTTCCTTACTACTTCTCGATGTCAGGCTGTCCCTTGCAAGTCAAGCGCTGTGCTATTTAAAGCTGCTGACGGCCTCGGACTCGGTCTCATACGTGTCGAAGACCGTGAGAAGTTTCGTGATCGACAGCAGATCGCGAATCCGCTTGGTGAGATGCAGAAGCTTGAGCTCTCCGTTCTTGCGGCTCACCGTAGTGTAGCAGCGAACGATTTCACCCAAACCGGCACTGTCAACATAGGGAACGTTTTCTAGATTCAGCACGATTTTCTCTGTCCCGTTCTCAACAAGACTGTGGATTTTCTCGCGCAGCAGCTCGTCCCCTTCACCGATGAGCATTTTGCCTTGCAAATCCAAGATGGTGACACCCTCGACGGCTCTTTCCTCGATTTTCATTGCCAAGAATTCCTCCAAAATCCAAAAAGGGTGCAACATCCAAAAAGGGTGCACCCGACCCCCGATTTAGCTGTTCAGAATTATCATACTCGGAGAGAACCTGTCAAACTTACTGAGCTTGATGCATTTACCCTATGCTAGACTTCGTGACGATGCCTGACCGGCCTGACCCGTTTCTAACCAAGCTTCAAGAGCGCGCCGCCTCCGCAAAGAAGCGGATTGCCTTGCCGGAATCCACCGAGCCGCGAACCCTCGCAGCGGCGGTAGCCATGAAGCGCCGCGGGATCGCCGAGCCTGTCCTCATCGGCGACGCCGACGCGATCACCGAAGCAGCCGAGGCGGCGGGTGTCGCGCGTGCGCATCTGGCCGGCATCGAGATATGCTCTAGCAGCGATGCGCGGGCCGACATTTATGCGGACGCGCTGTACCAAAGGCGGCGCCACAAAGGCATCTCTGAGGACGAGGCGCGCCGCCAAGCAGATGATCCTTTGTACTTCGCCGCGCTCATGGTATCTGCTGGAGATGCCTCAGGCTACGTCGCGGGCGCCGAGAACAGCACGGCTAACGTGCTGCGAGCCGCCATCCGCGTCTTCGGGACGAAGCCTGGAATAAGGCGCGTCTCGAGCTTCTTTCTCATGAGCTTTGCCGACGGCGCGCAATATGTGTTCGCGGACTGCGCCGTGCTGCCGGACCCCACGGCCGACGAGCTGGTCGAGATCGCACAGCTTGCGGCCGCGAATGCCCGGCTTTTCCTCGAGACCGAGCCCCGCGTCGCCCTTCTTTCGTTCTCGACGAAAGGAAGCGCCGACCATCCACGCGTGAGGAAGGTCGTTCGCGCCGCGGAAACACTGCGGGTGCGCTCACCGGAGCTCGCGGCCGACGGCGAGCTTCAAGCGGATGCGGCGATCGTTTCTGAAGTGGGCGCAAAAAAAGCCCCCGGAAGCTCGGTGGCCGGGCGAGCGAATACGCTCATCTTTCCTGACCTGGATTCGGGGAACATCGCGTGCAAGCTGGTCGAGCGCCTGGCGGGAGCTTCCGCGATCGGTCCGATTCTCCAAGGGTTAGCCGCACCCGCGAATGACCTGTCGCGCGGCTGCAGTTCCGAGGATATCGTCAACGTCGCGGCCATCACCTCTCTCCAAGCAGGCCGAGCCAGAGAGAGGTGACTGCCGCTCGATTCTTAATCCGTTGTCTCGCGGCGCATCTTCTTACGCTGCCGCTTCCGAGCGAGCGCTTGTTTCGTACGCTTCTTGTCGCCCGGCTTCATGTAAAACGAGTGCTTTTTGATCTCTTTGATGATGTCCTCTTGCTGCACTTTCCGTTTGAAGCGCCGCAGAGCACTTTCGATCGACTCGTTATCGTTGACTCTAATCTCGGCCAAGTTTGAAGCACCTCCCTTCCTAAGAGGATCATCGAGCCGGCACGGCGACCACCGAGACAACCTCCCCACTGCAAGAGACAAGCAACCCAAAGCTCTGAGGGGAGATTGGACGCCGGCTGATCGCGATGGTGCGCTTTTCGAAGCCCACTCGACTCGAAACTACTATAAGTAACCAGGTTACAGCTTGTCAACTAGACTAGACTTCTTCGTTGTGTAGCCCATATTGTTGACACTTCGAGAAGCTCCATGGGATAATCATACCGAAACAAGCTCCCGTGTAAACTATTAGTGTTAATACGCTTAGTGGATATCAAGTGAGAGTGCTCATCGTTGGAGGTGGCGGGCGGGAACACGCCCTCGCCTGGAAGCTCAAACAGAGTCCCGAAGTGACGGAGCTTTTTTGCGCTCCGGGGAACGCGGGCATCAAGAATCTCGCGGATTGCATCGATATCGACCCCTCCGACATCGTGGAGCTCGCCGATTTCGCCGAGAACCTCTCGATCGGCCTCACGGTTGTTGGTCCAGAGCTGCCGCTCATCCTCGGGGTCGCGGACGAGTTTCAACGACGTGGCCTGCCCGTGTTCGGGCCCAATCGCGCCGCGGCCGAGCTCGAAGGCAGCAAAGCTTTCGCCAAAGATTTTCTCAAGCGCAACAACATCGCGACGGCCCGCTATCACGTCGTGAGCACGTTGGACGATGCCAATTCTGTCATCAAGAGCGGCGAAATAGGCTTGCCTCTCGTCGTGAAGGCGGACGGGCTCGCTGGCGGCAAAGGTGTTTCCATCGCCCAGAGCAACAAGGAGGCGCTGAAGCAAATAGCGACCCTCATAGACGATCGCCGGCTTGGAAGCGCGGGCACACGGCTCGTACTGGAAGAGTTTCTCGAAGGCGAAGAAGTCTCGTTCTTCGCGCTCTCGGACGGGCACAACGTGCTGCCGCTCGTCGCCGTGCAAGATCACAAGCGCGCCTATGACGGCGACGAAGGACCGAACACGGGGGGCATGGGCTGCATTTGCCCCGCAACCAATTTGAACGCGGAGACCCTCAAGCACATCGTCAAGGACATCGTGAACCCGACGATCAAGGGCCTCGCTAACGAGGGACGTAAATATCAAGGCATCCTCTATTGCGGAATCATGCTGACAGCGAACGGCCCTAAAGTGCTCGAGTTCAACGTACGCTTCGGCGATCCGGAGGTACAAGCGATCCTGCCTCGCCTGAAGGACGACCTCTTGCCGCTCCTTCTCGAAGTAGCGGAAGGGCAGCTCGGACAACACCGGCCCGAATGGACGCGCGAGCCCGCGGTCAGCGTCGTACTCGCTTCAGGCGGCTATCCCGGCAAATACGAGACCGGAAAAGCCATCCATGGTCTCGAAGACGGCAAAGTCGAGCTCGACGAAGGGATCTGCGTCTTTCACGCCGGAACGAAAGAAGTGGACGGGAAGCTCGTCACCGGTGGCGGCCGCGTGCTCGCGGTGACCGCGCTCGGCCGAAATCTCAAAACCGCGATCGCTCGTTCCTATGAAGGCGTGGCCCGCATACAATTCGAAGGCCAACATTTCCGAAAGGACATCGGACAAAAGGCGCTAGCGCACATCACCGGAGGTTAGAAGTTTGTCGAATCCAAAAGTTATCATCGTGATGGGGAGCATCTCCGACAAGGACGTCATGGTAGAAGCCGCGACGGTTCTACGCGAGCTAGACATCCCCTACGAGATGGGCGTCTACTCGGCACATCGCACGCCGGCGCGATCGGCGAAGCTCGCCTCAGAAGCGGCCGGACGAGGGGTCAAAGTCTTGATCGCGGGCGCGGGGGCCGCGGCGCACCTCGCGGGCGCTTTCGCCGCCCACTCGACACTTCCCGTGATTGGTGTTCCACTTGCGGCGACCTCCCTTGGCGGCATGGACGCGCTTCTCGCTACAGTGCAAATGCCCGCAGGCTTCCCCGTCGCGACCGTCGCCATTGGCAAAGCGGGCGCCCGCAACGCGGCGCATCTCGCGGCGCAGATTCTCGCGACGTCGGACGAGGCGGTCGCGGCGAGAATTCGCGTCTTCCGCGCTCAAAAAGCGAAGGAAGTCGAAGAAGCCTCCGCGACGCTGCAGAACCTGTAACTATTCTTTTCTCGCAGGGACCTTATCGAGATCGGTCGCTACATCGGCCGCGACAAACGCGGCGCTGCGCGCCGCTGGGTCGAGCGTCTCAGGGCCCGCGCGAAGGCTGCAGCGAAGCAGCCTCTCGCCGCTTCCCGAGGTCGGTAATGACAACCTGCGGGAAGTCCTGGTCGGTAACTATCGAATCGTTTACGAGATTCAGAAAACGGAGAGTCGTATCCTCACGGTTTTTGAGGGCCATCAGCGGCTACGCAAATCCGCCATCCAACCTCTGGACACACCAGATTCCCCAGAAGATGAACCGACTCGAGGCGGTCCCTAAACTCGACCGGTAGCAGAGTCCGAGTCGCTCCAGAGCCTCTGTTTTTCTCCTCACCGCAGTCCTCACAAATAGTTCCATAATCGTTTCATTCTAAACTACTGATCAGCACTTAACTTATTTTTTGGCAATAGTTATTCGTTGCATATATCGTTTCATGAATGATCGATTTGAACGAGGTCTTACGCCTAGGTCCGCTCTCGGCGCGAGAGCTCGCGGATACGGCAGGCTCACGTGCCACTCTGTCTCGACACCTCCACCGACTGGGCTCCTTAGTGGTTCGCATCGGGCGAGCTCGCGCCACCCGCTACGGGTTGCGCCGACGGGTCACTCATCTCGACGCGAGCGAGCTGCCTGTTTTCGAAATCGATGAAGAAGGACGCGTTAGAGACAGCGGTCGCCTGGTGTTTCTCCAGGGTGACGTCACGGTGTGGCAACGGGCCGACGAAACTTATGACGGTCTGCCACCGATCATGGCCGACATGGTTCCGCAAGGGTTCTTGGGACGTCGGTTCCCAGAGCAGCACCCGAGCCTTGGACTCCCTCCCCGTCTGAGCGACTGGAGCCACGAGCACGTGCTGATAGCACTCGCGCGTCGCAGCGAAGACGCTCCTGGAAACCTCATTTTCGGCGAAGAATCCTTCTCCCGCTGGCAGGATCTCCGGTACGAATCTCTGAGCAGGCGCCGTTATCCGGCGCGGGCCGCTGATGCGATCGCAGGCGAGCCTTTCGGAAGCTCGGCCGGTGGCGAGCAACCCAAATTCACGGCCTTCACCCATGGGCATCACAGCATCGTGAAGTTCGCTCGTCGGACGACGGAGAGCGGGCGGCGCTGGTCCGACCTCCTGGTGCTGGAACACCTCGCCCTCGACGTCCTACGGAAGGGCGGCATCGCGGCAACCGAAACCCACCTTTACGACATGCACGATCTTCGATTCCTCGAAGTCGTCCGCTTCGATCGCATCGGAGAGCGTGGACGGCGCACGGTGATGTCTCTGAATAGCGCATATCAGAAGCCAGAGCTGTCTTGGGCCGAGGTCGCAGAAAATATGCATCGCGAGCACATGCTGAGCGAGGCCGATGCTCGAGCTCTGAGGCTTCTCGACGCTTTCGCGCTCTCTATCGCCAACACCGATCGGCATCACTACAACATTTTGTTGTTTCAGAAAGGTCCGCTACGTACTCGCGCCCGCTTTCGATCAAGTGCCGATGGGCTACGCACCCACCTCCACCGGACAACTGCGCCCGTTCGACTTCGCCAAGCCTCGCATGTCTTCGCGAACGCTCGATGTCTTCGGCGAAGCCGTCCAAATGGCGGCGGAGTTATGGGAGCGCGGAAGCGAAGACGAACGCATCAGCGATGCGATGCAGCGTATCTGTGCGCACAACGCAACGATTCTCGGCTGACTGTTATCAGCTGCCCGACTGATTCGCAAGCTGTCCGCAGGCAGCGAGAACGTCGTCGCCGCGGCTTCGGCGCAAGTTCACCGTCAGCCCAGCCCCAGCGAGGATGTCCATGAACCGATCCGTCGCTTTCCGCGTGGAGCCTTTGTGCGGCGCGCCCGGCCACGGGTTGTAGCGGATCAAGTTCACTTTGGACTTCACGCCTTCGAGAAGCTTGGCCAACCTCTCGGCGTCTTCTACTCGATCGTTCTCACCACCGAGAAGCACATATTCGAACGTGATGCGGCGGCGCTTCGGGAGAGGCAAGTTTCGGGCGGCGGTGATGAGCGCCTCGAGCGGATGTTTCTTGTTGATCGGCATGATGCGGTCGCGGTCCTCGTTCGTCGTCGCGTGCAAGCTAATCGCGAGTCCCACCGTCGGGGCTTTCTCGGCGAAGCGCTCGAGCTCATCCACGAGCCCCGCGGTCGAGACCGTGATACGGCGCGGCGAGACGGCGAAAGCATCGTCATCCGTGAGAATTTCGAGCGAAGCCAAAACGCCCTCAGAGTTCAAGAGCGGCTCCCCCATCCCCATGAAGACGATGTTGCTCCGAGCCGGCGGCTCGGGTAGCGCGCTGCGCGCAAGAAGAAACTGCCCGACGATCTCGCCCGGCCCGAGATTGCGCTCGAAGCGGATCGTGCCGGAGAAGCAGAACGTGCATTTGAGAGGACAGCCGACTTGCGTCGACAAACAAAACGTATGGCGGTCACCGTCCGGGATGTAAACGGTCTCGACGAGACGATCGTCGTGAAGCGCGAGCTGGAACTTGATCGTGCCGTCTCTCGACACGTGCCGGCTCGTAATCTCGGGACGGCGGATCTCGTGCTCGCGGGCGAGGCTCTCGCGAAGACCGCGCGCTAAATCCGTCATCTCGTCGAACGTGCTCACGCCGCGCGCATAGATCGAGCGATAGATCTGACGGCCCCGAAACGCGGGGAGTCCCGCTGAAGTGGCCACTTCCTCTAGCGCGTCGCGCGACAATCCAAACAAGTTCATCGGAAACATCCTAAAACAAGTCCATCGGAGACATCCGAAACAAAGCTCATCGTGGACATCCTAGCAAGAATGTCATTTTTGCCCCGCCGCGGCGGGTGTGATAGATTCCACTTTATCCGATGTTCCGAAAACAGGTTTTGGACAACGGACTTACCATTCTCACCGAGCGCATGCCACATGTGCGTTCGGTGGCGCTTGGGGTCTGGCTGAGGCGGGGAAGCCGCCACGAAAAGGCTTCCGAGAGCGGCCTCGCGCACTTCATCGAGCACATGGTGTTCAAGGGGACCGAGCGGCGGAGCCAAGCCCAAATCGCCCAGGAGCTCGACGAGATTGGCGGCCAGTCGGACGCGTTTACCTCCCAGGAATATGCGGGGTTTCACGCCAAAGTGCTTGGCGAGCACGTGCCCCGTGCCATCGACCTGCTCTCGGACATCGTGCTCGCCCCTAGCTTCGACGCGGAAGAGCTCGAGCGCGAGCGGAAGGTGATCTTCGAAGAAATCAAGAGCGTCGAAGACGCGCCAGAAGATCGCGTACATGACTTGTTCGTCGAGTTTTTCTGGCCGAACCACCCGTTGGGCCGCCCGATCCTCGGCACACCCGAGACCGTGAGAAGCTTCGAGCGCGACGATCTCGTGCGCTTTTTTCGCAAGAATTACGCGCCGAGCAACATCATCGTCGCCGCCGCGGGTGATGTCGAGCACGACGCCCTTCTCGAGCTCGTCTCGTCCCATTTCGCATCTCTTGACACCCCTCCGGACGACGCCATCATCAGCGCGCCGCCCGTGCATCCGACGATCCGCCTACAGCCCAAAGAGCTCGAACAGACCCATCTGGTCATCGGGACGATAGCACCCCCACAGGCCTCGCCCGACCGCTACGTCGCCTATGTCTTGAACGCGATACTCGGCGGCAATTTGAGCTCGCGTCTTTTCCAAGTCATCCGCGAAGAGCGCGGCCTCGCCTATTCCGTGTATTCGGGCTTGAACTGCTTCAGCGATGCCGGCCAGTTTTCGATTTACGCTGGAACCGATCCGAAACACGTCACCGAAGTCGTCGACCTCACGCTCGAAGAGATCCGTCGCATCAAGTCCGAAGCCGTCACCGGCGCCGAGCTCGATCGTGCGAAGAGCCACATGCGCGGAAGTATTTTGATGAGCCTCGAATCGACGGGCTCGCGCATGTCGAAGATCGCCCGTCTCGAAATGACCGAGGGCCGTTACGTGACGCCGGAAGAGACGATCGCGAGCCTCGAGGCGGTGAGCTCGGAGGACGTTCTCCGGCTCGCGACGGAAATATTCGACGGGCGCTCGCTCGCCATGACCGTGCTCGGCAAGCTCGAGCACTTCGACCCAGTACCGGAGAGCTTGGTTGCCTGAGCTTCATATTTCCGTCCTCGGAAGCGGCAGCTCCGGCAACGTCACCTTCGTCTCTGATGGGTCGGCCAGGCTCCTCCTCGATGCCGGCCTCGCTTGCCGCGAGATCGAAAGACGCCTCCAGACCCTCGGGGTCGCCCCCCGCCACATCGACGGCGTTCTCCTCTCGCACGAGCATGGTGACCACGCGCGCGGCGCCTGGCGCTTTTGCGCAAAACACAATGCTACTCTCTACGCAACGCAAGGGACCTACCGGTGCCTCAGACCGCTTCCGGACAAGCCGGTGGACTGGGTGCGCATCCGCTCCGGCTCGAGCAAGAAGTTCGGGCGGATGACCGTAGATTTCTTCCCGACGCCTCACGACGCGGCGGACCCAATCGGCTTTCGCATCCGACGCGGGCGTCTGTCGTTCGGACACGTCACCGATATCGGCCACATTTCCGAGGCCGTGGTCGACGGGCTCCGCGGATGCTCGGCGATCCTCATCGAAGCGAACCACGACGTCGACATGCTGCGCGAGAGCGACTATCCCGCATCTTTGCGCGACCGCGTCGGGAGCCGTTTCGGGCATCTTTCGAACGACGCGCTCGCGCGCTATCTCGAGCGCCAGCTCCCGGGCGCTGTGCGGCACTTGTTCCTCGCACACCTCTCGAAGCAGAACAACCATGAGCGGCTCGCTTTAGACTGCTCTCTTGAAGCGCTCACGCGCCGCGGCGGCCGCAAACCCAAAATTCATCTCACCTATGCCGACCGACCGACGCCGCTACTTCGGTTGACGGAGAGCCGTGAGCTCTTCGAAGATGCCAAACAGGGCGTCCTGGCGTTCTAGAAAATGCTGACCGATCGTTACGTTCACCCGGAGATGGGCCGCATCTGGAGCGAAGAGGCCAAGTTCGACTCCTGGATGGAAGTCGAAGTCTCAGCCGCGGAAGTCATGGCGGATGCAGGCATCGTCCCCAAAGAAGCCGCAGCCGAAATCCGGCAAAAAGCCGCCTATTCGATCGAGCGCATCGACGCGATCGAACAAGAAGTGAAGCACGACGTCATTGCCTTCACCCAGGCGCTCGCCGAGAACGTAGGTGAGGCGGGCCGCTTCGTCCATTTCGGGCTCACGAGCTACGACGTCGTGGACACCGCCCTCGGCATCCGACTTCGAGATGCCACGGATTTGATCCTTCAGAATGTCGACAAGCTTCTAGGCGTGCTCGAGGCCCGCGCTCGAGACCACAAGCGCACCATCATGGTGGGCCGTACGCACGGCGTCCACGCGGAGCCCATGACCTTCGGGATGAAGCTCGCGCTCTGGTACGCCGAGATGAAGCGCAACCGCACGCGCCTCTCCGCCGCCCGCGACGCTGTCGCTGTCGGGAAGCTCTCGGGCGCTGTCGGCACCTTCGCCCACTTGCCTCCTGAAATCGAAGAGCGACTCTGCGAGAAGCTAGGGCTCTCTGCAGCGCCCATCTCGAATCAAGTGCTGCAGCGCGACCGCCACGCGGAAGCTTTATCGGCGCTCGCCATCCTCGCGAGCACCCTGGACAAAATAGCGATTGAGATCCGAAGCCTGCAGCGAACGGAAATCCGCGAAGTCGAAGAGTTCTTCTCAGAAAAGCAAAAAGGCTCCTCGGCCATGCCGCACAAGCGAAATCCGGTGGCGAGCGAGCAAATTTCGGGACTCGCGCGGGTCGTGCGCGGCAACTTGCAGACCGCGCTCGAGAACGTCCCGCTATGGAACGAGCGCGACATCTCTCATTCCTCCGCAGAGCGGATGATCTTGCCCTCGAGCTACATCCTGACCGACCACATCCTGAGGCGCGCGACCTCCGTTCTCGACAACTTGATCGTCTATCCCGAGAAGATGCGCGAGAACCTCGATTCGATGAAAGGCCTCGTCTTCAGCGGACAGGTGCTGCTTCTGATCGCGAAAAAGGGCCTCGCGCGTGAAGACGCCTATCGCCTCGTTCAGAGAAACGCAATGGCCGTCTGGCAAAACAAAGGCACATTGCGGGAGCTTCTCGGCGCGGACGAAGATATTGCCAAGTGGTTGTCTGGAGAAGAGCTCGACCAAGCCTTCGATTTGGAAAAACAGATGGAGCACGTCGACACGATTTACAAGCGGGTGTTCGGATGACGCTCATAAAAGCGAACGTCGTCGTCAAGCTCAAGAGCGCCGTCCACGATCCACAAGGCGAGACCATTCGCCACGCGCTCGAGCAGCTTGAGCTCGGACAGATCGAGAGCGTGCGCCAAGGAAAATTCTTCGAGCTCACCGTGGAAGCGTCGTCGAAAGAAGAAGCCGAAAAGATAGTGCGCGAGGTCGCCCTGCGCGTGCTCTCCAATCCCGTTCTGGAAGTCTTCCAAGTGGAGATCGAGAGCTAAGTTGCCCCGCTTCGCTGTCTGCGTATTCCCCGGATCCAACTGCGAAGAAGACGTTCAATACGCGCTTCAGAACATTCTCGGCGAGCCCACGGATCTCGTCTGGCACAAGGACACGTCCCTCGAAGGCTACGACGCCGCCATCCTCCCGGGAGGCTTCGCCCACGGCGACTACCTCCGCCCCGGCGCTGTAGCGCGCTTCTCGCCAATCATGACCGCCGTCCAGAAAATGGCGAATGCGGGCAAGCCCGTGATCGGAATCTGCAACGGCTTCCAAATGCTGCAAGAGGCGGGTCTCTTGCCGGGCGCCATGCTCCGAAACCAAACCCTGACCTACATCTGCCGCTACCTCTATTTGAGCCCCGAACAACGAGACTCCCCCCTCACCGTGGGCCTGACCGAAGGCGAGATTCTGCGCATCCCAATAGGCCACGCCGACGGCAACTACTACGCGGACGATGAAACGCTCGAAGCGCTCGAGCGCAATGACCAAGTCGTTTTCCGCTACGTGAACGCCCAAGGGGCGCGCGACGACACCGCAAACCCAAACGGCGCCGCCAACGCCATCGCCGGCGTGAGGAACGAGCGCGGAAACGTCCTAGGCCTAATGCCCCACCCCGACCGCTGCTACCAAGAAGAGCTAGGAACCGCAGACGGGCGCAAACTCTTCGGGTCCCTAATAACCTGGACCAAGGAGAGAACCTGAACGATGCTCACAAGGTCAATATTAGGAAAAGCAAAGAAAAAGGAGAGGTGGGGATGAAAGGAGATGTGGAGATGAAAAGACTAGCCCTCATCCCCTCATCCCCTCCTATCCCCACAGCCCCTTTTCTTTTTCTTGGATCTCCATGACACTCGAAGAGTCTCTCGCGACGCATAACCTTACGGGCGAGGAGTACGACGCCATCGTGGGGAAGCTCGGGCGCGAGCCCAACGAGAACGAGCTCGGCCTTTTCTCCGTCATGTGGTCCGAGCATTGCAGCTATAAGAGCTCGCGCGTCCATTTGAAGCGGCTTCCTACTCGCGGGCCGCGAGTTCTACAAGGCCCGGGCGAGAACGCGGGGGTCGTCGATATTGGCCACGGTCTCGCGGCCGTTTTTAAAGTCGAATCGCACAACCACCCGTCTTTCATCGAGCCTTTTCAAGGGGCCGCGACAGGCGTTGGCGGCATCATCCGCGACATCTTTACGATGGGCGCGCGTCCTGTCGCGCTCATGAACTCTCTCCGCTTCGGACCGCTCGCCGTCCCCAAGAACCGCTCGCTCCTCACCGGCTGTGTCGCGGGGATCGCGAGCTACGGCAACAGCATGGGCGTCCCGACCGTCGGCGGCGAAGTTGTCTTCGAGGATTGCTACAATTTGAACCCCCTCGTGAACGCCTTCTGTCTGGGCCTCGCATCCAAAGACCGTATCTTTCTCGCGAAAGCCGAAGGCGAAGGCAACCCTGTCTTCTACGTCGGCGCCAAGACGGGCAAAGACGGCATCCACGGCGCCACGATGGCCTCGGCGGAGTTCGACGAAGCTGCGGAAGAGAAGCGGCCCACCGTTCAAGTCGGCGACCCTTTTCTCGAAAAGCTTTTGCTCGAAGCATGCCTCGAGCTCATGGCGACCGACGCGCTGGTCGCCATCCAGGACATGGGCGCCGCGGGGCTCACCTGCTCGACCGCCGAGATGGGAGCACGCGGGGGCCTTGGAATCGAGATCGAGCTGAACCGCGTCCCGCAGCGTGAGGCCGGCATGACGCCTTACGAGATCTTGCTCTCGGAATCGCAAGAGCGCATGCTCCTCGTCGCCAAGGCGGGGCGGGAAGCGGAAGTCGAAGCCATTTTCGAGAAATGGGACCTCGACGCCGCCGCGATCGGCAAGGTCACGGGCGACGGCTTGCTGCGTGTGCTCGCCGCCGGAAAAACCGTCGCGGAGGTGCCGAACCGGGCGCTCGTCGATGAAGGTCCCGTCTATGAGCGGCCCATGAAGCGCCCGGCCTATCTCGACACGATCGAAGCCGTCGAGCTTCCCGAACCGACGGATCTCGAAGAGACCTTTATCCGCATGCTCGGAAGCCACACCATCGCGAGCAAGCATTCGATCTTCGAGCAATATGACCACATGGTGCAGAGCAATACGATCGTGATGCCGGGAGGCGATGCGGGTGTCATCCGCATCAAAGGCACGCCCATGGCCCTGGCGATGTGCCTCGACGGCAACGGACGCTACACCTATCTCGATCCTTACTGGGGAGGCGCGACTGCAGTCGCGGAAGCGTGCCGCAATATCGCTGCGGTTGGTGCGACGCCCGTCGGCGCGACCAATTGCCTCAACTTCGGCAATCCCGAAAAGCCCGAGATCATGTGGCAGTTCGCCCAGGCGGTAGATGGTATTCGGGATGCTTGCGAGCGCTTCGACGTGCCAATAACCGGCGGCAATGTCAGCTTCTACAACGAGACCGAAGGCGAGGGCATCTACCCCACACCCGTCGTCGGTGTTGTCGGGATTCTCGAAGACGCGACAAGACGCGTGATGCATTATTTTAGAGCGGACGGTGACATTGTCTACTTGATGGGCAACAGCGACGAAGAGCTCGGGGCGAGCGAATATTCGAAGCTCGTCCACGGGCGAAACGACGGAAGCCCTCCGCGGCTCGACCTCGACACGGAAGCCGCGCTCCAAAGCTTCACGCGCGAGGCGGCCTCCCGCGAGCTGATGCACTCGGCGCACGACTTGAGCGATGGCGGGCTCGGCGTCGCGATCGCGGAAAGCCTCTTTGGCCCACTCGGCGAGACGATGGGGGCGTCCATCGCACTCGAGACCCCGCGGCGGGCGGACGGCGTGTTGTTTTCTGAGACGCAAAGCCGGATACTCACCAGTGTCCCCTCCGCCTCCGCGGACGCCTTCCTCGCCCTCGCCGAGGAGCACGGGGTACCCGTTAAGCGCATCGGCGTGACGGGGGGCGACATGCTGGAGATACGCGTGAACGGCACGTCCGCCATCTCGAAAAACGTCGACGACTTACGCGAAGTCTGGTGGAATGCGATCGAAAAGGGGCTTCAGAGATGAGTTTCAAAGACGAATGCGCCGTCTTCGGGGTCTTCGGCCACCCCGACGCCGCGCGGGTCACCTATCTCGGCCTCTACGCAATGCAGCACCGCGGCCAGGAAGCCGCCGGCATCGTAACCTCGAGCCGGACGGGTTTTAGGAGCCGCAAGCGCCGAGGCTACGTCGCCGACATCTTCGACGAAGCCTCGCTCGAGAAGCTCGAAGGCACGAGCGCCATCGGACATGCCCGCTACTCGACGTCCGGCGAGAACAACGATGCCAACACCCAGCCGATCTACATCGAGTGCAAGTTCGGCGAGATCGCCGTCTGCCACAACGGAAATCTCGTCAACGCCCATCTTCTCCGACACGAGCTCGTCGAGCATGGCTCGATCTTCCGCACCACGAGCGACACCGAAGTCATCCTCCACCTTTACGCCAAGTCGCTGCAGCGCAATCGCGAGGATGCCATCTTCGACGCGGTTCGCACCGTGTCAGGCGCTTTCTCGCTGCTGTTCCAAACGCCCGACGCGCTGGTCGGCGTGCGCGACCCGAGAGGCTTTCGTCCGCTCGTCTTGGGAAAGCTCGACGAGACCTACGTGCTGTGCTCCGAGACCTGCGCCCTCGATCTCATCGAGGCCGAATATGTCCGCGAAATCGAGCCGGGCGAGATGGTCGTGATCGACAAGAACGGCTTGAGGTCTCTCCGGCCGTTCAGCGAAGTGCAGCCCTCGCATTGCGTCTTCGAGCACGTCTACTTCGCTCGCCCCGACAGTTACGTGTTCGGCCGCGACGTGCACGCCACGCGCCTCGCGATGGGCCGGCAGCTCGCACGGGAAAGCCCCGTCGACGCCGACGTGGTCGTGCCCGTACCCGATTCAGGCGTGGTGGCCGCCGTCGGCTATTCCCAAGAATCCGGGCTCCCCATGGAGTTCGGCCTCATCCGCAATCACTATGTCGGCCGAACCTTCATCGAGCCCCGTCAATCCATCCGCCACTTCGGCGTGAAGGTCAAGCTCAACCCGGTCCGCTCCGTCATCAAAGGCCGCCGCATCGTTCTCATCGACGACTCCATCATCCGCGGCACGACGAGCCGTAAGATCGTCGGCATGGTGAGAAATGCCGGCGCTGCCGAGGTGCACTTCCGGGTCTCGTCCCCACCGACAACGGGTCCCTGCCATTACGGCATCGACACGCCGAAACGCGAAGAGCTCATCGCCTCGAACCACAGCATCGAAGAGATCCGGGAGTACATCGACGCCAACAGCGTCGGCTACCTCTCGCTAGACGGCCTGCTCGGAGCCGTCGAAGAGGACCGCGACCGCTACTGCTCGGCGTGCTTTTCCGGCAACTACCCGATCGAGCTTCCCACCCACGGCCGCGACCAGCTCAAGCTCTTAAAAAAAGTCCGAGACTAAACGCGATGTAGCCGGACTCCCCGTCGTTCCCTTCTCGAATGAGGAATCGTGTCGTCGCGATCCCCACCGAAAAAGAGCCCTTCCGATAGGTGAAGACCCCGGGCACGACTCGCTGAGGGCCGAACGCGTACTAAAAGAGGATATCTCGGAAATCGTACTCCGCGACCGGGAGCAGGACATCGGGCGCAATCTCGAACTCCTCGGGCAAGAACTCGAAGTTGTCGGTGACGTCGACGCTTGCCTGATCACCGCTTTCGAGCTCCAGTCGTAAAGTTCCCTTGATGATCTTGGTCTCGGGACGGCGCTCGGTGTTGGTGATGTAGTCGAAATCCGCTTGAACGACGATGCGCCGGATCGCGTCGATGGAATGCGGGCGCGGGCTGAAGCGCGCCTGAGCGAAGCTTCGCCTGAAGTTCTCTTGGCGGAGGAAACCGAGCTCGGGCTTGAAATCTCGGCCGACCTTCAAGTGCTCGAGACGCAGCCCATAGCGATCCTCCTCGAAGTCGAAACGTACCATTAGCTCGACTCGTCCTTCAAGCTCAACCTGTCGGATGACGTGTGGCTGACGGCGTAGTACGTATTGAAGCGAATGTTCTGGTAGAAGGCGAAGTTGGCATCCACCCCGGCAACCAAGTTCGACGGGGCTTCTTCGGTCAACGACGTATTCCGATGGGTGGAGACCGTCGTGATCCGCGTGCTAAAGCGGCAAACCCCTCCGTCTCTCGAGAAGCTCGGCATGAGTCTCGATAACCTAGAATTCGTTCGCGAGCTCGTGAACCGGTCACAGGGTACGGTGCTAGTGACCGGCCCCACGGGCAGTGGCGCAGGACGATCTCTTTCGCGAACAGCATCGCGAAGGGACTTTCTTGTCACGAAAGCGGGTAATACGAATGTGTCGAGCGCCTGCATCGAGGCTATTTTGGACGAGCTCGGCTAGGGCCTTGCGCGGGTCGGGCTGGCTCAGCGCGAGCCAGCGGATGAGCTCGAAGGGGTCGTGAACCCGCACCCGCCCCTTCTCAACGTCGCCATCGCGACGCGTTTTCCTGCGCGCTTTTTTCGTCACTGGAGGCTGCCGACGAACGCTTCGAGCCTGCCGAGCGCTTCCGCGATACGGTCCTCGGGCTGAAGCAGGGAGATCCGGACGAAGTGTTTCCACCGTGCGCCAAACGCCGTTCCAGGGAACATGAGAACGCGCCCTTCCGTGAGGAGGCGCCGACAAAACGTCTCGGCGTCCACACCGAAGCGCGCTACGTCTGCCCAAAGGAAGAAGCCACCGCCCGGTTTGCCGTAAGGGATGTTCAACGCGTCGAGGCCCTTCGACATGACGCCGAGCCGTCTCGCATAAATCTGTCGGAAGGCTTCGACCGAATCCTGGGGGCCGTCGATGGCGGCAAGCGCCGCATATTGGGAGAAGAGCGCCGTCGGTCCTGAAATGTCGGACTTCAGCCGTGTCGCGGCCTCGATAAATGGGGGCGGGCCGATAACGTAGCCGACACGGAATCCCGTCATCGCATAGGTCTTCGAAATGCTCGATAACGTCACGGTACGCTCGCGCATGCCGTCGCAGGTCGCGACCGAGAGCACTTGCTCGTCGAAAGTGAGCTTCTCGTAGACTTCGTCCGAGAGCACGATGAGGCCTTTATCCCTCGCGACCGCCGAGATCTCACGCACCCGCGCGGCCGGTGTCAAAGCACCGGTTGGGTTGGACGGGTTGACGAGCAGCAAGAGTTTCCCGTCAGCATTCTCGACAGCTTCCGCCGTCAGACCAAAATCATAGCCGTCGCCCGTTGGGAGAGAGACGATCTCCCCGCCCGCGGTGGCGATGGCCTGGTCGTAAGACCCGTAGCGCGGGTCGGGGACGAGAATGCGCTCGCCCGGGTTCAAGAGCGCAAGAACGGTGAGAAACAATCCTTCTTGCGCGCCATTGGTCACTAGGATCTCACTATCGGGGTCGAAGTCGAGAGATTTCTCGCTCGCGTAGCGGTTCGCGATCGCCGTCCGGAGCTCACCGAGTCCTTGCACTTCGAGCTCGGCTGGCGGCGACGCTATCCGCCGATGCGCTTCGTGAATGATGTGAGGCGGTGTGTCGAGATCCGGGTCGCCACGGCCAAGGGAGATCACGCCGTCGAGCGTCGCGGCGAGCTCCATCAACGTATAGCGTTTTTCATCCGGTTTCATATTTGTGGTCTCATTTGAGCGCCACCAGGACTGCGCGCTGCGAAGGCGCCGCCGTGCAAATCGAGAGCGCCTGTTTCCAAGAGCGTAGCTTCACCGCTTTCTCTTTCGAGGCGGCCACGTAACCCACGCGAAAGCTGGCTAGGCCGGCAACGTCGTCCCAGTTTCCGATGACGATGACATTGTCGGGCGGCGTTTCTCCGAAAGCGAGCCGAGTGACGAAACGGGCTTCGCGATCGCCCGTCGTGATAACAATCTCATCCGCGCTGCGACCGAGGGTGGCTGCAACTTTTTCTCGCAGCTCGCGCATGCCCGGACGGTCCGTGTAGTGGGTCTCACCTGACAAAAGAGCGTCTCGCACACCTTCGAGAATATCGAGGGGCACGGCGTCGACGGTGGAAGGCCCCGCGGTTTCCGGGAGCTCCTCGACACGCGATGCAAGTGCCTGTTTCATAGCATCACTCATGTTACCCATCCTTGACGTTCGAACTCCTCGCCCAGCTTGTCCGCCTCGAAACGCTTTCCCGTCGGGTTGCCCCGGGCGAGGGCTAGCAGCACGAAGGCGTTCGCGATCGCGTCGGCGTCTTGCCACACCCGCGCGCCGAGCGGCACCGCCGACTCTTCATCGTCGGTCATCATCGTCGGCTTGATGCGAACACCTGGTGTGATCGAGTTGATGCTCATCCGCGTTCCTTTGAGGTCCGCCGCGAGCGCCCGCGTCAACCCTTCGATACCGAACTTCGAAGAGCAGTATGCGGTTTCCTTCTCGAATCCGAGAACGCCAGCGCGCGACGAGACATTAATAATAGAGCCGCCCGCCTCGAGCATCGCCGGCAAGAACCCGCAGCATAGAAGAAACGGCGCCGTGAGGTTGGTCGCGATCGTCTCGTCCCACACCGCGTTGGTCACCTCGTCATAGGAGCTCATCTTCAGGATCGCGGCATTGTTGACAAGGACGTCGATCGTGCCCGCCTCGGCAAGCACATCGTTCACGAAACGAGCGCAGGCTTCCCGCTCTCCCAGGTCGACGTCGAACTGCCTCGCGACCTCGAGCGCCGGGTCCTCGATGGGGATGCGGTCGCAGAGAAAAAGCGTGGCGCCCTCACGGGCGTATATACGTGCGACCGCGCGGCCAAGCCCGCGGGCCGCCCCCGTGACGACCGCCGTCATTCCCCCGAGCCGCCCCACTAGAGCAGCTGCCGTAGGAGATAGGCGGTCGCGAAACCGAGATAATTCCCAACCCCGTAGCCGAAGATACCGACGATGATCCCGGGCGTGACGAGCTCGTTCCATTTCATGGCCATGCCGAGCGCGAGCGCGGAGCCCGGTCCGCCGATGGCCGCTTGGCTCGCAATCGTCAGCGTCGGCAAGTCGAGCCGTGCGAGAGAGCCAATGCCGTAGACGACGAGCGCATGGATCGCGATGATGGCGAGCATGTAGACAAAGAGCACCGGCCCCGCATTAGCCACTTCCCGGACATCGGACACCGCGCCGATGACGATGAAAAAGAGATGCAGCGCAAAATAGGAGAGGACCGCCGCGCCCCGAAGGCGATGAACTATGGGAAGCTGCGCGGCTACGAGAGCGAGCGTCGTCAAACAGAGAACTTGGCCGGGACCGCTCGCACCGACGCGCTCTGCGATCCACATAAAAGCAAGCGGAAGCGCGGCAAGCCACGCGAGATCGGTGATGCTGACCGTGGTCTCCGACCACGCCTTGCGTTGGTCTTCGCTCTTCGCCTCCGAGCCCCCCACGTGGCTCCCGCTTCGATAATAGGCAGCGAGGAGCGAAAAGAGACCGACCTGCGCAAGCATCCACGGCACGGTGGAGAGGTTGTCCGCAACGAAGGCGGCGGCAAAGAGGCTCTCACTCATGTCGAGCCCTCTCCCCACGGCGGCGAAATTCATTCCGCCGCCCCAAAAAGCCCCGGCAAACGTCCCCGCGAGCTTCCAAGTCTCGGGCCCGAGACTCGAGGCGAAGAGGAGGCTCGCGACGAGGGCGCCCACGAAGGTGCCGGCACCCGCGAGCACGAAAGCGATGACGAGCGGCTTTCCCGCCTTTCCCAAATCCTTCAAGCGCGACGAGAGAATGACGAGCACGATCGCGTACGGAACCGCGTATTCTCCCACAGCCGCAAGGACGGCGGACTCGTGCGGGATGACACCGATATTCGCGAGCAAGATGCCGAGAAGGGTGCAGATAACGGCAGAACTCACCTTTTGAACGATCGGGAAACGGCCTTCGAGAAAGCGCGCGAACGCCACCGCGAGGAACATGAAGGCGAGAAGCGCGGTGGGCTCGGTGATCATTCGTCAAACCATCGACTTTCGTTCCGCCCTGCCGCAAAAAAGCGTCCAGTCTCCCGCCGTTGTGCTCGGATAGGTCCGGAAGCCGAACAAGACACCGGTGCAAGGCGCTTTGAGCTCTTCGACCGTCTCGCCAAAAAAATCCGCGAGCGTCAAGAGCACTTCGCCTTCGGTGATGGGTTTCTTGAGCTTGTTGCGAGGGAGGTCCGGGTTCGGAAGCAAGATGCCGCTCTTCGACGCCATGACCGCAATCTGGCTGCCGCGCCATGCGGTGTCGGCATAGGTCGCGTCCCCGTCGATCATGTCGTAGTGGCGACAGACGTTCAGGACCGCGCGCTCGAGCACGTCGACGTTGTGCTTCAGCGCATCGGGCATGAGTGTAGCGCTTCCGCCGAGCTCGACGGTGATGGAGATCTTGCCGCGATCGACCATTGCTGCCATGGGGGATCCCACCGGGTGCGGCGTGTCGAGAATGATCTCCCATCCCTCGCCCATCGCGCGCGCGAGCTCCAAGCTCTTGTCGTCACCGGACTTCGTGAAGATCGTCTCACCGAGATAGCAGATATTGCCGCCCGAGTGGATCGTTATCTCCAAATCGGCGAGCTTACCGACTTCTTCGTTGTGCACCTGTGCGATGCGGTCCGTGAGATAACCCTCGGGCTTTCCCGGATAGATCCGGTTCATGTCGAAGGTGTGCGTATCGCGCGGGTTCCCGCGTGACATCGCTTCGAAGGCACCGACATTCATGACAGGGACACCGATGAACGTGCCGCGAAGATTCTTTGGGTCGAGCTTCTTTGCGACTTCAATGATGGAGAGCGTTCCCTCTTGCTCATCGCCATGGATACCGCCATCCACGAGAAGGACGGGGCCGTCTTTCGCGCCGTTGACGACGATCACGGGAAATCCGAGATTACTGCCGTCGACGCGCGACACAGCGGGAACCATTCCGGAGACTTTGGTCCCGGTCTCACAACGTATCGGTCCGATGTTGATGGTGCTCATAGGGTCTCCACTTTGTTTTTCACACAGTTTTTCCAATGTCTCGCCTCGCGCGAAGCGTGCGTCTCGCGAGGACTTGCTCGATGAGTCCTCTTCTTAAAAAGCCGTCCGAGCCGAGGACATGGACGAGCCTCTTTCCTCAGATGAAGCGGGATATCCGTGATCGGCTCCTCCCGGAAAGGCCTGATCCTACTACGCGGCCAAGAGGACGTCTATCTCAAGGCGCGACGCGTCGATGCGCCTCGTCAGCAAGTGGCGATCGTTATCATCGAAGCCCGCTCGTCGGTAGAAGTCGATCGCCCCTCCTTTGTCGCGTTCGACTTCCAGGTGGTTCGGTGAAGTCTAACAGCCAGAGCTTTTAGAAAGTCGATTCGAAATAGTCGACGGCGAAATCCACCAAGTCCCGCATCGGGAAGAGCGAGCACGGCGCCTCGCCGACCTTGCCGCGAACGGCTTTTCCCGCCACGACGTAGCGTTCTCCGATGATCGGGAAGTGCCGGTCGTTGTCATCGGCGACGTTGGGTACTTCGATCCACCGTGTTTCCCCGTTCCCGTTCCTAGGAAAGCGTATCGTGGCGATTCTGCGTTTGTTCGATAGCGTCTCCGCGTAGTGAAGCGCGGTGCAGCGGTTGAATCCCACACCGAGAAGCAGGATGGTGCCGTCGTGATCGTGAATGCGTCCGAACGGCGTGCCTGGACCTTCGGAAAAAGCCAGCGGATGTACGGACGTGACCTCCGTGGCTAGCGGACCGCGCGCGCACACGGAATCGAGGGGATGGCTGCTGCGAAGCGTTCCTGGCCATATGCGAAATGCCTCTGGGATCGCGCCCATCTTCGTCGGCGTCGTCTCCGCTTCAAACACGGTTACAGGTTTCGGCACGGCGCATTGGGGAGTGGGTGCCGGCATGGCGAGCGTGCCGTCCTCGCCGAGCGCCTCGATAAGCGCGCGCCACCACGGACGCTCCACCCTCGACCCATCCGATCGCACTCAATGAGGAATGAACCATGAGTGTGGCGCCGGAAGTGACACCGAGATCCCTCAGATCGTGCGCCAGCCGTTCCATGTCGGTTGTGGATTCCATGACATCAGCTATCGAGGGCTTCTGCTTTTGTGGCAGTCGCTCTGAGCGAGAGCGCGATCCTAGAGCATTCTGCTAGCGGCTCAAAGTGCGACCCGAGCGGAATGCTCGCACCGTCTTCACCCGCATCAACCGCGGAAGGCTCACGCATGCGTGATACCGTGTTCGACGTTCTCATGCGTTACGGACCCGCTTACGCCATCCTGATCGTGCTTCTATTTTCGCTCGCCGTGAGCGGCTCGCAGGTTCCCACGACGGGCGAAGGCCTCTACCGAATCGGGTGCGCCCAATGTCACGGTGACACCGGTGCGGGTGTTCCGCTCGATCGAGTCGCTTTCGACGTCCCCCTTCCTGATTTCGCCGACTGCAGTTTTGCGACGCGGGAGCCCGACTTCGACTGGATTGCCGTCTCCTACCAAGGAGGGCCGGTTCGGGGATTCGATTCGAGCATGCCCGCCTTCGGCGAGGCATTCGACATCGAGCAGTTACAAAAAGATCGTGGATTTCATTCGTACATTTTGCGCGGAGGACGCGTGGCCGAGTGGGGAGCTCAATTTTCCGCGTCCCATGTTCACGGAAAAGGCCTATCCAGAAGACGAGCTCATTTGGACGGTCGGGGTAGCCACGGAAGGAAAGGGTGAGCTCACGAACGAGCTTCTATACGAGCGTCGCTTCGGCGCGCGCTACCAATGGGAGCTCGCGGTCCCGTTCGGCGCGGGACAAAGCACGAGCGGGGGTCCCTGGGCGGGAGGGATCGGCGACGTCACGGTCGGCGTCAAGAGCACCGTCTATCATCGATTGGATCGCGGCAATATTCTGAGCTTGAACGCCGAAATCGCCGTCCCGACAGGGAGCGAACGAAACGGCCAAGGAAAGGGCGTCTTTGTTTTCGAGCCGTCCGTATCCTTTGGTCAGCGGCTGCCTTACGATTCTTTCGTGCATTTGCAAGCTGGAATGGAGCTATCAAGCGATCGTGACCGAGTCGAACAAGAGATTTTCTGGTCGGCGGTTTTCGGTCGGACGTTCACCGCCAACACCTGGGGACGGAGCTTCTCTCCGATGGTGGAGGTCATCGGGCGAGCCGAAGATGGCGACATAGAATGGGATCTCATCCCCCAACTCCAGCTCTCTCTCAACGTGCGTCAACATGTCCTCGCCAACGTAGGCCTACTCGTTCCCGTAAACGACAGCTTCCGACCGAAGCAGTTTTTCTTCTACATTTTGTGGGAGTGGTTCGACGGCGGGCTCCTCAACGGCTGGTGACCAGATTTAGAAACCTCGTCGCCAGGGAATCGTAGCGCATCGGTTTGGTGTATCGTTTGCCGGTGAGCACGAGCTCGGGCCGCCCCGGAGCCTTACAGGTCGACCAACTCACGCTTCGCTTCGGCGGGCTCGCGGCCCTTTCAGACGTTTCGCTCTCCGTCCAACCGGGTGAGCTTCTCGCGATCATCGGACCGAACGGCGCGGGCAAGACCAGCCTCCTCAGTTGCGTCAGCGGCCTCTACCGAGCTCAGTCGGGTGCTATCGGATTCGTCGACCGCGCGGGCGTTCGCCGCGACCTTACGCGCAAGAATGCACATCACAGGGCCGCGCTCGGTATTGCGCGCTCGTTCCAGAATCTCGAGCTCTTCCGTCACATGAGCGTGCTCGAGAACCTCATGCTCGGCCGGCACGCCCATATGAACGGCGGTGTCTTCGGTTCGGGATTTTATTGGGGCCTTCAAGAAAAAGAAGAGATCCGGGAGCGGCAGGTCGTCGAGGAGATCATCGACTTTCTCGAGATCGAGCGCATTCGCGACAAGACGGTGGAGTCCCTTCCCTATGGTCTTCAGAAGCGTGTAGAGCTCGGCCGCGCGCTCGCTATGGACCCCGCGCTTCTTCTTCTCGACGAGCCGATGGCGGGGATGAACACCGAAGAAAAGGAAAACATGGCGCGTTTCGTCCTCGACGTTCACGAAGAGAAAGGCGTCACGGTGGTGTTGATCGAGCACGATATGGGCGTGGTGATGGATCTCGCGGAGCGGATCGTTGTTCTCGATTTTGGCAGGAAGCTCGCCGAGGGGCCGCCCGAGGCCATTCGCAACGACGAGCGCGTCATCCAAGCTTATCTTGGCGAGGCCACCTCTTGACGCTTGCCGTTGTCGCCGTACTGGCGTTTCTTTTGGCGGCGTCTGCCTATCTTTATCACTGGCTCGCGTCTCGTCGCGAGCGGCATCGATTTCCTCCGCCAGGCGAGCTCATCGACGTCGGCGGTTATCGGATGCATCTTCACGTTCTCGGTGAGGGTGGCCCCACCGTCGTGCTCGACTCCGCGCTCGCGGGCTCATCGTTGAGCTGGTCGGAGATTCAGCCGGAGGTCGCGCGCTTCACCAAAGTCGTTAGCTATGACCGCGCTGGATTCGGTTGGAGCGACAGGGGCACGAAGCCGCGCACGCTCCATCACATGACGCTCGAGCTCCACGAGCTTTTGTCGAAGGCGGATGTCGATCGGCCTTTCGTTCTTGTCGGACACTCCTATGGAGGATGGATGGCGCAGCTCTTGGCGTCGCGGCACCCGGATCTCGTCGCCGGCCTCGTGCTCGTAGACACGCCGCATCCTCGCGAGTGGGTGGAGCCCGATAACGAACAACGCGCACGGGTGGCGCGCGGCGCCCGCACGGCGCGGCGCGCGGCTTTCGGCGCGCGTTTCGGAGTCATGCGCATTTTGTTGCAGCTCGCCCGCTTCCGCTCTTCGTCCGAGCACAATCGAGTCGCTCTGCTCCTCGGCAAGACACCCGCATCCATCCGCCCACAACTGCGTTCGTTTTGGGTGCGGGCGACGACTCTCGAAGCGCTCGCGAGTCAAATAGAGAACGCTCCGAAGAGCGCCGCCTCGCTCGCGGCGGAAACGATCTCGCTCGGCGACATCCCACTCGTCGTGCTGACCGCGGCCGATCCGAGCCCGCGACGTCTCGAAGATCAGCTCTCGACCGTCGCTCTCAGCCGGTCCGGGCGTCACGTCATCGCCAAGACAAGCGATCATTGGATCCCACTCGACGAGGCCGAGCTCGTCGTCCAAGCTATCCGCGACGTCGTCGCTTCGGTGCGTGCATGACTGACACTGACAATGCCACGCTTCCGAAGCTTCTTTGCGAGCGCGCTAAAACTTCGCCGGATGCGCAGGCGCTTCGCGAGAAATCTTACGGGATCTGGCGCGCCATCACGTGGCGTGGCTATCGCGACCGCGTCGAGGAGATTTGTCTTGGCTTACGCGCTCTCGGTATCGGCCGGGGCGACATCGTCGCGATCGTCGGGGATAACCGGCCCGAGTGGGTGCTCTCGGAGCTCGCGGCCCAAGCGCTGGGCGCGATCCCTCTTGGTATCTACCAAGACTCCGTCGCCGAGGAGATCTTCGTGCTCGCCGATGCCTCCGGAGCCAAACTTCTCATCGCCGAAGATCAAGAGCAGGTCGACAAGGTTTTGGAAGTGCGCCACCGTCTTCCCAAGCTCGAGCGCGTCATCGTAAGCGATCCGCGCGGGATGCGAGACTACGACGATCCTTGCCTCATGGCGCTTTCGGAGCTCGCGGCCTCTGGACGTGCGTCCCAAACAGAAGACCCGGGCGCGTTTGATGCACTCGTTGCGGAGACCTCGCCCGACGATGTGGCGCTTCTTGCGACCACGTCGGGGACGACCGGGACGCCCAAGCTCGCCATGCTGACCCATCGCAATCTTGTCTCGATGGCCAAGAGCTTGATGGCGGTAGACCCGCTCGGCCCTGGGGACGAGCTCGTGTCGTTCCTTCCGCTCGCCTGGGTAGGAGAGCAAATGATGTCGGTGTCTTCCGCGCTCGTGACAGGCGCGACGGTGAATTTTCCCGAGGAGCCGGAGACGGTCACGGAAGACCTTCGGGAGATCGCGCCACACGTCATGTTCTCGCCGCCTCGGATTTGGGAGAGCCTCTTGTCGGAAGTGCAAATGAAGCGTGAGGACGCGACCTGGCTGAAGCGTCGCGTGCTCGACTGGGTGCTCGACGGGAATCATATCGGCGTTTCGAAACGCCTAGCGGATCTCGTTTGCCTCTATTGGATTCGCGACGGGCTCGGACTCCGGCGTTTGAAGCACGCCTATACCGGCGGCGCCGCGCTCGGACCCGATACCCTTCGGTTTTTTCACGAGCTAGGCGTGAACTTGAAGCAGATCTACGGTCAGACGGAAGTTTCCGGCATTTCGGTCGTGCATCGTGACGGCGCGGTGAAGCCGGACACCATGGGCGAGCCTCTCCCCGGGACCGAGCTTCGCATTACGGAGGACGGAGAGATCATCTCACGGAGCCAAGCGGTCTTCGCCGGCTATTACAATAACGAGGCCGGTACCCGGGAGGTGCTGCGCGACGGCTGGCTCTATTCGGGCGATGCGGGCTATCTCGATGCGGATGGTCAGCTCGTCGTGATCGACCGCGTCGAAGACGTGTCTCGCCTCGCGGACGGCACCGCCTTCAGCCCGCAATTCGTCGAGAACAAGCTCAAGTTCAGCCCTTACGTTCGAGAAGCGGTCGTCTTTGGCGGCGATGGCCGTCGCTTCGTCACCGCGCTCCTGTCGATCGACTTCCAGAATGTCGGCACTTGGGCGGAGAGGCGACAAGTGCCGTTCACGACCTTCGTCGACTTGTCCCAACAAGAAGCCGTGCTCGAGCTGCTGACCGCGGAGCTTCGCCGCGTCAACGAGCAGCTTCCCGAAGCGATGCAAGTGAAGCGTTTCCTCCTCCTTCACAAGGAGCTCGACGCGGACGATGCCGAGCTGACGCGTACCCGCAAAGTGCGTCGCCGAGCGGTGGCGGAGCGTTATCGCACTCTCGTCACGGCTCTCGATGGGGATGCGCTAACGGTCGCGCTCGAGACCGAGATTCGTTATCAGGATGGCCGTTCGGCGCAGATGTCGGTCTCCATCCCGATCGTGGGGCTCTAGTGGAAGTTCTAGCCGAGCTCACCCTGGCGGGCCTCGCCAACGGGATGATCTACGCCCTCATCGCGATTGGATTCATCATTATTTATAAAGCCACCGACGTCATCAATTTCGCGCAAGGCCCACTCCTTCTTCTCGGGGCCTATCTCGGCTACACCTTCCTGTCGCTGCCTATTCCCACTTGGCTCGGCATCGGCCTCGCGCTCGGCGTGGCCGCCCTCGTGGGCGTCGCGATTGCCCGCTTCGCGCTCCGTCCTCTCATCGGTGAGCCGGTCATCTCGATGATCATGGCAACGGTCGCGCTCTCGAGCATCTTACAAGCCTTGATTCAAGGCATCTGGGGCGTGCGACCTCGAAACTTTCCTTTGAACGTCGATCGGCCGGTCGTCATCGGGGTGGCGGCGCTGTCGCTAGTCGCTCTCGGCTGGTTCTTCCGCAAAAGCCGAGAAGGGCTCGCGATGCGGGCCGTCGCCGACGATCAGCAAGCCGCGATGAGCATGGGCGTCAGCCTTCCTCGAACACTTTCGATCGCATGGGCTCTCGCCTCGGCGGCGGCAGCGCTCGGAGGCATCTTGCTCGCGGGTCTCGTCGGAGTGAGCCAAGACATCACCGCCATTGGACTTCGTGTGTTCCCCGTCGTGATCCTCGGCGGCCTCGATTCGATAGTGGGGGCAGTGATTGGCGGCGCGCTCATCGGTCTCGTAGAAGCCTACGCGGGCGGCTATATCGGCATGGGCGTTCAGACACTCGTCCCCTACGCGCTTCTGCTCGTCGTGCTGATGGTGCGGCCGTACGGGCTGTTCGGCAAGCGCCGGATGGAAAGAGTGTAGGCCGCTTTGCGCTCGGGAAATTTCTTCACCAGCTACGCGGCGGACATGGCGCTCTTCCGAACGCCGCTCGAGCGGTGGCGCATGGGCCTCTTTGCCGTCGCGATCATCGTCTTCCCGTTCGTCGCGACCTCTTACGCCTTGTCGCTCGCGAATCAAATCGCTATTGCCACCGTCGGCGCCATCGGGCTCAATATCCTGGTGGGCTACACGGGACAGATATCGCTCGGCCAAGGAGCTTTCATGGCGGTGGGCGCCTACTCGAGCGGGCTCGCCACCATCGAGTGGGGCCTTCCCTTCTGGCTCAGCATCCCGCTCGCGAGCTTGTTCACGGCGGCCGTCGGTGTGTTCTTCGGTCTACCCTCGCTTCGGTTGAAGGGGCTCTATCTCGCCATCGCGACGCTGGCGGCGCAGCAGATCGTCGAATGGATCGTAACCCATTGGACGGGACTTACCGGCGGCACCGAAGCGCTCGTCGTGCCCGCGCCGCGACTGTTCGGCGCGCGGATGAACACCGATTTCCGTTTTTATTGGTTCGCAGTGCTCGCGGCGAGCGGGACGGCGCTCTTTACAGCCAATCTCTTTCGCTCCCGCGTGGGTCGTGCCTTTCTCGCGATCCGCGACCAGGACATCGCGGCCGAAGCTTCCGGCGTCAACTTGTTCCGCTACAAGCTCACGGCATTCGCCGTGTCTTCTTTTTTCGTCGGCATGTCGGGAGCACTCATCGCGCATTACCGTACGATTGTGACGTGGGAGCGGTTCACGCTCGAGGTGAGCATTCTCTATCTCGCAATGGTCATCGTCGGCGGGCTCGGAAGTATCGTGGGCTCGTTTCTCGGCGCTTCGGTCATAACGCTCTTGCCCGCTCTCATCGCCACATCCGGCCGCGCGCTTCAGACGAGCTTCCCAGCCGTCGCCGGGATCCTGCCAGCGGTGCAAGAAGGTGTATTCGGGCTCGTCGTCTTGCTCGTGCTCATCCTCGAGCCGAAGGGACTAGCCAAGGTCTGGTCGAACGTGAAGACCTATTTCCGGCTGTGGCCGTTTTCCTATTAGCATGACTGGTACCGGCGGAGAATATCGGGGCGCCGACTTGCTTTAGAAAATCGAGACCGACCGGGACGATTTCGAGACGGTGCGCGTCAGCGTCGTCACCCGCATGCGAAGGAAGGACGAGCAACTCCTCGGCGAACGCGTACTGGTGTGGAGCAGTCTCAACGAGACCGAAGGGGAGATCTCACCCGACGGGCGTTGGCTCGCCTACCAGTCTGACGAGTCGGGCCAGACCGAGATCTACGTGCGGCGCTTTCCTGACGTCGATGAGGGCCGTTGGCAGACCTCGCGAGGAGGAGAGACCCAGGCGCTCTGGGCGCCCGATGGCAGCGAGCTGTTCTATTTGGATCAGGATAAACATCTAATAGCCGTCCCCTTTGAGAACGCCGAAGGCGCCAGTATCAGGTTCCGTCAGGCCGAGGTCGTGCTTCAACAAACCTACTTCGCATCTGGGACCCTGGGCCGCAACTACGACGTGTCTCCCGACGGCGAGCGCTTCTTGATGATCCGGGAGGATTCGCCGGTGGGCTTCAGCAACACTGAGTTGATTTACGTACAGAACTGGCTCGAAGAGCTGAAACGTCTCGTTCCCGCCGAGTGAACGAAGGATGGCCGCTAACGGGCTTTGGCCACGACGACGGTCACGTCGTCCGCGGGCGCAACGCCGCGCGAGTGCTCGGCGACGGCGTGTAAGATCCGGTCGCGCACCTCTCTCGGCTCCTCGTCTTTAGCTTCCAAGATCACCCGCTCGAGACGTTCTTCGCCGAACTCTTCGTCGTCGGCCGAAAGCGCTTCGTGAATGCCGTCCGAGAAAAGGACGAGGAGATCGCCCGGCTCCCACTGTCTCTCGCGAGCCGAAAACGCCATGTCCTCGAAGCCCGGTATGCCAAGAAGCAGATCCGTCGACTCGAGCCTATCCATCCGGTCGGTGGCTCGATGATAGAGGAACGGAAAAGGATGCCCCGCATTCGTATAACTCAACGTGCGCGCTTTGTGCTCGAGACGCACGTAGCAGCCGCTCATCAAGAGCCCGGTTTGCACCGAATGAAACACGGTCCAATTCATCGCCGCCATGACCGCGCCCGGCGACGCATCGATCTTGGCTTGCGTGTGCAAGCAGCTCTTTGCCATGGCGACGAGCAGGCCCGCGTAGAAGCCGTGCCCGGTCACGTCGGCGAGGATGACGCCGGTGGCGTCCGTCCCGATCTCCAAGTAATCGTGGTAATCCCCACCGACATCGGCAGCAGGCTTGCAGTATCCGGAAATCTCGGCGTGCTCGATGAGGAGATCTCCCTGCGGCAGCATCGCCATTTGAATCTCGTGGGCTCGCTTCAGATCCTGCTGCCAGCGCTCCCGTTCGAGGCCGGCGGATACTTGAAGCGACACGTCGCGACGGAGCTTAGAGATAAGGTGTTGGAAGATGCCCTTCGCGACGGAGCTACCGAGCGTCAGCGCCCTTTCGAACTCGGCGTGGCACCATTCGAGAAGCAGGACATCCTTCTTCGCGATCGCGGTGGCGCTTCGCGGCCCTTCGTCGATGAGGGCGAACTCACCAACACAATCTCCCGCCGACAGCTCGACGATGCGGATGCCGTCTTTCTCGACAAAGAGCGTTCCCTCGACGATGAAATACGCCGCGTCCCCCGGCTCGCCTTCGCTGAAAATCACCTCCCCTGCCGATGCCCGCACCTCGCGCATCCGGCTCGCGAGATCGGACACGATATCGGTCGACAACCCGGCTAGAAGTGTATTGGCTTTGAGAAAGGCGACCCGATCGAACATAACGACGTGCCGATGCTATCGGCACGTCAAAAGATATGCAACCAGAGCAACGGGCGCCGCGACATCAGCTATGTTCCTTTCCGTTAGGCCTGAACACGTCTCGATGGACAGGTCGAACAGGTCGGCGATGCGAAACGCCAGAGGAAGGCCCGGATCGAACTTGCCCGTCTCGATGGCGTTGACGGTCTGGCGCGAGACGTCCAGCTCCAGAGCCAGCTGTGCCTGGGTCCAGTCTCGCTCGGCGCGCAGAACCTTGAGCCGGTTCTTCACGCGTATCGCCATTGACCCGCGAGAACACCAACCGAATAGGCGACGGCCAGGATCATAATCACATCGGAGGCATCTGTGGCGCCGATGGTACCGGCGCGCTCGAGGAGCCGATAGGCCGCGGCCCCAACGAGTGCGGCACCAAAGCCCAAAGCAAGAGCCTCTAGCTGAATCCTGCGCTGCAACTCATCCGCCTCGCGAAGAAACCTCCGATAAGCGAACATCATCGCGCCGCCCAGAAGAACATGTAATAGCGTGACCGTGATCGCCGCAGCGCCGCCGGACACCCAGCCTCGACTGATCGCAGCGCTGGCCAGGACCCAGGCTACCGCCCACGCGAAGATCCAGCCAACGAGTCGCAATTCTTATCTTTGTGGCAAGTGTGATGACTTCCGCTCGCGACTGCTTTCCTACTAGAATCTCCCCAATGGACAAAAGACTCCTCGGTGCGTCAGCGCTCGCGCTTTGCATGGCGTGCGGAGGTGGCGGAGGCTCGGAGGAGAACGATACCATCCTCGTCGGCGCCATCTTCGCGCTCACCGGGGCCACTTCGGATGTGGGGACGAGCTATGCCGACGGCGTCCGTGACTATGTCGGCTGGGTCAACAGCAAAGGCGGCATCGACGGCCGCCCGCTCGAGCTGCTGTACCAGGATTACGGTTATCGGGTCGACCGCGCCGAGCAGCTCTACAGCGAGTTCGTCAGCGAAGGCGTCGTGGCTTTCATGGGCTGGGGCACGGGAGACACGGAAGCACTCCGCGGCCGCATCGCCGACGATCAAGTACCGTTCATGTCGGCGTCCTATTCGCACGTGCTCGGCGATCCAAAGGAAGCACCCTACAATTTCCTCGCGGGCACGACTTATAGCGATCAATTTCTGATCGTTATCGACTGGATTGTGGAGAATCATCCGGACGGAAGCCCGAAAATAGCGCTTCTTCACCACGCATCGCCGTTCGGCTTGTCGCCTTACGAGCAGCTCGGACGCCACTACGCCGCGGCCCAAGGCATCGAGCTAATGGCGCAGGAGATGCCGCGTGGCAGCACGGATTTCACGGCAGAGCTCACGCGCCTGCGCGAATGGGGTGCGGAATACGTCGTCTTTCAAAACACGTCGGCTCCCGTCTCCGTCGTGCTCAAGAACGCGGCGAGCCTCTCGATGACGATCCCCTTTTTTTGTTTGAACTGGTGCGCCAACGAGCTTCTCGTCGAGCTCGCGAGAGAGGCGAGCGAAGGTGTCGTCGGGGCAATGCCTTTCGCGCCGCCAGCTTTCGAGGGCGTGAGCGGGCTCGAAGAGGCGCGCGCCTACCTCCTTCTGAAAGACGGGAGTGCTCTCGAAGACCAAGGTGTTCCGTACGGACAGGGTTGGTGGACGATGGCGGTCATGACGGAGGGCATCCGTCGCGTCGTCCACGACCGCTTGCCTCTCACCGGCAAGAACGTCAAAGCGGCGCTCGAGGGGCTCGCCGATTTCGACACCGGCGGCGTGACCTTTCCCATTACGTTCACGGGCGAGAACCATAGCGGCGCGAAAGGCATGCGCTTGTTTCGCGTCGAAGAAGGCCGCTGGATGCCTCTAACGGACTTTCGGCATGCTCCCGCTGAATAACCGATACCGCCAACTCAACACTGACCTTGGAGCTCAGTGATATCATTCTTAGGTATAGTGATATCGAGGTGTCCATTTGGTACGAACCGTGATCGCTCTCAACGAGGAGGACAAGGCCTGGCTGGATCGTCGCGCGAAAGAGGAAGGGACTAGTATGACGGCATTAGTTCGGCGTGCTGTTGCTCTACTCCGCAGCCAAATCCGCAAAACCGACCCGCCGCTCGAGGCCCTGATCGAGGAAACCCGGGGTATCTGGACGGCGGGCGATGGGCTCCGCTATCAGGAGCGCCTGCGTGGAGAGTGGTAGTCGATTTCTTTTGGATTCCGTTATCCTGATAGACCACTTCAATGGCTTACAGAAAGCCACTGATTATCTCAAGACCGTTGCCGAAGAAGTATGTATCTCAGCGATCAGCCGCGCCGAGGGTTCTGACAGGATTCCAGGATCCGAATAACCTGCAGAAGGCGCGGGAGATGCTCGATCGCTTTCATTTGATTGTCATCGATGCAGCCATTGCAGATTTGGCTACCGAGCTTCGACGCGAGCATCGGTGGAAACTCCCCTATGCACTACAAGCGGCGGCAGCCCAGAAAACGGACTGACGCTGGTGACACGAAACGTGAAGGATTTCCCGCCGGAGCGTTGCGAGTTCGTGCAGATTCCTTATGAAATCTAGACGGGAGCACGCGACGTGATGGCAACCTGTCCCCAGGATTGCAGAATCATCCGAAGGGAAGCCCGGAAGCCGTGTTTCTTCACCACGCATCTCCGTTCGGCTGTCGCCTTACGGGCAGCTCGGACGCGACGACGCCACCGCCCATGACAGGTATGCTCCGTCTGAATAACGTCGAGGTTGTCTACGACAACGTCGTGCTCGTCCTCCGCGGGCTTTCTCTCGAAGTGCGCCGAGGTCAGATCGTCTGTCTTCTCGGCACGAACGGTACGGGGAAGTCGACGACCCTCAAAGCCATCTCGGGCCTCTTGGCGCCGGAAGATGGAGAGGTGACCGACGGCACCATCGAGCTAGAAGGCAAGCCCATCCACGGTTTGCCGCCTCACGACGTCGTCCGGCGCGGGGTTTTTCAAGTGATGGAAGGCCGGCGCGCCTTCGAGCATCTCACCGTCGAAGAGAACTTGCGCGTCGGCGCCTATACGAGTACCTCGATGAACCTCGACAAGGTTCTTGACACCTTTCCGCGTTTGAGAGACCGTTGCAAGAAGCTCGCGGGCTTTCTTTCGGGCGGGGAGCAACAGATGCTCGCGATTGGCCGCGCTCTGATGTCAGAGCCCAAGCTTCTGCTGCTCGACGAGCCATCTCTCGGCCTCGCTCCGCTCATCGTCGAAGAGATCTTCGCCGTTTTGCGTCGCCTCAACGAAGTCGACGGCACGACGATTCTTCTCGTCGAGCAAAACGCTGCCCGCGCGCTCGACATCTCGAATTACGGCTACGTCATGGAGAACGGACGTGTGGTTCTCGAAGGCAAACCTGAAGAGCTCCGCGAGAACGCGGACGTGAAGGAGTTCTATCTCGGCCTCTCGGAGCTCGGCGGGCGCAAGTCTTATAGGGCCGTCAAACACTATCGCCGGCGAAAGCGCTGGTTGTCGTGAATCCGATCTACGAGCCCGAGATCGAAGCTGCCTCAACCGAAGCTTGGCAGGTCTATCAAGACCAGCTCGTGCGCAACATCGTGGCCTATGCCGCCGAGCACACCGAAGAGTTTCCGCGCCGGCTGAAGCGCGCGGGACTCGCCGCCGGGGACATCCGCTCCGTCTCCGCCCTTGCCGATGTGCCGGTGCTCTCGAAAGACGACCTGCCCGAGCTGCAGGAAGCGTCACCACCTTTCGGAGGGCTTCTGGCATGTGACGTCAAGACGTTGAAGCGTGTCTTCTTGTCTCCCGGCCCGATACTCGATCCCGCAGGGGAAGGCCCGGACTTTTGGGGCTGGGCGCCCGCGCTTTGGGCCGCTGGCTTTCGTGAAGGCGACACGGTCTACAACACCTTCTCTTACCATCTGACGCCGGCGGGAGCGATGATGGAAGAAGGTCTCCGCGCGATCGGCTGTACCGTCGTCCCTGGCGGTGTCGGAAATACAGACGCGCAAGTCGATCTGCTCGCGCGCTCGGGGAGCACCGGCTATTGCGGAACAACGGACTTTATCTGGACGCTTCTCGAGCGCGCGCGAGAGAAGAGCATCGACGTTCGTCTCGAGCGCGGCTTCGTCAGCGGCGGGCCGCTATCGGCGTCGCTCAGAGACGAGCTCTTGCGTGAGTTCGGCGTGACGATCCGCGAAGGCTATGGCACCGCCGATGTCGGCGCCATTGCGTTCGAATGCGAAGCGTCGAACGGTTGGCACATCACGCCGGGGCGCGTCGTCGAAGTGCTCGAGCCCACGGGCGAAGTGGTCGTCACCACACAGAACGAAGTCTATCCGCTCGTGCGTTTCGGTACCGGCGATCGATCGGCGCTCGACACCTCGCCCTGTGCGTGCGGGCGCACGACCCCGCGGCTTCTCGGCTTCCAAGGAAGGGTGGGCGAGGGCGTAAAAGTGCGTGGGATGTTCGTCCACCCTCGATCGATCGCGCGCGCGCTTGCATCGGCGCTCGGCGAGATGCCTCGCTACGAGGCGATCGTGCGACGCGTGGAGCGCCGCGACGCGATGGTCATCCGCGTGGAAGCCGACGTTGACGTCAAGGTCGAGGTGCTCGTTCAGAGTTTCCGCAACGAGCTCAAGCTCCGCGTCGAAGTGGAGATCGTGCCGCCGGGCAGCCTCGCGGCGGCCGACGAAGGGCCTATCCGAGACGAGCGCAGCTGGGAGTGACGCAACTGTTGATTTAACTGTGGACTAGTATGTTGAGTATACTCAACATAGATGGCGACCATACAGGTTGTGCTCGATGATTCGCTGCTAGAGCTTGCCGACCGGTTCGCCAAGCGGCAGCGCATCAACCGCTCCGCGCTGATACGTGAAGCGTTGCGCGCACATTTGAAGAAACTGCGCTACGCGGAGTTGGAGAACCAGGAGCGCGCGGCCTACGAACAACGACCCGGCGACCTCAATGAAGTAAGCCGCTGGGAGGGGGTGGCCCATTGGCCGGACGACTAGAACGCGGCGAGATTCGTCTCTACCAGTTCGCCCCGCCGGACAAATCCCGACCTGTTCTGCTGTTGACTCGTAGCGCGTCCATAAAATATCTCGCGCGCGTCACGGTTGCGCCTCTCACTTCCACGATACGAGACGTGGCCTCCGAAGTTCAGCTCGACGTCGACGATGGATTGAAGGCGCCGTGCATCATTAATCTTCACAATATCGTGACCGTCGCGAAGGTCGGGATTGGGCGTCGACTGACTAAAGTAAGCGAAGAGAAAATGGAGCTCGTGTGCGACGCGATAGCTTTCTCTCTGGGTTGCGAAGGATCGTAGAACGCGACGCATGAGCGCCGTTAACGCCATTCAACGCCATTACCGGAAGAGAAGTCCCATGAACACGGCGTAGCATCCGAGGAGCACCATCCCCTCCCACCTCACGATCCGCCGTCCTGTGTACAGAAAGATCGCCATCAAGAGCATGAAGCCCACGAGCGCAGGAAGCTCGAAATAGAGCAGCTTTTCATCGATGGGAAGCGTTCGCAAGGTCGCGGAAACGCCAATCGCGCCCAGAATGTTGAACAGGTTGCTGCCGATGATGGCACCAACGACGAGATCCGCTTCACCCCGAAGGCCCGCGACGAAGGAGGTCGCGAGCTCGGGCGTGGACGTTCCCACAGCCACGAGAGTGGCGCCGATGATGAACTCAGATAAGCCTATCGAGCGCGCGAGCGAGACCGCGCCCGTCACGAGAAGCTGCGCGCCGCCCATCAGGAGGATGAGGCCAAAGACAGTAAACGCCGAGCTCGAGGCGAGGCTATGTGTGGACGGTGTAGCTGGCCTGGATGGCGGCGCCTCACCGCGAGCCCAGCGGATCGACAAGTAATTGAAGAAGACCAGAAGAGCGATGAACGCGAGCCCGACACCACAGCCGAGCTCGCGCCGTAATGCGCAGGCGAAGAAAAGCACGGTGGCGCCGAGGAGAAGCGGAAGCTCGCGCTTGAGCACCGAAGCCGCCACCTTCATAGGCGCTACGATCGCGATGCATCCGAGGACGAGCCCGATATTGGCGACGTTGCTTCCAAGCACGTTCCCCACCGTCATCTCCGGATGGCCGCCGAGCGCCGCAATGACGCTCGCTACGATCTCGGGCGACGACGTTCCATAAGCGACGACGGTGAGGCCAACGAGTAACGGGCTGACGCCGAAATGCGTCGCAAGACGGGACGCCCCTCGCACGAGCCAGTCGGCACCGAGAGCGAGGATGACGAGGCCGGCAAATGACAGGGCCGAGGCAGTCAGGGAGCTCAAGGAGATTCGATCCTAGCAGATCGCAAGGGCGGTGGAACCGGTCCTAGTTTTCCCCACGGGCCGTCGTCGCTAGCGAAGACATCAGGAGCTTTTTCGGAAAAGCTTGGAGCCGCGAAGCTCTTGGCCATCCTGGACATCACGTTGCGCTGTCTGTCAGGCGTGAGAGACACGCGGCCCGATTGAATAGTACCCCTGGCCAGAACTACTATCCGTACGCAGGAGGTAACAGGATTGATCGGCAAGACCCTCGCCCACTACAAAATCCTGGAGAAGATCGGCTTAGGTGGAATGGGTGACGTCTATCTGGCCGAGGACACCAAGTTGGATCGATAAGGTGGCGCTGAAAGTCCTGCCGCCGGAGCTTGCCGAGAGCGAAGAGCGCCGGGCTCGGTTCACCCGAGAAGCCAAAGCGATCGCCGCGCTCAATCATCCCAACATCGTTACCGTGTACTCCGTCGAAGAGGCGGAGGGGGGTCCACTTCATCACCATGGAGCTCGTTAAGGGGAAGACCTTGACGGAGCTTCTGCCCAAGAACGGCTTCCCATTGAGCAAGTTCTTCGAAATCGCGATCCCGTTCGCAGACGCTGTCGCCGCGGCCCACCAAGAAGGCATCACTCATCGTGATTTGAAACCAGGCAACGTTTTGATGGGTGACGACGGGCGGATCAAGGTGTGCGACTTCGGGCTTGCGCAGTTCCGGAACGAGAGCACGGGCGGTGGCTCGAGCGAGCTTCCTACCAAGGCGATGACTCAGGAAGGGCTGATTGTGGGGACGGTAGCCTATATGTCGCCCGAGCAAGCCGAAGGAAAACCCATCGACACGCGCTCGGACATTTTTTCGCTCGGCATTGTGCTCTATGAGATGTTGACGGGCAGGCGTCCATTCGAGGGCGACTCGCCGACATCGATTCTTTCTTCGATTCTCAAAGATACACCGCGCGCGGTGGGGGAGCTCGTGCCCGGCGTTCCCCGTGAGCTCGGGAAACTCATCAAGCGCTGTCTCGCTAAGGACCCCATCCGGCGCTATCAGTCAGCTATCGACATCCGCAACGAGCTCGAGGAGACCAAGCAAGACGTCGACTCCGGCGAGTCGGTGACCGTTCTGTCGCCCAGCAAGCGCCCGACACCGACAGGGCGCGTGGTCGCCGCGGTGGCTTTACTCGCGGCCGTTGGGGCATTCTGTTCTATACACTTGTCTCTCCAGAGGTGGACCCGACGAAGGTAACTAGGCTCGCGAAGCCAGTTCAGGTCACGTCGGACGCGGGCGTGGAGGACAGCCCCACGTGGTCACCGGATGGACAGACCCTGGCCTACACGGCCCTCGTAAGGGGAAACGTGGACGGCGAATCGGATAATTGGGACATCTGGGTGGCACGGGTAGGCGGGGAACGAGCCAATCGAACCGCTGACTACACGGGTAAGGACGTGTACCCCAGCTGGTCCCATGATGGGAGCCAAATCGAGGACTTGGACATCTTTGTCGCACCGGAGCCGGACAATATCGAGCGTCTCAAAAAGGCACTCCAGTCGGTCTACCCAGATGACGCGAGCATCGAGGAAATCACCGCCGAAGATCTTCTCGGTGATTACCCGGCCGTGCAATACGTGCCTCCTGATGGAGATTTCTACCTCGATATTCTCACGCGCCTGGGCGAGGCCTTCCGTTATGAGGACATTTCCTCGCAGCGTCTGGATTTCGACGGGTTGACGGTTAGCGTTGCGACCCCTGAAATACTCTATCGGATGAAAAAGGATACGGTGCGACCGAAGGACTGGGGAGACGCGGAAGCACTCCGGCGACGTTTCGATCTGGATGAGGACTGATGCCGGTTCGGAAGTTCCGCTCCCTGCAGGAAATGGAGGACACCCTTTGGCGCGAAAACGGCGTCCCACTCTGGCAGGCGATTGCCCGGGTTTGGCGCTTTGCTGAACGGGTGACTGCGTACCGCTTCCCTCCCGGCATCTACAAGCACCGGTCTATCGAAGACGCGCAGCAACTTCGATAGAAATGGGAAGAAAGAAACTTCCGCGCGTTTTGGGAAAGGAAGAAGGCGGAGAAGAACTAGCTCATTGGGAACGGTAAGAGCCGTGCTCTGCGAGGACAGTGCCGCTCTCATCGGCGTCACTCACCACGAAGACGCGATAGGACCCGCCCCCGGGCGCGACGCGCACGATGACGTGGCCGGCGCCGCTTTTCACCTGGTTCGCGCGCGGGCCGATGGCCGCTTTGGTCGGCTCTCGGACCTGCAAGATGAAGACGTCGCGCGGACCTTCATAGGCGCGCTCGGAGAGTAGCCGCTTCAGGACACTCGGGGCAGGGTGCGTCGCGGAGTGGGCCGGGACGATATGAACGCGCGGTTTTAGCGCCGCCAAGAACTCGGGGCTCGCGGGGGCGATCGAGCCGTGGTGGTTCACGACGTGAACGTCTACCGGGCCGACCGCGTCCGCGATCGCTTTTTCATGTTCTACCAATCCGGGTGGCCGACGTTAGGAATACCCGTCAGGTCGCCGCCGGTGTAATAGTCGAAAGCACCGTAGCGGAGGCGGAAGGACAAGCTCGACATGTTCTCGGAGGGATAGTCTTCGTCCACGAGCGTGTCGAGTGCGGGAAATCGCTCGCGCGTCTCGTCGCCATGTCCTGACCAGTACACGCCGTTCGCCGTGAGGTTCTGTATCTCGAACTTTGGATACGGGCAGCGCTTCAGGACGATCTGGTCGTTGCTCCCGGGCTCGAACGCTTCGACGTCGAGCCTCTCCGTGACGCGACGATACGCACGGACGCTCTCGAAGTCGAGCGGGCGCGGGTAGTCGTAGTCCGGCCAACCTCGGTCGAGAAGTGTGCCTATCTCGAGAGCGCTCACAACGTCAGCGAGGCCTCCCATGTGATCGCCGTGAAAGGTGCGTGATGAGCACATAATCGAGCTTTGGTTCCGGGAGCGTGCGGGCTATATAGCGAGCGATCCACTCGCCCGGACGCCGCGCATCGCTCGGACGTGACGGCGCTTCGGGAAATCCTAGGCTGGCCGGCCTGGCCCCCGCGTCGACGAGCAAGCTCGTCCCGTCGGGGAGCACGAAGAGCGTGGCGTTGCCGCGCCCGGTACTGACGTGATGGATGTCGAGCTCCCCTTCGCTCCAAGGAACGAGTACTTGGAGCAGGAGGAGCGCGAGAGCCGCCGTCGCCATCACACCGAGATAGCGATGGGTGTCGGCTTCTTGGTGACGGCGCAGTTGACGCAGATGGGCTCGCCTTCTTTACCCTCCCTATCCCAACTGCGATCGCGATGCGCGCGTCGCAGCCGGTCGAAGTTCTCGCTCGTCCACGCGTCCTGGATGGTCTGCACGTTTTCGGCGACCTCTATCACAGGGCCTCCGTCGATCTCGAGCGTGAATCCTTGGCAGCAGGGCATCGTGTGCTTGCCGTCCCACGTGATGACCATCCGGCGGAACGGGTCGGGGCATTGGAACTCGGCCGCGCTCAGCGATTCCCACTCGGCGGCTTTCCACTGGTGGGTCGCTCCAGCAGGAAAGTAGCACTCGCTGATGGACATCCAGTCGACGCCCATCTCGTCTCGCCAAAACGCTTCCATGTGGCCGCTATCGACGTCCGCGGCATTCAGAAACGTTCGCACGACCGAGGCGCGGATCCGGCAATCCGTCGTGCCTCCGCCTCGAGCGCGCGCTTCGACCGCACTCCGGACGGAGTGGAGCAAGATCTTCCAATCGCCGCCGACGCGCTGTTTGTCGTAAGACACTTCGTCGGCGGCGTCGACCGAGAACATGAGATCCGTGATGCCAGCTTCTACGAGATCGGCAAAGAGCTCGGGCCGCGTCCGCGCGCCGCCATTACCGTTCGTATTTATCATGATGTCCGGAAAGCCGAGCTCCGCGGCCTGGTGGACGAAAGACACGATCTCGGGATGAAGCGACGGCTCGCCGCGATAGTTGAGCTTGATGGAGCTTACCCCCATCTCGGCGCATTGCCGCAACAACGCCGTGTACAGCTTGGGGTCCATGTAGCCCCTTTTGTAGGTGTGCTCGTCGAAGCCGAGCTTGCGGATGTGCTCGTGCGTCCAGATCTGGCAAAACCCCTGAGGATCTTCTTCGGAGCTTCCGCAGCGCAGATCACAAACGGCGACGGATTCGAGGTCGACATGGACGGGGTAGTCCGCGCCGTCGAGCTCTTCGCCGCGGCGGTCCCATTCGCGCCGATAGGCCTCATAGCCCATGCTGCGGGCGGACGGGGCGTTTCCGATAATCCGAAAGGTAGGGTCCTCGCTCATCGCAGTTATTCTAACGCAGACGCCTGGTCCTCACTCGAAATGCCACCAAGGATGGGGGGCGCCGTCCGGGCGCATCGACAACACGTGCTCCGCCATCCGGCGGATGCGCTCCGCCTCGGTGCTGAACTCGCGTCCGAAGCGGTGTCCGGCGCCGTCGCCCCAAACGAAGACCCCTGGATAATGCGGGTTCTCCGTCTGCCGCATCCATTCCTGGAGCTCTTTCACCGCGACGTTCAAATAGTAGTTGTCCATGTCGCCGCAATAGACGTGCATTTTTCCGAAAAGCTTCGGGCCTAGGCTCGCCCAGTTGTTCTTCAGGTGGTGGAGTAAGTCGTAATTCTCCCGCCAATATTGCGCGACCGCGGGATCGATCTCTCCCGAGCGTTTGTCGAACAGCGGCTTGAAAAACCCATCGTCACCGAGCGGCCCGAAGACAGCGGACCAGATGTCGAGCTGCTGCCCAGAGCGGCCTTTCGTTCCTGAGACGAGCTCGAACGTGTTCCGCTGTTTGGAGGTCAGGCGTATCTCACCGTTGGTCTCGCGCGTATTGGCGATCGGCTCCCGCCGCCACTCGTGCTGCTTGTAGAACGCATTGACATCTTCATAAATATTGATGCCCTCGACATTGGTGAAGGTCACCGGGTCGGGCGCATAGGCGAAGGTCCCGCCAAAGAAGTCGGGATAAAAGATCTGCATCGCGAGCGCTTCCCAGCCGCCCGTCGAGCCGCCCGTCAGAATCCGCGCATAGGGCTCGTCGATGACGCGAAAGCGACGCTCGATCTCCGGGATGAGCTCTTCGAGGATCGCGTCGCCATAGGGCCCGAGATTGACCGAGTTCACGGAGTATGACGTATCGAAATAGGGTGTGGGATCCTGAAACGTCACTACAATCATGCGCGGGAAGTGGTCGCGCTTCCACGCGCGCTTGAAGTCCTCGCCCTCCTTCCATCGCATCGGATCTTGGATTTGGAAGTGCCCCTGGTAGTAGATGACGGGGTAATCGATGCTGTCGCGCTCGTAGTCGCGCGGCAGAAGCACGGTGGCGCCGAGATAGATCGGCCGTCCCCAGAACTTTGTCAAGATCTCGCTCTCGAAGCGAAAGCGTTTGACCCACGCGGTGTCCGGCGGGAGCTCGACCTCTGGGATGATTTGGTCGAGCACGAGCTCGTGATCGTAGCCGGCTTCGGCGTCGATAGTGAGCCGCACCGGCACGCTATGCAGGTTTCCGGCAGAGATCCAAAAGCGCTGGCCTTCCCACTGGTCGTCGTGCATCCAGACGGTGTGACCGTCGGCGCGCGGGAACTCGGAATAGACGTTGATGAAGCCTTGCACGAAATAGTCGCCTGGCGGAATCTCGGAGAGGGAGCCAACGGGGCTGCCTAGGTCACTTGCGTCGAGCTCGATCGCTTCACCGGGTGAGAGATTCTCGAAGTCTCGCCCGAAGAACGGCACGCCGGTGCGGCCGACTTGAAGCCGCGGCTCTTTCTCGTTCGTGCGCGAGATCACGACGAAGGCTCGCCCCGTTATCGACCCCGCATGGGCCTCCTCGGGATAGGACAGCCGGAAACCTACGGCCGACTCTCCCGCCGACGGGCCAGCCGTGACCAGAGCTAATGCGAGCAGGAGCAAGGAGCCCATTCGTGGACGCATGTATCGATTCACCTCAAGTCGCTGAGTTTATCCGACTTCGCCAGTGTGTTCATCCGTGGCTTTGTCGGACAAGTCCGACTTCTCATCCGAGACGAGTTCGACTTCGCCCGAAACATCGAGTGGGAGAAAGTTTTGCGCTCTATTTGAACGAGCGTTAAACTGAATAAACTACCGTTAAATTTAGCTCTTTGGATGATGGTAAAGCGTTGACGACATTGAATTTACTGCATGAGATCGAAGCGACCCAGCCTGGGGGATCGGAAGAGCACTCGGCTATCGAGCGGCTCATTTTGAAGCATGCGATGCGATGCTTTGGGCGCCGCGGCTATGCGGCCACGAGCCTTCGAGCCATTGCGGCCGAGGTGAATGTTACGGCACCTCTCGTCAGTTACTACTTCAAGAGCAAGGAAAACCTCTACTCGAAAGTCGCGGCGATCGTGATGGCGAGCCTCGAATCGGAGGTTGCCCGCGCTCTCGAAACGCCCCGGCCGTTTTACGAATCCATCCTATCGATCGTTCAAGCGCATATCGGGCTCGTCGAGCGCTGTCCCGCGGCCGTCGAGTTCATGTTCAGCATGCTCTACGGACCCCAGGAGGGCCAGCCGACGCCAGATCTCGAGTCGCTCTACGGGGGCACGCGCCAAAGGATCCAGAGCGTCTTCGAGCGCGCTATCGATGACGGCGAGCTCGTGCCGCGTCCTGGTGTCACCCCGAACTTTCTCGTCGAGCAGCTCGGGAACTTGATCCACGCTCATGTAAGCTGCCGCTTCAAGGTCGACCGTTTAGCCGAACGTTACCCTGAGCGCCGCGAGGCTCTCGAGCGCCGCGTCAGTGCCATGTCGCTCGACGTGGGGATCGAGCATTTCTTTTTTGGCGCCGGTGACGTGCCCGCCTTCAAGCAAACCTAGTCCCTATTAGTCCGAGGATCCCATGAAAGCGACAAGACGAAGGTCACGCTATCGTTATACATCTTTGATACTCGTTTGCCTCGCGCTCACATCGCCATCTGTGGCAGGTGAAGTCGCGTCCCAAGACGTCTTGACGTTCACGCTCATCGAGGCCGTCGAGCTAGCGCTGGCCGTCAACCCACAAGTGCTGAGCGTGCGTGAAAAGACCGAGGAGTTCTCGCAGCTCGTGCGCGAGGCACGCGCGGAAGCACTTCCGGAGCTCACCGCCTTCTTGAGCTGGCGCAAGACGCGCGACCCGGGCCTGCGCAACAGCAATAGCCCTTTCTTCAAGACGATCGATCCGAACGATTTCCCTCCGGGTGCGTTCGACGCGTTCTTCTTTACGAACTATGTGTGGAATATCGAAGCGCGGCAGCCCATCTACACATTCGGTCGCGTTTCGAACGCGATGGCGGCGGCACGCGAGGAGCGCGGCGGCGTCAACCTCGACGTCCAGGGTCTCGAAAATCAGATCGCGCTCAACACGGTGCGCGCCGCTTACGCGTTCCTCCTCGCGCAGGACAATTTGCGCGTGCTCGAGACGGAAAGAGATGCCCGAGAGCGCCAGCTCGACCAAGTGCAGACGCGATTCGAGCTCGAGGACGCGACCAAGCTCGATCTCCTGCGCGCTCATGTCGCGCTCGCGAACTTGCAGCCCGAGATTCTCATGGCCGACAACAATCTTCAAGTAGCCCTCGCGTCGGTAAACACCACGCTCGGTCGGCCGATCGACGCGCCCATCGAGGTCCTCGCGGAGCTCGGCATCGAGAACCCCGTTCCCAGAATCATGAGGACGGAAGCGCTCCTCGAGATCGCAGGCCAGCATCGCCCCGAGCTCCGGCGCTATGCGGTGGACCGGAGAGTCCTCGACGCGCGCGTCGGTGTGACGAAGTCCGACCTCTTGCCGCAAATCTCGGCGAATGCCGGCTTCGGTGTCAACACGTTCGGTGCCTCGAACGTCAGCGACCTCGCGCTGCACACGTGGAACGTGGGCGTGTCATTCGATTGGAAGATCTTCGACGGCCACCGCGTCCATTCGCAGGTCGGAGCGCTTCGCTCGCAGATCACGCAGAAAGAGTATGACGAGCACGCGTTTAGAAACGAGCTCTCGGTCAACTTGAAGCGCGCGGGCGGCACTTGGATTCGGTCGCTCGAGTCCCTCGAGGTCACGAGGCTCACCGTAGAGCAGGCTCGCGAAGCGGAGCGCGTTTCCGAGGAGTCGCTCAAGTGGGGCGCTGCGACGTCGCTCGATGTGCTCCAGTCGACAGCCTCGCTCCGTCAAGCGGAGCTCAACCAGACAACGGCAGCCCATGACGCCCTCGTGGCCTTGGCTGAAATGAAATTTCTCGTTGGCTACCGCGCCGACGCACCGAACTCCGTGATTGAAGTGCCGCGCTCTGTTCTGGGCGGCGACCACACTAATGAAGAAGGAGAGGAACCTTGAGCCGGCTAATATCGATAGGACCGCTTCTCATGGCCGTCACGGCCGCGGCCCTCATGTTGGGCTGCGGCACAGAAGCGCGAGTGGAAGCCGAAGCGAATAAAAACGCCGAGCCGCCTCCCGTGAATGTCTCCGCGTCGAGGCTGAAGCCAGCGACACTTCGCGACGAGATTCAGCTCGCGGGAAGGCTCGAGCCATGCGTCGAGGTCCAAGTCTCGACGGAGCTCGGCGGAACCGTGCAGGAGATCCGTTTCGACAAAGGCCAGAGCGTCAGAAAAGGTCAAGTCCTCGCGCGCATCGGCACCGATCTGCTCGAAGCGGCGCTCGACGAGGTCGAGGCCGAACTTCAGCACGCGGAGTCGGAGTTCAACAAGACGACCGAGCTGTTCAGCCGCCAAGCGGTGCCCCGGCAAGATATGACCTCCGCGACGTCCAACTATCGCCGGGCCGAGGCGAGGGTCAAGCAAGCCAGGCTCCGGGTGGAGAGGTCGATCATTCGTGCTCCCTTATCTGGTGTCTCGATCGTGCGCAAGGTCGAAATGGGTGAAGTCGTTCCCGCAGGCTCGCTCGTAACAACGATCCACCAGCTCTCGAAGCTCAAGGGCGTGGTTGGCATCCCCGAAGACGATATTTCTTACTTCAAAGTTGGAGCCGAGGCCGTGGTCGAAGCGGACGCTTATCCCGAGCGCACGTTCAAGAGCAAGATACATTTCTTGAGCCCCGCCGCGACTGCCAAGACCCGCTCGTTCCTTGCCGAGGTCGCGATCGACAATCGCGACGGTGCGCTCCGGCCCGGCATGATCGTGCGCGTCCGTCTCGTGAAGCAGATCTACGAAGACGTCATCGTGATTCCACGGGACGCGATTCTCGAGCGGGATAGTGGCAACGTCGCTTTTGTGCTCAAAGGAGACAAGGCGGAGCTCCGGAACGTCAAGACGGGACCGAGCGAGAAAGGCGAGATCGTCGTTCTCGAGGGCCTCGAGCCCGGCGACGAGCTCATCGTCACGGGCCACCGCAATCTCATCGACGGCCAGCGCGTTCGATCCGTTGCCGACAATCTCTAAAAGCAAGGTGCACGCGTGAACTTAACGGAATACAGCATTCGTCATCGCTTGACGATCTATGTGCTCATCGTCCTCATCGTCATGGTCGGCGCGAGCACATATGTCTCGATGCCGCGGGAATCCTTTCCCGAGGTCGAGATCCCGCTCATCATCGTGTCCACGGTCTATCCTGGGGTGGCGCCCGCGGACATGGAGACACTCATCACGCGTCCAATCGAGACGGAGCTCAAAGGGATCTCGGGCATCAAAGAAACTCGTTCCACGAGCTCCGAAAGCCTTTCGTCGATTCAGGTGGAGTTCAATCCCGAGGTGGATCTCGACACCGCCATTCAGAAAGTGCGCGAGAAAGTCGACCTCGCCAAAGCTGATTTGCCGCCGGAGGTGGACGATCCACGCATCCAGGACGTGGACATTTCGCAGATCCCGATTCTTGTCGTGAGCATGACGGGTGAAGTGGGCCTCGTGCGGTTGACAGATATTGCGAAAGATCTCAAAGACGACCTCAAAGCGCTCCCAGGCGTCAATCGCGTGCAGATCATCGGGGGCAAGACGCGGGAAGTTCATGTCTATGTCGACCCGAAGCGCTTGTCTTTCTACGAGGTCAGCTTGGCCGATATCGTCAAGTCCGTTGGTCGTGAGAACTTGAACATCCCAGGGGGCGAAATCGAGGTCGGCCGACTCAAATATCTCGTCCGCTTGCCGGCGGAGATCGAAGACCCGATGGAGGTCGAAGACTTCGTGATCGAAGTGCGCGACGGTGAGCCGATCTACATTCGCGACGTTGCCTATGTCAAGTACGGGTTCGAAGAAGAAGCGACGCTTTCACGCGTCGACCAAAATCCGTCGGTCACGCTCACCATCGAAAAGCGCACCGGGTCGAACCTCATCGCGGTCGCGGATTCCGTGAAAGCGGAGCTCGCGCGCCAGCAAGCCGGACTGCCCGAAGGCACGGTCGTCACCATTCTCGGCGACCAGTCCCAGCAGATCCGCGAGATGGTGAGCGAGCTCGAGAACAATATTCTCTCGGGGTTGATCCTCGTTGTCGCCGTCCTCATGGCATTTCTCGGTTTCCGGAACTCGGTCTTCGTCGCCATCGCCATCCCACTGTCGATGCTGATCTCGTTCGTGGGCATTCAATGGATGGGCTACACGCTCAACATGATTGTGCTCTTCAGCTTGATCCTCGTGCTCGGGATGCTCGTTGACAATGCGGTCGTGATCGTCGAGAACATCTACCGCCATCGCGAAATGGGAAAAGACGGGATCACCGCAGCTTCCGTGGGTACGCGGGAAGTCGCGATGCCGGTCATCGCCTCCACGATCACGACGCTTTGTGCCTTCGCTCCGATGCTGATCTGGCCCGGCATGATTGGCAACTTCATGTCCTACCTGCCCGTCACACTCATGATCGCTCTTTCCGCCTCGCTTCTCGTGGCGCTCGTCTTCAACCCGACGCTTTGCGCCTACTTCATGACAGCGCCTCCCAAGACCAAGGCCAAAAGCGAAGGCAAGTTTCTCAGCCGCTACCGAAAGCTTCTCGGCTGGCTTCTGGAGCCCGCGCCCGACGAAGGCACCATAGGCTATTTCTTCCGGAACTGGGCGCTTCCGCTGGTTTTCGTTCTCTTCGCATTTCTCGGGATGGTCATCTTCATGGCCGCCATGTTGCTCGAGACGGAACATCCCACGATTTACGTGGTCGCGACATGGCTCATCGGTGTCGGCACGGTCGCCTTCGCTCTGCAGGGTGCCGTCTGGCTCGTGTGGAGTCTGGCGCGTCTTGCCACGGGCTGGAGTCCCTACGTAACCGACCGGTGCTCCGCCGCCATTTGGACGATGGGAGCGCTTTTCGCGTTCACTCTTGCGGCCTACAGCGTCCTCGGACAGGGGATGGAGTTCTTTCCGGAGATGGACCCGGAGCAAATCTTCGTGGACGTCGAGGCGCCGAGCGGCGCGACGCTCGAGACCTCGGACGAAATCGTGCGCCGCATCGAAGCCAGAACCGGAAAGACCCAGGACCTTCTACATACCGTGGCCAATCTCGGTTCAAAAGGCACCAGCATCATGGGCGGTGACACGCTCGGCGGCGGTGCCGGCGGAGTTTCGAACAACAGCCGCATTACTTTGGATCTCGTCGATCGCCAAGCGCGCGAGCGAAGAAACTCCCTCCTGACGATGGAGGAAGTGCGGGAAGCGATCTCGAATCTCGACGGGGCGGAGATCAAAGTGGACAAGCCCCAACAAGGTCCACAAGTCGGAAAACCCGTCACGATCCGCATCGTCGGCGACGACTTCGACGAGCTCGCGCGCCTCACTCAGGAAGTGAAAACCAGCATACGGAGCGTGCCCGGTCTCGTGAATCTCGACGACGACTTGGATCGCGGCAAGCCGGAGCTACGGCTGCACGTGGACCGCATCGAAGCCATGCTCGCCGGTGTCAACACTCAGGAGATCGCGACGATGGTGCAGACCGCGTTGCGCGGCACGGAGGCCTCGAAATATCGTATCGGTGAAGACGAGTACGACATTACCGTGCGGCTCGCTCCCGAAGCGCGCAGCTCGCTCGACGACCTCGGCGACCTCACCGTGCCGGATGAAGACGGCGTCCCAATTCCGCTCCGGACGCTCGTTGAGATCGAGCCCGGTGTCGGCCCCGCAGCCGTCAACCGCGTCGACTTGAAGCGCGTCGTGACCATCGACGGAGACGTCGTGCGTGCGCGCGGACGCACGGAAGATTCCGTGCGGCAAGAGGTCGCGGCACGGCTTGCGAAGATCGACTTTCCTCCAGGTTACCGCTGGTCCTTCGCGGGATCGAATCAGGACGAGCAAGAATCCCAGGCTTTTCTTCAGCGAGCTTTCGTGATTGCGGTGCTGCTCATTTCGCTCGTGCTGGTGACACAGTTCGACTCCCTCATCTTGCCGATCACGATCATGATCTCCGTGCTTTTGTCGCTCATCGGAGTTTTGTGGGGCTTGATCATCACGGGGACACCGTTCGGCATCATCATGACGGGCATCGGAGTGATCTCGCTCGCCGGCATCGTGGTCAATAACGCGATCGTGCTGTGTGATTTCATCCGTCAACTCCGCGAGAGTGGGATGGAGAAGACCAAGGCCGTGATCGAAGCCGGGATTATCCGCCTCCGGCCGGTGCTCCTCACGGCGGTCACGACCGTTCTCGGGATCATCCCTCTAACACTCGGGATCAATATCGACCTCTTCAAAGGCACCATAAGCCCCGGAGGTCAGTCTTCACAATGGTGGGGGCCGATGGGCGTGGCTGTGATCTTCGGTTTGACGGTCGCGACGGTCCTGACGCTCGTGGTGGTGCCCGTGACCTATCACAGCTTGGACTCACTTTCCGGTGTTTTGACCACCCTCCCGGATCGATGGCGGCGGCGCGGCGCCCGCTCCGAGCTCCCCGAGGGAACGGAGATTCAAACGCGAGAAGTCCACGAGGCCCAGTGATTCCGCCTGCGGTATAATTGCCCCTTGCCTGAGCACCGGCCTGTGGAGGAGGGGTGCAAGAGTGGCTTATCTGGCTAGCCCGGAAAGCTAGTGTACCGGCAACGGTACCGTGGGTTCGAATCCCACCCCCTCCGCCAATCAAGAAAGAGGTAGCAAATAGTGGATAGCTCGAGCTATCACCGAAATAGGAGCAAAATGTCCCGCGGCTCAGGTCCTGTGCGAGTCGAGCCTGTGAACCCCGTCAGACCCGAGAGGGAGCAGCGGTAAGCGGACCCTCGATTGTGCTGCAGGTCGCCTGAGCCGCGGGGCTCCAGATTCTCCGAAGTCGAATCGAAAAGGATAGCATTTAGCGTTTCTAGCATGGCCTACGAAGTTCTAGCCCTCAAGTACCGGCCCAAGGTATTCGAAGACCTCGTGGGTCAGGAAGCGGTCACGCGCACGCTGACCAACGCGATCCAGCAAGACCGGATCGCCCACGCGTTCCTGTTCGCGGGCGTTCGTGGGGTCGGGAAAACGACGACGGCGCGTATTCTCGCGAAAGCGCTCAACTGTGAGAGCGGTCCGACGGTGCGGCCGTGCGGCACGTGTGCCGCTTGCGAGGAAATTGCGCGCGGACGCTCGCTCGATGTCCTCGAGATCGACGGCGCGAGCAATGCCGGCGTCGAGCAAGTTCGCGAGCTCATCGATTCAGCACGCTACGCCCCGTCTCGGGATCGGTTCAAGATCTACATCATCGACGAAGTCCACATGCTGTCAACGGCGGCCTTCAACGCGCTCTTGAAGACACTCGAAGAGCCGCCGCCGACGGTAAAGTTCATCTTCGCGACGACCGAGCACCACAAGATCCCGGACACGATCCTTTCACGGTGCCAGGAGCACGAGTTCCGGACCGTCGCGCCCGGTGAGGTCGCGCAGCAGCTCCGTATGATCGCAAACGCCGAGGGCATCGAGATCACCGAAGGGGCCATCCGCACGGTGGCGCGCGCGGCTAGTGGAAGCCTGCGGGACGGGATTTCCGCGCTCGACCAAGTGATCGCCGCTTCCAGCGAAAAGATCGAAGAGCACGACGTCACGGAGCTTCTCGGCCTCATCGAGCGGGACGTGCTGCGTCAAACGGCCAACGCCCTCACCGGCCAAGACACCGCGAGCATCTTGAAGATCGTGGACGAGCTCGTCCGCGGTGGGCGCGACTTGCGTAACTTCATATCAGCGCTCATGCAATATTTCCGCGACATCCTCGTCGCGAAAGTCGCGCCCGAAGCTTCCGAGCTCTTCGAGCTTCCTGGTGAGACCTCGGGGCTCGAAGATCTCGCGGCCGAGCTCTCCGAGGAAGACTTGCTACGCGGGCTCGAGGTGCTCACGCGAACGGAGATCGAGCTTCGTACGTCACCCGAGCCGCGCTTCCACGTGGAAGTGGCGCTCTTGAAGCTCTCGCAGCTACGCAAGCTTGCTTCCTTCGAAGATCTGCTCGAGCGTTTCGAGGCGCTCGTCGCCGGCGAGCCACCGCCACCCTCCTCAGGCTCGGAGCCCAAGCCGCGCGTGGTCGCGAAACCGACCAAGCCTGAGCCCCAGGCCTCGCCGACGCCGGAGGCGAAGGCTGGACCGCCGGAGCAATCGACTCAGGGCGCCTCGACACCGGATGACTGGACGGCGGAAGTCCCTCTTCTCGGCGAGGCCGAGCGCGAACCGTCGACCGATTTCATGAGCCAACTGGTCGAGCAGCTCAAAACGGCCAAGCCGATGCTTCACGCGATCGTGAGTCACCACACGAGCTATGAGCTCGACGGCAACCGCCTGACGCTGAGTTTTCTTTGGAGCCACAGAGTTCTCGCCGAGCAACTCGAGCAGAAGATGCTGAAGGCTCTACTCGAAGAGCACGCTTCGCGCCTCGCCGACCGGAAACTATCGGTCACCGTCCGGGTCCAGGAAAACGGCGCCACCAAAGACGCGGCTCCGCCCGCGCCCATCGAAACAGAAGACAAATCCTCGGAAGACCTTCAAGAGCGAGCGCGGCGCGACCCGCTCGTGCGGCAGTTCATCGATACGTTTCAAGGTGAGATTCAGAGCGTGAAGAAACCGGAGGCGTGAGTTTAGAACCCCAGACTGTTTGGAGCCCCTACTACCTTTGGAGTCAAAGATGAAAATGAACCAAATCATGAAGCAAGCCCAAGCGCTTCAGGAGAAATTCAAGAAACAGCTCGACGACCTGCGTGTGGAAGCTACGGCCGGAGGCGGGATGGTGACGGTTCACATGAGCGGCAACAAGGCCATCCTCGGAGTGACGATCGACCCGGAAGTCGTCGACAAGGACGACGTCGAAATGCTGCAGGACCTCGTGACCGCGGCCGTCAACGAGGCGTCACGCAAGGTCGACGAAGAAGCTCAAAGCCAGCTCGGCTCCATCGCGGGCAACATCCCTGGTCTCTTCTAGTGTGAAAGACTATCCAGAGCCCGTGTCCCGGTTGATCGCGAAGCTGAAGGAGCTACCGGGGATCGGGGCAAAATCGGCACAGCGCATCACGTTCCACATCCTACGAGCCAGCGCGGACGACGCGGAGCATCTCGCTCGAGCGATCCAGAACGTGAAGGAAAAGATCGTCACGTGTTCTGTCTGCAACAACGTGACCGACGATGACCCCTGTGCTTATTGTTCGAGCCCCGATCGAAACTCTCGGCTCATCTGCGTTGTCGAAGAGCCCCCAAACGTCGTCGCCATCGAGAAGACCCACGAGTTCAAAGGGCGCTATCATGTACTAATGGGAAGCCTCTCGCCGCTCTCGGGTATCGGTCCGGAGCAGCTCAAAATCACGGGTCTCTTGTCGCGGCTCGCCGACGGTGAAGTTGAAGAAGTGATTCTCGCGACGAATCCCAACGTGGAAGGCGAGGCGACGGCTATCTATCTCTCGAAGCTCATCAAGCCTCTAGGAGTCAAGGTGACCCGCATCGCCATGGGGATTCCCGTCGGCAGCGAGCTCGACTATGCCGACGAAGTGACCGTCGGAAAAGCCTTGGAAGGCCGCCGTGAGTATTGAATCTATGTGATTTAGAGCGCAACGCCGCTTGCTAAGTGGCCATCTTTTCGATATATCTGTAAGGTAATCAAGCCCGCAATCTTAAATCCCGCGTGCAGGTCTCGGACGGAGGAAATCAGAGTCATGGCGACCACTGATGTGGTGATGTATGACGAGGAGTTTAATCAGATCAAGACGATTCTGAGCAAGCTCCGCACCGACGCCAACACGAAGCTCGTTTTTCTGGTCGACAAGAACGGTCAGCAAATCGCCGCGCACGGCAATATCGACAATCTAGACACCACGTCATTGGCATCTCTCACTGCCGGCAATGTTGCGGCAACAGATGCTCTCGCCAAGCTCATCGGTGAAAAGGAATTCTCGGTGCTCTTTCACGAAGGTGAGAAAGACAATATCCATATTTCTATCGTTGGGCTTCGTGTCATTCTCGTGGTGATTTTCGACGAGCGTTCGTCTCTCGGCCTGGTTCGGCTGCGTGTCAAAAAGGCCGCGGTGGAGCTCAACGGCGTATTCGACAGCATCATGCAGAAGGTCGAAGCCGAGAAGTCTTCTGGGGGGAGTTTCGAATCCCCATTCGCGGAAATTACCGACGAAGACATCGACAGCTTGTTCAGTGAGTGAGGCTGGACGATGACATTCATCAACTACGCCTCACGCGAAATCAACTGCAAGATCGTGTATTACGGTCCCGGCCTGTGCGGGAAGACCACCAACTTGCAGTTCATTTACGAAAAGACGAATCCGAGCGCCAAAGGTAAGCTCATCTCTCTAGCGACGGAGACCGACCGTACGCTCTTTTTCGACTTCCTACCTCTCGAGCTAGGAAACGTGCGCGGTTTCAAGACGCGGTTCCACCTCTATACGGTGCCCGGGCAAGTGTTCTATGACGCTTCCCGAAAGCTCATCCTAAAGGGTGTGGATGGCGTCATCTTCGTTGCCGATTCCCAGCGCGAGCGCATGGACGCGAATGTAGAGAGCCTCCGAAACCTCGAGCAGAACTTGAAGGCTCAAGGCTACGAGATTCGAAGCCTGCCATACGTCCTTCAGCTGAACAAACGCGACTTGCCGAGCGCACTTCCCGTCGAGGAGATGAAGGCGAAGCTCGGCCTCAATAACGAGCCCGTGCTCGAGGCCATCGCAGCCTCGGATGGGGGGATCGGCGTGTTTGACACGCTCAAGGCGGTCGCCAAGCTCGTCTTGCAAGACTGGATCAAGACGACGTAAGTACCCCGTGCTATAATCACGGGCTCTCGTTCCCCGGTAGCTCAATTGGTGGAGCGCCGGACTGTTAATCCGTAGGTTGTTGGTTCGAGTCCAACCCGGGGAGCCAATCCTTCCCCCGCTTAGCGAGAGATCAAGACTTTAAGGCGAGTCCGTATACGTTGCTGCTCTCTCGTAGCTCCAGAATGCCTACCGAGAGATGTCCGAGCACCGCGCGCGGTCTGCTCTTAGGTGAGCGGGCTCAATGCAATGACGGAACCTGTCGGTTCCATCCCGTTGATGCGCGAGAGGATGAACGCTTCATGCGGTTTCATAGCCACCCGCTCCATGAGCACGAAGGAGTCTTTGGTGAGCCAGAGATGGCGGTCATCGTCTAGGAGCGTTTGGACGTGATTGTCGATCGAAGGCGTTCGGCGGGCCGCCTCCATGATGATATCGAGAATAGTGACGGGCTCGACGACGACTTGGATCACGTCCGCCGTCTTCTTGAAGGCCATCTTCTTCGGAGCTTGGATCATCACGTTCGAAGAGACTTCGAGAATTTGCATCCGAACGAATTCCTCGATTTCTTCTGACTTTATGATGTTCAGCTCTACGAGCACTTCGCTGAGGCGCCTACCCTTCCTGGCGAAAATGTCGGCATCTTTCAAGTTTTGCTCGGTGATGGAGCCCTGGCGGACCATCACCTCGCCCAACCGTTCCGCGTTGTCGGAAGAGCGAGCCGAGGTCACACCTCCTTCACGAAACACCATGTGGCGCGTGACCGACGCTCCCTGGCACGTCAAGATGCGGGTGCGGCGCTCGCGCGCGAATGTTTGCAGTGTCTTGAGAATCTGTGAATTCATGTCTGATAAACTCGCTGACGTAGCCTTGGATGCACAAGCACTAGCGCAAGCCCCACACTTCCAGAAGCGTCTGTTGACTCATGGAATGCAGAATGCGTACCAGCTGGGTGCATGGGCTTGCACGCAAGCGGACGTGGAAACGCTTTAATCAGAATGAGTTGCGCTGGATTGCCAGGAGCCCCGAGCTCGCCATTTGGCACCCGTGTAGGACTTAGAACGCAGCCCTATAGTATTTCGCCCGCGTCGCTCAGGGCATTTGTTCGCGAATCACCGTCGAGTTGGCTTGGAGCCAGTCCCCGATGGACTTCGCGAGGCGGCCCAAATCCCGCCCTCCGGAGCCGCTTTGGGAGAACTCCTTGCTAAAGTTTCCCATGCGGAGCACGGCCCACATCTTTTTCGCTTTCTCGTCGGGAGTCCACAGGTGGCGCAAGGCGAGACCCGCCTCATCGAGCTCCACGGCCAACCGTCCTTGCCCCAAATACAGAACCGTAACGTGGGCCCTCTCGCGAGAATAGGCGAGCTCCATCACGGGCTCCGCATATTCGCCGAGCTCGCGTCGAAACGTATCCAGCCGCTCGTCGTTGAGGTGCTTTTCGCTGTCGCGGCTGAACGTGTAGACACTGATACGGTTCGGTTGCGCATTAAGGAAGCCGAGGCCGGCGCCGGCCACGAGCACGGCCGGAATGAGAATCGATCTCAATTTCGGACGCATATTATTAAAAAGCAAAACCACCGAACCATAAATTCTTACTTTTGAAACATGCTCCCGATCCCGCCAATGGCGTCGAGCACCGAGCCCTCGCCTTTGCCGCCGCCGCCCGTCTGCGGTGCCGCCTCCCAAATCCGACCTGCGAGCCGGCTGAAGGGAAGCGATTGAAGCCAAACCCTTCCCGGGCCGGTGAGGCTTGCGAAAAAGAACCCCTCTCCACCAAAAATAGCCGACTTGATCCCGCCCACGAATTGGATGTCGTAGGTCACGCTAGGCTCGAGCGCAACGATACAGCCGGTGTCAACGCGAAGATTCTCGCGGGCGTCGAGCCGGCGCTCGATGGTCGTGCCACCGGCGTGCAGAAAAGCCAGGCCGTCACCTTCGAGGCTCTGCATGATAAAGCCCTCTCCGCCGAAGAGCGCCACGCCGATCTTCTTCTGAAAGGCAATGCTGATCGCGACGCCTTTGGCGGCGCACAAGAACGCGTCTTTTTGCGCGATGAGCCTACCACCCATTTCCGCGAGATCCGCAGCCATGATCTTGCCTGGATAAGGCGAAGCGAAAGCCACCCGTTGTTTCCCGGAGCCCTGGTTCACGAACTCCGTCATGAAGAGGCTTTCTCCCGTGAGCACTCGTTTTCCCGCTCCGAGAAGCTTGTTCATGAACCCCCCGCCCTCTCCACTACCATCTCCGAAGATCGTCGTCATCTCGATCCCGGACGTCATGTACATCATGGCGCCCGCCTCGGCGACGGCGCCGTCACCGGGGTCGAGCTCGATCTCGACGAATTGCATCTCCTCGCCTACGATGTCGTAATCGACTTCGTGCGCGCGGCGACCTGCTGGAGGTGGAGGGGGTAGTGGTGCAACGCTGGGGCCGCCGCCCGAAAGCACGCCTCTGAGCTCTGCGACCTGAGAGGCGGCCGTCCAACCGCTCATCCCTTGTTTGAAAACGAGAGACTCGGGGCCATATTCACCCGATTGAAACCCGCTCGCGAGTTCGCTCCGGATCATAGGACCGACTCTTTCGCTACCACGCGCGGCGTACCACTCCTTCGCGTCGTTCATTTTCAGTGACTCCCCCATAGGATTCGTGTGGGTTTGGGACGGGCCGGAGTATAGCAGACTTGCGCCGCGCGCCCGCGTCGCCGTAGATTGTGGGTCGCAAATGCTCCGCGTCTTCCAATTGATGGTTGTATCCCTTCTCGTTTGTGCGGGGTCCCAAGCACGAGACGAAGCACCGACCCCGATCATTGCGACCATCGAAATCTATGTCGCGGGCGTGTTCGAGGACGAAAACGGGGACACATCCAACTTGTGGCCCTATAGGGCGGCCAATAGGCTGCATATCGAGACACGCGAAAGCATCATCCGTCAGGAGCTTCTCTTCGCGGTCGGGGACCCTCTCGACCCGGAAGTGGTTGCTCAAACCGAGCGAAACCTGCGCGCTTTGCCTTTCTTGCGACGAGCAGAAATCGAATCGACTATCTTGGCGGACGGGCGTGTCCTTTTGCGCGTCACTACCTCCGATGCATGGTCGACGGCACCAGAGTTTCGTGTAGCCAAAGTCGGGAACGAGTGGATCTGGGCAGCGGGCGCGTCCGAGACCAATTTGTTCGGCTTGGGTAAGCAGCTCCGGCTGCTGCATGACTCCAATCTGGATCGTGACGAGACTTTCATGTTCTATCGCGATCCTCGAACATTCGGCTCCCGCGTCACGAGCGCCGTGTTGCTCTCGAGCGCCTCCGACGGGCATCGGATCAACCTCTACGCGACCCGCCCGTTCTTTTCGATTGGCACGCTTTGGAGCGTCCACGCCACGTTCGAGGACTTCGATCGCCTCGACCCATTGTTCAAGGACGGCGAGCGTGTCGCTCAGCTTAGACATTACCGTCGACGAGGCGAGTTTAATGCCGCCCGCGCGGTAAAGCGCAGCCCGACGAGCGCCGTGCGGCTTCATCTCGCCTATGCGAGCTCCGAGGACGACATCGCCGAAGGCGAGAACGTCCGGCGCTTCGGCCTACTCCAGGTCGGCGTAAGCAGCGTCGATCACCGTTTCCTGGAGCTCACCTATATTAACCAGTTCGAGCGGACCGAAGATTTCAATCTCGGGAACGTGGCCTCGGCCTTCTTCGGAATCTCGACCCGCGCGCTCGGCGGCGAGGATCTCACGTCTTATTCCTTTTTTCTCGGCGAGCGCCGAGGGCTTAAGCTTCCTGGGGTTGGCTTCGTTCTCGGAGATATTTCCTGGCGGGCACGCTATCGAAACGACCGGATCGAGAACGGGGTCCTCCACGCTCGCGCGAACCTCGTGCAAAAGCTGTCGCTCCGCAGGCTGATTCTCGCCAAGGCCGACTTTTTCTACGGGACCGAGCTCGATCCAGAAGTGCAGTTCCGGCTCGGGGCGGAAAGCGGTCTTCGCGGCTACCCCGTCCGTCAGTTCAACGGCAATCGCTCGTTGCTCCTCAGTTTGGAAGGCCGCTGGTTCCTCACGGATAACATCGCCCGGCTCGTGTCGGTTGGCATCGCCGCCTTTTTCGATTCCGGCTTCGCCTGGCCTGACAGCCAGCCTATGCGCCTTTCAGACATGCACTCGGATATCGGCGTGAGCTTGTTGCTGGGCGCGAACCGTGTCTCCGCATCGACACCGGGCGTCCGCATCGATTTCGCTTACGCGCTCGACCCGATCGAGGGCCGGAGCCGCTGGCTGCTATCGGCAGGCTCCCGCATCGGCTTCTAGATACAGAGCTGTATCACCCAAATCTATAAGTGAGAATGTACTTCGGGGCGGCTTCCGGGAGTACAATCTCGGCGGAGGTTCATTTGAGGTCGATCGTCAAGCTTTCCGCTGTCGTCGTTGTTTGGACCATCGCTTCCGGCGCCCTCGCTCGCGATCTCGATGTTGACGCGCTCGACGTCTACGCCCAACGCGCGCTCGAGGCCTTCGACGTTCCCGGGGCCGCCATCGCCATAGTCAAAGATGGTGACGTCGTTTTCTCCAAAGGTTTTGGCGTGCGGACCCTGGGTAGCCCCGCGCCGGTGGACTCCAATACCCTCTTCGCAATCGCGTCGTGCTCCAAAGCGTTCACGACCGCCGCGCTCGCCATCCTCGTCGATGAAGGGAAAATCTCTTGGAACGATCGCGTCATCGATCACTTGCCGAAGTTTCGACTCTACGATCCTTGGGTCACGCGTGAGATCACGATCCGCGATCTCGTGACGCATCGTAGCGGCTTCCGCTCTGGCGGAGGTGATTTACTTTGGCTGCGCTCCACCTATAGCCGCGACGAACTGATGGAACGGCTTCGCTACTTGAAGCCGGTCCGGAGCTTTCGCAGCCGCTACACCTATTCGAACGTCATGTTCATCGTCGCGGGGCAAATCATTCCGGCGGTGACTGGAAAGAGCTGGGACACATTCGTTCTAGAGCGTATCTTCGCGCCACTCGGGATGTCGCACGCAAATTCGAGCATCACCGCCCGCGCGGCGGACGGCAATTGGGCGAGGCCTCACGTCTTCATGGATTCTGAAGTCCGGCCGATCGAGAGCGAGAACGTCGACACGCTCGGGCCCGCCGGCGCCATCAATGCCAGCGTCTCCGAACTTTCGAAGTGGCTCCTCGTTCAGCTCGGCCGCGGCAAGCTCGGCGAGACCCGTATCTTCAGCGAGAGGCAGTCGAAGGAAATGTGGTCTCCGCAGATTACCATCGGTATCGGAAATCCACTACGTCCTCTCAGGGCGCTGAAGCCAACGTGGTACGCGTACGGCCTAGGCTGGAGGCTCAAGGACTACAGGGGACAGAAGATGGTCTATCACGGCGGCGGCCTGGCCGGGGTGACGTCCTTCACAACGCTCGTTCCCGGCGAGCGTCTCGGCATCGTGATCTTGACGAATCAAGAGACATCGTTTCAATCCTCCTTGACCTATTGGATCCTCGACGCCTATCTGGGCGACGCGCCGCCCACCGATTGGATTGCAGCGCGCCAGGACGCGGGCAAGATCTTGAACCGGCGCTTTCACGAACGGATGGACGCTCTTCTTGCGGCACGCGTCGAAGAGACCTCGCCGTCGCTGAGCCTCGGGAGCTATGCCGGCACCTTCAACGATGCGCTGTATGGGAATGTCACGGTGGAGGCATCGAATGGCCAACTCTTGATGCGCTTTTCAAGATCGCCTTCATTCAAGGGTCCCCTCGAGCACTGGAACCACGACACGTTCGTCGTCCGTTGGGGCCATCATTCGAATGCGGACGCGTTCGTCACGTTCTCGCTCGGAGCGGACGGCTCCGTCGACGCCATGGACCTCAGACCCTTCTCCCCCGCCGCCGACTCGGCCTACGACTATGAGGACCTTTCCTTTCGGCCGGTTCGCCAGTCGAACTAGGCTGCTTGGACCAACGCATTGATGATGGTAAACGATACCGCAACGACCGGATGCGTTCGGGATTTGATGTTGTCTCGAAAAGGGATCGGTTCTCGCTGGGTCCTCGTAGGGCTTCTGGTCCTGATGGTCGATGTCGGACGCGTGACCGGTCAAACACTCGAATCGGCAGCTATTGAAGCACTGTACTGTCTCGATTTTGAAGTCGCGGAAGGAAAATTCCTGCAGCTGATCGAGGAGGATCCGACCAACCCGACTTATTGGAACCTGCTGGCCTCATCCATCTGGCTGAAGATCGTCTACCAGCAGGAGAAGATGAACCTGGTAGGCTACACGGGTTCCGGGACGCCCGACTCCGGTGACATGGTCAACGCCGAAACGGTAACCCGGCTTCACCGCACGCTCGCCCGGGCCGTCGAAACAGGTGAGACCATTTTAGCGGATCATCCGGATGACATCGAGACGCTTTACGCGTTGGGGGTCGCTCACGGCACGCTCGCAGCATTCGAGGCAACAGTCAGGCGTGCCTACCTCAAAGCCAACGGCGAGGCGAGAAAGGCTCGTGACTACCACATGAGGGTTCTCGCGCTCGATCCATCCTACAACGACGCCCGGCTGACGATCGGCACCTACGATTACACGCTGGGCGTGATCCCGGGTTTCATCCGCTTTCTGCTCGGACTCATCGGTATCCGGGGCGGCGACAAGCAAGGCGGTATCGAGCAGCTGGAATATGCCGCCCAGCTCGGCCGTCGAGCCAGCACGAACGCGAAGATGGTATTGGTCGTCATCTACAAAGGCGAGAAGGAATACGATAGAGCTCTCGCTGTTCTAAACGACCTCCATGCGCGCTACCCGAGGAACTTCCTCCTGGAGCTGATCCAGGGATCCGTGTACGAACGCAAAGAAGAATGGGGGCGTGCGAGCAAAGTCTACGGTTCCGTTCTAGCTAAGATTCAGACTGGGCAAGATGATTACGACCGCCTCGAGCTCGATTCTGTGCTCTTCAAGGTCGGTGAGATCAACGTTCGCGGGTTCGAGACGGAGGGATTGAGCCTCGAAGAGGCCGTGGATGCGTTCGAGAAGGTCGTCATCAGCGACGAGGCGGGCGACAACCTTAAGGGAAGGTCCCACCTGTGGATGGGGAAGATATTCGACTCCGGCAATCAGCGAGCTCTTGCGCTGAAGCAGTACAACGCGGTGCTGGTACTCGATTGTGCCGACGACCTCAAGCGCAAAGCGAGAGACTACCGACGTCGGCCTTTCAAGGGTTGATCCTTCTCTGCTAGAGGCGGTATTAGGGCTCGATGCTGCGCCAAAAAGCGAAGGCTATCTTCGAAGCGGGTCTCGCACGGATGGAGCCCTCCCGCTTGGTGGAAGACATCGCGCTGCCGTCTCCGGCGGGCTCCGGCCGACTGCTGGTCTTCGGCGCGGGAAAAGCCTCGGCGCATCTCGCCGCTTCGCTCGAGGACCATCTCGACGGCAGGGACTACACAGGACGCGTCCTCGTCAAGCACGGGCACGGGGCAGCCTTGTCGCGTCTGAGCATAGAGGAGGGCGGGCATCCACTCCCGGACGCCGCCGGACTCGACGCAACCACACGACTTCGCAACGACCTGACGAGCACGCAAGCCGACGACCGCGTTGTCTTTCTGCTCACGGGCGGCGCTTCGGCGCTTCTCGTGGCCCCCGCCAACGGACTGAGTCTCGAGGACAAGGTCTTCATAACAGGGCTACTCCTGCGCTCGGGCGCCACGATCCAAGAGCTGAACGCGGTGCGCAAGCACCTTTCGGCGGTCAAAGGAGGACGCCTTCTCGAGCAACTCTTACCGGCAAGGGTCCTGACGCTCGTGGTGTCCGATGTTATTGGCAACGATCTCTCTTCGATCGGGTCCGGTCCGACGACGGCGGACCCATCGACGTTCGAAGAGGCGGTGGCGATCTTGGACCGATACCACGTTTCCGACGAGGCGCCCGAGCGTGTGATGAAACATCTGTGGGAAGGAGCGCGAGGTGCTATTCCCGAGACCCCGAAGCCAGGCGCGGCGGCGCTCGGGAACGTGGAGCACATCATCCTCGGCAGCAATCGGGACCTCGTGGAGGCGGCGCGCGCCGAAGCTTCCGCGCTCGGCTTTACTGTCGAGATTTTTGCCGAGGACCTCGTAGGCTCCGTCCACGAACGGGCCCGGGCATTTGCCAAAGCACTTCGCGCGTGCCAAAAAAGGCCGGGGCCGGTCGCTCTCATCGCCGGCGGCGAGCTCACCCTCGAGGTTACCGGCACCGGATTGGGCGGGCGAAGCCAGGAATTCGCGCTCGTCACGGCCCGCGAGCTCGAGGGCGCGGCAGGCGTCGCCGTGTTGGCGGCAGGGAGCGACGGCACCGACGGTCCGACGGACGCGGCCGGCGCTTTCGCGGATGGCGACACGTGGGCGCGCGGGCGCGAGACGGGCCTAGCGCCCGAAGAATATCTCGCGAACAACGACGCATATTCTTTTTTTGATGCCTTGGGCGCTTTGTTGAAGACAGGCCCCACGGGCACCAACGTCAACGATTTGATGATCGGGCTGACTAGCGGGTTCGAGCACTAGGGAGCGGTCAGCTTAGCAAGGTCGTAGGCAGCTTCCTCGGCCCATTGGGACGCCTGGTCTTTATCGATATAGCGCCGCAGGGCGCGGACCGCGGGGTAATGCATGTCCATCGCCTGATAGAACTTACCGTAATTGTAAAGCACGCTCAGGTCCTCGGGATCGAGGGCTTCGGCTTCGCGTAAAAGAGCAAGACCTCTCTGGTGGAAGGCGTGGCCTCCATCAGGGTCGATGCGCGCCCGTTCATAGTGAATGACGGCCAAACCGTTGACCACGCTGACGGAACCCGGGTCCTGGTCGCGGACACGGGTGAGAAGCTCCTCTGCCTCGTTGAGTTGTCCGTCGTCGAGAAGTAATAGCCCGAGCACGAGCAGCGCCTCGGTCTCTGGAGCGCGCTCGACGGCGGCACGAAGATTCGCCACGAGCTGGAGCTCACCGTCATTGACGGTGTCGAACCCGCTGCGGACCACGCCGGCCCGCTCGAACTCCGCGATGTAGCGGAGAGGTATGCGCCCCGTCGCCTGGCGCAACTCCACGAGCGCCGCGAGCGTTTCCACGGCGGTACGGCGACTCACAGCCGGAAGCCAAAAGCGCGTCCGGACGATAGATCCTCCGGAAAGAATCAGTGCCGCCAGAACGAACGTAACGATCATGGGCTTCCATTCGAAGCCCGCGCCTGGTGCCGCCGACGCATCGATATGCGGTCGCAATCGTGCGAGGATCGCCCGCGTCGGCCTGGGTGAGCTGCTGGATGAGGTCACGGTTGGCAAGGCGCTTCAGGTCGGTCATGGCGTCATCACATCGCAGTATTGGGAGAACATCTGGGTTTGCGGTTTATCTGTCGGGGGTCGTCTATCCATAATAGAGGGTGGGATGGGGTCTGAAAAGTGTGTCGCGGACGAGGTGCGGTCCGAGTTCAAGGTATACTCCTAGAATGTTCCAATCGGCGTCATCCACGCGCACGCGCTCGACAACGGTGCTTGCCATCACCCTCAAAGGGCAAACGGCCGTGGCCGCGGACGGTCAAGTGACGCTCGGCGACACGGTGGTCAAACACGGCGCTAGAAAACTCAGGCGCTTGTCGGATGGAAATGTCGTGGCCGGATTTGCGGGAACGACCGCCGACGCGCAAGCTTTGTTCAGCAAGTTCGAGGCCAAGCTCGAAGAGTTCAGCGGCAATCTCGAGCGCGCTGCCGTCGAGCTCGCCAAAGACTGGCGAACCGACCGCGCTCTCCGCCGGCTCGACGCTTTGCTCCTCGTCGCAGACAAGAAGCACATCCTGCTACTGTCCGGCAACGGCGATCTCATCGAGCCTGATGACGGTGTCCTTGCCATCGGCTCGGGTGGGCCCTATGCGCTCGCGGCGGCGCGCGCGCTCATGGCCAATACGTCTCTTTCCGCGGCGGAGGTGGCGCAACAAGCGATGAAGATCGCCGCCGAGATTTGCGTCTACACGAACAACCGCATTTTGTTGGAGGAGCTCTGAGCCAGTAGGGAACCATGGTGTTCTATCTGCCCGAATCGACGGACGGGGAGCCGGGTCTCGATCATCTGACGCCCAGGCAAATCGTCCGTGAGTTAGACAAATACGTCGTGGGCCAGAACGCGGCCAAGCGCGCGGTGGCGGTAGCGCTGCGCAATCGCATGCGGCGGTTGAAGCTGCCTCCGGAAATGGCGGGCGAGGTCGCGCCCAAGAACATCATCATGATCGGCCCGACCGGTGTCGGTAAGACGGAGGTTGCCCGACGTCTCGCTCGTCTCTCGAACTCTCCGTTCACGAAGGTCGAGGCGTCCAAGTTTACCGAGGTCGGTTATGTTGGCCGGGACGTTGAGTCGATGGTGCGCGACCTTGTCGAGATCGCGGTCGACCTGGTCCGCGAGGAAAAGCTCTACGCGATCCAAGACAAGGCGGAGGAGAACGCTGAAGAGAGGCTGCTCGACTTGCTCTTGCCGCCAATGCGTCCCGTGGCGACACCCTCGGAGATCTCGGAGCCCTTGGAACCCTCGAAGCCCTTGACGGCGGTCAAGGAAAACAGCGAGCAAGCGCCAGCAGCAGCGCCCCGGACAGATTTCAAAACCACGAGGGAGAAGCTGAGAACGCAGCTTCGTGAAGGCAAGCTCGACCATCGAAACGTCGAAGTCGACGTCCGCGAGCGCGGCACGCCGTCCTTCGAAGTCATCTCCGGGTCGGGCATCGAGGAGATGGACATCAACTTGAAGGACATGCTCCCCGGAATCTTCGGCGGACGCACGCGCAAGCGCGAAATGAAAGTGCCAGAAGCGCTCGAATATCTCATTCAAGAGGAAGAGCAGAAGCTGGTGGACCCGGAACAAGTCGCGCGTCTTGCGGTTGAGCGCACCGAACAGTCGGGTATCATCTTCATCGACGAGTTGGACAAGGTCGCGGGGCGCGAAGGCGGACATGGACCTGACATCTCGCGCGAAGGCGTGCAGCGCGATCTCCTGCCCATCGTCGAGGGAACCTCGGTCAACACGAAGTACGGTATGGTGCGCACGGACCACATTCTGTTCATCGCTGCCGGCGCCTTTCATGTCGCTAAACCCTCGGATTTGATCCCGGAGCTCCAAGGACGCTTTCCGATCCGCGTCGAGCTATCGACGCTCACCCACGACGACTTCGTGCGCATTCTGCTCGAGCCGAAAAATGCGCTCTTGAAGCAGTACCGAGCGCTGCTAGCGACTGAGGGCGTCGAGCTCGAGTTCACCGATGACGCCGTAGAGACGATCGCGTCCTACTCGATGATGGTGAACGAGAGGACCGAGAATATCGGTGCCCGCCGCCTGCACACGATCATGGAGAAGGTGCTCGACGAGCTTCTCTTCGAAGCACCCGAGCTTGCGCAAAAAACGTGGGTTATCGACGGTGACTACGTCAAGAAAATGCTGGACCAGATTGCGAAGGACGACGACATCTCACGCTACATTCTCTGAAAAAGCGCTGTTGGCAGCGCTTTTGATGGCCGCGGTGCTCGTGGCCTGTGGTAAGCGTGGTGACCCTCTTCCCCCGTTGCGGCCGATACCGGGGCCCGCCGACGGGTTCACGATCCGTCAGGTCGGCGACGTCATCCGCCTCGAATGGACGGCTCCGTCCGCAAACCAAGACCAGACCACCGAGAACGTCCTGCTCCGCGACGTCGATATTCGCCGTCGTATCATCGACCTCCCGGCACTCATCGAAGAGCAAACGAAGATCATCGAGCCCAAAGACCCGAAGGACATTACGGAGCCTGACACCACGGAGCCTGACACCACGGAGCCTGACACTACGGAGCCTGACACCACGGAGCCTGACACCACGGAGCCTGACACCACGGAGCCTGACACCACGGAGCCTGACACCACGGAGCCTGACACCACGGAGCCTGACACCACGGAGCCCGAGACCACGGAGCCTGACCGAACCGAGCCTCTCGAGAACGAGACCGAGGGCGAGACCAGCCCCGAAGTCTCGCCCGAGACCGATCCACTCGAGGCGGACGAGTCGCTCGAAGACCTCGGGCCACCTCCACCTCCACTCATCACCATCACGACTTTCGCGCCGAGCTCGCGGCCTCTCGTCACGCTCGAGTCAACGGTGCTCGGCGAGCGCATGTCCTACGACGACCCGCTCGACCCGGCCTGGATCGGCCAACGGGTCGAATATGCCGTCATCTATACCAACAAGAAGAATCGGCGCGGGCCGCCGTCAACGGTCCTTCAAATCGATCCCGCCGAGACGCTTCCGCCTCCTGGAGCGCCCGTCGCCGTATCGGACGATTTGTTCGTGGCGTTGAGTTGGCCGGCCCCGCCAGATTGGCCGCCTCCCGTTGAGACCGCGCCCGTTGAGACTGCTCCCGTTGAGACCGCGCCCGTTGAGACTGCTCCCGTTGAGACCGCGCCCGTTGAGACTGCTCCCGTTGAGACCGCGCCCGTTGAGACTGCTCCCGTTGAGACCGCGCCCGTTGAGACGACTCCGGTCGAAGAAGATGAGGCGGGCGAGTCGGAGACCGTCGAGCTCGACGAAGAAGTCGTTCCGGAGGTCCCGCATTACGCGGTTTTCCGTCGCGCCGAGTCGGACGAGAGTTACCCGGACCGTCCGCTCAACGGGCGGCCAATTCCGATCACGACTTACTCTGACCGCATGGTCGCCTTCGAAGTTCCGTCGTGTTACATCATCCGGACCGTGCCGCCGCCACCTCCCTTGCCAGTGATCATCGACGCGATTGAGGGCACGGAAGAGCTCGCACCAGAGTCCGAGCTCATCGACGAGCCCAAGGAAGAAGGGGGCGAAGTCATCATGAACCCCCTTACCGGCGAGCCAGTAGAGGCCACCCCAGAAACCGAGTCGGTCGAGGAGCCCCCGCCTCTCCCTCTGGATGAGCCTGCGCTGCCTGACGTGCTGGATGAGGAGCAGGAGGCTGAAGTTACCGTCGCCAACGAGAACCCCGTGATCGATCTCGAAGAGGTCCTGGAGCGCGCAGCGCTCGAATCTCCGGACGTACTAGACCTGCTCGGCGATCCCGAAGCGCTCCCGGTCATCATCGTGCCCGTAGCGCCTCCGCTCACCAACGAGGTTCGCTTCGAGAGCACCGCCTCATCCGAAGTGTGTTTGACCCCCGTGGACACGTTCGCGCTTCCGCCTCCGACCGGCCTCATCGGCGTTTCCACCGGAGAAGCCATTCTTCTCACGTGGGACGAGAGCCCGCGGCCGGACGCGGCCGGCTATCGCATCTATCGAGGGGAGAGCGATAACGGTCCGTTCGAGCTCCTGAATGCAGAGCTCATGACCGCGCCCACCTACCGGGACAACACGGCGAGCGCCGGTGTGGACTATCTCTACTACGTCACAGCCATCGATGACGCGCCCGCCCAGAACGAGAGCGAAGCAAGCGAATATGACCAAGTCACGCTCACGCCCCCGTAGTATATTAGGGTACTCAAAAATGTAGTGAACGGCCGCCTAACCGACGGTCGCACGCTGAATCGAGGCCACGATAAATGAAATTCTTTCTGGACACCGCCAACGTAGAAGAGATTAGAGAGCTCGCCGAGCTCGGGCTCGTCGACGGCATCACTACGAACCCGAGCTTGCTCGCCAAAGAGCCGGCGCCGGATCGGGAGATCCTAGAGCAGATATGCGCGATCGTTCCGGGTCCTGTTTCCGGCGAGGTCGTCTCTACCGACACCGCGGGGATGGTGCGCGAAGGCCGCGAGCTCGCGAAGATCGCGCCCAATATCGTCGTCAAATGTCCGCTGATCGCCGAAGGCCTGAAGGCCGTGCGCATTCTCAAAGAAGACGGCATCCGCGTAAACGTCACCCTCTGTTTCTCGGTGCCCCAAGCGATCTTCGCCGCTAAGGCCGGGGCTTACATCGTGAGCCCTTTCGTCGGCCGCCTCGACGATATCGGCACGGACGGGATGTCCCTCATCCGGGACATTCGTCAGGTGTATCAGAATTACAACTTCGAGACCCAGATTCTCGTCGCAAGCATTCGCGGCCCACTTCATGTGATCGAGGCGGCCCGCAATGGAGCAGACATCGCGACGATTCCTGGCAAGGTGTACAAAGCCCTCCTGAAGCATCCTTTGACGGATATAGGTCTCGAGCGCTTTCTCGAAGATCACCGCAAAGCGCAAAAGGTCGGCGCCGCCGTCTGAGCATGCCGCCCGGGGATCGCTCGAAAGAGCTCGAAAGAAGAAATCTCGCCGCCGAGGGGGCGGGGGGCAAGGCGCGGATCGACCGCCAGCACGCGGCCGGAAAGATGACCGCGCACGAGCGCATCGAAGCTCTCCTCGATGACGACAGCTTCGAGGAGCTCGGCCGATTCGTGACCCACCGATCCCATGATTTCGGGATGGAGAAGACGAAGTTCCCCGGCGACGGAGTCGTGACCGGCTATGGTCGCGTCGACGGCCGCCTCGTCTATGTCTTCGCGCAGGACTTCACAATCTTCGGCGGCTCGTTAGCCGAAGGCTATGCCCAGAAAATCGTGAAGATCATGGATCTCGCGATGCGACAAGGGGCGCCGATCATCGGGCTCAACGACTCCGGCGGAGCGCGCATTCAGGAAGGCGTCGTTTCTCTTGCGGGCTATGCGGACATTTTCCTGCGTAACACGATCCTTTCAGGCGTCGTGCCGCAGATCTCCGCCATCATGGGTCCTTGCGCGGGCGGCGCTGTCTATTCGCCGGCCATCACCGATTTTACGTTTATGGTGCGTGACACGAGCTACATGTTCGTGACAGGGCCGGACGTCATCAAGACCGTGACGCATGAGGAGGTCTCGATGGAGGCGCTCGGCGGTGCCGTAACCCACAACGAAATCTCCGGCAACGCGCAGTTTCTCGCCGAAGACGATCGCGACTGCCTGAATCGCATCCGAGATCTGCTGTCCTATTTGCCAAGCAACAACCTCGAGGAAGCGCCGCTCATCGAAAGCTCGGACCCATGGGATCGCGAAGACGCGGCGCTCGACGCGCTCGTGCCCGAGGAGCCGGACAAGCCTTACGACATCAAAGACCTCGTGACCGCGATCGTCGACGACGGCATGCTCGTCGAAGTGCACGAGCTCTTCGCGCGGAATCTCGTTGTCGGCTTTGCGCGTCTCGACGGGCGCTCCGTGGGGGTCGTCGCGAACCAACCGGCGGTGCTAGCCGGCGTCCTCGATATCAAGGCTTCCGTCAAAGGCGCGCGCTTCGTGCGTTTTTGCGACGCTTTCAACATCCCGCTCGTCACCTTCGAAGATGTTCCAGGTTTTCTTCCGGGAACCGACCAAGAGTGGGGAGGCATCATCCGCCATGGCGCGAAGCTCTTGTTCGCTTTCGCCGAGGCCACTGTCCCCAAAGTGACGGTCATTACCCGCAAGGCCTATGGCGGCGCCTATTGCGTCATGGCGAGCAAGCACATCCGCACCGATTTCAACTTCGCGTTTCCGACAGCAGAGATCGCTGTCATGGGACCCGAGGGCGCCATCAATATCTTGTATAAACGCGAGCTCGCAGAAGCCGAGGACCCGGACGCTCTGCGTCAAGAAAAGATCGTCGAGTTCCGCAACAAGTTCGCGAACCCCTATGCCGCCGCCGAGCGAGGCTACCTCGACGAGGTGATAGCGCCGCGCCGCACGCGAGCCAAGCTTATTACCGCCCTTCGCTCCCTCGATACCAAACGAGACTCGAACCCGCCCAAGAAGCACGGAAACATCCCGCTATAGCCAGCCAGGTAAACTAAAAGCTCGGCCGTGCGCATGAGGCGCCTTAAGAATGGCCACAGAGACACAGAGACACAGAGTTTCGAAAACACCTACCGTTTCCGCTGAGCGCAACGAGATGTTCCAGGCAACTCACTCATCCTCCGCCGGGATGACCCTGCTACCAGCGTCGATCACAGAGGCAACAATAGAGCCCGCCGAGTACTCTTCGCTCTCTCTCTTTCTCTGTGCCTCTGTGGTCATCCCTTTTCGTTGCGGCCGCAGGCTGCGCCCGGGCGCAGTTCGAAAGTGCGACCAAATCCTAGTGCCTAGCCGACCGAGTCAAGAAAGCCTATGTTCAAAAAAGTACTGATTGCTAATCGTGGTGAGATTGCCGTTCGCATCGAGCGAGGCTTGCGGGAGCTCGGCGTGGCCTCGGCTGCTGTGTACTCGGATGCGGATCGAGATAGCCTTCACGTGCGTCTGGCGGACGAAGCCTACCGCCTCGGACCGGCGCCGTCTTCTCTGAGCTATCTCCGGGTCGACAAGATTCTCGAAGCCGCCGAGCGCTCTGGCGCTGAAGCCGTTCATCCGGGCTACGGCTTTCTCGCGGAGAACGCAGACTTTGCGCGAGCATGCGTGGATGCAGGCCTCGTCTTTATCGGGCCGCCCCCGGAAGCGGTGCACCTCATGGGCGACAAGGTGGAGGCACGGGCCGTCGCGGAGCGCGCGGGCGTACCCACGGTACCCGGCACCGGGGCGCTGACTTCTGTAGACGACGCGATCGAGAAAGCGCCCGGCGTCGGTTTCCCGCTCCTCGTGAAAGCCACCGCCGGGGGTGGCGGTAAAGGCATGCGCCAAGTGAGCACGCTCGAGGAACTGTCTTCGGCTTTCGAGAAAGCGAGCTCGGAGGCGCAGTCGAGCTTCTCGAACCCGTCGGTGTTTCTCGAGAAATTCATCGAACGGCCGCGCCACATCGAATTTCAGGTTGTTGCGGACCAAAACGGCAATACCGTGCATCTGCTCGAGCGTGAGTGCTCGGTGCAAAGGCGGCATCAAAAGCTCATCGAGGAAGCCCCCTCGCCGTTTGTAGATGATGCGCTTCGCCGTCGCATGGGAGACGCCGCCGTGGCCGTGGCACGCGAGGCGGGCTACGTTAATGCGGGAACGGTGGAGTTTCTCGTCGATGCCCAGCGCAACTTCTACTTCCTGGAGATGAATGCCCGTCTTCAAGTCGAGCACCCCGTAACGGAGCTCGTTACCGGATGGGATCTCGTTCGCCTGCAGCTCCAGATCGCGTCTGGCGAAGTACTGCCCTTCGAGCAGTCCGACATTGTCGCGCGCGGATGGGCGATGGAGTTTCGCGTTACCGCGGAGGACCCGTTTCAGAACTTCATCCCGTCTGCAGGCCGGATCCGCTTTCTTCGGGCCGCCGAGGGACCGGGGACCAGAAACGACAGCGGGGTCTATGCGGGCTTCGAGGTGACTCCACACTACGACCCACTCATTGCTAAACTGGTCGTAGCAGGGGACGACCGGATGCATTGTCTCAGTAGGGCACGGCGAGCGGTTCGGGAATATCAAGTGGACGGTATTGCCACGACCCTGCCGTTTTTTGCGCGTATGCTTGCGGACGAGCGATTCATTGCCGGCGATATGGACGTGTCCTTCGTGGACCGCCACTGGATGAGCGAGATCGCGGTTCGCCCGTCAGAAAGGCGCTCGGAGCTTCTGACCGTCGCGCTCGCCGCGGCAGCAGCGGAAGACGGATCGCGCCGCACGACGAGGCGAGGTCTCACAGCCAAAGCCTCGGCCTGGAAGCAAATGGGCTTGCGTGAGCAAGTTGGCAATCGGCTGTAGCTGCTATGTCGCGCGAAAAGAAGTTTCACACACTGCCTGGCGGAGAAGGTTTCGTCGTCGAGCTCGCGAAAGAGGACGCGGGCTACGTGGTCCGCTCAAGCTCCCCGCCATTTGTTGCGAGCGTGGTCCGAAGCAGCGCAGCCTCCGGCTCTGCCTGGTCCGTCATCGTGGACGGGAAGTCCTATGAGGCCAAAGTCGAACGAGACAACGGGGAGATCCTCGTCGAAGTTGCCGGAGAACGATTTCGCCTCGGTAGCGGTCCCGAGCGCCAAGAAGGGGCCACAGCTGGACGTAGGCCTGGGCGCTGTGAAGTCAAAGCGCCCATGCCCGGCAGGGTCGTCAAGCTTCTCGCGTCCTCCGGTGAGACGGTCACGGCCGGTCAAGCGATCTTGTTGTTCGAGGCCATGAAAATGCAGAACGAGATGCGAAGCCCCCAGGACGGTGTGCTCGTTGAGCTTGCCGTTCAAGAAGGGCAAGCGATTCAGGTGCGAGAGACGTTATTCATTGTACGATCGGATTAGGTATATTAACCAAATACACAATGGCTAGCTTCCGGAGGCGTTTCGTGCGGTTTATCGGGTGGGGTATCGCGACCTTCGCCTCCATAGCTGCTGTTCTGTCGCTAGTTTTGGCAACTTATCTCATTTTCTTCGACTACGCAGAGACGCTGAGACAGAAGTTAGAAATCGAGCTTTCGAGCGTTGCAGGCTCTCCAGTTAAAATTGGGTCGATCAACCTATATTTGGCCCGCTTCGCCTTCGAGCTGAGGGACATCTCCGTCGAGGGATCCGACGAAGATCCCCTTTTGACGGTGGTCCGCGTTTGGGGTCAACTGCGCTTGTCCGAGATCCTGAGTCTTCGACTCCATTGGACAGAGCTCCTCGTGCAAGGGCTGACACTCCGTCTGTCAGAGGGGTCCGTGGAAAGTGTTTTTTGGGCCCGTGCTGCCAGGGGCTCGGGCGTGTCCATCTCCGCGGATCGGGTGGCGCTCGAAGATGCGTCTATCCAGATCGCGGACGAGACATTCCCGTGGTGGCTCGAAGCCTCGAACTTGGGTATCTCCGTGGAGCGCGCGCGCTCGGGTAGCTACGCGGCCCGGCTGGACTACGAAGACGGCAGCCTCGTCATAAGAGATCATCCCGAGATGCGGGGCAGCTTGTCCGCGGAGTTCGAGATCGCGGCGGGCGAGTTCTTGCTCCACGAAGCGCACGCTCTCTCCGAGCTAGGAGAGCTACACGTAAAGGGCAAGTTGGGACTCGGAGGCGGCCTGCGTGGCCGCTTTCAAGTTTCGGCTGAAGGTCCTGTCGCGCGCGCATTGAGTTCGATCTTTGGCGTCTCGTCGAACCCCCAAGCGATCACGGGAATGATGGCGTTCAACGGAACATTGGACCTCTCGCCCGAGAACAAGCTACTCAAAGGGTCGGTTCGCTGGGCGCGCGGCCAGGTGCTCGGTATTGCCGCCTCCGATTGGAGCGGCGATGTCTTCTGGGACCACCAGCTCCTGCAGCTAAGCGGCGCCGAAGGCATCGTCGCCTCGGGACGGGGCCGCGTCGAGCTGCACCAGGCCTTCCCTCTCGTCGATCACCCAGCTTCTCTCGAAATCGCCCTCGAAGGCGCCGCCTTGGCGGACATGGTGGCTGGCATGCGCGGAGGGCGGAGCCCTGTCGATTCGTTGCTGTCCGGCGGCGTTAGCCTGAGCTTCCCCATCACCGAGCCGCACCGCGCGGACGGCACGTTCGAGTTGAAGGGCCTGAAGGTAACAAGGCCGAACGTCGCCCAAGCCGAGAACATGGCTTTCGAGATTTCAGGCCATGTGCAGGACGGCGATATCGAGATCGAGTCTGCCCGGATCGATACGGATGCGGTGTCGGGCACTTTGTCGGGTCTCTACCCGCGGGTCGGCTCCGCCGAGCTCTTTGTCGATGTTCGATCCGACGATCTTGCCCGCACGGACGAGCTCGCACGCGACCTTCGGCGATTACTTCGGCCCGACAGTGCGCCCGACCCCGAGCTTTGGAATATCTCCGGCACTGGTTTCGCCCGCGGCCTGCTCAGCGAGCGCGTCCCTCATTTTACCTTCGACGGTGAGGTTTCCGCCGAAGTCCTGCAGTTTCATCGCCTGGTCATCCGAGACGTGCGGAGCCGGGGCGTGCTCTCGCACGAGGTGCTGCGATTCGAAGACCTCGTCGCGAACAAGGATGGAGGCGTCGTCGCGGGGGCGGGCGAGCTTTCACTCGATGGTCCGTTCGACAGGCGCGATTTCGACGTGAGTCTTCGCTTCTCAGACTGGCCCGCTTCGGATCTCGCTGCGCTTCTCGACTGGTCGGTATCCGCCGAGGGTCTCGCATCGGGTGATCTCGACGTTGCCCGCATCGGCGGTGAGCTTGCCGGAACGGCGAGCTTGACGATTATCGAGCCCGTTTTTTTCGGGGAGACATTCGACCGCGCCACAGCACGCGCCGTCTTCGACGGGACGAAGATAAAGCTCGAGGACGCCGAGCTCGTGCAACGCCAATCGAGCTTTGGTGGCCATCTCACGATGGACATCGAGACGGGCGTTATCGAGGGAACGCTTTCCACCGACAGTTTTGCGCTCTCGGGGCACACCGTTTTGGAGCGGGACCTCGACGGCCGGCTCGAGATCGAAGCCACTATCGCCGGGCGCGTGGATGTTCCCGTCGTCGATCTGCGCGGACGCGCACGCGAGCTATTGCTCGACGGGATGTCGCTCGGCGAGGCCTCTATCTCGGGACGCCTCGGCGGTACGGAGTTCACCCTTTCCATCGAGCTCGACGAGCGCCACGCGCTCGATGTGACGAGCCGGCTCGAAGGCGATTTTCCTACATCGGGTACCGTCCGCTTCCAAGATCTCGATGTCGGCCCGTGGCTCGACCGCATGTCTGAATGGCTTCCGCAGCCGGTGCGGATTCGCGCGAGCGGCCAATCGAACTTCACCGTCGATTTGAAGCGGCCCGAGACCGCGAGCTTCGTGGCCACGCTCGCAAACGTGACCGTCGAGAGCGAGAGCTTCCGCCTCGACTCTCTTGCGCCTATCGAGGTACGCCTGACCGATGGTGTTCTCCGTGTCCCGACGCTCTCGCTCGCAGAGGATACGAGCCGTGTGCGCGTGAGCGGCGAGGTGAACTTCCGCGCGAAGACTCTCGACTTGCGCGCAGAAGGAACGACGACGCTCGGGCTTTTGGGCTCCTTTTATTCCGGACTGGCCGCGACGGGAGACATCGATCTCTCGGCGCAGATTACCGGCAGTTGGGACCGACCGTCTCTCAGCGGCCACGCGGACCTAGACGGAAGCTCGTTGAGGGTCGAAGGCTTTCGCCAAACCATTGGCGACTTGCGCGGCCGACTTGTATTCGACAATCGAACGATCCGCATCCCCGAGCTCACCGGTGTTTTCGGATCGGGACCGATCGCCATCGCGGGCACCATCTCGCTCGAAGACTTGAGACCGGGCTCGCTCGACCTTCGTGCGAGCGGCACGGGAATGCGGCTTCGCTATCCCGAAGGACTCGTGGCAACGCTCGATGCGGAGCTCACCCTCGTCGGGAGCCGGGCCGAACAAGTCCTTAGCGGCCGCGTGACTCTCCAGGATGCCGTTTGGTCGCGCGAATACGACATCGTGTCCGGCATTCTTTCCGACAGCGAAGGGTTTGCGCTCTTCGAGGAGCTCGAAGGCGCTAAGCTTCTCGAGAATCTTCGCTTCGACGTTACCATCTTGGCTCAGGAAACCCTGCGGCTCAGAAACTCTATTGCGGAGATCGACGCGAGCGCCGAGCTCGAGCTTCGAGGAACGGTGCCGGACCCCGTTCTTCTCGGGAGTGCGGAAGCGCAACGAGGGGAGGTTTTCTTCCTGGGTCAACGCTACGACATCACCGCGGGAAAAGTGGATTTCGTCGACCCGACGAAGGTCGAGCCCTTCATCGAGCTGACGGCCGAGACCCGCGTTCGTAGCTACCGCGTCGAGCTGCGGCTGACTGGAACGCTCGAGCGCTTCAAGCCCGAGCTGAGCTCGGACCCGCCGCTGCGTACCGTCGACATCTTACGGCTCCTTTCGGGCGCGAACGAGCGCGATATCCTCATTGGCACAGAGGAAGAGGAGCTCGCCGGTGTCGGTGTGGCGTCGCTCCTCACCGAGCGCCTCACCGCGGAAGTCGGCCGACGCGCCGAAAGACTCTTTGGTCTCGACCGCTTCAGTATCGATCCCTTTCTCGTGGGCCGCTTCGCCAACCCCACAGCGCGCGTCAGCCTCGGAAAACAGATCACGCGCGATCTGAGCATCAACTACTCGTCGAACCTCAACTCCACGCAAGAAGCCATCATTGTCATCGAGTACACGCCCGAGGGCAGCATGTCTTGGATTCTCTCTCGGGACGAAGACGGCGATATCGGTATCGACGTCAAGTTTCGCAAGAGTTTCTGATGGTCCGGTTCATCGCTTGCGGCATTATTGTTTTTTGGGCCTGCCTAGGGGCCACGAGCCGCGCTGCCCAAACAGCTCGCGAGCTAGCGAGCGAGAGTTATCGCGGTGTGCGCGTGCGCGACGTTCATTTGGAGCTTCGAGACATGGAGATTCCCGAAGCGACGCGGGAGCTCATAGAGATCGCGCCCGGCGACCTCTATAGCCCCGAGGCGATACGGCGCTCCATCCGACAGCTCTTTGCGCTCGACAAGTTCAGCGACATCAAGGTCGAAGCCGGTCGCGTCGAGAACGGCCAGGTCGACGTTATTTTTCATCTCTATCCTCGCGTCGAGCTATCTGGAGTAGAAGTCACGGGCGTCGAGGGCGTGAGCACGCGCCTAAAGAAGCTCGAGCCGCGCCTGATCGACGAGAGTCGCCTTCGCCCCGGAGACCCTCTAGACGTCGAGCTTCTGAGCACGGCGGCCACGCGTATTCGGACGCTGCTTCGAGAGGAGGGCTTCTTGTGGGCCGAGGTCGAGCCGGAAGCTTTGTTCGAGTCCCCGACCGCCACCGTCGTCTTTCACATCGACTCGGGTCGGCAGGCGCGCGTTTCCGCCCTCGACGTCACTGGGGTCGCGCCGCATGTGGCAGCGCATGTTCGGCGAGAGCTCGAGATCAGTGAAGGCAGCATGTACTCCAAAACGGAGCTCGACGCGCGTGTCGAGAAAATCGCCGACCAGTGGCGCGAACGTGGCTATTACGGCGCGCGGCTAGAGGTCGACGCGACGCCGCGCGAAAGTTACCTCGTCGACCTGCACCTTGCGGCCGAGCTCGGCCCCCGCGTTCATATCGAGGTCAGAGGAGGCGACTTTTCTCAAAAGACGATCGAGCGACTCGTGCCGCTCTACGGTGAGACCCGACTGACGGAAGACCTCATCGAGGAATCCCGCATCAACCTCCGAGACCATCTCGTCGAGAAAGGCTATCGCGACGCGAGCGTCGAGACCGAACGCGAAAGCGCGTCTCTAGATCGCTATCTCTACCTGAGATTCGTCGTCGACACGGGCCTGCGCTACGACGTTGTCGCCATCGAGCTCGAGGGGCTCGACGACGCCTTGGAAGCCGAGATCCGCCCGCTACTGGCAACGCCGACCCGTCGACGGTTTCGCGCGGCGCCTTTTCAAGAGGATCTCTGGGAAAAGGACGTCGAATTCATTCGAAGCTTCATGGAGAGAAAGGGCTATCACCGCGTACGCGTCGAACACGATCTTCGCGCCGCACCGGAGTCTCCGTCCAGGCCCACCCTCGTCGCCCGTGTAGACCTGGGTCCCAGAGCGGGGATCCAGGCTGTCGATATCAAGATCAAGGGGGTCGATGGCGCTGCCGCGATCGAGCCCGCGGCAGTGGCTCGAGTTTCCGGCCTCGAGCTAGGCGGCCCGTTCGACGCTGCCGGCATCGTCGAGGCCCGCGACCGCATCGTGTCGCATTACTACAACGAAGGCTTTCGCCAGGTCGACGTGCAGGCATCGACGAATTGGAACGAGGCAGGAACCTCGGCTCGCGTCGATTTCAGCATTCGGGAAGGCGAGCGCACTCGAGTGGACCGCATCATCGTAACAGGCCTCGAAGTCACAACACAGTCCTCGGTGCGCCAGCTCGTGGCGCTCGAGACCGGAGAGCCGCTGTCCCCCGTTTCCGTTTTAGATACGCGCCGGCAGCTCGTCTCGTCCGGACTCTTTCGCAGCGTGGACATCGAAGTTCTTCCCGCCGATCCGATCACGAATCGCAGCGATATTCTCATCTCCCTTGAAGAGGGCCCGCGCACAACCTTCGCCTATGGATTCGGTTTTGAGGAAAGGCAGCTCGCGCGCGCGGAGTTCGAGATCACGCGCCGAAATCTCTTGGGGCGCAACCGTACCGTCAGTGTTTTTACCCGCGCGAGCTTTCGCGGCAGCCGCTTCATCACGACCTACCGCCAGCCCGACAGCTTCGTGCAGGACCTACCGCTCTTTGTGAGCGTCTTTGCGGAAGAAGAGCAGCGGACGAGCTTCGACTACAACCGCGTAGGTGTCGGCCTCCAGATATCAAAACGCCTCGGCGAAAATAAGCGTCTGCTGTTTCGCTATCGCTTCGACCGCACGAAGGTCTTCAACCTGCTCGTCGATATCGACGAGATCGACCGTCGCTTCCGCAACATGCGGGTCGCCTCGCTCTCGGCGGCCTCGGTGACCGACCGACGAGACGACCCTCTCAATCCTTCGGCGGGCCAGTTTCGAATTCTCGATCTCGAATGGTCCGCTCGGATGCTCGGCACCGAGGCGCCGTTTCTCAAGGGGCTCGCGCAGCAGTTTTTCTATTTCAAGCTGCCGAAAAACATGGTCGCCGCACTCGGCCTTCGCGTCGGCATCGGTCAGACGTTCCGAGAAGACCGTGATGCGCTCTTACCCATCGCGGAGCGCTTCTGGGCGGGCGGTGCGACGACGCTCCGCGGATTCGCGCTCGACCAGGCGAGCCCGAAGGCAAAGATCCCGGTGGACATCGGGGACGAAACAGTCATTGTCGATGGTGAGCCCATCGGCGGCAACGTGATTACTCTGCTCAACCTCGAACTGCGCTTCCCGATTTTTGGAAATCTGCGCGGGGTCGTTTTCTCCGATAACGGCACCGTCTATCGACGCCTGCAGATCCTCGAGCTCTTGAACTGGCGCTATAACGTCGGGTTTGGGTTTCGTTTCGACACACCGCTCGGTCCGCTGCGGGTCGACTACGGAATGAAGCTCGACCGACGGACCCGTTATTCCGTCACTTGCCCAGACATCACGACGGCTTGCACAGAGCCTCTCGGGCGGTGGCATATCAGTTTGGGACATGCATTTTGAGAACAGCATTCAGCATTCGGCATTCAGCGTTCCGGGGGGTGTTTTTCGCAGCTCTTCTCTTGCTTCGGGGGGTCTTCGTTTCTTCGCAGCCGGAGTTGGTGGATCGGATCGTGGCGATCATCGATCGCGATGTGGTGACGCTTTCGGAGGCGGAGCAAGCGGTGGGGTTTCTCGAGCTTCGAGGCGTCGAGAATGTCAACCTCGCCGACGTGGTGGAGCGGCTCATCGAAGCGCGGCTCATCGAGAGGGACGTGCTGCGTTTCACAAACGATCCCTTGCCCGAGGAGCCTGTCCTCCAAGCCGTAGCGTCACTGCGTGAAGGGTTCAGTACCGAGGACGCGTTCGAGGCGAGGCTCGCGGAGCGCGGGATAACCGAGGAAGAGCTATTCTCAGAGCTTCGCCGTCAGCTCATCGTCACCCGCTACCTCGAGCGCCGGTTCCGCGCTCTCGCCTTCGTTACAGAAGAGGAAATCCAGAGCTACTTCGACGCCGAGGTCGTCCCCGAGCTCCCCGCACAACGCAGGCCGACGCTCAAGGAACTCGACCAAATCCGTCGCATCCTCGAAGAGCGGAAGTTCAACGAGCGCGTCGAGCAGTGGCTCGACGGGCTGAAAGAACGTGCCCGCATAAGACGCTACGTCTGGTAGCTCGAGATTTCAACGGGAGAAACCCGGCGCGCTCGCCTAGGGTTTACGCGGCCTCGAAGCGGCGCGGCTTCGAAACGCCACGCTAGCGCCAGGCCGGAGCTTGAACCGAATCTTCTAGAGGCGGTCCTCGCTCGTGCGCGCACCTGCTACTAGCATGATGACCGCGCTCCGCTTATTCTTCGACGCCAAGTACGTCGAGGTGCGCGATGGCGACCGGCTTCGTCCTGCCGCCATCTACGTGGTCGCCGGGCTCGGCACCGACGGCAAAAAGCGCGTCCTCGCCTGCGTGTGCAAGCTCGGCGTGAGAATCTCGAGGATTGGAAAATAGTTCTACGCGGTCTCATCGAACGAGGTCTGCGTCGTGTCCTCATCACCGTCCAGGATGACTTCTCCGGACTGCTGAAGCTCGTCTCGGGCTTGTTTCCCAACGCCGACGACCAGCTGTGTATCGTCCACATGCAACGAAACGCCAAGAGCCATCTTCCTAAGGCTGCCAACACCAAGTTCCAGCTCCGTCTGCGCACTTTCGGCGTTCTCGGATGAGGACAAGGCTTCCGCCCAGTTTGAAGAGCTCTGTGAGCGTTTCGACCACGACTACCACACCTTCATCGCCGAGCTCCGCAAGAAAAAGGCACACTACCTTTGTTTTCTCAGCTATCCACAAAGCATCCGTCGCAGCTTCTCAACGACCAACGTCGTCGAGGCTGTCAATGGACAGCTCGAGAGGCTGCGTCGCAACAACGGCGGTTATTTCCACTCCGAAGACATATTGAAGCTCAAGCTCGGCATGGCCATCACTTACCTCGAGTCTGGGTCATGGCGCCGTATCGCCGTCAACACTTCCACGGCGCTCAGCCAACTCAATGCGATGTTTCAACGTCGTTTCGAAAGCGAATAGGAGAACGCACGCAAACGAGATTCGTTCTCACTACGGCTTCCGCGCTCGCGTCCAGTGACGACTCGGGCGTTACTGATATCACAAAGTCATGCCACGGACTGGACGACCTACGATTCAACATCGACGCGCCGGACTGTTCATTCGCTTCTCCGATACAGAATTTGGCTCGCTCAAGCGAGCCCTTGAAGCCGACAACCCTGTAGCAGGACGACGGCCCAACCTCTCCGAGTGGGCGCGGGACCTTCTCGTGGCACACGCTAGCGAGCTCCTCGGCGTCAACGTCACTCGCTCCGGTTTGCGACGGCAAAAAGGTGGTGTCGCCGACTGGAAACGCTGGCCTCGCACCGTTCGGAGAGCTGTTTTACGCCGGCGTATAAAACGCCGAACCGCTCGCCGTAGCTAGACCCTCAGACCGTCGGTGATCCTGTCCTTCGAGCGCTACTTCTCGACGCCCGACTGCTTCGCTTCGACCGCTCTATGCCCGTCGTGCGACGCCACAATAACCCCGACACCTCGACGCTCAAACGCCCAGCTCGACATTCTGAGAAGTGGCTACACGACGACGATTTCCGTGCTCCGCCGACCGCCCGGACACAATTTTCTTGACAAGTACCCGGATGGCCACAAAAACGCATCATGACCGTCCGCGCTGGCGGCATCATCGCTGGCACCTACGATGCAGGGCCTCCCTACTCGGCAGGTGACGGCGCTCCCGGAGTCGAAGCCGCTCTGATGGAAAGGCTTTCGGTAATCACGGGCTCGGTGTCTATGGCGAAGCTGGATGTCGCCATAGAGCGAAGCGCGTACCGGCCGATCTCGCAGCGCCGCTATGTTCCAGCGGAAGAACACCTACTCGGCCAGGTCGCGCAGGGTTTCGCGAACGGTCTCGAGGCCGAATGTCGTCCCCAGGGACAAGTCCGCGATGGTCGTCATCACGGACGCCGCCAAGTCGGCCTGGTCGTAAGGTGGCGGGTCCGCGAGATCGCCGTCGCGCCGAGCGGCGGCGACCTTTTCGAGAAACGCCAGATAGGCCGCCGCTTCGTCCTCGAGCTTGTATTGGGACTCGACGTGCTCGCGGGCGAAGCGGCCCATCGCGGCTCGAAGCGGCGGGTTCTCGTAGAACAACTGTAGCGTCCGCGCGATCGCCTCAACCTCGGGGACGCCGAGATCGATGCGAGCGACGGTGTGCTCGGGAAACTCGACAAATGGGCCGGTGTTCGATACGAGCACGGGCTTTCCCATGCCGAGCGTCCGGATGAGCGTCCCCGAGAGCTCGCCCGTCGACGGAAAGCGGAGGTTCACGACGACGTCGCAAGCCAGCATGTACAGATAGAACTTGTCCATGGGCTGGCGGCCCGTAAGGACGAGCTTGTCACCGAAAGCGGCGGTGGCTGCGATCGTTTCGAGGTCGTAGCTCGCTTGTACCTCGCCGACGACGAGAAAGCGCGCGTCTGCTCCCGTCTCCAAGAAACGCTTGAAGCCCAGGAGCGCGCGGTCGATGCGCTTCGCGCGCGTCGCGAGTCCGAAGGCCGCGACGAGGAACGCGTCGTCTGGAAGGCCGAGCAAGCGTCGCGCTTCCAAAGGGGTTTGGACCGGAAGGGGCGGTGGCGGGGCATAGTGATGAGGGGCGCGGCCGATGAACTTCCCGACCGGTATCGACCCGAAACGCTCTTCCAGCCAGCGCTGCATGAATCGTGTCAGAACCAAAACTCCGTAGCTGCGCTCCACCATGCGCTCGCAAAGGGGGAACTTCGACGTTAGGAGCTCGCTTCCCAGCGCGGCGGCGATCTGACGACCGAGCGCAGCGCCCCGTACGCCATAGGCACGCTTCATCTCGGATAGATAGAGCGCGGTATCCCCGCGCTCGACCGACAAGCCGAGAAACAAATGCTGCAACACCAGGTCATGAAGCACGACCACACCCGGAAAACGCAGTGCGGCGTTCAACACGTAGCGATGAAAAGCGCTGTTGCCAATTTGATAGAGGTTGAGGTCGAAGGCCTCGCGCGCGGCCACCTCTTCGTACTCGCGCGCATAGTGCCACTCGAAGCTCGCGAGGATTTCGGGGTTTGTGGGCTCGTAGTCTTCGACGAACAAGTGAATGTCGGCGCCGCCTTTCTCGAGGTACGGAAGAAGCTCCTCGCTATAGTCGGCGATGCCCGTTCCTTTGGGTGAGAGCGGGCTCCAGAAGGCGAGCTTCATCGAAGCGGCTCGGTCAGCTCGTCGATGACGTGGTCCCAGTTGAGGCCGTCGACGCGAGGCCTGCCGGCCGCACCCATATCGCGAGCTTTGTCGCGGTCAGCAAAGAGTCGATTGACAGCGGCACCGAGCTCTTCCGCGTTGGGCGCCACGACGTAGCCCGACTGGCCATCCTCGACGAACTCGAGGGTGCCTCCCGAGTCGTGGCACGTCACGACTGGCTTTCCGGACAAGAAAGCTTCGACCGTGACGTAGCCATAGTCCTCGTCCACCGGCGCGTAAAGCACCGCGAACGCACCGGCATAGAGATCCAAGAGCTCTTCCTCGGAAACAAAGCCGACGAAACGCACTCGATCCGTCAAACCGAGGCGTTCCGCTTGGCGCTCTAGATTCTCTAGCTGTGGCCCGCGACCGGCGATCACGAGCCGCGCTGGCGGGTCGACGTACCGAAAGGCTTCGACGAGAAGGTCGCAACGCTTGAGCTGCTCGAGTCGCCCGGGATAAAGAGCGTAGTCGCCGAATGCGCCGCTTCGATATTGTCCCGCATAATGAGGCGGTGGATATAAAGGCGTCGATGCGATGCCATTATATCGGTCGAGTCGCGCCGAAACGTTCTTCGAGATCGTGCAGATCTTCTGCGACTCTCGAAGCGTCTTGTTGTCCATCCCGATGATCGTTTGGCGAATCTCCTGCTCTTCGGAATCGTCGGTGAAGCTGCAATAGGGGGTCCCGTAGAGATCATAGACCTCCCGGTGCTGATGGAAGAGCCACGTCGTCTTGACGGGATGTTTCACAAGATAAGACGGGAACTTGGTTGGGATAACCATGTCGATGGGCGCGCCGTTCGACTCGGTGACTTCGGCGAAACGCCACATCAACGCTTGCTTGACGATGTCCGTGACCGGGTACCACTTGAAGGGGATATTGATGACATCGACGAGAAAGCCGCGTGCCTTGAGCTGTGCGGTCAACTCGCCGACAAGAATCTCGGCGCCGCCGGTAATGAAAGGCGCTTGCACCGAGCACACACAAATACTTTGCCGGGCCAAGGGCGTTAGTCCTGTCCCGGGCGGGATAGGGCGTCGAGTTTCTCGACGAGCGCTTTGAGCTCTTCGCGCGTCTCTCGGAGCACCGCCTCGACATGTAGTTGATTGGTCTCCGCGGTCTCGAAGACGAACTCGATGCGCTCAATGAGGTCATGGACGTGACGCACGAGCTCCTGTTGCAGAATCAAGTGCCGCTCGTCGATCTCTTCCATCCGTTTGCCGTGCTGCCCCAGGATGTCGTCGTAGTGCCGGCTCACGCGATCGAGCCGCTCATCGACGTATTGAACCATTTCATTGTCGAAGCGCACTTGTGCCGAGTTCATTTGAACTTGGCGCTCGATGACTGGGCCGAGCGCGAAACGTACGAGCTGCCTAAGCGGTCCGCGGACCGGAGCCAGGAGACGACCCAGGAGCCCGGGTGGCGTGTCGCGATAGGCGGTGGACACGTCCCAAAGCTCGTTGAGCTCTTCGCGCCCTGGAGAGCTAGGCGCCGCCGTTTCTCGAGACGCGGGGCTCCCGAGTTTGGGAAGAGCCGACCCCGCTCGAGCATCGCTTTCGTAGCGGGGTAGCTTGGGCCGCTCATCCGGTGTCTTCTCCCGGGAGGCGGCTCGAACAGAACGCATAGTTCGCTTCAAATCGGATTGCTGCTGGTCGTCCTCGGCGGAGCTCACGAGGCAAGTTTCTAACGTCGTCTCAGAAGTGTCAAATGGATATGCGCGGGCGTAAGCAACGGCAGAGCGTCCTCCAGTAGGAAGTAAAGAGGCTTTACATAAACATGACTAATATGATATAAATAAGAATACAATTAAAGCAGAGGTAAAAAGTGGACACACACTGTAAAGTTTGTCAGGTTTTTGGCTCCCCGGACTCAAAATCAGATCGCGCTTAATTTATTGCTATGAAAGGAGTTGTTCTTTTTTATGCTTTTGGCACGAAACGTGAAGTTGCGTAACGTGTCAGGGAAGCGAAGAGGAAAGGACAGGAATTAATAATGAGAGCACCCACTATCGAAGTCCCAGAACAAGAGCTCCAGCTCGGCAGGGCCGAGGTCGAAGTCGAAAAGCCGGCCCAGGAAGAAGAGCCGGCTTTTGAGCTCGACGTGCTGGGACAATACCTCAAAGAGACTCACCGCTATCCTCTTCTTTCTCGCGAGGAAGAGCAAAAAGTTTCTCGCGCGATGCGGCGCTCGGAAGCCGTCCTCGAAGAAAAGAAGTCCGGTACCGGTCGCCGGGGAGCGCGCAAAGAGTTCAACGCGACCCGCGCCACGATGATCGAGAGCAATCTCCGGCTCGTGGTTTCGATCGCGAAACGGTACAAGAACATGGGGATGGAGCTCAGCGACCTCGTGCAGGAAGGCAATATCGGCCTGATGCAGGCCGTCGAGCGATTCGATCCTCGCCGTAACTTGAAGTTCTCGACCTACGCGACGTGGTGGATCCGCCAAGCAATCACCCGCGCCCTTTCGCAGAAATCCAGGACCATCAAGGTTCCCATCAACAAGCTTGAGATGGTCCGCATCGCCACGCGCGCCAAGAACAAGCTCCTGGAAAAAGAAGGTCGGGAGCCCTCGATGAAGGAAATCGCGAAAGCCGTCGGCGCTCCCGAGCAGCAAGTCGAGACCGCGATGAAGTCTATCCCGCATCTCGAGTCGCTCGATGCGCTGGCCGTTGAGGATGGAAGCCCCCGCTGGGAGCTCCAGTCCGACGAGCGCTCGGAGACGCCCTGGCAGGCGGTTCTCGACCGCGATATGCGCGAGAAGGTGCGCTCGGCACTTGAGCTTCTTCCTTCACGGCAGCAGCTCATCGTGAGGATGCGCTTCGGCATCGATTTCAACACCGAGTACAACCTCGAAGAGATTGGCAAAGTGTTGAACTTGACCCGTGAGCGCGTGCGGCAGCTCGAAGGCGAGGCGCTGCGTCGTCTCCGAGCCGCGGGCAATCGCCGTGCCTTGCACGACTACATCCAGTAAATCAGGTCTTTCGGGCGTGGATTCCAAATTGGAGTCCACGCCTTTTTTTCGACGAGCCTCCAATCTCCTTGGCGCAACCACGAAATAGGTATATTTACCAATTTTTAGCGAAGTCGACAAGGGCGTCTCGGGACACAGATTTGGCGCGTGTCACCATATTCTTTGAGCCCAAGAAGGCCCGCGCCTCCCGGCCCGAAAACGACGGCGGGAATCCCCGCTTCGGTAAGCAGAGCAGAATCCGTCCAGGCGGTCATGCCAACGAAGCTGCATGAGCCGCGGACCCGTTCGATCGCCGCTTTCAGCTTCTGCGGCAGGGTCTCGGGTTCCCGGATCTCGAAAGCCGGCCGGGAAAGACGCATTTCCATCTCAGCCTGAAATTGCGGGTCGCGTGCAAGAGCCTCCATGAACGGCTCCAATTCGCGCCGTACCGAGTGCCAGGACTCGCCCGGCAGGGTGCGGCGTTCAATGTCCAGCTCGCAAGTATCCGGGTAGCTCGAAAGCTCGCGGCCACCTCGAATCAAGGACGCATGCACGGAGGCCTCTCCCAGGAGCGCGTGAGGTGTCTTCCGAGACAATTGCACCCCATAGGCTTCGATCGTCGCCAGAACGCCGCCCATATGGGCAATGGCATCGACCCCCTCCCGGGGCCGGCTTCCATGGGCAGCGACACCCCGAGTGGTTATATGGGCCCAGGCAAAGCCCTTGTGGGCGACCACGACGTCGAGCTCGGTTGGCTCGAAAACGATGGCCATATCCGCCCGGAGACCCCACTTCAAGAGCGCCTCCGTGCCTGCCGAGTAAGCCTCTTCGTCAGCAACGCAGGCGACAATCACGTCGCCCTTGAGAGGTGCTTTCGAAAGCGTGATCGCGGCGGCGAGCATCGCCGCCATCCCTCCTTTGACGTCCTGCGCACCCCGTCCGTACAGACGGCCCTCCTCATCTATCTCGCCTGAAAACGGCGCCTACATGCCCTCGACACTCACGGTGTCGAGGTGGCAGCACAGAAGAAGACTCGGTCCGCCTCCCGTCCCGGGGATGCGCCCGACGACGTTCGGCCGGCCCGGCAGCGCGTCGCGAAGCTCCACGTCGACGTCGCGATTCTCGAGAACGCCTGCCACGAAATGGGCGAGTGCGGCTTCTCCTGCCGCGCCGGAGACCAGACTCGGGTTCACCGAGTCGATCCGGACGAGACGCTGCGCGAGCTCCAAAGTCTCTAAATCGTTCAAGGTTGTATGATAAAGCGCTATGGTGTCCGTGACTACCGTCCGATGCGCTGTTCCATCTGCGGGGCACGGAGACATCCTCGACATCACGAGAAACGTGGCCGAAGCCGTCGCGGGATCGGGTCTCGAAAGCGGCGTCGCGACGATATTCGTAACCGGGTCGACGGCCGGCCTAACGACGATCGAGTACGAGCCCGGTCTGGTGCATGATCTCACGGCGGCTTTCGAACGCCTCTACCCGCAAGCCATCGAGTATCGTCACCACGAGAAGTGGGGCGATGATAACGGCCACAGCCACGTGCGCGCGTCCATGCTCGGACCGTCTCTCGCCGTTCCTTTTGTCCAAGCGTCGCTGACGCTCGGGACATGGCAGCAAATCATTCTTGTCGATTTCGACACCCGACCCCGCTCGCGCGAATATGTGGTCCAGATGATGGGAGAACCCGATGCCTCCAATCGTGGATGAAGCTATCGAGACCTATGCGCGTGAGCATACGCAGGAAGCCCCCGAGCTGCTAGAACGTATCGAACGAGAAACTCTGGCGATGCGCGGCGCCCAGATGCTGACGGGCCGTACGGAAGGACAGTTTCTGCGGATGCTAGCCACTCTTGTCGGCGCGGAGCGCATCCTCGAGATCGGCATGTTTACCGGCTACTCCGCTCTCATGATGGCGTCTGCTCTACCCGATCACGGCGAGCTTCACACATGCGACGTGGACCCCGAGGCCGAGGCCATCGCTCGCCGTCATTTCGCGGAGAGCCTCCATGGGCGCAAGATCCAAATCCATATGGGGCCGGCTCTCGAGACGCTCGAAGAGCTGCCTGAGCCCTTCGACCTCGCATTCATCGATGCCGACAAAGAGAACTATCCCAATTATTACGAACCCGTGCTCGCACGCCTTCGCCCAGGCGGACTCATGGTCGTGGACAACACTCTATGGAACGGTGAAATCGTCGATCCTCAGGACGCGGCGGGACGCGCCATCCACGAGCTGAACGAAACGATCCAACACGACCCACGTGTCGAGAACGTGCTCGCCACGATCCGTGACGGGATCCACATCGCCCGCAAGCTCGAGCCCTGATCCTGCCGCCGTGAAGGTCAGCCCGTACCTGATACGGATTCCTGCTCGGGCCTATCCCTCTGCTTTCGGGGGTCGATGAGGCCGTAATCCTTGATCTTTTTGTCGAGCGTCGGACGGGTGATGCCGAGGACTTCACTCGTGCGGGATTTGTTCCAGCTCGTCTGCTTGAGAACGTGATCGATGTAGAGGTGCTCCATCTTCTTGAGGGTCGTAAGCTCTTCGGTGACGAGGCCGGTGCCCTCCGCTTCGGAGCGCAAGAGCGGCAAGTGCTCCGGTAACAAGACGTCGCCATGCGCGAGCGTCACGGCACGAGTGAGCGCGTTCTCGAGCTCGCGAACATTGCCTTTCCACGCGGAGTTCACGAGCATCGTCATCACGCTCTCGGGTACTTTGCGCACATTCGTGTGCAGCTGGCGGTTGATCTTCTCGAGCAGGAAGGCGACCAGGTCAGGGATGTCCTCACGACGTTCGCGAAGGGCAGGAAGCTTGATTTCGACGACTTTGAGCCGGTAGTACAGGTCTTCGCGGAAGATGCCTTTGCGCACGGACTCTTCCAAGTCGCGGTTCGTGGCGCCCACGATTCGAGCCTCGGTGCGTTGGATGCGCTCGCCGCCCACACGTGAGAACTCCCGATTCTCCACTACGCGCAAGAGCTTCGCCTGGAGATTGGGCGAGATGTGCCCGATCTCGTCGAGAAAGAGCGTTCCTTTTTGCACGATCTCGAACTTCCCGCGGCTGTCGCGTACCGCGCCGGTAAACGCCCCTCGAACATGGCCGAAAAGCTCACTTTCGAGAAGGCCTTCGGCGAGCGCTGTGCAATTGACGGGGACAAAAGGCTCTTCTCGGTTGACGGAATTGTAGTGGATCGCTCGAGCCACGAGCTCCTTGCCCGTGCCGGATTCACCACCGATCAAGACGGTGGTCGTGCTTCGCGACAGCATGCCGATCGTCTTGAAGACCTCGCGCATCCCCGGGGTGCGCCCGACGATATTGTCCATGCTGAAGCCTTGGGACGCCTCGGTAACGAGGTAGTCGAGCTTCGTGTCCATCTCCCTCATCCGATGGGCTTTTCGAATGCTCAGTAGAAGCTCGTCATAGTCAATGGGCTTGCAGATGTAGTCGAAGGCGCCGAGCTTCATCGCTTGGACGGTCGTCTTCATATCGTCGAAGGCCGTGATCATGATGACGTAAGCTTTGTCATCGATCTCGCGGATGCGCTTCAAGACGTCGATGCCATCCATGACGGGAAGATGGATGTCGAGGATGACGAGGTCCGGCTCGCCTTGCTGGAACTTCTCGACTCCTTCCCCGCCATTGACAGCGACCGACACGTCGAAGCCTTCGCTGGCAAGATGCGTTTTGAACGTTTGTCGTATCAGACGGTTGTCGTCGATGACGAGAATCGATTTCATGCTTCTCCGATGGCGAGCTCAGGTTCCTCGGCTCGAGGCGCCGGCGACGCATAAGGGAGCGTCATCGTAATCGTGGTCCCTTGCCGGGCTACGCTCGCGACTTCGATGCGGCCGCCGTGAAGCTCGATGACTTTGCGGGCGTTGGTGAGTCCGAGTCCCGTACCCAAACTCTTGGTCGTGAAAAAGGCCTCGAAGATCGAGCCCATGTCGCTTTCTTCGATCCCGGCGCCGTTATCTTCGATCGACACCGTCGCCACCGGACCGTCATCCGTCTCCTGCTGCTTCGTACGCACGAAAATAACGCCTCCCGTCGGTACCGCTTCAGTCGCATTCAAGAGCGTGTTCAAAAAGGCGGAGCGCAGCTGGTCCCCGTCCACATTGATGGGCGGAAGATTGTCGAACTCGGTGACGATCTCAATGTGCTTTTCCTCGACAGGTTCCTCGACGAAACGAAGCGCGTCTTCGAGTAGGTTCTCGAGGTCGAACTCTTCTTTGTAGAGCTGGGGGGCGCGCGCGTAGCTCAAGATGTCCTTGACGAGTTTTTCCACTTGTTGCACGCCGGTCTCGGCGATCCCGACCTGCTCGCGCTCGATCTCGTTGAGAGCGGGGTGCTTGCCGATCTTCTGGATATTGAGCTTGACCGCCGTCAGTGGATTTCGAATCTCGTGCGCGAGCGCCGTCGCGAGGCGGCCGATGGTGGCAAGTTTCTCGGCTTCGGTGAGCTTCTGGGACGCTTCCTCGAGCTTCTCGCGGTCGTCAAGGATCTGGGCGGTCATCCGATTGAAGTTCGACGCGAGCTCTCCAATCTCATCCCCGGGCGGGATGTCGATGCGGTGCTGCAGGTCCCCGCGCGCCACGCGAATCGTGCCCTCGACGAGACTTTCGAGCGGCCGGCTGATCCGGTTCGCGAGGAACACCGCGCCGAGCGCACCGAAGGTCAGCCCGAGAAAGCCGAGGCTGATGAGACCGATCCGTGTTCTCTGGATCTCGGCATTGACCTCTTCGAGCGACAAGCCGAGCTTGATGGCGCCCCAAAGTTCGCCTTCGACGAAGACAGGTGCGATAACCTCAAGCACTTCCACGATGCGGCCGTCCGTGGTGTCGAAAACGAACTCCCGCTGGATCACCTCGTCGCGCTCCAAACGGCCCATCTCGGCGCTCATCTCGAAGAGCTCTTCGGCGAAAATCTCCTTGGCCTCCTCGTTTGCGGCAAGGATGCGCGCCTCACGATTGAAGATGATGGCGAAAACGATATCCTCGTCCTCCGCGGCGCGCTCGACGTTTTGTTGAAGGGCGACGAGGTCGTAATACATGATGCGGTTCTCGGAGAGGTCCGCCATCATTTGCGCGATCGAGGATGCGTGCTCCCCGGCGCGATCTTTGAGCGCCGCCGTACGCTCGAGCTCCACGAAGAAGATGACGATGCTCATCAACACGGTGATGAGCGCGGTCGAGCTGAGAATGAAGCGGTCCCTGAGGCTAAGAGGAGCGATGCGCCGCATCAGAGCTCTACTTCGGTGTTGCGCCCCTCCTTCGCCAGCCAGATGTCCTTCATCTGGATGTAAGGCGCTCCCAGCGGAGTGAGCTTGAAACCGCGCACGTTGGGCCGCAGCAGATATCGAAGCCGGCCGTAATCCGTGGGGATGATGGGTGAATCGAGAAGAATGAGCTCCTCGATTTTGTGATAGAGCTCGTTCCTTTTCGTGTAGCTCGTCTCCGACCACACTTGATCGAGCAACTTGTCCACCTGGCGGTTCTTGTAGCCGAAGGTGTTCATGTGGCCTTGCGAGTGGAAAAGCGGTCTCAAGAAGTTGTCCGGGTCGGGAAAGTCTGCGTACCAGATCTTGTCGCGAAGGATAGCGCGATCGCGAAACCGCGGCGCGTCGAAATCGATGCCACCTTCCATCTCGACGAGCTTTACTTCGATCCCGACCTCCTTCAAGCAGTAAATGAGACAGGCGTTGCGAGCGACGAAGCCGGGATCGGAAGAATAGACATTCCTCGGCAAGACGGGAAGCTCGATCGGCGGAAGACCTTTTCCTCCGGGATAGCCGGCTTCTGCCAGCAGCTCGCGTGCTTTGGCCAGGTCACGACCATAGTGGGATTCCTTGGGGATGAAGCCAGGAATTCCAGGAGGAACGACACTGCTCGCCGCCGCCGTACCCGCGGTCACCTTGTGGGCGTCGAGAAAGCTTCTTTTGTCGAGGGCATAATTGATGGCGAGGCGTACCTTCGCGTTGTCATAGGGTGGCACGTGGTTCGGGAAATAAAGGTAGCTCAAAGCCAAGAACCGTTCGGCTTCGACGGCGACCCAGTCGGCATAGCTGTCGACCCAGTTGGTCTCGAAACAATCGGCCACCTCGTTGAGGGGTCGCGAAACACCTTCGTAGTCGCGCACGTTCCAGGCGGCACGGAAGACCAAAGCGTCGAGGTGCGGACGGCCACCGAAATATTGCAGGTTGGCTTCGAGACGGATGCCTTGGTAGACGTCGTCCAACATCGGAACGCCCGCATCCTCGGAAGGCTCGATCCAGCGCGAGAACTGGAACGCGCCGGTGCCGATGGGAGCCTTGAAGAAGCTATCGCCCCGATCGAGAAGCTCCTCCTTGGGGAGAATCTTGGACGAGTACATGCTGAGCACGGAGAGCGCGGGAACGAAAGGCGTGACGAAGGTGATGCGGAACTCGCTCTCGCCGAGAGCTTCGAGTCCTTTCACGCGTTTGGCGCGTCCCGCGCGGAAATCGTCGGCGCCTTCGATCCGGCTGAAGTAACTGTAATTGTGATCGTTCAAACCGCGAATCAGAAGCCGCTCGAAACTGAAGACACAATCCTCGGCTGTCACCTTGCGTCCATTGTGGAACAGGGCATCCTCGCGCAGCTCGAAGGTATAGGTCTTGCCATCGGGAGAGATCTCCCAGAACTTCGCTAATGCGGGAACGACATTCAGGTGCTCGTCGAAAGCCGTCAGGCCGTCATAAAGCTGCTGCACCAGCATGACGTCCGTGCTGAAGATCGCTTTTGCGGGATCCAGCGTCCGCATGTTCTCCAAGAGCGGATAGCGAAAAACACCGCCCTGTACGGGACTTTCCACGAGTTTATCGCCGCCGCCGATGCTCCCCCTGAGCGTCTCTTTCTTGATGAGGCGCCCGGCGATAGCCGTCACGATAAAAAGGCACAAAAGACCCCCGGGAATGAGCCAGGCGCTCTTGCGGCCCATTGGTCGGGAGAGCGACTCCTCCGGATCTGATGCTTGTTTCATAGCGACGTTTCTACGGGGACCTAGGGTGTCGGTGAACGAGTCCCAGCCCTAGATTAGTTTACGGCCGCGGGCCGCGCAACTCGGATAAGCTCCTCAGAATGAGAGCTTTCCCTCGGCTATCTCCACCGCCTTACCGCCTACGCGGACCTCAAAAGGGCCCTTTTCACCGCTATCCACGTCGACGTAGATAGCGCTCGGACGGCCCATCTCGTAACCTTGCTCCACAACAATGTGCGCCGTCGGCTCCGCCTTCACGAGCCCTCGGTGGACGAGGTAGGCGCCGAGCGCCCCCGAGGCACTCCCGGTCGCCGGGTCCTCCACGATGCCGACCGTCGGGGCAAACATGCGGGAATGGACGGTACTTTCGGGGTGAATGCACTCGCGTGTGAAGATCATGAAGGAATCGGTCTGGGTCTCCGCGAGGACGTTCCTCATCGCGACGAGGTCGAGCTCGATCTTGTCCAGGTGGCGGAGCGCGCGCGCCGGCACCATCAGCTGCGGAACCGCAGTGGAGACGACTTGTGCCGGCAAGTCGTCAGGGAGGAGCTGATCCTCCGAGAGACCAACTGCTTTCGCGAGAAGCTTACGATCGGTATATTCGTCGAAAAAGCGCGGTGGGGATTGCGTCATGGTGACTTGATCCACTTTACCGTCCTTGACGACGATGTCCACCGGAAGCACGCCCGCCTGACACTCTTGAAAGATACGGTTCGAGCCTTCTTTCACCTCAAGGATCCCGCGCTTGGCAAGCACGAAACACGTCCCCACGACGGGATGGCCCGCTAGCGGCAGCTCTGATGTCGGAGTGAATATGCGCAAGCGGAACTGTGCTTTCAAATCCGTCGGAGGAAGAACAAAGGTCGTCTCCGAGAGGTTCATCTCCTTCGCGATGGACTGCATGTCCTCGGAGCTGAGCCCCTCGGCCTCAGGGAAAATGGCGAGTGGGTTTCCGGTAAAAGGACGGTCCGTGAAGACGTCGGCCTGGAAGAAGTGATACTCCCTCATAGACGAGAAATACTACCCTAAAATGGATGCAACGGCTCTAGTGCCCGACGCGCTCGAAGCGAAGCTTGTCGACGGCTAGAAACGACTCACCTTCGGTCGCGACTCCCGGCACGAGCTCGAGCAAGTTGATACGCTGCCAATAGCCTTCGTCGACGACCAGCATATGTTCTTCCATCGTCGCGCGAGGAAAGAAACCACCAACCCGCGCACCATTCAGCCAGACCTCGACCGGTGCGGGCTCGACCCCAGGCGGCACCGCGCACGCGATGTACACGCGCAGCGACTCGGATCGATCCGTCGGAACGAAAATCCCCGCGCTCGGCCCCTCGGCATGTCGAACGTCGCGCTCCAGCTCTTCCCAATCCTTGAGACCACTCCAGCCGTTTCCGATAAAAGCGGGATCGCTCGGGCCGAGATCGATGAGACCTTCTAGATTGCGCATGCTGTGAAACAGATATTTGCCGACGAGGATGTCGTATTGCGTCTTCGGTCGATCGTAGCGCACGGCGAAGAGCCAGTTCATAGGAAACGAGAACGGATAACCGATACCGTCGAAAAGGTCTTCGAGCCCAGCCTCCGCCGCCGCCTGCCACGAGATCGTGCCGTCCGGCGGAATGCGTCCCTTGCGGTACTGCTCCATGAGCAAACCGTTACCGGCGATGACCAGCACCAACGCGGCGGCGACGACCGCACGGGGGTAGCGTCTAACGAGATCGATGGCGAAGGCCAAGCTCGTTGCGAGCCCGAGCGCAAAAACCGGAAGCACGGAATCGAAGCGGCGAGCTCCGAACGAGCCGCCCGCCCACCAGTCGGCAACCGAGCTGTTCACGTAAGTCAGAAGAATCAGCAAGCCTATAAGCGGCAAACCCGCGCGCGGGTGGCGACGCGCGAAACCGGGGAGCCCGAAAACGGCGAGCAGCAATATGGGGCTCCAAGCGAAAAGGCCGTGCCGCGACGAGAACAGCGTCTCGGTGAGGAACGGATCCCCCCAGCGCATGTAGTCGGCGCCCAAGGGGACACCGATATAGAACCGACCGAAAATGATCTTCCAGCTCAGGAATTGCGGCGCTACCGTCGCGAAAACCGCCGCACCGAAAACGATCGCCGGCAGCAGTTTCTTGCGGCCGAGCTGAGCGAGAAGGCTCGGCGCAAGCAAGATTCCGAAAACACCGTTCTGCCACCGTACACAAGCGACTGCGCCGAGCACGAGGCCTATCAGAGCGTAGTCCCGCAAGCTCCTAGGTCCATCGATCCAGAGCTTCAAAAAGAGAGCAATGAGTAGAAAGGTCAACGCATGTGTATAGATGGAATGGTAAGTGACATACCAGCCGAGAAAACTCCCGAGTCCAATCCCGACCGTCGTCAGATAAGCCACTCCCGGCTCGAACCAATGGCGAACGAAGCGATCGAGCACGAGAAGCCCGAGCCATCCCAACAAGAGGTTTCCGAGCGCGACCGTGTGCAAATAGGGATCGCTTATCCCATCATAGGCGGCACTCACACCGTGAACGTTCGACCACCACGCGCTCACATGTCCGAGCCAAATGAACGGAACCCAGGACAGCGGGGCTCCGACGGGAAAAGTAAAGCGCGCGCGGCCAGTCTCTCGTACCGGTTGCGAGCCTCGCTGGTGATCGATGCCGAGCCTTTGATACTGGTTTTGAAGATCGATATCCCCATCGAAGGCGACCGAATGCGCGTAGGAGTAATACCAAAGCCCGTCGCCGCGCAGACGAAAGCCCCGAAAGTGAAGAAGCGGAAGGAGGAGCAGCAGCAAACCAAGATAAGCGTAGAACCGCTCCTTGCGCCGAAATCCCTCGAAGGCGATGAGTCCGAGTGCTACGACCATGCGTGCTGCGAAACCGATCGGGGTCACAGGACCGATGAGTGAGATGCCGCCGGTCATCACGACGACGGCTAGATCGAAAAGAAGGAGATGAGACGCTATGCGAAGGATCCATTGAGCTTTAGCGCTCACAACGTTCTTGTCGGCCGCCGGTGTCATCTTTGCTAGTGGGTTGGGTACATAGTACTGGATGAGCGCCACTACACGACGTTCCAACTCAGCGACGCGTTCCTAAAAGGGCTCCCGGACGGTCCCACAGTTCCATCCCGCCCTTGAAGGCGCACGCCCTTGTCCTTACAATCGTCACGATACAACTGAGAGTCATTTTTGCCAAAACAACGTTGGTTCGAGAGATGCGTGCTCGAGCCGTAGTCGCCGCGATCGTCGGCGTGATCCTATTCGGGGCGACGGGGGCCTTGTATCAAGGCAGCCGCGAGCTTGTCGTGGATTTCCAGAAAGCCTACGAGGGCGGCTTCGTTTCGGAGTTTCATGGCCGCGAGCGGGCGGATGACGGCTACTTTCGCTGGACGAGAGCGGCCTCCTATCTCGATTTCCACCACCTTCCAAGGACCGGAACGGTGAAATTCGAAGCGCAGCTGAGAGTCCGGCGCCCGCGCGGCGCGCGGCTTCCGAACCTCGCTTTTACCGTGAACGGGACGACGGTCCACCGCGCGGTCAGTCTTCCGGGCCGCGCCATCTATTCTTTCGAAGTCCCTGCATCGCGGTCCGTGTTGCGTTTCGGCATCGCTTCCAATACGTTCGATCTCAGCGGCACCGACTCCCGACCTCTCGGCGTTCAAGTGCTGAGTGTCAGGTTGTCTTTTCCGGAGAGCGCTCCTTCCTGGGTGGCGCCCTCGCTGTGGATGGGGAGCGCGGCGATCCTGTTATTCGCGGCGGCGCTCGTCGCCGGCGCTGCTGTTCTCTGGGCCGGGCTTTCGTCCCTCGTAGTCGCGTTGGGGTTTCTTTTTCTGCTCCTCCAACACGCGCTTCGTTTTTCGAGCTATCCGAGAGACGTGGCGTTGCTCGCCGCAGCTACACTCGCCGTTCTGGTTTTTCTCCGTTTCGTGCTCGCGAAGCTCGATTGGTTTCACCCCTCCTCGCGAAAGTGGGTACTCGCCGCACTCGGGGTCGTTTGGCTCCTTAGGATGACAGTCGTGTTCTACCCGCTACGCGTGAGCTCCGACGCGGATTTCCAGGCGAATCGCATGATGTATTTTCTCGAGGGCAATTGGCACCCGACTTCGGTAACGCAGCACGTTCCGCCTTTTGACATTCCCTATCCTGTCTCGCTCTATTCGATCACGGCGCCCCTGGTTTTGCTCGGCGCCGATGGCGTCGCGGCGCTTTCGTTCATGACAGGCTTTTTCGACGTCGTCGTGTCGATCCTATTGATCTATCTCGGGTGGCGTTTTCTCGACGACCTCCGCGCCGGCATCCTTGCCGGCATCTTGTATCAACTCGTGCCGTTAAACGCGCTGAGCTTTTCCGCCGGCAACTTCACGAACCTCTTTGCAGTCGCGGCACTGTCGCTGGCCTTCGTCTTCATGTTCTCGTCACCCGTAATTTGTGCTTTCTGGACTTTCCTGGCGCTCACTGCACATCTCGGGATGCTCATCGAAGGGGCGATCCTCTGGCCTGCTTGGCTTTTCTTCTTCTGGCTCGCGCCGACTCCCGTAAACGACCAGCGCAAGCAGCTGACGTTGGCACTTGCCGTGGCGGCGCTTCTCGCCGGGGTCTACTACTTCGGCTACTGGGATCTCTTCACGAGCCAGTGGGAACGTGCCGTCGTGCGCGAATCCGCAGCGGTCACGGCAGGACCGAGCTCCAAGCTCGCGGAGCTCGGGTGGGTATTCCTTGTCGTCGCAGCGCTCGGCGCACTGTCGCTTGCCAAGCAGCCTTTCTCGAGCTCGTTCCGCAGCGCTGCCGCGACATGGCTCGGCGTGACGGTCCTCTTTGCCATCATCGACACCCTCACGGCGATCGAGATCCGCTACGTGCTCCAAGCGCTCCCGATTCTCGCACTCTTCGCGGGCGCGTATTTGTCGAAAGCGCTCGAGCGCGGCTGGCGCGGAAAGACCGCCGCTCTCGCGGCGATGCTGTATGTTGTTGTCCTTGGCTTCCGCACACTCTACGAAGTCCTGCTCACGCGGTACCACTGAGCTCACGCGACGACTTCGAGCTCGCCGGGCAGCACGTCGATCCGCAACGGAGTTTCTTGAAGGAACTCGCCATCCGCGAAGAACTCTGCCGGCTCCTCGGTCTCGATCTCGACGAACTTCGTCTTGCGGTACTCGACGCTCCAGTGCCCGAGGTGAGAGCCCGAGAACACGGTCGGGAACATGAAGAGAAGCCCTGCTCTCGAGATATCCCGCACGAGGCACAAATCCAGTAGCCCGTCCTCTAGCTTCGCCTCCGGCGTGATGTGCATCCCGCCGCCATAGCGCCGGCCATTGCCGACGGCCGCGAAGGTCACGGGCCCTTCGTAAACGCCGCCGTCATAGCGCACCCGAGCTTCGAGATGGCGAAAGTCGAGGAGCGTCCGCAAGACGGCGTAGCCATAGACCAATCTTCCCGATAGAAGCGGCGTGTTCTGTGCGCGGCGCGCGGCTTGGGCGTCGAAGCCGGTACCGCCGACACCTAGAAAAACACCCGCTTCCATTTTTGCGAGGTCGACGAAACGCCGCTCGTCCCGGGCAAGTGCGTCGAGAGTCTGCTCTATCCCGTTCAAGCCGAGCTCCGCGGCAAAATCGTTACCGCGCCCCACCGGCAGGATCGCAAGGGCTGGCCGTTCTGCTTTCGGCGTCTGAATGAGCCCGTTGACGACAACGCTCAAGGTCCCGTCGCCTCCCGCCGCGAGGAGAACGTCGTGCTGCGCGCGCCTTGCCTGAGCGGCGGTAGCTCGCGCGTCGGCAGGGCTCGCCGGCGACGCCAACTCGACAGAAGCGCCGCCCGACTCCAGGCGGGTCACGAGCTTGTCGACTTGCGAGCGGCGGCGGGACGTTCCGGAGCGGGCATTTCGAATGACGAGCACGCGCACACGCAAAGTGTATCCTGAGCGGACTGGGCGGATCGTCGCTTTCTGCTATTCTCTCGCTCATCCGAATGCGGACGGTCGCCCTTCGAGCTCTAGCTCTCGTCGCCTACCTCTGGTTTTGCTTCAGCTGGTTCGATCACGACTTCGATGTCTTTCTGGCCACCACACCTGTATGGATTCCCGCGCTGCTCTTGCTGGGGGCTGCCGTCGCGACGTGGCGGCCGCGTTTCAAGACGGATGACGCTATAGCACTCGGCTTCGCAGCGCTAGCGCTCGGGTTGCGTCTTCCTTTTCTCTGGGGCGCTTATGGCCTGTTCAGCTCCGACGCTTCGGCACAGGGTTTGATGGCGCTCCACATTCTCGAAGGCGAGCACCACCCCATCTTTCTCTATAACTGGTCTTATATCGGGAGTCTCAAAGCACACTTGACGGCGCTCATCGCCGTTATCTTTGGCGACCCGGTCGTGAGCTTCGCGGCCGCGGCCGCAATCAACTACGCGATCTTTACCGCGGCCGTCTATCGTCTCGCACGCACGGTGGTCCCACGCGCCGAGGCGAGCATCGCTGCTACCTACGTCGTCGCTGCGCCCGGCTTTCTCACTGCGTGGGGGATGGGAAACGAAGGGAACTATATCGATGTGATGCTTCTCGGGACCCTGATGCTCGCGATTGCAGCTCGGTGGATGCAAGGCGACGGCGCGGGCTTCTCCGAGGCGTTTTGGATCGGTGTGCTCGGGGGCCTCGCCTTTTGGACGCACATCCTTGCGACCTACTATCTCTTGACGGTAATCGGGGTCCTGGCACTCCATCGCTTTGGGCGGGACGGTTTGGTGAGACTCGCGAGCTTCGCGGGCGGCTTCATCCTCGGGGACTTCCCGGGCTTTCTATGGAACGCGAGCCACGAGTGGCTCAGCTTTCGCTGGTGGGGTCTCGAGGCCGAGACTGTGGAAGCCGTCGACCGCGTGGCCCGTACGTTGACGCAGCTCGAGCAAGTCGCCACGACCTCACTCTCCGTGCTTTCCGGCTACTGGCCTCGCGACGCGCCTCCCTGGCCCGCGCCGTTTTGGCACATCGCGCTGGGGCTGCTCATCCCAGCGGTCTTTTTGTTCTTCGCCTGGCGTCATCGGCGCGCGCTGACATCCATCTCGCCCCAAGCCATGCTTCTCGGCTTCGGGGTGCTCGTGGTTCTGGTCTTCGCGCAAAGTAGTTTCGGCTGGATGACCGACGAGCCCCGCTACCTCTTGTTCTTGTTCTCCGTCGTCCCGATCTTCCTCGGCTCCGCGGCCATGGCACTATGGAACCGGTCGCGCCTGCTCGCAAGCGTGGCCCTGTTGTCTCTCCTCTTCGTGAACCTGCGCGGCGATATCGCCTATCTTCAGGTCGCGCTCGAAAGCGACGGTGTCAACCGGGAGTTCATAGCAGAGCTCGAAAAGCTCGACATCCGCTATGTGCGCTCCGACTATCATCTCTCCTACAAATATGTGTTCTTGAGCCACGGCCGGATGGTTTGGACCTCCGAGCTCGGCCCAGCGCAGACAGAGTGGTATTTTCCTTTCCGCGATCAGGTGGCGAAGGCCGAAGAGGTCGCCCTCGTGCCGCGAAGCTTTCGTTTCGCGCGCCGGATCCGCCGCCGACTCGACGCGCGCGGTATCGGTTACCGGCAGGAGAGCTTGCTCTATCCGGTCCTTTACGATTTCAGTGAGCCCGTTCGTCTTTCATTTCTGCGGTAACGACGGGCTTCATTCTCTTACTCGCGGGCGCGTGGGCGAGCCACATCCGCGCCGAGCGCCACGGTGCGCATCATCAAGATCCTTCGGCTGGCGTCGCCCGGCCTTTGAGCGTGCTTTTTATCTCGGAGAGCGCGTAGAGCTGGCCTTCGTCGACCCCGTGACAGACCGTGCGGAGCTCCTTCCAGGCTTCGGGGCTTTCGAGGGTCTCCGGCCAGAACGGGAACGTGCGGCACTGGCGCGGCCGCGCCGGGTAGACGCTGCAGCCGTCCTTCCAAAAGATGCAGTCGCCGTTCGGCTTCAGCCGGAGCACGGGGTCCTTATCCTCGTCCTGGGTCAGGTAGCGTTTCTTGAACGCTCCCGGGCTGAGCTCGACAAATCGCTCGAGACGCTTGATTTGGGCCGGGCTCACATAGACCCAACCCGGTTGAGCGCCACGGCAGCAGTTGTTGCACTGGTGGCAGGAAACCCGTAGACCGTCGGGGTACCAAAGCGGTTCGCGGGGCATCTCGATGGTGACTATAATAATCCGTTCGTGTTCCGGCCCATACTGTTCATTGCCGCGTTTTCCGCCGTCTTCGGTCTTTCTCGCGCGCTCGACGCGTTCTTGCGCCTGTTCCTCCGCCAGGATTCCGGAGAATCGTTCCTGCCCGCGCTCGCCCGAAACGCTGACTTCGTCGAGTGGCTGTGGCCACTTTTGGGGTGGACCACGCTTGGCCTGGCCGCGGCACTCGGTCTCGCGACTCTTCTGGCGCGGCGGATCGAGCTCGAGCGTTCGGAGACCCTGGCGGTGCTGGCACGGCCTTATCTCACGCTACTCGTTCCCGCGGGGCTCACGTTCTTGGCCGCGGGCTCGCTCGTGGTGTCGCCGAGCTATCCCTACGGGGCGAATCTCGCGGTGACGCTGGCGCTCGAAGGCGCCTTCGCAACGCTCCTCGCCGTACTCTTGTTCGTCGGCGCGCTCGTGCATGCGCTCCTCGAGCTGCTCGGTCCTTGGGAGAGACGCCTCCCAACGCTCGCGATATTCGGGCTCGCGATGGTCTGCTTTCTTGTGGCAACGCCCGCTCGTTTCTATCAGGCGGGCGTCGGGCAAGGGAACATGCACAAATATGTGCGGATGGCGCAGGCGGTCGCGGGGACGGGAACGCTGAATATCGAGCGCGCCGGCGAGAACCCGGACCCAACCTTTGGTGAGTTTCTCGGGCATCTTCCTCGGATCGCTTGGAGCTATGTTCGCGCTTCCAGAAGTCTGTTCGCCCATCGAGGCGGTGAAGCGAAGGGCACAAAGGTCAACCGCTCGATGTTTCGTGGCGGCGATGGCGGCGTGTATTACATCAACGCGCCGGGTCCCGGCCTTCTGCTCGTTCCAGCCTATATCGTGGATCAGTATTTGAACCGCTGGCTGGGCGGAGACCGCCAAATTGCCATCATCCTGTTCTGGCAACTACTGGGGGCCTTGCTCGCTTGCGAGATCGTTCTGTCGGTCGCGACCATAGGCGCTCGGCCAGAAGGCGTGGTGACGGCGCTTGCCATGGCGCTCGCGGTCCCGTTTCTGTTCTACACGTTTCAAATCTATCCGGAGCTTCCCGGCGGGCTGTGTCTTTTATTCGCCTTTCGCAAACTGGTGCTCGATCCGGAGCCCACGGGACGCGCGGTCTTCGCGGGTGCGCTCGCCCTCGCGGCGCTACCTTGGCTCCATCAAAAGTACTCGGTCGCGTCGGCCGTGCTCGGGATCCTCGCCGGGTTGAGTCTTCTTCGCGTGTCTCCCGGCGGGTGGTCGCACCGTCGCTACAAATTCGTTCTGTTGGGACTTCCTCTTGCGATCTCCGCCTATTCCATTTTACTCTACAATCACGCGCTTACCGGAAGCTTGTCGCCGACCGCAACTTTCAGCGCGGCCGAGCGCTCTTCGTTCGAGCCGTGGAATTTTTTCAAAGGTCTTTCGGGCCTTCTGCTCGATCGCGAGAACGGGCTTCTCATCTTCGCGCCGATCTATGTCTTTGCGCTCGTCGGCCTGCAGGCTTTTTTCTTGCGACACCGGGCCATTTTCACACCGTTTTTTCTCGTTGTCGCTTCCTACATCGTGGTGATCGCTTCTTTTCCCTACTGGCCGGGCGCCGTAAGCACGATGGGGCGCTACATGCTCAGCATCCTCCCGCTGTTCGCCCTTCCTATGGCCCTCGTCGTGGGCCGCGGTTTCACCGACGGCGTGCTCGCGGGCGTCGGTGCGACGCTACTCGCGGGAGGGCTCTCTTATAGCGCGAGCTTCGTTCGGGATCTCATCCCGAGCTACCAACCAGCAATGTTCTGGGGCCGGGTTCTCTATAGCGACCCGACCCAATATCTGCCGTCGTTTCTGAGCGATGGGCTCCTCGGCTCGGGCGCGGGCCATTTTCCAAAATTTCTCATCCTCGGCATGACCGTCGGTGCGCTCGTCTACTTTCTCCGCGAGCGCGTTTACGAAGAGCCGTTCTCCGTCGAAGCGGAAGCGGCGGCGTACCACCGGCGCGCGTGCTTCGGTGCGGGTGCTGTCTTGCTCGCGCTCATTGCCGCAGGCTTCGTTCTGGAGCGCTGGCCCGGAAATGGGTCGGAGAAGCGCGGGCCACTGTTTCGGGAAACGCGCGTGCTTCGAGGCGGAGAAACGCTATCGGTGTTTGGCAAGCACGGCTTCGAAAACGGGGGCGTGTGGGTCCCGGGAGGCGGGACGACGAGCTTTCTCTTGCTCGCCAACGAGCCGCTCTCGGAAATCACGCTGCGTCTGAGGAATGGACCCGTGACCAATAAGGTCTTATTTCGTGAGCGCCGCGAGCCGAAGCAGATCCTCGAGCTTCCTTCTTTTGGACCACATAACCGGCCAGTGCTCTTGAGAAAGCCCTACCGCTTCGACGGCAAGAACGGGGAACGATTTCTGTACCGATTCCAGGTGCACTCGACGGGAAGCTTCGTGCCGCGAGAAGAAGGCACGTCCGACGATTCTAGGAAGCTCGGCACATTCGTGAGGCTAAGATGAAACACGTAACGATTTATACGGATGGGGCCTGCGAAGGCAACCCTGGCCCGGGCGGCTTCGCCGCCATCATAGAAGAAGAAGAAGAAGAAGGCGAAACAAGAGATGTCACCGGTGGCGAGCCCCACACGACGAACAACCGTATGGAGCTCAAAGCGGTCATCGCCGGGCTAGCGGCGCTCGACGAGACGTCTCGAGTGCGCGTCGTGACGGATTCTCAATACGTTGCGAAGGGCATGACGAGCTGGATCCATGGCTGGCGCCGACGGGGCTGGAAAACCGCTTCCGGCTCCCCGGTCAAGAACCGCGAGCTCTGGGAAGAGCTCGACACGTTAGCCAAGCGCCACCGGGTCCAATGGGAGTGGGTGCGAGGTCATGACGGCCACCCCGGCAACGAGCGCGCCGACACCCTCGCCAAGGAAGCCGTCCCCCGCTGAGCACTGAGCACTGACCAATGACGCCTTTACGGGAGGTTCGCCATCGCGCGGGTCGCGAGGTCTATGATTTGCGCTTCCTCCACGGATGGCGCGGAAGGCGAGC
>Ga0310123_10000022_pt1 | contig 127145 bp, 98 predicted proteins | sample CB6_AW_1057_MG_FD_203505 | JGI IMG/M metagenome (GOLD analysis project Ga0310123, IMG submission 203505) | Marine microbial communities from Western Arctic Ocean, Canada - CB6_AW_1057 | ecosystem: Environmental > Aquatic > Marine > Oceanic | place: Canada: Western Arctic Ocean | collected...
ACTGATTCCACCGGCATTGACCGCCGTCGGCGACAAATTGATCGATTCCGCATTAACTGATGCCGTGCGAGGTGATCAACAGGCCCGCCGTTTGCCATGGCTGCATGTGCGGATGCCACGTTACAGACATTCCCGGGACGATGAAAAAGCGATACTGCGGCATCTGATTTCGCACGATCGAATTCCAGTCGATACACGACGCAGCAACGAGGTCACAAAGGTTGCCACAAGCGATGACAGAAACGAGGTACTGCTCGCCGGGCATACGCTCGTCGGTGCTCGTGGTTTAAGCTGCATCGCGTGTCACAAGATCGGCCGCTATGAACCTCGAAAGGTTCCTCTCGGTACGCGTGGCTCCGATCTCAAGGCTCTCGGCGCACGCATGCGACCCGAGTATTACCTGCGCTGGACGAGATCACCGTTGCGCATTGTGCCCGGCATGGAAATGCCGTCATACAAAAAGGCCGTACCCGGCATTTTGAATGAGGACATCGACACACAGCTGACAGCGACCTGGAAGGCGCTCAATGATCCTCGATTCACGGCTCCCACTGATCCAGCCAGCGTCGAACAGTTTTTCACCATTTCATCCGATGGTCCCGCCAGAATCGTCCGTGATGTCTTTACGAATCGAGAGGACAACGGAAGCGGCTACACCGCACGAGCGTTTGCCGTCGGGATGAACAACGGACACAATGTGCTGTACGATCTCGATGCAGTCAGTCTGCGCGACTGGACGTTCGGTGACATGGCCTGCCAGCACACTCAGGGCAAAAGCTGGCACTGGGATATGGGCGGTGTGCCTGTGATGGCGGGTTTTGATTCCCGAAGCGACATTCTTCTGCGGCGACGCGATAAGCCCGGCACGAAACCGATCGCACCAAGACTTCAGCACGGCATCAGTGGCAGGTTGATGCATTACCGAAATACGGGCAGCGGCGCTGAGTTAAGTTACGAAGTCACATTCGAGCTGGACAACAACAAACGGGTTCGCGTCCCGGTCACTGAACTCATTGGTCCGCTGGAATTGACCGGCGATGTTTCCGGATGGGAACGCTCGCTGAAATTACGGCACGTCCCGACCTCCTTCGACATCCTGATCGAAAAGCCGCGGCCCGGTCCGAACAGCGTGGGACGACCACAAATCGAGTCACCCGATGCCACGGAACAGGTTTCGGTCACCTGGGTCGACGACCGTGCCGGTCAGCGGGATTATTTTGTGTGGACCGGGGCCGGTGACTCTCCCGTACGGGCACGAATTCACTTTCTGACACGACTTAGACGGCAGCTGACACAACTGAAGACGATGCCGCATCCTTCAGCAAACGCCGAACTCGTCACAACGGTACCCGGATTCGCAGGCATGCGGCTTCCTATTGATCAGTCCATCATGCCCACCGCCATGACGTGGAACAACGACGGTCTGCTCGCTTTCACATCGCTCAAAGGCCACGTGTTCATCGCACACGACACAGACGGTGATGGTTTGGAGGACAAGTTGACAGTTTTCGAAGAAGGCCTGGCAGCGCCGTACGGGATCATTGCCGACGGGGCCGATCTGATTGTCTCACACAAGCCGGAACTGATTCGACTTTCGGATACCGACGGTGACGGGCGGGCGGACACACGCACCGTCGTTGCATCGGGCTGGGGCTACACCGACAACTATCACGACTGGACCTGCGGAATTGTGCGAGACTCACACGGCAGTCTATATGTCAGCCTCGGCAGTGATTACAACCAAAAGGATCGACCACGAGACGAAGCCCGGTGGCGTGGCACTGTGCTGCGAGTAAAACCGGGTGGCAGCATCGAAGTCGTGGGACGTTCGTTTCGATATCCAACCGGCATGGCCATTGACAGTCAGGACCGCATCTTCATCAGTGATAATCAGGGTGTGCAGAATACATTCAACGAAGTCAACCTTCTGCAGAACGGCGGCTACTACGGTGTCCCGAGTCGCTACGAAGAGAACCCCGGTGCGATGGCACTCTGGCCAGCTGTGCAGATTCCACATCCCTGGTCGAGAAGCGTGAACGGACTGCTGATCCTGTGTGACACAAAGACGGAACCGCAACTGCTCGGCCATGGCATTGGCTGCGAATATGATTCACGTTTTCTGGTGCGGTTCACTGTGCAACAGGTGGGCGACACAGTCCAGGGAGCCTGCTACTATTTCAGCCGCCCCCATCAAAGCGCTGGCGGCCAAAATTTCGTGGGACCATTGTGTGGAGCCGTCGCGCCGAACGGTGACATTTACATCGGCAGTATTCATGACAGTGGCTGGCTAGGCGGTTTAAACACCGGCGCCATCACTCAGCTGCGGCGCACAGGCCACATGCCAAATGGAATACGAGAGCTGCGCGCCATACATGACGGATTCGAAATCGAATTCCTGCATCCGGTCGATCCACAGGCTGCCGGAAACCCTGAACGATATGCGATTTCGGGCTATACACGAAAATGGAGTGGTAACTACGCGACTTCCGACAGCGGTCGCCATCGGGTGAAAATCAGAAGTATTTCAGTATCGAAGGACGCCCGCCGTGTGCGTCTGACAGTCGATCGACTGAAGGAACGGTACGTTTACGATGTCACCTGCAACTGTCTGGAAACCGACGATCAACCACTCTGGCCGGCCACAGGCCACTACACCATGACACGCGTTCCGAAACCTTGACACAGTGATCCGATTCCTGACCTTGCCCTACAATTTCAACTGCCCCAACTGAGTTTGGCGTGACTGAATAGCTGCTCCGATGTGTATCGGAGTGACAGAATCTCGAAACTCCGTCCGAAACGATCCAATCGTTTCTCACTGCAGCTGACACTGACGGTTTTGCTCCGCTTCCAGAAGTGGTGTTCTTCGGCCGGCATGCCATTTGGTGTGGAGAGGGCGGTCCCTCGGTCAATTGGCCGATGGGGAATCAGGTTGCAATCCTGTTTGAACCGCTGGCACGCTTAGAAACCAGACATGACCACAGCACAGAACAACCATCAGGGATCATTAATTCGTCCCAGAAGCAGTCGAGCTCGTTTTGATGATTATCGTAAAGGCGTCAAATCGGGCAGTCTCCCAAGTGGCGCAGGTCATTCGTCCATCTCAAAGCGCAGTCACAGCAAGAGAATTCGTACCGGTAAGGAACTGGTGCAGCGTTTCTTCGGCCTGCTCCATCCATTTCGCTGGCAGGTCAGCTGGATTCTTTTTTCACTGACCGTGGCAACTCTGCTGGCACTGATACCACCAGCCGGCACCAAGTTTGTCGTCGACTACGTGCTGACCGCCCAACCTCTGCCGGAATCCATTGCTTCACGTTTCCCGGACTTCACGGACCGCAAAACGCTGCTGATGGCCACTGTCATCGCGGTTGTGACGATATCAATGTGCAAAATTGCAGTCCACATCTGGGGACGATGGTACGCCACACGAATTACCAAACGAGTTCAGCTGGATGTCAGGCGACGAGTATTTGAACACGCTGTACGACTGCCACTGCACCGCGTGCATGAGATTCGGTCTGGCGGTGTTGCTTCGATCCTGCGAGAGGATGGCGGCAGCGTTGGTGAGCTGGTGTTCGGCCTGCTGTATAACCCCTGGCGAGCGATCATTCAGCTCATCGGCAGCCTGCTCGTGCTGGCCTGGGTCGACTGGACTCTGCTGATGGGGGCGTTGGTCTTATTACCACTGGTTTACTTCAGTCATCATACCTGGATTGCCCGCATCCGTCCTCAGTTTCGAGCGATTCGCCAACAACGCGAATTCATTGATGCTGGCGCCGCAGAAACGTTTGCAGGGATGCGAATCGTACGCGCCTTCAGCCGCCAGCGCCGCGAAGCCGCCCGCTTTATTCTCGAAAACAATCTGATGGCGCGCAAAGAGCTGTTTGCGTGGTGGTGGATGCGGAGTGTTGAAATGGCCTGGGAAGCCATGATACCGCTGACCAGTGCATCACTCATATTTTACGGCGGGTGGCGGGTGATCGAAGGTGTGTTGACTATTGGTGACCTGATGATGTTTATGGTTTATCTGTTGATGCTGCTACAGCCCCTGGCAATTCTGGCTCAAAGCGCCTCACAGTTCCAAAACAGTCTGAGTGGCCTGGATCGGATTCTGGATCTGCTGGATGAAGAGCAGGAGATGCAACCTACGTCAAATTCACTTCGCGTCAACCACCGCGATACTGAGGGACGGATCGTGTTCAACAACGTCACGTTTCAGTATCCAGGCGCCAACGAACCAGCATTAAGAGAAATCAATCTGGAGGTATTGCCAGGACAGACTGTAGCTTTGGTTGGACCCAGTGGGTCCGGAAAAACTACGCTCTGCAACCTGGTGGCTCGATTTTACGACCCTCAAACGGGGTTAGTTCAGCTTGATGGACGGGACCTTCGTGACTACGACGTCGAGTCGTTTCGCAGTTTGCTGGGTGTCGTGGAGCAGGACGTTTTTTTGTTTGATGGAACGATTGCAGACAATATCAATTATGCCGATCGCAATGCCATGGACGAACAGATCCGAGCGGCTGCCGATGCGGCGTGTGCCAGCGAATTCATCGACCGCATGCCAGATGGCATGGATACAGTCATTGGTGAGCGTGGTGTGAGACTGAGTGGTGGGCAGAGACAGCGTCTGGCCATTGCACGAGCGATTCTGGCGAATCCACGCCTGTTGATTCTTGACGAGGCAACCAGCAATCTGGACACCGAGAGCGAACGACTCATTCAAAACAGTCTGACCGAACTGATGCGTGGACGCACGTCTTTTGTAATCGCCCATCGGCTCAGCACAATCAGCGGAGCAGATCTGATTTGCGTCGTTGAGCGTGGTCGCATCGTGCAGACCGGGACACATCAGGAGTTAATGACCGGTGGCGGTCGGTACCGAACGATGGTGCAACAGCAGGTGCAAATGGCAACGCCTGAAAAGCATTACTCTGTTGATACAGGGAGCAGATGACCGGATTCAGTACGAGTATTATCGCGTCCTATTCTCGGTACTCCCTCACAGTCCTTGAATCTAGCATGGTTATTCGCGTCCCGTCCGGCAACCATGCGTCACAGCGGGAATCAGATTTCGCTAAAGACTGATCACGCGCAGCGACTTTGACGGGCTGGTGTGCGCCGCCCTCCCGCGACGCCCCAGATGCTGGACGGCATTATGTTTGTTCATCCCAAAGATCTGCAGGATCGGCTGATAAAAATCCCGGGACAGGACATCATCACCAACCTTCCTTATGTGTCAGATTACTGCCCGTGCTTCGATCGTCATGGGATAGAGTCGACCCGGCACAACAACACCGTTCACCAGATTTTCATCCTCGATCCGGATACTGATTCTACCGCCTGAGCGTTTACAATTACTTTGGTGGTACGTCCCGGTACCCAAACCCTGGTCCAGACATAATCGAAGCGGTCGACCGGGCCAGGGCATGCTCAACTTTGTGGTTGCCCCGCGCAGCGAACTCGGGCGTTTCCGGAAATTGCGCACTTCCAACTATCAGCTGATGATGACTCCGGTCGACTACGGCCGTACTCACTCGACCCAGAAACTCGTCGCGCTGCCGAATGTCCGGGAACGAACCGCTCTTTATAATTTAGGGTGCGAACACTTTCTGGAACAAATCGCATGGGGTTCCGGAATCTATGGCAATGTCGTGGTCATCGACTATCGCCGGGAAAAAACAATTTACAGCGGCAATCGCTTTTTGATTTCTGCGTTATTCCCGCAATGCAATATCTTTATCCATCTGCCGCGCAGTCGTCAACTGCGGTCGCCATGCGTAAGTCGATGTTAAATCACACCATCCCGGTGGACATCGGCACCTTGTGCCAGCAGCACGGGACCGTAGTCACGCTGCAGCCGAAATATGCCAGATTCCTGCAGCGGAAGCGGATGAACTGGTTCCTCCTATCGTACACCAGCTGGACAGGACGCCTGAACCTTCCCAGCTGGCTAAAGTGTAGGTGGTCATGATCGAGAACCACAGTTGAGAGTTCCGCATGAGCTTAACGCGCACGGCGCGGCAATGAATACAATAACTGCAGGGGCTGCTGATACAGTATTGTCATGGTATAGGTACGGTGTCTTTGCACTTTGAGACATCATAATAATGCGCTGACGTTGATTGTGGATTCGCAACGGCTATAGTGTGACATTGCAGGTAAGTTATTGGCAGAACCATTTTTCCTGATTTACTTTGCAGGACTTCGAATTACCTGCTCAGTCTACTCCCTGCGTTTCCTGGTGGATATTGATCGGTAATGAATAATGTTCACGCCGCCCCTCAGCAAGAAAGTACGCACTCATGGCGAAAAAGTCCGAATTCAATATGTCCGCGGAAGTACGGGCATTGCTGCAGAAGAATAATGAACTGACCGGCCCTGACATCTATGCAGCGCTCTCCAAAAAGGTGACCGGACAAACTATCAATAAGAACAGCTGCCAGGTGGCGTTCGCCAACGCCCGTAAAAAGATGGGACTGACTCGCAAAAAAAAGAGCGGCAAGCAGATTCACAGTACAACGGCCAAACCGGCCACCGACACCGTCACCGTCTCGCTGACGGCCTTGCGCAGCGCCCGCGATTTGCTGTCACGCACGAACGGCAACATTGGGCTGGCTACCGCCGTTCTTCGGGAAGTCAAAGCGCTGCAGGAATGACCGTGTGTCTCTGCTGCGGCAACTCCGATTTTCCGGTGTTCGATTGAGAAACAGGATGTGGTCGCGGGAGTCATGGCCGAACCTGCTTCAGGATGGCAGCCCGGCCACTTCCAGCGCCAGTTGATAGATTTCACTCGTGTCAAGGATCCGGTCGTTCGCTTCGAATAACTGCCGGATCGCCCGTTTATGCACCTTCATCTTGATCCCACCGACGCCCAAGGCGCCGCAGCAGACAACTCCGTTGCGGTCCATCCCGTGATCCGTTGGTGCGATATCAGCGATGCCGGTGGGAGGGACGGCATTGAGATCAATGGCAACCTTGAGACCACTGATTGAAGACAAAGTTCCCTCCGGGAGGAAGCACGCTCCGGCTGCCCCGGCGGCAAACAGCATATCCATCCCTTTTGCAGCAGCCAGACAGCTCTCGGCAGCCGCAGCAGCCACCGGCTCCAGTTGTGCCGAATCCAGGCCACCTGAAATGGCATCGCATACATCCGCCGCCCGTTCTCTGGAACGTGAACCGAGTCGTACTCGACAGTTCTCTGCTGTGAGCAACTGAGCGACACGCTGGCCCACCGGTCCGGTTCCACCCAGTACCAGTGCGTTTGATCCACTCAACGATATATGTGTTTTCGCCACAGCGACTGCAGCAGCAGCCGTTGTGTTGCACCCATTGGAATCCATTATCACGGAGACTCGCATGGGGCCAAAAAAGGTATTCTGAATTTTACGTACGAGCTGTTCACACACTGCCACATTGCTGCCACCCACAAAAATGGCAGTATTCTTTAGATCAGCAGGGCCCCGAGTGAATATTGCGCCGTGGACCAGCCCTTCCACGTTAGTCTCAGTCACGCCGCCATAGCTGAATAATCGTTCCGCACCGGCATCCACGGCCACGACCTGATCGAATGTGCTGGGTTGTCCATCGGTATCAAACTGGATGAGTATTTTTTGCATGGAGTCCATCTCCGACAACTCTGTATTCATATTCCGTCGAACATCCTAGCGAGCCTGCAGCCGAATTCATCTGCTTCAGGTGCCGAATTCCTGTCGAGAGAATTGCGGTAAATACCGGTGATTTGAGTGGGAGTACCATTGCAGCACTGTCGGTGTATGATTTAGTACAGCGAAAAAGGCTGTCTGATTCCGGAAAATCGAAGTGCAAGCCCCGGCTCAGCAACCTCTAACACAGAACAGGACGGTTCGAGTTCGGCCATGCCCCACCTGCCTCAATGGATTCATCATGAGCGAAAGGGTTTCTGGCTGGATTTGCGGGCAGGAGATTGAGAATGCGGAGAGTATTTGTTTCGGGCATCGGAATGACGACGTGCCTAGGAAATGATCGCAGGACAACCTGGAATCAGCTGATCAGTGGGTCCTGCGGCCTAGACACTCTTGAACTGCATGACGCCACCGATCTGGACGTCACTATTGGCGGTGAAGTCCGTGACCTTGACCTGACACGCATCAATGTCAATGATCTGGTCAACGCCAAAAGAATGGACCGGGCGACACAGTTCGCCGTCTTCGCGGCACATGAAGCACTGGAAGATGCAGGCTTACCAACGTCTGACATTGGCGACAATGCATCAGTGATCCTCGGTGCCGGGCTGGCGGGTCTTGAGACCTACGAGTTTCAGCACGAGCGTATGCTGACACGCGGCCCGTCGCGAGTCAGCCCCTTTACCATTCCGATGCTGATGCCTAATGCGCCACCGGCCTGTGTAAGTCTGGCATTCGGAGTGCAGGGCTCATGCTACACATGCAGCAGCGCGTGTTCGTCGTCCGGCCATGCCATGATCGATGCGTTGTCATTCCTACGACAGGGCCACGGAGATTTTGTTATTACAGGTGGCACCGAAGCTTCACTCACACGTCTTGGAATCGCATCATTTATTCGTATGAATGCAATGTGTCGGGACAGTAATGACAGTCCGAAGACAGCAATGAGACCATTTGACAACAGTCGAGCTGGTTTTGTGATGTCAGAAGGCGCATCAATCCTGATCTTCGAAACTGAGGAACATCTCAGAAAACGAGGCGGTCGAGCCTGGGCAGAAATCCTCAGTGGACAGGCGACGAGTGACGCGTTTCATCTTGTTCAGCCTGATCCGGAAGGGAAAAAGGCGGTACGTACGATCGAAATGGCGCTGCGGGCGGCGGAACTCACCGCAAACTCAGTCGCCGGGATCACGTACGTCAATGCTCATGGTACGAGTACCAAATATAATGACGCCATGGAGACTGTTGCTCTCAAAAAAGTGTTCGGCGACAACGCCGACAAGCTGCGAATCAGTTCGACCAAAAGCATGACCGGGCACATGATCGGTGCTGCCTGTGCGGTTGAAATGTCTGTGTCGGCTTTGGCCCTGACCTCAGGGATTCTGCCACCCACAATTAACTACTCTACACCGGATGCAAACTGCAATCTGAACTACATTCCTAACGAATCGATTGAAACAGATGTCCAATATGCCATCAACAATACCTTCGGGTTTGGAGGCCACAACATAGCGCTAATTATCAAACGCGTCGATGAACCCGATTTACAGCGCACAGCAGATTTATAGAAACTAAGGATCTGTCCCGCGTGCAAAGAAGCTGGAGAACTCACATGAACAATTGTTTGGTCAGTCTACTAGGTTTCACCTTGCTTTTTGTGGCGGAATATTCGGTCGGTCAGGATTCTGAACTGATAAATATCATTCCGGACGGTGCGACGCTCCAGGTTCTGTGGGAAGAAGGCGGATTTACCGAAGGCGTCGCCGCTGGCCCGGATGGCCTGATGTACTTCAGTGACTTTGCTCAACCCTTTGACGCGCGGTCGGCACGGATCATGAAGTTCGATCCGGAAACGGGCGAAACCGAAACCCATACTAAAGACAGCAAGATGGCCAACGGCCTAATGTTCGATCGCCAGGGTCGCCTGCTCGCCTGTTGTGCTTCTCCACTGGGAGGTCGGCGTGCGCTGGTCGAAGTTCTCGCTGACGGATCGATCAAAACAATCGTCGATCGATTTGCAGGAAATCGCTTCAATTCACCCAACGACATCGTCATCGATCGTGAAGGTCGAGTCTATTTCAGCGACCCGAAATACGTAGGACCTGAAAAGATGGAATTGCCATCGATGGATGTGTATCGACTTGATCCGGATGGTTCACTGCGGCGTGCGACAACGGATATCACAAAGCCAAACGGAGTCATGCTTTCGCCCGACGGCAGGACTCTCTATGTCGCGGAGACGGACAACGGTACCGACCAGGCTGAGACAATCACCGACGCTGAAGTCGGCCGCATGACCCTGAATGCATTTTCGGTCATGACCGATGGTTCGCTTGGCAGGAAGCGAGTCCTCGTGGACTTTGGCAGGCAAACAGGCATCGACGGCATGACCGTCGACACCGTTGGCCGGATCTACGCGGCGGTCAGATCCGCTGAGACATTTGGAATTGCAATTTTCGATCCCGATGGAAAGGAACTTGCACGCATCCGAACGCCTACACTGCCTACAAACTGTTGTTTTGGCCGGGAGCAGGAATTGCAGACACTGTACGTCACCGCGGGAGGCGGCCTGTACCGCATTCGCCTTAACACGACTGGCCATCATCCGGCGCTAGCCGGTGGATAAAGTCAATTATATTCCCAGCCGTATGTTTCGCTGATTCGCAAAATATGATCTGGACACCCTGACCACGGCATTGACGAGTGACGCCACCAGATCGCGCAGTTCTGCGTTTTCCGGGCGCGATAAAATAACCCGCTCCTGTCGGATTCGGAGTTTTGTGTCTCTTTGTCAGAGTGCTTGCTTTACTGTCGTCAGCAGGACGACACTGGATGCGAATGGAATTTTTGCAGTGATTCAGGAGTATGGCCACCGAGCTTTGACGGTTTCCGGATGCTCGCGGTCGATCAGGACCAGCGGCAGCAGAGGCGTTCGGCGGCAGGTCAGATCATTGCAGGAACGGCAGTTGGAAAAACATGGACTGACATGCCACACTGTCTCCTATGCCATCCGCTGAAGAATATCTGCGACCGGAAGTAATTCAGAATATCGCTCGACTGGATTTGCGGGCGCGGTTCATTGTTCAGGGGTTTCTCTCCGGCCTTCACGCCAGTCCGTTTCATGGCTTCAGCGTCGAATTCAGTGAACACCACCGCTACAACCCCGGAGATGATCCTCGTAACATCGACTGGCAGGTGTATGCACGCACGGACCGTCTGTACGTGCGTCGATACCAGGCCGAAACCAACATCACCGGCTACGTTCTTATGGACCTCTCACGGAGCATGGGCTACACCTACCGCCAGGAACTCACTAAATTCGATTACTCGATTTGCCTGGCCGCTGCGATTTCCTATCTGATGATCCATCAGCAGGATCCCGTTGGACTGGTGACGTTCGACGAAGAACTGCGACACAGTCTGCCGGCACGCAGTCGTCGGTCACAACTGGGCAAGATCCTGGCTGTGCTGCAGAAGAGTCGCACAGAAAGAGGAAGTCACATTGCGGAGTGTCTCCAGCGAGCTGCGTCCATGATTCGGCATCGCAGCCTGATGATGGTGATGTCCGACCTGCTGGCCGATCCGGAAAAAATCATCGACAGTCTGCGAATTCTGCGTTATGCGGGCCATGACGTGATCGTATTCCATGTGCTGGACGAAGCCGAAGTTAGTTTTCCGTTTTCCGGCAGTATCGATCTGCTGGAACCTGAGTCAGGAGAGCGGCAGGTTGTCGACGCGCGGGGAATTCGAGGCAGCTATCTTAAGGCATTGCAGGAACTACGAGACAGGTTTCAGCAGGAGTGCTTCGCCATCGGTGCAGACTACGTAGCGCTGGACACCAGTATGCCGTTCGACAAGGCACTCACAGAATATCTTTATCAGCGCCAGGCTCGTTTCTGATCATTGTGTCAGCTGCACTGGCCCACAGACGTCGGAAGACCAGGCAAGCCTCGAACCAGTAACCTCACTATCAGCCATCGATCTTCTTCAGCAGACTGACCATCTCGATAGCTGCCGCCGCGGCATCCTCGCCCTTGTTGCCGGCCTTACCGCCAGCACGGTCCAGTGCCTGCTCCATCGATTCGCAGGTGATCACTCCAAAGGTCACCGGAATCCCTGACAGCTGCATGACCGACATCAGGCCGGCAGCGACCTGACTGTTAATATACTCATGATGTGACGTCGAACCCTGAATTACAGCTCCGAGACATATCACAGCAGAGTATTGTCTCGATGACGCCACACGTGAGGCTGCCAGCGGAATCTCAAATGAACCTGGCACCTGGTAAACATCGATGGCGTCCGCGTCCCCACCTAATCGGATGACGGTATCGATCGCGCCGGCAGTCAATCGCTCCGTAATCAAGTCGTTGAATCGGGAAACCACGATAGCGAATCGTTCCCCGGCTGCCGTCAATTGTCCCTGAATGATGTTTGCCATGATATGACTCCACGATTACTTAAAACGGTCTCGAGGCTTATTCGGGTATTCGTTGACCGATCCAGCCAACTGTGGTCACCTGAAAAACCCTCCGATCTCCGATCTGTCCTTGTACCTATGTAAGATCCATTGACAACAGAAATTCCGCGTTAGATTTGGTCCGCTTCAGCCGGCTGATCAGCAGCTCCATGGCCTCTGCCGGATTCATGTCGTTGAGAACCCGTCGCAGCAGCCATGATTTCTCAAGTTCGTCTTCTTCCATCAGCAGCTCTTCCCGACGGGTACCGGACCTGTTGACATCAATTGCCGGCCAGATCCGTTTTTCCACCAGCCGACGATCGAGATGCAGTTCGGTATTGCCGGTGCCCTTGAACTCCTCGAAGATGACCTCATCCATGCGACTTCCTGTATCGACGAGCGCCGTCGCAACGATTGTCAGGCTGCCGCCTTCCTGAATGCAGCGTGCAGCTCCGAAGAATCGTTTTGGATGTTGTAGCGCGCTGGCATCAACGCCACCGGAAAGTGTCTTGCCGGAGTTTGGGATTTCTGTGTTCCACGCACGTGCCAGTCGAGTAATGGAATCCAGAAAGATGATCACATCGCGACCGTATTCGACCATTCGTTTGGCTTTCTCAATCACCATCTCGGACACCTGAATGTGTCGTGATGTTGGTTCGTCAAACGTGCTGCTGACGACTTCACAATTGGTGCCCTTAAGTCTCTGTTCCATGTCGGTAACTTCTTCCGGACGTTCATCGATCAGCAGCATAATTACATAGGCATCCGGGTGATTTCGGAGTACCGCTGCGGCCAGTTGCTGGAGCAGCACGGTCTTCCCGGCGCGCGGGGGTGAAACAATCAGGCCACGTTGCCCGAGTCCAATCGGAGCGATCAGATCAACGACCCGTGGGCTGATCGATTCTGCGTGCTCGGCGATGCGCAAGCGCTGTTGCGGATGGAGCGGCGTAAGATCGTCAAAAGAGACTTTGGCAGTGAGGAGTGCCGGATCCTCGTTGTTTATTGCTTCGACGCGGAGCAGCGCAAAATAGCGCTCGTTTTCCTTGGGAGAACGAATCCGCCCGGCGACCGTGGCTCCCGTCCTCAGTCCAAAGCGACGAATCTGGCTGGGGCTCACGTAGATGTCGTCGGGACACGGCAGGTAATGGTAGTCCGGACTCCGCAGAAACCCGAAACCGTCAGGCAGAATCTCCAGAGTCCCTTCCCCGAACATCAGACCGTTCAACTGAGTGCATGTTTTCAGAATCTGAAAGATGAGATCCTGTTTTTTCAGGCCATGACATTCCGTGAGATTGTCACGCTCCGCGATCTCCAGCAGATCAACCATCGACATGCGCTGCAGATCCGCGATGTTCATCTCCACAATGTGGCTCGAATTCGACGTATCGGCACCCTGAGTGCGGTCGGAATCACCCAGGTCACCGGATTTTATCGACGACGCTCCGGAAGTCATTCGGTTACCGATTTTTGAGGACTGAGTCATGACTCAAAAAAACCTTCGTGGATTCTGCCGACCGAAAATTCAGTGTGGCGAAGAATCCGTGGAGCAGTTAAAGAATCAGGCAGGACGAGATCATGGAGATTTCAATGGTAAGGCCCGTCGTCAGTAAACGACCAGGCTGCGAAGAATTCGCGTCATCTGCTGGACGGCTTGTTCCATAGTGGCGGAGTTATCGACAATGAAATCCGCACGTTGTCTTTTCGTTTCAAGTGGCAGTTGTGTACATTCACGACGCTCGAGTTCCTCTGCCGACCAGTTACGACTGAATTTAACGCGTTCAATACGTTGTGCTTCCGGAGTATCAATGTAAATGAGATGATCACATTCTTCAGCCCAGCCAGTCTCCAGCAGAATTGCTGCATCGAGGATTACAGCATCAACGCTGGGCACGACTGTCTGAATCTGAGCTTTGATTTCACAACGTATTGCGGGATGGATAATCTGTTCAAGTTGATTCAGACCGGTCTTTTGCTCCGCCGACTCGCCGAACACCTGTTGGGCCAGCTTTGATCGAATGATCTGACCGCGGGAGTTGAAGATTGACGCGGGAAATATTTGCCTGAGTTGTTTGAGCACGTTCGAACCCTGCAACAAATCATGACCGATTTTGTCAGCATCAATGATCTGCAGCTGAAATTCGGTGACCTGACGAATTACGGATGATTTACCTGAGCCGACGCCGCCCAGAATGCCGATTGTCGGCACACTCATTGGTTCAGCCCGAATTGACCGGATTTATGCTGGAATGCTGCCGTCTGGTCGTATCGGAGACCAGACAACACGGCAGCGTTTCGGAAGTGAGGATCAGGAAAGGGAACTGGTCGCGAACGCGAACAGGACCGTTTGCAGCGTCTCATCGTCGTGATGACTCCTGCCACAACGGGCGAGTTGATCCACTAAAATGGTGCGGGATAGAATCATGGATGTCAATCGGTAGACTTCCGACCGGTCCGTTTTCGGCGGTTTTTTGAGTGCGTCACCTGTGAATGATCTCTCTCCGGTTTAACTGCTGAGAGAATAACTGCTGAGAGAAACAGTGAAAGACGGTGGTCGATGGACGAATCCGCGATACTGGTGGATCAGGCAGTGGCTGATGACAAACTAAACGAGGCTTCTGCCCGGAACATCCAAAACTGGCTCAGCCGGGAATGTCTGGAATCCTGTCACGCTCGAATTCGGGAATTGGTCGCTACCGGGGACTGGGAGACACTGAATTCCCTGTTCTGGACGGTCATTCCGTTCGGTACCGGCGGCCGACGGGGCCCAATGGGAGAACTCGGTCCGGCAACCATCAATGATCGGACCATTGCAGAATCCGCCCACGGAATGGCGATGTACCTTCGGAAGTCGGGTTGTCGTGAAGGCGGAGCAGCCGCTGTCGCCCACGACACTCGTCACCGGTCTCGGCATTTCGCCGAACTCGCGGCTGCGATTCTGGCAGCTCACGGGTTGACCGTGTTTCTGTTTGAATCGCATCGGAGCACTCCTGAACTGTCCTTCGCAGTTCGGCATCTGAACTGCGACATCGGTGTAATGATTTCGGCTTCGCACAACCCCCCATCCGACAACGGCTTCAAAGCTTACTGGAGCAATGGCGGACAGGTGATCGCCCCTCAAGACATGGGCATCATTGCGGAAGTGAAAAAGGCGGAAATGATTCCACACCTTGATTTTCGTGAAGCGGTTGCCGACGGACGGATCAGAATCGTTGGTGAAGATGTCGACGTGGCCTATACCAACACTGTTGCTGCGTTGAGTCAGTCGACCAGCCGAGACATATCGGCGATTTTTACACCGCTCCACGGAGTAGGTGAAACGTCGATCTGGCGGATCGTCAGCCAAGTCGGTTTCGACATCGACATCTTTGATGGTCACCGAACGGCAGATGGCAACTTCCCCAACGTACCGAAACATCTGCCAAATCCGGAGTTACTGGAAGTATTTGATCCAGTCATTGACTGGATCAAATTCAACAACCATCCAGCCGAATTGATTCTGGCATCAGATCCGGATGCAGATCGACTGGGTGTAATGGTACGAAACCGGAACGATGGATTCACGCCGCTGAGCGGGAATCAGATTGGAGCGCTGTTGACTGATTATCTGCTGCGCAAGCGAGCAGACGCCGGAAAACTCAGCCCCGCGGACTACGTAGTACAAACACTGGTGACCACCCCGCTGATCCGTGCCATTGCCCGGGGGTATGGGGCTCAGGCTGTTTATGAACTGCTGGTGGGTTTCAAATACATAGCACAAACGATGGAGAAACGCGGAACACACAACTTCGTGTTTGGTGCGGAAGAATCGATCGGGTTTCTGGCAGGTGGATACTGCCGTGACAAAGATGGAGCGATCGCTGCAATATTTGTTCTGGAGCTTGCTGCGGAACTGAAAGCCGACGGTCGCACGTTGCTGGACCAGCTGGATGATCTTCATCGGCGTCACGGCTACCACTGCGAAGGACAGAAATCGATTTACTGTGAAGGTCCGACCGGTAAGAACAGGATTGATGGACTCATGAATACCCTGCGCATGGACCCGCCGGAAGCATTCGGAACAGTGAACCTGGTTGAAGTCGCCGACTACAAAAATGGAATTCGAGCCGCCATCCCATCCGGTGAAAAGATCGATACGCTTGAAAACCCGCGTGGCGATTTGCTGATCTACACTTCTAATCGGGCAGAATCTGTGCGGATACAGATTGCGGCTCGACCGTCGGGAACAGAGCCGAAGATCAAGTTCTATTTCTTCTGTCAGTCGGAACTCTTAGACGACGATGATCTTGAGCGTGCTCGCCTTACTGGCGACAGCAAACTCAACGAAGTTCAGAAAGCCCTGACAACCTGGGCCGAAGCACAACTGGGGTAACACCAAAGCAGGCTCGACGTGCAATCTTTGACGCAGCAGGTCCTTGATCGGTTTCCTGAGGTCACGCTGCAGAAGCAGATCCTCTGGAAGACGGCCTCGCCGCCAGATTTCTCCAGCCTCTGTGACACCGTGAAACTCTGTGGGCGTCTGCTGAAACACACATCACCAATGATGCAAGGATCAATTTGCGGGGAATGTGTGCGGATATTCTTTCGAGGAATGATTTCGGTGGAACCGTGTTCTCAGTGTGCAGTTCAATTGTTATCCTGGATGGTATCGATGTTTCATGGTTCCTGGGATGACGAAAGAGATGTCGGACTCTGTATCTCGACGGACGTGGTTGAATTGCGCAGGGCTGAGTTACCTGTCTGGTGGTGCGTTGCGGGCCGGGAGCAATGAAGGGACCGGAGAAAATCGGCCACGGCTTTTCGGGCAGGCAAAATCATGTGTGGTTCTGTTTCTCTTTGGTGGTCCCGGACAACAGGACCTGTGGGATCTGAAGCCTTCGGCGTCTGCGGAAATCCGCGGGGAATTCAAACCGATTTCGACCAATGTTGCCGGGACACAGATATCTGAGCACTTACCGTTTCTTAGTAAGGTTGCTGACAAGTATACGATTGTGCGGAGCATGTCCCACCGTGATTTCGAACACGGCTCGGCTTCCTACACGGCATTGACCGGCCACCCGCATCCGAAACCGGGCACCAATACTCCAGCCAGCAAAGACGATTTCCCCACTTATGGCGCTGCAGTCGCGCACTTAAAACCGACGCTCAACCCGGTTCCCAGCGCTGCAGTGCTGGGGCCGGTCATGCACCAGGGGAACCGTCCGCCGATGGCTGGCCAGAATGCAGGATTTTTGGGAGAGGCATTTGATCCTTTTCGTGTTGCCAAAAATCCTGACCTGGCAGATTTTGAGATTGAGGAACTGGTGTTGCGGCCCAGTGTTTCCGGCGGTCGACTGACGGATCGATTCGCGCTGTTACAGATGATGGACAGCGGATGGCCGGGTCGAGGGCTCACTGGCAGCATTCAAGGCATGTCGGATTTGAAGCAGCGTGCCTTCGGGTTGCTGGGGTCACAGCGAAGTCAGCGTGCATTTGATCTGGCGGATGAAGCGGATCATTTACGTTACCGGTACGGTCGCCACAGATTTGGTCAAACAATGTTGTTGGCGCGTCGGCTGGTGGAAGCGGAAGTCCCTTTGATCACAATTAACTGGGCACGGTCAAACCGTGAGGAATGGGACACACATGCCGGGAGTTATCCTACGCTCAGTAACAAACTGTTGCCTCCTTTTGACCAGGGGTTGTCAGCGTTTCTGGAAGATCTGGATGATCGCGGTTTGCTTGATACAACCCTGGTCTTGGCTTTAGGTGAATTCGGAAGAACCCCACGAATTAACAAGGACGCGGGCCGTGACCACTGGCCGGACGTTTATTCGCTGGTGATCGCCGGCGGCGGAATTCAGCGCGGGGCGATCGTGGGTGCCAGTGACTGGCAGGCGGCGTTTCCGCTTCGTGATCCGATTGCTCCCTGGGACATCTCTGCCACCATGTATCACTTGTTGGGGATTGCTCCCCATACGCACATTTATAACCGTCAACAACGTCCGTTTTTGTTGTCACCGGGCAACGTGGTCAGTGACTTACTGGCATAGACCGTCACGCCACAAGCCCACATCTGCGTTGTTGCTCACCAGCAGCATTCGTGTCGATGAATTCGGTCCCCCGGCGACGTTCACAGCGGACGGAATTATCTTTCCTCGCATTTCATCTGTGTGACGACGATCGAATAAAAAGCCGGACGCTGTTGCGGATTTCCGCCTCACTTCAAACCAAAGACCATCTACACTGAAAAAGAGATCGGTTCCCCAAAGTAGATGTGGTGCGGACGACCGAGTTCGTCACTCCATGAGGCGGCTGCCGGTATTCCCAGCGCATGATAGATGGTTGCCGCAAGGTTTTCAGGTCGTTGCGAGTCAGTTGCGGGATAGGCTCCCTGGGTATCTGATGCTCCCACGACAACCCCCCCCCGGACACCTCCTCCCGCAATGAAGACAGTTTGCACGGCACCCCAGTGGTCGCGTCCGGGAAGTTTGGTATTGATCTTTGGCGTCCGTCCCATTTCGCCACACATCACAATCAACGTCTCATGCAGCAGACCGCGTTCATCCAAATCATCCAGCAATGCCGACACGGCACGATCCGTGGGAGGCAGCAGGCAGTCACGCAGCAACGGGAAGTTGTTGTCATGTGTATCCCAGGTTTCATTATTACCCAGATTGATCTGAATCAGATTAACGCCCGCCTCAACCAGATTTCTGGCCATCAGGAGCGACCAGCCAAAAGCATTTTGACCGTATCTGTCCTGAACCTTTGAATCTGTTCTATGGACGTCGAACGCCTGTCGCACTTCCGGACTGGCGAGCAACGAAACGGCAGCCTGCCGATACTGGTCGAACGATTGCACTTCCGCCATCTGTTCGAGCTGCCGTTGCTGGCTGTCCAGCAAGTGTCGAAGATGCAAGCGTGATGCCAGCCGGCTACGGCCAAGCCCCTGTGGCAAACTTAGATTGGGTGCTTCGAACCTGAGATTCGCGCTTTGCTGTCGCCCACGAACGAAATGGAATTCGAAGTCAGGATAAGCTCCGTACGTTTTGGGATTAAAAGGTGATGCTTCGACAAACCACGGATCACGCTGACTTCCCATCAGTCCGCCAAACTGACCTGGAATGACTCGTCCACTTCTGTGAATCAAGCGTTCCGGAAGCACCACTGCCGGAGGAAGATTATTGTTACGCGGAGGCAGTGCATCACCGACAATGGAGGCGATCGAAGGCCAGTCACCTGCCTGGGGCTTTTTTCCGCTAAACCTTACAGGTAAGGGTGTTCTGCCGGAAAGAATCACCATATGGCCCGCAGAGTGTCCGTTGTAAGGCGTCGTCAGGGAACGGATCAAACTCCATTTCTGACTTCGCTGAGCCAGCATCGGCAAGTGCTCGCAAATCTGAACGCCAGGTGTACAGGTGCCAATCGGTTTAAACTCACCGCGAACCTCTGCCGGAGCGTTGGGCTTGGGATCAAAACTGTCGTGCTGTGTCAATCCTCCGGATAAGAAGATAAAAATAGTCGACTTAGCCTGACCACCACCGGGCGATGTCATGAATGCGTCGGCGGTTCGTAACGGGGCAAGATGATTCAGCCCCAATCCTAACAACCCCACCGAACCTGCCTGCAGCATCGTACGCCGAGAGGTCAGGAGATGACACGGAACTGGATGAGACACACGTACCTCGACGTTGCAGGGGTCACCAATCGTCAACCTCCATGCTATCGACCGAACAGGATTCTCTCAACGGAAGTGTATTGTCGAACAAGCTACCAGTGTCCCGTCATAGCTGGTCTTCCTGCTGTGGACGGCAGATTGCAGTCAGCTGTTAAGAAACAGCAGAGATCTCACATGACGGATGTCGATCGCCGAATTAATATAGATACAACCGTAAAACAGCCCGGTCCAGGGAGAACTCCTGGGCCTTCGTCCGTAATGATCACGATTTAATGTCGCTGTAGTTCCATATTCGTCCGATTTCCGCAAATTCCAACAGGTTCCGGTGAAGAAAATTCGTTTGATTGCCCTCAGCGCCATTGCCGTCTGTGTTGCGAGCTGCCAATACAGCAGCGGTGTTGCTGACGAACCGGAACGACAGGACATTCTGGTTGCTGTCGGTGCTTCGGGCAGTTCAGAGTATCGTGACATGTTTCAGGCGTGGGCAGAACGATGGGAATCTGCCGCTAAAACCGCTGATGCGGATTTCCACATGATTGGCCTGGATGACTCAGACTCTGATAAGGCGAAACTGACGGAAGCGATCATGTATCTGACGGGTCGTAATTTGGGAGAACGGCTGTGGATCATATTGATTGGACACGGAACATTCGACGGCCGGACCGCCCGGTTCAATCTCAGAGGACCTGACATCACGGCGGCAGAAACCGCCGACCTGGTGAAGAATACGACACGCCCCATCGCACTGATCAACTGTACTTCGGGCAGTGCTCCGTTCATCAATGCCATGAGCGGGCCCAATCGTGTTATTCTGACGGCCACGAAAGATGGAAGCCAGCTCCAATTGGCTCGATTCGGAGCAGCGATGTCCGCAGCCATCGGAAGCACGGAAGCCGATCTGAATCGGGACGGACAGGTGTCACTCCTGGAAGCCTGGGCCTTTGCTGCGCGCCGGACCGATGAATTCTATGCTTCGAACGGACGCCTGGCGACAGAACACTCGTTGCTGGACGACAACGGAGACGGTCTGGGCAGTCGTCTTTCAGTATTCAAAGGTGTCCAGCTGAATTTGGCCGGCAACGAACCTGGTGCCGATGGCGATCTTGCTCGCTGCTGGTATCTCATCCGGAGCGACGACGAACGCCGACTGACTATTGAACAGAGCGAACGCCGCGATGAACTAGAATACCAGCTCGAGGAGGTGAAACGGCAACGGGACGAGTACACACATGCTGAATATCTCAATCAACTGGAATCGATACTGATTCGTCTCGCTCGGTTGTATCAGGAATCCAATCCTCCACAGGAACGAGCCAAAAAACGGCCAATAAAACCGGACGTCCGAGAGTGAACTCACGATTTCAGGCGCCATTCTGCACTGAATGACCCGGTTTACCTTGAAAGCCCGGCGTTTCCTTCGGATTCTTCAGACAGCACAAATCTTCAATTCTTCTTCTCTTAAGCCTTTTGGTGTCCCATGGCCCTTTTCGAACGTTCCTTAATCTGGTTGCCGGTCTGCTCCTTGCTTCTCGCATCTTTTGCTGCACCAGCCCTCGTGGAGGGTGAAGACTCACCCACGTCAAAGAACACCGGTGCAATTCCAGAGAAGAGTGACGCCGGGCCATTCGAGGTTCCGGAAGGAACGCCGGAAGAGCTGTTTCGGTTTATCAATCAGGTCAAACGGCTGCGCCCAGCCGAGCGCAGCCAGGAAGCGATCATCGCCCACGTCAAAAAACAGATCACGGCAGTGATCATCGCCACCGACAGGGTCCTAGCTCAGGAAAGCAGTGACACCGATGCAGTACGAGCGTTCGAAGAGAAGTTCGCAGGCCTGTCGGTAATGGCGAGATTCGATCAGGAGGCACAACAGCAGTTACTGGCCCTGGCCAAATCCCTTCAGAAGGACCCACGCGCTGCTGTCGTTCAATTGGCCGATTTTCAAATGCTGCAGCAGGGAATCATGCAGATACTGCAGGGAGGTGGCAAACCGGGTGAGATTGTTGGCCTGGTATTTGGCTTCATTGAAAAACATGGACTGGATAAAGGGGTGGTGGATCTCACTTCACAGATTGGACAGATTCTGAGTGGAAATAACGCAGAGGTCACCAAGATCCTTCTGTCCCGGATGGTCACCCTGATGGAGGAATCTGATGATCCCGAGATTCTGGCTCGCCTGCCTACAATTGCAGCAACCGCTCGCCGGCTCAGTCTGCCGGGAAACTTCATGGAGTTATCAGGTGTCACCGCCGACGGTCATGAATTCGACTGGGAAAGCTACCGGGGTAATTTCGTACTCATTGACTTCTGGGCTTCGTGGTGCGGCCCCTGTCGAGAAGAAATCCCCAATGTGATGAAGAACCTCGAAAAGTATAGCGAGACGGGTTTCCAAGTTGTCGGGATTAACATTGACCAGGACCGCTCAGCGTTTGATACCTATATGCAAGAAGCCCAGCTGCCGTGGCAGAACATCATGCCGGATGAAAACGGCAATAGTGAGATGGCCACCTACTACGCAGTCTCAGGAATTCCAACGGTGATTCTGGTGGATCGAGAAGGCAAGGTAGTTTCACTCAACGCCCGTGGTGCCGAGTTGGGGCGGTTGCTGGAGACACATCTGGCAAACGACAAGGACACGGGGGATGTCCAGTGACGTGCCAGCAGATTTGATTGCGACAGCCAATCTGCAACAGGGTGGTCGCCACGCTGCGAAAATTGCATCAAACAGCGCCTTCGGTGGTGATTGTCCTGGCTGTCATTGTCGGCAACAGTTGACCGGTCATTGCGGGTACTTGTGCATTCGTGGAAGGTTGTGACGACGGTTGACCTGCCGTCCGTTCAACCGTCGTCAGTTCACCGTGTCCGGACCGCACCCGGCAACAATCAATCACGACATTCAGCCGTCCGGCAGTACGGTTGAGTCTGAGTTAGTCGATGGCCCCTGGGACATTGGATTTTGCCATTCATGATTCAGACACACCCGAGCCGTCTGTGTCGGAGGTATCTATGATCCCTGAAGCCAACGAGCCAAAGCAACCCGGTTTTCTCAGTCTAGGAGGACTCACATCAACCACAATACAGTGAACCGCTGACCGATTCGTACGATTGGACTGTCATTCCCACGTTAGGTTGCGCGGACGGCACTTCCTGCAGACTCCAGACAGCTGAGATTCAATGGCTCGAAATTTCACCACGGAAAGCCTGTCACACGATCCAATTCACGGCTACATCCCGTTTATCTCCGCTTCGGGACTGCCGGACGGTGAGGCAGCAGAGCAGGAGCTGATTGACCATCCATGGGTACAGCGGATGCGACATATTCATCAACTGCAGACCGCATGGTGGGTGTTTCCGTCCGCAGAACACATGCGTTTTCAGCACATTTTGGGAGTGATGCATTTAGGTTCACTTACCATACATGCTTGGTATAGTTCACTAGCTGAGTCCTGCCGTAATGTCCCGTCCCAGGCCTATGTGGAGAGCCTGGTCCGTTTGGCCGGATTGCTGCACGATGTTGGACACGGTCCTTTTGGCCATTTCTTTGACGATCATTATCTCGACCAGTTCGGCCTCACTCATGAAGACGTGGGGGCTCACATTATTGAACACGAGCTGGGAGACGTGATTCGACGGATCCGACGTAATCCCGCCGGGCAGTTGCAGCCGCTGGAAGAACTGGACCCGCAACAGGTGGCCTGGCTGATTCGTCGGCCGGTGTCCGGCGACGATGTCGATGGTCATCCCGACTGGCTGCGCAAACTTCGATCGTTGTTCAGTGGCATCTACACCATCGACAACATGGATTTCGTACTCCGTGATGCCTACATGTCCGGCTACAACACCCGAGCCTTTGATATTTCACGGCTGATTCACTACAGCTTTTTTACTTCCAAAGGCCTGACCATCCATGCTCGTGGCATGCCAACCCTGATCAACTTTATTGAAACGCGAGCCAATCTGTTTCACACGATCTATTTTCACCGAACGGTTCGCGCTATCGACATCGCTCTCGAAGAACACTTTGCAGATACGATGCAACAGTTGTTCCCGGGAAATCCCCTGGAATTCCTGCGCGAGTATCAGGAGCTCACCGAGACTTCATTCCTGGTTGATGTGACACGCTGGGTAAACTCCGACGACCGCAATCTGCAACGACTGGGAAGACACTGGAAAAGCATCGTCAACCGCGAAGAAATGTGGCGGATGGCCTGCGAGCGGACAATGCATTTTCACCAGGGCCAAAGCGCAAGTATGTCGATATTCTCCGAACCAGAGCTGGTGGAACGTCGAGTTCGAGAGCAGCTGCCGGAGGAGATTACCGAAATCCCGCTTCGCATCGATGTGGCCAGGCATTACCATCGTCCCAGTGCCCGCCGTCCCGTTGGCAAGCAGAATTACTGGTTTGATTCAGCCAGTGGAGAATCGTTTGAGCTGGATGACGACGAATTGTTTCAGAACCTCCCCACCAGTTTTTTGATTTTTCGCATTTACAGTCGCGACCATGGTCACGACCGGGTGCTGAGCGCCGCCCTGCAAAATGTCGCCGCTGGGGGCGAGAGTGACACCCGAACAAATATGTAAATGATGACCATATCACTTCAGGCGAATCCAGAAGCGGCTCGTGCAGAAAACGAGACGGAATTCCTCGAAAAGTCGAGGAAGCCCGGCGATGCCCCGAAACCTGTAAGTCTTGTGTCACTCAAATGAAGGACACATTGCTTGAGTCGTGCAGGTTGGAACGCGCCCAGGGCGGTGACCTCCTTCGTGGTGCTCGAAGTGGGCCAGTATGTTTTACGGTATTGGTCCGAGCGGTGACGCCGATGTCGTGAAAATTTATCGGACGTGAACCGGAAATTCGCCGTTCGCGTGAAGCCAACTGAAGAAATCAGGCCTGTATTCCCGACCGGGGACCTGTGATTCAGGAAACCGATGAATTCGGAAACAGGAACCATGGATAGGTTCGGCAGTCGACCGCTTCCTTCGTTTGAGGGGAAATTTCGTCCAGTTCAGCGAGCTGCTTACTGAATGCATCGTCCACAGTTGCTTTCATTTCGTCCGACACCAATTGAATCTGATGCCCAATGTCACTGGCTGATTGTCCACTTTTCTGAGCCGACCTGAGCCGTGCGACTGCCGCTTGTTTTTCCCCACCGAGTGACCGCAATCGTGACTCGACTGCTTCAGTGAAGACTCCCCTGCCAAAGTGTCGCTGAGGATTGAACCGCAGGTCTCGCAGGTTCTCATTCAATGACTGCAGCTCATGCATTTTCGATCGACATTCCGGGAACAGATATTGCGATGCACTGGCAACAACAAACGGTGGCGGTTGAACTTTCCACCAGGACTCAATGAAAGAAGTTGTCAGCTGATCGTAGTGGCCACCACCCGTTCCATGGACAAACAGGTCCGCGAACATCAGCCTCATGAAGGAAGTGATCAACGCTCCACGGGGAACCAACTGGACCCCTTGCAGCAGCAGACGGTTCAGTATTTCCACACCTTCACCCAGCGGAATCATTGCAATATTTCGACCATCGGCAAACAACGTGGCGACGCCATTAATCTTGCGGACAAACAGCGGGTGTCGAGACTCATCTTCCGTCAACACAACCCAGAAGGGGAGCTCCATAGCCTCAGCTCCCGTCTGCAGGTCTGGAAAAGGATTGGCTCGATTACGAATCCCATGGGTGGTCCGATAATCTTTCAATTGGTGATTATACGTCCCGACAAAGGATTCAAAATCCTCCAGAATACCTGCCGTGAGCTCCAGAATTTCCGGGAAACAGCAAGCTGTAGACAGCGGCAGTTCCAGCAACCGACTTCCGATTCCTCGGGACCAGCGAATGATCGAATTTGCTTCGGCAGCAGACACTTCAGCCTTTGCCAGACGGCAGTAATCTTCTGACACCTGCCGGAATTGATGTTGAACCGACGGTGGAGTCGTTTTCTCCAGATCTGCTGTGATGCTCTGCGCTCGCTCTGCCAGCTGTCCTGACTGCAGAAGCGTTACCGAACGATAGACGCTGGTAGACTCACAGAAAGATGCGGTCGCAAGGGTGAGTTGTTTCCGGCCGGACATCGTCGGTCGAGTATCTGCCTGAGGATAGAGAAATGCACCCGGGTCTCCTTTATCCATGTCGATAATGAGTGCCACACCAATAGCTGTTCCGGACGCCGCCTGTTCTGTGCATTCGTATTTGAATACCAGTCCACCGTGAAAGATTACCGGCTGGTGTCCCGTCATGATGACCGGTTGAGTCTCCGGATCACCGGTAAGAACTGCGGTTCGCGGAATGATCACACCAACAGTCTGAGCGACATTGCTTAGCCGCAACATGTACTGTTGAGCAGCGTCAACCAGCCGCCTCCGCGCTGCGATACGGAGTTGAGCCAGCGGATTGCCCGGTTCAAACGGAGACTGCGGGCTCAGCAGAGCTGACCATTTGATCAGGTCTGGGGTTATAACAGCACCAGTCCAGCGGGATTCCACAGCGTGTTTTCGCTCTGCAGGATGATGATTACATTGAAGTCCAGATTCTTCGGCGATGCCACACCAGGATCAGTCAGTGTTTGCCTGCGACTGATTTCGTTCGGACTTGCGGCTGGCTGAAGCCTTCGGTTTCCCAGGTCGGTGTCTGTCTGGTTTGCGACTGTTACGAGAGTTCCGACGTGAATTCGATCGTAGAGGTCGTTTATCCGGTCCCTTTGCCAGAAAGTCACGCAGTTCACGCACCTCGGCCGCTCGTAGTTCACGGAACTGACCAGGATTCAAGTGACCGATTCTTAACGGCCCAAAGGCAACTCGTTGCAGATGAATCACCTTGTGGCCACACCGAGCCAGCATGCGGCGAACTTCGCGGTTCTTTCCCTCGCAAAGTTCAATCTCCAGGAATGCACTGCGCCCCCGGCGTTTGAGGAACCGGACTTCGCCGAATCGAAAATACCCTTCTGTGAAGCGCATTCCGCTGCGAAGTTGTGCGAGCGTTCCCTGAGTTGGCACACCAGCCACCTGTGCTCGATAGCGTCGAACAACTTCGTAACGCGGGTGAGCCATGTACTCCGCGAGCTCACCATCGTTGGTCAGCAGCAGCAGTCCCTGAGTGTTTTCGTCCAGTCGCCCAACGGTGAACAATCGACTGCCATCGTCGGGAACCAGATCAATGGCCCGCGGACGTCCGAATGGATCACGATTTGTACACAGAACACCTTTCGGCTTGTTGACCAGATAGTACTTCAGCTTTGGCAGTCGCAGACGGTCCCCATCCAACAGCACAATGTCAGTTGTCGGATGAACAGAATGGCCGGGATTTGTGACAGTCTCATTGTTGACCATCACTCGACCGCTAAGAATATAGCGTTCACAGTTCCGGCGAGAATCAACACCCGAAGCGGCAATGAACTTCTGCAACCGCTGCTCGTTCGCGCGCGGCGCGATTGAAGGCTGGTACCCGGCGCGTCGCCCTGACGGCGTGTGGCGAGACATAAAGAGAGATCCAGCAGAGTGAGACACATGGAATAAATCAGTCAGCAGTGGAATTGTAACGGTGACATGCCGACGGTTCGCGTGGAATCGTGGAAACCCGCTGCTGAATATACATTGCGTCAACCTGGTAAAAATCCATATTCGTCAGAGTTTGCCCTGCCGGCCTGACTCCGGCAGACGTTGGATTTGTTGATTCCAGGCGACCGGATGATGTTAGCCCCTGCGAAGTACAAATCACATTGAGGATTGTCGTGATTTCCGTGTAGACTTACGGGCACCCAGCGTCCGACTGTGTCGTCACCATTTGCGACCAAGTTGCTGTCATTTTTTGTGAGTCGGTTCGATGCATCATTTTTCATTGTTCCTGCTGCTGATCATTTGCTGTGTGATTCAGAGCAGCCGTTCGTTTGCTCAAACTGGTCGGGATACTGCATCCGAGGTAGCCGGTTCAACAACCGAGGGGCTCGGAGGTCTCACAACGGAGGGCCTCGATGCAGGAAACACCGGCAGTAATGGTGCTGGTCTGGCTGGTGAAAATGCGGCTCAGGAGTTCATTGGCAGTTCCAATGTCGAAGGTTTTGTGGGTGGTGCTCGTGAATCGACGACCAGTTCCGCTATCAATCGATTCTTTCGCGCTGTTACCGGAGAAGGGGTAACAACGGGTGGCACGCAGGAATCGTCAGGAACCCCTCGTCGAATTCCGGTAACCCTTCGTCTGGGCTTCAAAGCCCCGGCCCCACAGGCTGCTGCGCTGCTGGCCGGCCCCGGAACTTCGCTGCAACAACTCCTCTCGGTTCGACCTAGCCTGAATGGCGTGAGCTTTTCGGTGGACGATGCGGGAATCGCAACGTTGGCTGGCCATGTATCGGAAGGATCGACCCGACGACTGGCTGCAAATCTGATTCGGCTGCAGCCAGGAGTGAAGCGGATCCGGAATGACATTGAAATTCGCGCGCGTGAAGCGACGTCGAACTGAGTCAGTTCCGGCGAATCTCGAATGAGCCTGGTATATCCCGGAGCTGCAGGTCGTGACCGACCCAAAGGTCTCCAACACGCTCCGCCGATTCACCCGCATGCTATTTTCCAGTGAAGCGGAGCAGCAGCAGTTCATCAATTCTCTGTTAAATCCGGTTGAGCGGCCCGGTCGTCTGGATGCAGTCGCGTCCGAAGCCGAATCCTTTTGTGTCGAACCTGACGGAGAACCGGCAGCCGGAATACGTCGACATTGTTTCATTCAACCAGCGTCCTGGAAGCCATGATCTTCACAGGAACGGTGATTTCTATTGTCTGGATCCATCATCGGTCTTCGCGTCACGAGTGCTGACAGTTGTGACGGAAGCTAGAAACATCATCGACCTGTGCGCATCACCTGGCGGGAAATCCGTGCTCCCCTGACGTGCATTGAAACCTCAGCACCTGCTTTGCAATGAAGTCATCAGAAAACGGACTGTAGCACTGATTTCCAATTTGAAGGGCTGTCGGATCCAGCCAGCCGGAATTTGTTCACTCGATAGTGAAGCATTGGCCCGTCAGATGGGAGCCGCTGCGGATCTGGTGACCGTTGATGCGCCATGTTCGGGCCAGTCACTGATTGCACGGGGCAAAAGGTCACCAAGCTGCTTTCACCCGGCGACAATCAACGTGAACAGTAACCGACAACGTCGGATATTGTCGAACGCCGTGAATCTCGTGGCCCCCGGTGGATACATCGCGTACCTGACCTGCACATACACCATCAAAGAGAACGAACGCAATCTGAATTGGCTGTTGAAACAGAATCCACAACGGGAGTCGATCCGGGTTCCGATGCTCCGTGAATGGCAGAACAGGTACTCAGACGTTCCATGTTATCGCTTGTGGCCTTCGGTTCTGTTGGTACCGGCGCATTCGCTGCACTGCTTCGACACAATCGGAATAATGAGAATCGTATGCGCTGGACCTGGCCCTCGACAGTCTGGGATTCCGCAAACGATTAGTGTACGACTGACATGTGGAAACCCGGTCCCATGTGATTTACACCCTCTCCGCGCCGGCGTGTCCTGCTTCGACTGCATATGATGCCCGCGTCAGACAATTCGAATCACGCGAAGTCACCGTGTCGACGACCCGATAGTCAGATTGCCACAATTCCGGCGTCACTGTGCATCGCACGTAACCTCGTTCGTTATTGAAGAATCTCACAAAGGAATTGTCTCGCAGCACTCCAGCTGTATCGGACCGCGTTTTCGATCCGTTGCCACCCGACGAAATGGATGTACCAACGAATTCCGTTGCAACAACATTATCATTCTCCTGATCGAAGTCCACTTTCAGATCATTGACCCAGTTGCTGTGAATGTCGCCGGTCAACACCACTGGGTTCAGGATCTTGGATTCGGCCAGGAATGCGAGTAATCGTTTACGGGCCAGATCGTAGCCGCTCCATTGATCAACACCCCACGCAACGCCGTCTGACGGATCGCGGTCCACTCGAGCCATCATGACCTGCTGCGCCAATACATTCCAGGTAGTCGGTGATTCCTGCAGAGTCTTTTGGAGCCATTCTTCCTGAGTATTCCCAAGCAGCGTTGCCTGCTCCGCAAAGATTCCGTCGCAGGGCTTTTTCCGCCGATCACCACAGGGTTGATCGGTGCGGAACTGCCGAGTATCCAGTACATCGAATTCTGCCAGAGTTCCGTACCGCACGCTGCGGTACAGCTGCATGCTGGGCCCCTTGGGAACCGATGATTTCCTCAACGGCATATGTTCATAGTAAGCCTGATACGCATGGGCACGCCGGACGAGAAACTCGGCGGCATCGATGTGCTGTTCTTCGGATATATCATTCGAGTAGTTGTTATCGAATTCATGGTCATCCCAGGTCACCAGCCAGGGCCATCTGGCATGCGCAGCCTGCAGGTCCGGATCTGATTTGTACAGACCGTACCGATTGCGGTAGTCGTTGAGGGTATTGATCTCCGGACCGTTGTGGCGACGAACTCGGTCTGCTTTCGTGGACACGCCGCCTTCGTATATGTAGTCACCCAGGTGAATGACAAGATCCAGATCATCTTCATTCATGTGACGATAGGCGTTGTAGTAGCCGGTTTCGAAATGCTGACACGATGCGAACGCGAAACGAAGCTGATCCGGCATTGCATCCATTTTCGGAGTCGTGCGCGTTCGGCCAACGGGACTCAACGCATCGCCCGACTGGAATCGGTAGAAGTACCAGCGATCTGGTTGGAGTCCATCGACTTCCACGTGAACTGAATGTCCGAGATGCGGTGTGGCCACGGTCATTCCACTACGGACTATCTTTTTCATTTGTTCATCATGGGCAACCTCCCAGCGGACTTCGAAGTTCTCCGGGGGCATTCCACCGCCGTTGACGGGGTCCGAAGCCAGACGGGTCCACAAAACAAATCCGTCAGCTGCCGGATCACCCGATCCAACTCCCAAAACAAACGGATCGTTGGCAAACCTGGGACTGTGCCGTACCAGTCCATTAGCCGTCTTCCCAAGCAACGGAGTAAAGGCGAAGGACGTTGCCGCCAGCAAAAAGCCACGACGATCCTCTGAGCGAACCCAGTCTTCAACGGTTGGAAGGGACATTCTTGCGCCCGACTAAATAGGGTGATGGAAATTTGTTCGGCTTGAGAGAACCCATCGTAGCGGTTGCCTTTGGCTGTTACATGAAGACGCCGTGAATTATCGGCTGCCGGCCTGATCGCCAGGTGATGAGAGGGCAGATCGGCTTCCGAACCACGGCATGGCGAAGACTTTCAGACGTTGTTCTGCGTCACGGCGTCCGGTCTGGACTCGCAAAGTACGGTCACTGGCAGATGACATGTGCCGGGCAAGTGACTTCAGGGTTCGGCTGCGGGAATACTGCCGGACCGACCCGTGCTCCGTCCGCTGAGATCTCGGCCGTTCCGGACGACGCAGCAGCGTCGCCCGGAACTCGTGCTGAATTTCCTGATGGTCACTGTCCAGCAGCGGCGCCAGGGCCGGAAGAATCTCATCAACGACGGGATAAACGACGGCCTGAACTGATAATGCCGGATCACCACCAGGATTCATACAACGTTGTATCGATAACATATTGAACCATCGGGCAGGACTGTGTATGTGAACACAGCAATTCGCAAAATCCAAAGTTGATGCTGGACCAACCAGTAAAACTCGCGCTGCCACAGGAGCTTGAATTCTGCAGCGATCCCTTTGGTGACAGATCCAGAATCAAAGGCCAAACAGCCGATTCGATTATTGCTGAGAGGATCCTCGCCGGGCGTACACCTCTCTGAAAACACTGCGACATGGAAGCTCGTGATTGTGACTGGGCGACCAGAAACCGAAAACGATCTCCAGGGTGGTAACTCGTGTCCAGATCAGACAACTGACAGTTCATCATGGCCGTGTTGGCGGATTCGAAGAAATTCCCCGTCAGCGATATGACTGCGCAAGCCGTGACAACCGGACCCGGACAAGCGGTCCGGACACTACAAACCGGCAGGGACCAACCAAAGCGATGTTGCTAAACAGCAATTTCCGCAGGAATTCAGCATCATTTGTCGAAATACCGGGCTAGAGTCCATGCGACAGACGGAATTCGTCCGCATGTGGACATTGCGTTTTCTGGCAAGGTTTGCCCCTGCACCTTTGCCCATGGCAAGGGGTAGAATGGACAGGCGGCGATCGTTCAAGATGAAAGATTGACCGGAGACTTAAGATGCTTGTACTCAGCAGAAAAAAAGACGAAAAGATTGTCATCGGCGAAAACATTACACTGATGGTCATCGAGATTCGCGGCGACAGGGTCCGGCTTGGAATCGACGCTCCTCGAGACGTCGCCGTTCACCGCGAAGAAGTCTACGACGCGATCAAACGCGAATCAGAACAGAAACAGGCAGACTGACATCACAAATGGATTCGCATTCATTGCGAAGTCAGAAGTTGTGAGTTTCACTCGTCTGACTGGCGACTCGTCACGCCAGCATCGTTGTAAGCGATGATCCACATCCACTCCGCCGGCTGACACAATTGAATCGCGTTGGCCGGCCCGCCAGTCAGGTATTTTCGCTCAGGAACTTTCCCTTCGAATAGCCGGCGCCGCACTCCTGACTCACGTCAATATGTAGAGCAACCGGACGGCCATACCGGACACTTTTGGCAACTCTGCCCGTCAATGTTCAGCGGCAGCGACATCTGTGATAGCAACCTCGCCCGCCGAATAACCAGCCAGACGACTGAAAGCCCCCAGCTTCCCCTGGGCCAGAAGGATCAGAAAAGCCGGGACCATCACGGGGCGGACCAGAAACGTGTCCAGCAGAACTCCCACGGCCAGCGCAAACCCGAGTTGGTTCATGCCGACCAGACTCCCTGCTAACAGGGATGAGAAGGTTCCGGCCATGATGATGCCGCAACTGCTGATGATGCTGCCCGTTTTCTGCAGCGCTACTGTGATCCCCCCCACGTCTCCGTACCGTACGGTTTCTTCCTGAATGCGAGTCATCAGAAAGATGTTGTAGTCTTCTCCAACGGCAATCAGAATCGTGAACAGAAACAATGGCACCTTCCAGTCGAGTCCGGAGAAGCCAGACGGATCCATCAACCAGAAAACCGAGAACGTAATTCCCAACGCCGCCAGGTAACTCAGGAAGACGGTAAATATCAGGTAGCAGCAAACGCCAGGTCGTTTCAGCAGAATGACAAGGATGAGAAACACGCCCAGCATCACGAGGATTTCGATGCGGATTTGATCCCGATCCGTAACTTCCTTGAGGTCGCTCAGATTGGGCGTGGCTCCCAGAAAGGAAAACTTTGCGTCTCGGATTTCTTCCGGCAGATACTGCGCGAACCGATCTCGAAAGTCCCGAAACTCTTCGATGCTGTCCCGTGCAAATGGATCCGAATGGAGGATCAGTTCCAGGCGGGTCACCGACGGAATGGTGCTGCTTGAATACAATTTACGGCCCAATGTCCTAACGGCGATGCGAGCAGCGGGCGGCAATTTTTTTCGGTCCCCGGCGGGATGGGTCATTGAACGAACTGTGTGCAGGCCCAAAGCCTCTTTGTCATCCAGTAGGTTGTTCGTCAATTTACGAACAATTCGATTTCCGGTGAGGTCACCCGTGGCGTAGAAGTTTACATCGTTGGCAGTGACCAACACATTCAATAATCCACTTTCGCCCGCGGGGAAATGAGCAGTGAGCGCTCGCGCACCCCTGACACAGGGGGAAGATTCGGGAAGTTCTGTCAGTAAGCCGTAACTCAGATGACCAACCCATGACACGCCGACTGCGGCAAAAGGGACCAGCATCAATATACTGAAAGTCAAAAACGTGAACGGGCGCTGCGTCAGCAACTCTCCCACCCGAGTCCAGCCACGTTGCAGGAGGTTGGCCTGAGCAATACGGGTAGGCATGTCCGATCGAGCGATCCATCCGGTCGGTCCGGTCAGATGCTGACGTGCCACGTTGGGCCAGAATGCCCAACGTCCGAATAACCGCAACAGAGCCGGTGTCAGCGTTAAAGAAGCGGCGAGACAGATGGCCAAACCAAACGTAATGGCGATCCCGGCCTGTCGAAATTTCCCAAACTCAGCAAACACCATCATGCCAATGCCACACATCACCGTACCCGCACTGGCGGTGAGAGCCGGTCCGACCCGTTTGAGCGTCAGTGATACGGCTTCCTCGATCGTTGCACCTTTATCGACTTCTTCCCGATACCGGGCAATCAGAAACAGACAGTAATCGACGCCTGCCCCGTACAGCAACACCGTGACATACGTTTCAATTCCATTGAACAGAGTCACCAGATTCTGACCGGCCGCGACAGCCAGAAGCGACAGCGATGTGGCGGTGGCCACAACGACCGTCATCAACGGAATCAACGCAAGCAGTGGGGCACGGTAGATCATGATCAACAGGACCACGACCAGAATCACAGTCCATCTTTCCGTTAAACGAGCGCTGGAATTTGATTCACGGATAATGTCGCGACCAAACGTGGCGGACCCACTGAACGAAATGTCAAGTCCTGCAGGAATTTCTCCTTCCCGCTTGTGCGGGATGAGTCGAATACGGTCCAGTAATACTTCAACTTTTTCGATCAAGGGCGCATTGCCCTGATCTAGAAATTCTGTCGTCAGTTGCAGGATGATCAGCGTAGCCTTGCGATCGTCACTGATAAACAGACTGCCGGTGGCCTTCGTTTCGAACCAGTGCAGGCGAGACACGATGTGGTCGCCTGTGCGGTCATCATGGGTGTCTTTCCCGGGCGGCAGCCCGGCCACCTCACGAAGTCCCGGAATCAGGATCTTCTTTATGAAATTTTTGTCCGAGTCTCTCAACCCGTCGACCGAAGTCTCGCGTCGTACCACCAGCACAACATTGCTGGCGAGCGTATCGTTGAACGCCATATCAAACTGTTCTTCGGCAACACGGCTGGGGGCGTCCGGAGGCAGAAACGCAAACTCTCCGTTTTCAGCCACATCCGCCCAACGCGGGGCAATGATAAGCGACCCCACGACCAGCACGATCCATGTGGCAACCACAATCCGGGCGTGGCGTGATGAGATTCGCCCCAGAAATTGAAACATGAATCGGCGAATGCAACGAAGAGAAGCAAAGGAGCAGAAAGGCGATCCAAATCCTCGTGTCAGGCCACCCGGCGGTCAATGAATCGTGTTTTGGGACACTATCTGACTGCTCGCATGAAATCAACGCCGAACACCAGCTTCAGTGGACACGCGCAAAATGGTGCGATCCTCAGCGGTGTCAACCGGACAGACGCGCTGACAACAAGCGCCGCTGAGAAAACAACGGAGTTTTCTCTGGCCAGGCACATTACCGACGGCGATGTCAGCACAACCCGGGCTGAACGCTGGCGGATGACGAGGTCCACATCAGCGTCAATCATGTACCACTGCCAACATCATCTCCCGAGCCATACGGATAAAACATCCGTCCAATCTCGTCGCTCAGACGCAGGAGATACTCGGAACGAAAACTGTCGTAGCTGACTTCAGAGGCAGAACGAGGCCCCAGACGCGGGAACTCAGATGACAGGTCCTTGTTGAACACACGACGGCCTTCCCCGTCCGCCTTCATCTCATACACACTGACAATGGCTTCGGCGCGACCACGAAACAGATGGGGGCTGTCGTGTTCGTAAAGTGAGAAATCGCTGACATCGATATAGACTACGAATGTCGCCCCGAATTCAGCACCAACTTCATCTGGCGTGTCCCAGTCGGGGTTTTCTTCCAGCCAGACTCGTACCGCTTCGGAATTCACGACGTCGATATAATTCTGTTTCAGCCGAGCAGTCACTCCAACACCAACCAGATGGTCAACGCTGTCATACTGATACTTGAGTTCGTCCGGGGCATAGCACACAACAACCACGCGCACAGCGTGGTCGGTGAATGACTTGTTCGTTTCCTTCTCGAATACAGGTTCCAGCTGAGGTGGTCCGCCAATCAGATAACCGAAGAAAATCAAATAGTTGCAGCCGCACAGACAGCTCAGCATCACGACCATTATGCTAAGGCTGGCCAAGGAACGGACACTGCCCAGGAGTGGCCGTTGTCGCATGCTGGTTAATCCGGGGGAAGGAATAAAGCGGGACGTCATGTCGGTGATCCTGGCTGGCGAAGATCCTCTGCAATTCACTAATGGATCGTTTCGCTCAATCGATGGTCGTGAAATAACTGACTGGTCTGCAACGCAATCCGATTCAGCAGGTTTTCGACAAACATGTCGTCAGACCGGGACTCGCGTGGGACCGGATGGATTTCCGGAAACTTTACGTGAAGATCGCGTTCGAAGACCTTGTGGATCAGTGTCGAATTCGCCCTGTTAATTTCGTGAACCCTGACTGTTCCTTCACTGCGGCCGCGTAGCAGGTTGGTGCTCCGGGGTTCCAGATAACTGAACGTCCGAAGATTCAAATGGATGACGTATCGTGCATTGAAGTGTTCGGCCAGATCGGTGTAGTCACCCCACTCACCATGATCGTCGTACCACGATGCTACATCATCCGATGAGACTACCTGGATGTCACGACGTTCGAGGTACTGTGAAATGCGGTCCAGAAGCTCCAGCTGGACCGATGGAAAATCGACAAGAATGTTGTGACGTGCCGTGCAGATAATCAACAGACGGTCGTCTGACCCACTGAGCTTGGTTCCCGTCACCTGCTCAAACAATGATGTACTTTGTGGATCACCCATTATCATTTTGCCGGCGGCGACAAATAATCGGCAGCCGCAGAGTCCCGATAGCAGGACTGCCGCGAACAACATCAGGGCTTGTGATCGCGGGTCTGGCCGTTTGGACTGATCTACTGTTTTTATCATGCCGCTCTACACAGGTCCGAAACTGTCACCAAGTCACCGGTCATGGAATGGCACTTTGAATGAGCCAGATTCCTGTGGTGGAAACCAAACAAACAGCAACGGTACAAATCATCACCATACCGGGTTGCCGGGTCAGGAAAGACCGCCCGGTGAGTCCGGCAATAACGGACAAGAAAAAGACAACTGTTACCAGAATCGGACCACAGAGGCTCGCTTGTCACGTCTGAGCAACCTGCCCTTGAGCTGTGTGGCAAAACCTGTCGTTGTTCCGCATTGAGGACACCTCAAGCCAGTCAGTCTCAGGGACTGACACTCCGGAAGGCCCAGCCGCTGATGAGTCCCGGATCCCTGGGCCTCCGGTTCCAGACAACTGGCAACCGAGAAAACAACGACAATTCCTGCTGTGGTTGAAACTGCGACCGGTCGCGCCGGCCGATCGAGAAGATAAGAACAAAAATGCATGGCCGACCAGACAAGTACCAGTCCCCAACTGTCCCCTCAAGACCAGATCCGGGGGGTTCGAAGCCGCAAGTGAGCGGGTACGCAGATTGTGCCGAAGTGGCCGCCGGAATTCGAATTTCCTCGCAGAATCTGCCGATTGGAACTGGCAGTTATGTGCTCATCTCAATCGGGGCTGGCCAACAGTCGGGCAGCTCGCACGACGTGTTTACACAACCGTCAGTCGCGCAACGCTTCACCAATCCGTTTGGTAATGATGTCCGTCATACCCTCGTGAAGACCGAATGGAGCAGTCACTTTCCATTCAACGCCCGGGTGAGTCTCGGCTGCCTCCGCAACAAGCCGAGGGATGTCTTCCTGCCAGTGCCGGCCTGGCGACAGAAAGTAAGGAAACACGATGATCAGAGAGGCCCCCTGAACAGCGCAACGGCCAAACGCGGTGGCGATGTCAGGTTGAGCCAGTTCCATATGCGCAGGCTCAACAATTTCATACGGTCCTGTGTCGGCATATCGCTGTGTTGCGGCAAGGAGAGTTTCGTTGCTTGCTGCACGGCGCGAACCATGATCCACAATGATAACCCCGATGATCTTCTCCGTCACAACCAGGATCCCTGAAAACCCGGCAGCAGCTTTAGCGCCGCATCGTTTCCGGCAGGGAAGTCCAGATCGTCGAGTGATCCGAACGGAATCCAGTGGAACGAATCAGTGGCTGCAGCAAGATCGGGCAGGTCAGGACTCAACCCGCACAACCAGAAGTCGAGTTCAAACAATCCATGCTTGTAATCCCGATTCGTCGTGATCAGATGTCTGCGGGGAACAATCAGCAGGCCCGTTTCTTCGCGACATTCCCGAACGACACAAGCACGTGTGGTTTCATCCGGCAAACACTTGCCACCGGGAAACTCGGACATACCGGCCAGTGGAACTCCTTCCGGACGTGTGCCGACCAGCACATGCCCGGCAGACTCAATCACGCCAACGGCAACTCGAACGGGAGCAGACAAAATCTGAATACCTTCGCAGAGACATACTTGAGTGCTGTTCGCCCCGGACTGATTAGCAGGTTCCCGAAGCAGCTGTACAGCCAAACAGCTGAACGACTCCTGCTACAAAGACGCTGTGGGACGATGCCCAATTTTTCCGCTGCAAAATCGAGTCAACGGTCCCTGTGGGCAGCCTCACCGAGTTTGGTTCGACCCCTCCTGACAACTGAAAACGTCACTACATTGATGCCCCGAAATTTGCGGGCGGTGCTCCCATCCTGCTGAATCCGCAATCAACGTGCAGAACCTCCGCACTGATGCCGCTCGCGAGATCGCTCAGCAGAAACATACCACTCTGACCGACTTCTTCGGCAGTAATATTTCGTCTCAAGGGAGCCATTCCACTGTAGAGATCCAGCATCTGCTTGAAGTCGCCCACACCCATTGCGCTAATCGTACGCAGTGGTCCTGCGCTGATGGCGTTCACACGACACCCAGCTGGTCCAAGCTCACTCGCCAGATAGCGCACACCACACTCCAGTGCTGCTTTACAGAGTCCCATGAGGTTGTAGCCTGGAATCACCTCCTCACTACCGAAGTAGCTCAAGGTGAGAATACTGGAGTCTTCGTTCAGAAGATCCCGCCGTTTAGCGGCACCAGCGACGGCCAGCAGACTGTAGGCACTGATTTCCATGGCTTTGCTGAAGCCGGCTCGACTACTGTTCCACGTTGGTCCGGTAAGATCCTCCGGTGGTGCGAACGCAATACTATGCAGCATAAAATCAATCTTGCCAAATTCGTCGGCCGACCGATCCATGACGGCTCCGATCTGATTGTCGTCGCAAACATCACAGGGTACCAGGAACTTTGCACCCAGTGGTTCGACCAGTTTGGCCACTTTTCGCTGGTTCTTGGGGCGGTCGCCAGTATCCGGCAAGTGCGTGAATGCAATTTCCGCGCCCTGCTGAAAAAGCTTCTCGGTAATCGCCCAGGCGATGGATCGCTCATTGGCAATGCCAAGGACCAGTCCCTTTTTCCCTTCAAATAATCCTGCAGCACTCACTCTCGGAGACTCCGCATAGGGCTTCAATCTGACATTCGGCCGGAAGAATAAATCAAACAAGTTCGCTCAGGAAGGCCGGAGGAGCCCTGCGCAACTGGCGGGCCAACAACCTCAGCACATCGGAATGATATGGCGATGACACTCTATTTGACAGGCTGCCAGGCAGATGGACAGTTACGCCGGTGAATCATTGCAACTCGTAATGTTGTGGTGACCGCCCCCCTGTAAATCCTGGAAGTGACCCAAAGCAGACGGATTTTGAACAGCAATTTGCGTTTCCTGTCCGGAGAGTTTGCAGTTACGGTACTCTGGTATCCCCATGACCGATCAACCCGGAGAAGTACGCCCTGACAGGAACCTGACGATCGATGGCGCCCGTTCGGTCCTGCAGGACGTCGCGTCACGACCGCGCGCCCGTCGTCGACGTAGCTGGATGGCACACTGGCTGGGTTGGTTCGGCATAATTGTCAGCTGGATTCGCCTGTTTGTAACCGAGACGATTCCGGCTTGGAGTCAGCTGCATGAACAACATCTGATCACCGGCTCCGTCAGCCTGATGGTTCATCTGCTGGTCGCTGTCCTGCTGTGGCTTTGGGTCCTGCCGGTGGACACTTCAGATGGAATCCTGATGCTGCTGGCCGACCCTGTTTCAAAAGAAGAAGTGCCCACCATGGAGTTGACGCAGGTCGTTGAGCCCGAGTTGCTTGATGAACAGGAATTTGAAAACACTGTAAGACAGGTGCTTGATGTTATTGATGACACGACCACCGACCTGACGAACATTGAAACTGATCAGGATCCTGAGCTGGAACTGGAACCAACGGACCACGATCTGGCGGCACTCGTCAAACTCGGCGAATTTGGAGGACGTTCTTCCTTCGGCAAGCAGGCGGCTCTCCGGAAATACGGCGGAACAGCTGAGAGCGAACGTGCTGTCAATCTGGGGCTGCGCTGGCTGAAGAAAATTCAGCAGTCGGATGGCTCCTGGAGCTTTGCGGCTCCCGGTCGGGGAGCAAGGCCAGGACGTTTGCAGAAAACGGAGACAGGATCGACCTCTCTGGCACTCCTGTGTTTTCTGGGAGCCGGCCACACTCATAAGTCAGTCGGTCAGTACAAACAGACGGTCTCAGATGGCCTGAAATATCTCATGAACAGCAGCCGTACGGATCGAACATCAGCCGATATGCGCGGTGATTTTCAGGGCAATTCCGGGATGTATGTCCAGGGTCTGGCGACGATTTGTCTGTGTGAAGGGCACGCACTGCATCCGGAAGACACCAATCTCAAACAGCTGGCTCGCAAAGCCATCCGCTTCATCGAAAAATCACAGGACAAAAACGGTGGCGGCTGGCGTTACGAACCAGGGCACGCTGGTGACACCTCCGTCTTGGGATGGCAGGTGATGGCATTGCACAGCGCGAAGATAGGCAACATTTCAGTGCCGCGTCATACCGGTCGCCGCGTCAAAAAATTTCTCGATCTGGTCCAGGCAGATGATGGCGCAAAATACGGGTACCTGCCCTCAGGCGGCAGGAATTCATCACCGTCAATGACCTCGGTCGGTCTTTTGTGCCGCATGTACATGGGATGGCGACACGATCACTCGTCGCTTCGACGCGGTGTCGCGTATTTGTCGGCGTGGGGTCCACATCCACAGAACATGTACTACAATTACTATGCGACACAGGTACTCCATCATTGGGGTGGCGAGGAGTGGCGCAAGTGGAATACGGTGATGAGGGAACAGCTGGTTAACCGACAGATCACGAATGGACCGGCTGCAGGCAGCTGGAGTCCCGGAGATCCCCATGCCGATTCCGGCGGTCAAATCTATGAAACGGCACTGACCCTGCTGACCCTGGAAGTCTACTACCGGCATCTACCCATCTATCGGCGGCTGGAGAATTAAAGCCGCGGGAGAACTCAGCACGGTTTAACGAGTGGTCCAGACCTCACAAACTATGAACCCGGCCGCAATCACGTCCTATCCGGCACACGACTGAACGAGCTGTACATGGACGGGCAAATCCAACCCACTATGGGTTTGCCGGCTGAGCTTCAGCCCTCTGAGGAATCCGGGTTCGGCGGTCGTTGTCCACCTTGTTAAGCGCCTGCAGGTATGCCAGAGCGGCCGCCTCGATGATGTCTGTACTGACTCCTTTGCCATGGTAGTGACGCCCCGTCACATTGATGGTGACCCGAACTTCGCCCAGCGCATCCTTACCCCGGGAAACGCTGCGGACATTGAACTCTTCCAGCCTTGCCGTCAATTCCATAATCCGTTCCATGGCCCGGAATACGGCGTCGATGGGACCGTCTCCTGTTGCCGCGTCACAGATCACGGGCTGTTCTTCACATTGCAGTTCCAGCGTGGCCGTTGGAATCGATGAGCTGCCCGCCGATGTATGAAAACTGACCATCTGCCAGCGTTCGGGTGCTTCTCCCAGTCGGTTTTCCACCAATGCAACAATGTCACCGTCGTAGACTTCTTTTTTCTTGTCGGCCAACGCAATAAAATCATCGAATGTGCGCTGCAGCGCATCATCATTCAGCCCAAATCCCAGCTGTTGCACCCGAGCCCGAAACGCGTGGCGACCGCTGTGCTTGCCCAGTACGAGGTTTTCACCCACGAATCCAACGTCCTCCGGCTTCATGATCTCATACGTTGTGCGTTCCTGCAGCATACCGTGCTGGTGAATGCCCGCTTCATGGGCAAATGCATTCTGCCCGACGATCGCCTTGTTGCGCTGCACCTTCATTCCGGTAATCGACGACACCAGATGACTTGTCGGATACAGCCGGTCGGTATTGATGCCAGTTTGGCACCCGTAATAATCCTCACGGGTGCTGATGGCCATGACGATTTCCTCCAGCGCCGCATTGCCAGCTCGTTCGCCCAATCCATTGATTGTACATTCAACCTGTCGCGCTCCTGCTTCCACGGCAGCCAGGCTGTTGGCCACGGCCAGACCCAGATCGTTATGGCAGTGAGTGCTGATGACAGCACGATCAATGTTTGCTACGTGTTGTTTCAAGTGCGAGATGACTCGATAGTAATGGCTTGGAGTCGCATAGCCGACCGTGTCCGGAATGTTGACGGTAGTCGCTCCCGCTTCGATCGTGCGTTCGACCACTTCGCACAAAAAGTCCGGCTCTGTGCGCGCGGCATCTTCTGGAGAGAACTCGATGTCGTCACAGAATTCTTTCGCCAGCTCGACCGAACGAACGGCCCGATCAACGATCTCTTTCTTGTCCATCTTTAGTTTGAATTCACGATGGATCGCGCTGGTGGCCAAAAACACATGGATCCGGCGTTTTTCGGCATCCATCAATGCTTCTTTGGCTCTCTGGACATCGGCATCGAGGCTCCGTGCCAGACCACAGATAATGCTGCGATCACTGTAGGCGCGGGCAATTTCAGTCACGGCTTCGAAGTCTCCGGGAGACGCAATCGGAAATCCTGCTTCGATTACATCAACACCCAGCTCGACCAATGCGCGGGCAACTTCCAGCTTTTCACGTGTGTTCATGCTGCAGCCGGGGGACTGCTCACCGTCTCGCAATGTTGTGTCAAAGATGATGATCCGGTTACCGGTCATAGGATGCCTCCCGGGCGGCTGCCTGACAAAGTGTAGTTCATGAAGGCAACCAGAATCGAAATGGATTTTCTGCCGGAATCAGATGGACTGAGAACAAAAAAACCTGAGACCGCAGGGCCTCAGGCTGATTTGGGTGAATTCACTGCAGACAGACTGAGGTAGACTTCACGTCGGAAGAATAAGAAGCAGGTTCAGACTGGTTTTCATGATTTCAGAATTCCCGGAACTCTTCAATGTTCAGGATATGACAGCCACTTTATCCGTGCACGTGCGGCAGTTCAAGCCCGGATCTGGCGATACAACGGCCCTGAAAGGTGTAATATGGGTGTGACAACACCTGTTTGAGACCGGTTCGGGTATGACTCATCCATTCGTCATTATCGACGGCTACAATCTGATGCACGCGGTCGGTCTGGCTCGACGGGATTACGGTCCCGGAGACCTCCAGGCATGTCGCAATCGTCTTCTGCAACAACTGGCAGCCCGACTGAGTGACTTCGCCATGCAGCGGACAACGGTCGTGTTCGACGCGTTTGGGGCCGATGACAGTTCGCACCGTCAGCAGGTCCGGATGGGGATTCAGGTGGTCTATGCTCCAGCCGGGACAGACGCTGATGGTGAACTTGAACGAATGATCGTAGCGCACAGTGCTCCGAAGCAGCTGTTGGTTGTGTCCAGCGATCACCGCCTTCACCAAGCGGCTCAGCGGCGCAAAAGCAGAGCAATCGACAGCGATGTCTTCTGGGAAAGCCTTGATCCCGACATCGCATCATCACTGACTGTGGAGGGGAAGCCACTGCCGCCACAGACGACTGCATTCTGGCTTCAGAAGTTCGCCGATATCGATGCGGATCAGAACGTGAGCAGCCCCGCAGATGATGCTGTTTTCGATTCTGACTATCTGTCGGACCTCGAATCAGAATTCGGTAACTGAACCCGACCATGACACAACCCAAAGAAACAGGGCCGTGACAAGTTGGAGATAACTGGAACGAAACTTAGTGAGGATACCCGTATCGTGCTGCTGGAGCCTAGCGTCATCCGCATTCAGTCTGCACAGAGTCGTTTTCGCAGATACGAGCCTGCAGCGTGACAAAAGCGAGTGACTTCCTGAGAGCAAACACGCCTGCTTCGCGCCTGTGTTTTGTGGCATTTGCACCAACGTGGCACTGTCCGCCAAATATGGTTTGTTGAATTTGACCGCGATTTCACCCACGCAGGTTCCGAACAAGTTTGCTCATCACTTTGAACTGGTCGGTATCCGCCGTTTCACACCATTCGAATGCGACACTTTCGGCCGTGCAGATGGTTGCTCCAGCGTCGTTGAGTCGACGGACACCGATTTCATGGTCATGTTGAGTTCCACTGCCGGCAGCATCTTCGGCCAGATAGACTCGATAACCACGTGCCAGCAGATCGTGTCCGGTCTGTAAAACGCAGACGTGTGATTCCATACCGACAAGGACCACCTGATTTCGGCCGTCATGCGCGGCCGGAGCCATTTCTGCACTGATTCCGACGTGTTCACAAAACCGGTCAGCGGCACTAAAACGCACTTTGTCGAAGGTGGTTCCGACTGTGGGGTGACTTGCCAATTCAGAAACCGTAGGTCCCAGCCCCTGTGGGTATTGTTCTGAAACGACGACCGGGACTTCGAACTGCTGAGCCACGTTGAGCAGGAACACAATTCGCCGAACAATGTCGTCGCTGCGATGAATGACAGGGACCAGTTTCTCCTGAACATCAACCACCAGCAAACGAGATCGCTGACGGTCCAAGAGTTCCGGGCTGCGCAGAAGTGCGGAGTCAGACATGGCGAAGCGGGGACGCTAAAAGTGTCAGAGCATTGTTGTAGGAAAGGTGACAAGCCCGTGGCGAGTCAGTCGTTGGATTGTAAGACTTCGGGCCTTGTATCGCATCCGGGTTGTATAAGAATCACCCCACGCGAGACGATCAAGTTGACAATGGAACAGCGCGGAGGGAAAAATATCAATGCTGGTTAGAATAGGAGAATGCCGACTGCAATTGGTGCAGGGCGATATTACTCAGCAGAACGTCGATGCCGTCGTCAATGCCGCGAATGAGCAACTGGCCGGTGGTGGTGGAGTCGATGGAGCGATTCATAAAGCGGGTGGTCCTGAGATCATGAAAGATACAGAAGCCCGTTATCCGGACGGGTGTCCAACGGGCGAAGCAGTAGCGTCCATCGCCGGGCTGTTGCCGGTTTCTCATGTCATTCATACCGTCGGACCGATATGGCGCGGGGGACGCAACGGTGAGCCTGCTATGCTGGCATCGTGCTGTCGCAGGTCATTACAGCTGGCCATCGATCTGAACTGTAAATCTGTTGCATTCCCTGCGATCAGTACCGGAGTCTACGGATATCCCCTCGATCTGGCCGCAAATGTGACACTGAAGTCTTGCATCGATTTTTTGAAGTGGCACAAGCAGCCGGAAGAAGTACGGTTTGTTCTGTTTGGGGAAGGAACCTTTGGAGCCTTTGCACGGTCACTGGAAATTCAGACTGGAATATAACCATCACGATCTGCACGATGTGGCGTTCCCGGCTGTCGTCCGGGGCTCCGGCACGCGTCGGACAATTCTCATTCAACATTGACATCGAGGATGCAACTGGAAGCTCCGATTCGTTAACTCCTGTCGGTGGACAACATCACGCGGAACGTGATGACTCCATTGTCACATCATGCCGCTCCCTGCCATTCGCCAACTCACAGCTTCAGATGGCCAACATCTGCATTTCCAGCACTGGACCGCAGCGAAGAAATGTCGCGGCGTGATTGTGGCGCTGCATGGCGTTCAGAGTCATTCGGGATGGTACACATGGTCTTCCGGTCAGCTGGCGGCTGCCGGATATGATGTCTACTTCGCCGACCGGCGAGGGTCGGGACTCAACGGGCGCCAGCGTGGGCACGCGGACCACGGTCTGAGACTGCTGAATGACGTTCGACAGCTCATCCGGCTGGTTCGGCGTGAACATGCCGACGTGTTGCTGCCACTTACACTGATGTCGGTCAGCTGGGGCGCCAAGATCGCAGCGGCACTGGCAGCAATGTGGTCACATGAAATCGAGCGGCTGGCTCTGCTGTACCCTGGGCTGATTTCTTTAGTGCACCCGACGTGGTCACAGAATTTGCGCCTCAACCTGGGCCGACGTTTCGACGTCCGATTTCACGGCATCGACATCCCGCTGACCAATCCAGGACTCTTCACCGGAGTACCGAAACATCAACAGTTCATTGCGGAAGATCCACTCACACTACATCGGGTGACCAGTGGCTTCCTGAACGCCGGCCGGGATCTGGACCAAATTATTCGGGACCAATGTCAACAAATCGTTCACCCCACATTGCTTATGCTGGCCGGGCAGGACCGGATCATCGACAACGCCGCCACGAGTCAACTTGTGGCAGGTTTTGGGTCGGAACACCAAACGACAATTCGATATCCAGCTGCTCAGCACACTCTGGAGTTTGAACCAGACCGCGGGCAGTTCGTCAGCGATCTGATTGAATGGCTGGAGTAGGTTTCACGGCGAACTGGCAGGAGCGCACACTGGCAGCCTGGGGTACATTAAGGAGGCTGCCAGCGCCGAGAACACCCTGCCGCCAGTCTCAATGACTCAATCACCGGTCTCGTGCGAGGACACTGTCTCCAGCAGATCGTCACGACACCGTTCGAATACCAGCCGTGCGATCGCAAGTGCACACGCAGCTTCCGCGACCGCCGATGATGTGGATTCAGTCAGACTCAACGTCGTGGACAGTCCACATTCCGCAGTGATTTCCGCGGCGAGAAACGTACCGCTGCCACTGAGCACAATCTGTGGTTTCTCGTCTGCCTTTCGATGACCTGCCGCCTGCAACTGTTTCCTCTGGGCTGTTCGGATCCGCTGCACTGCCTTGATCAGCTGATCGCGCTGTGATCCGGCGAACTGCTGTGCGATTTGACCAATTGTCTGGTCGCTCAATTCCGACTGATCGCAGCAGATCATTCTGGCAATCCGTCGGCGTGCGGCGCGGACTGTTGAGGGCTTGCCGTCCGCGGTGTCAGTATTACCACGATCTTCGGTGATTGATTGGAGCACTGTATGCACATCCTGAACAGTCGCAAACAATTCGGCAGCAACCGGGACTTCCGTTCCGGCCAGCACCACAGACTGACTCACTGCACACAGTGGCGTCCGGCGTACGCCTGTGTAGATGAGTTCACCGAATTGCAGGCGTTCCAGATCCGTCAGACCGGACGACATGGGAATACCATCCACCAGTGGAATGATGTCTGTAGTGGTGGACCCGATATCAATCAGGATCGCCGGGCCATCAGGCACCGTTCGACCGACCCACGTCGCCAGTGCATGCCAGTTCGCAGCGGCGACCAGTTGCGGCAGGTCCGCAGCATCGTCCGGTTCCGCAAATTCCCCGGACGTCAGCCAGATGCGGATTTCGGATTGAGGAAACGCATGCTGAACACTGTCAATCACCCGGCGGACGCCATCGGCCTTGCAGTCAAAACAATCGGCCAGTTCTGCCGTCATTACGACGCCCACCAGATCGGGGTGCTCAATCCATGACAGCGAACGCAGACGACTGGTCAGCTCACCGTGCCGCTGCCACATCGGAAACGCGGTGGTCCGAACCTTCGCGTCCAGATCGGCCGCTTTGAGGTTGGCACCGCCGATATCCAGTCCCAGAGCCGTCGTCATGATTCGTCCGGTGTCGGGTCCGGCTGCGGATCTCGAACAAAGCGATAGCCAGTGCCTCGAATCGACGTCAGGTGCTGAGGATTGCCAGGATCTGACTCGATCATTCGTCGAAGCCGCATGACGAAGTTGTCGATGGAACGCGTGGTGATGTCAGCCAAATCCCGCCAGACATCAGACTGCAGCCGCGATCTGGACAGGACTATTCCGTCGTGATCCAGAAAATAGCGAAGCAATTCCTGTTCACGAGTTGTTAACGAGTGCTTTTGACCATCAGCTACCAGCTCAAAGCGGTTGAAATCCACCCTGACCCCTCCAAATTCTTCTAGGTTATCCGCGGGCCGAATTCGATTGTCCTGTTCCCGACTTCTGCGGCGACGTTCCAGCAGGTTACGTATTCGGCTGAGCAACTCCGACAGATCGAATGGTTTCGTCATATACTGATCGACGCCGCAGTCAAATGCCTGCGCCTTGTCTTCAGACAGCGTGCGAGCCGTCAGAGCGAGTACCGGAATATCCGGATTTGAGCGACGCAGTATCCGGCAGATTTCATAGCCGCTCGTTTCAGGCAGCATCAGATCGAGTACGACCAGATCAATGGGGGGGTCAGCGGCATCCAGAGTGTTGAGTGCCGAAGGCCCGTCACCTGCGATATCGACCTCATAGCCTTCCTGTTCAAAGTTGAAACGCAGGCCATGAGCAATCGCCGCCTCATCTTCAACGACGAGGATTCGCATTAAATTAGACTCCTGCCAGTTCCGATTCGACCGATGTGGGGGAACCGACATCCCCGGCGTCATCCGGACGAGCCGCCAGCCGCCCCGGCAGAACGACTTCGAAAACGCAGCCCTGTTCGCCCGGACCGTCGTGGACAGCTATCCGACCTTTGAGGATCCCAACCAGAGTCTTGACAATATAGAGTCCCAGACCGGTCCCCTTTCGAGTTCGCTGAAGTTCATCGCTGCCGCGAAAGAACATCTGGAAAACCCGCCGACGTTGCGCATCGGGTATTCCGGTCCCGTTGTCCTGGACACGGACGGCGACGCGGTCCCGTCCTCGTGGATGAGCTGACACCAGAACTCGTGGCGGCTCTCCGCCATACTTCACAGCATTGTCGATGAGATTGCCGAAGATCATTTCCAGAACCATTCGCCGTGTGTGCAGCGCCAACGGTGCCACATCGAACTCGAAGACCTCCTCCACCACACGTTTATGATGATTGCACGATGCTTCCGCCGCAGCCTGCAGCAATGACAGCAGGTCCACATGTTCCGGTTCAGTTTGACTGCCGATTTCATCCAGACGGCCGACCTCCAGCAACTGATTGATCAGTTGATCCAGTCGTTGCAGTTCGCTCTCCATGGTGGCATAGAACTCACGCCTGTCCACCGGGCCCAGATCCCTCATCAATAATGTATCCAGATAGAGTCGCAAGGCGGCGATGGGTGTCTTCAATTCATGGGTCACGCTGTCAACGAAATTCGCCTGCCGGCGATTCAGCTGAATCTCCTTAATTGTCAGGAAGGAATAAAAGGAGATACCGAACAGACTGATGGTCAGGGCGATGGCCCCCAAAACCAGTGACAACCAGGCACTTTGCTGTGCCAGCAGCACAATCAAGACCACCATCAGAGCGATATTCACCGTCGAAAGTACGACGCTGCTCCAAATGGGCAGCTTGAGATGTCGGCGTTTTCGACGGAAATCAGCCACGAAATCGGCTCACAAACGGAATCAGTGAAACAGTCCACAATCGTACCCTGAGTCCACCAAATTCAACAGCAACAGGAGCCAGCTGTTGTCGCCGCTCGCTGAGATGTTGCTTAGAACAACCGAACAATGGCATGACAACACACCATGCTTGCTGATGTCACAGGCTTAGAACTGCTTGACCTTGTGTTTCAGGATGCCCAATGCATCTCGCTGCTGCAGAAGCTGAGCGATCACACTGATCGATATTTCGGCCGGAGTATTGTTGCCCAGTGGTACACCAACAGGACAATAGAACGAATCGATTTTGTCTGATGAGATATTTGCAGCCTGCAAATCACGGCGTAGTACGCCGGCCTTTTGCGGACTTCCAATGACACCCACATACGGAGCATCTCGGGCCTCCAGGATTTCTGTGAGGACAGGAAGGTCCGACGCATGGCCCTGAGTCATCAGTAGAAAAAATGTGTTCGCTGGCTGGTTTTTGACCACGTCACAGAGTTCCGCAGTACAGAGTGTTGTGAGTTTTGGATGCACAGGGAGCTTTGCCAGCCATTCCGGTCGCGAATCAAAACATGTCACGCGGCAGTTGAGCTGCACGAGCATTGGGATCAGGGTTTGAGCGATATGGCCGGCACCAAACACAGCAATTCGCCATGCATCACTGCTGCAGATTTCAAAGAACAGTTTGACTTCTCCGCCACAGGTCATCCCAATGTCAGTTTGCAGGTTCCATGTCACAAACTCGCTGTTCGTCCCGTCTCCACCGGCCATCAACCGTTGAGCATGCTGTATAGCGGCAGCTTCGATCCGCCCTCCACCAACCGTACCGGCTTCAATACTATGTGCTGAGACGACTGCCTTGGCACCGATGACCTGCGGTGCGCTGCCTCGAATGTCAATCAAGGTGACAATCACAAACGGCACGTCCGCATCCAGCAGCTTTGTGAGTGTTCGAGAATGTTGCACGACATCGAATGTCATGACAGCCTTTTTACGTTAAACATGCACCTGATAATTAACACCATTCAATACCCGTGGCACCGTCTCAGGCAACCATCAATAAGGTGATTGAGGTGCGTCAATATTACGCAATCGTTCCGGCAGCTGGAAGGAGCCGTCGCATGGGCCAACCAAAATTGCTGCTGCCGTGGGGCGACTGGAGGCTGATTGATCAGCTGCTGCACGCGTGGACCAGCAGCACTGTCGGTCAAACTGTTGTCGTCATTCGTGAGGACGATGAAGAACTGAGAACGGCCTGCAGCCGGTGGCCGGTCCACATCGTCAGGCCGCTTAACGCACCTCGAGACATGAAGGAATCGGTGCAGATTGGGTTACGGTTTCTGGAAGCACACTGGCGACCATCGGCCGAAGATCACTGTTTCATCGCTCCAGCCGATTTGCCTGGATTGACTTCAGACGTCATCAACCGACTCATCGATGCGAACGGGGATTCCTCCCGTGTGACGGTTCCTCGATTTGGAGAGCGTCAGGGACACCCGGTCCTTGTACCGTGGCTCGTGACTCATCAGGTGTTCGATCTTTCCGATGATCAGGGAGTGAATCAGATCGTGGCGCAGAATCCGCAATTCGTGGTGCCGTTCCCACCCAACGAATTTTTCTGTGATGTGGACACACCGGACGAGTATCGGAATTCGATCGACTCCTGGATTCGCCGGACGTCTACGGAATGACATAAACCGGTCCCGTCGCGACCGCGTCCTGAATGGCGGCGGCTTTGAGAGACCACCGGGGGCACGTTGCATCGCAGCCGAACTTTATGACAGGTTGGACAGTCCGACAGTGCTGCTACGCAGCCCTCGGGATGGTCAAGCGTCATCAGGTACGGGGTGGGTGCCACTCGCGACGCGAAGTGGGTCGCCGAGCACGCCGCCGTCAGGCTGCCCTTCGACCAACCATTCAAGCATCAGGATCACACCCTTCCTGAGTCCCGTCATGACGGACAGGATAATCACCTCGTCCAGGCGATGAACTTTACAGGCAGTGAACAAGGAATCGCATTCGTACACTTCCAGAGGCCTGCTTTCCCGTTTCCCGACGATCATGAGTCCGAGGTTCCGGGCGTGCCGGGAAACACGAACAGCGGAGCCGGAACCCTCCGGCCCGCTGATTCAATGGTTGCCCGGCTTCGCTCATATGATCAACCAGATCCGGCCATAAGTCGTCCACTGGCCGGGTTGGATTGGCCTGCAATCCGAATTCACCAACATTCGGCCATTGTCGAAGGTAGTTCGACGACGCGGATTTGGATAAAATACTCACTGCACATTCATTAGATTATTCACTGAATTTATGGGCTGTGGCGGAGCGGAAGAACGTTGAGTCGCGAGGAACCGTACACGGATCAGCAGCTGGAGGAGTTCGGCCTGGAACGAGACCGTCTGCCTCGACACATTGCCGTCATCATGGATGGCAACGGCCGCTGGGCTCAGCATCGTGGCCTGCCTCGCATCGCAGGACACCGTCAGGGCGTCACGGCCGTGCGAGAGATTGTCGAAGAGTGCTCAAGGCTGGGACTTGGACAGCTGACTCTGTATTGCTTCTCGAGTGAGAATTGGAAACGCCCGCCGGATGAACTCTCATTTCTGATGCGGCTGCTGAAAAAATATGTCGTTGACGAGCGGAAACTCATTCAGGACCAGGAGTTGCAGTTTCGAGTCATCGGTCACATTGACGAACTGCATACAGAGATTCAGGAGGAGATCGAGACCACGGTAAAGGATTCAGCCGGAAATAATGGCATGACACTTTGCCTGGCTTTGAATTACGGGGCCCGTTCTGAAATCGTCCGTGCGGTGCAGCAGATCGCTAAAAAAGTGAAGGACGGTGTGTTTCAGCCTGAGCAAATTTCAGACGACAGCGTTGCGCAGCATTTAATGACGGCCGGCATGCCGGATCCTGATCTGGTGATACGCACTGCAAACGAAATGCGCATCAGCAATTTTCTCTTGTGGCAGATCAGTTATGCCGAGTTGTGGATTACTCATACATTGTGGCCGGAATTTCGCAATCCCCATTTGTACGAAGCGCTCCGGGATTTTGCCGGGCGCGATCGACGTTACGGTGGATTGAATGCTTCACCGACGACACGGTAATAAATCGAATCGGCTGCAGCGCAGATTCTTCCTGAACTGAATGGCATTAATGCTTGGCTGGCGACTTGGAATTTCTGCGGTTCTGATTCCCGCCGTGCTGGCCCTGTTCTGGGTCGACGCGTGGCAGGGTCATCGTGCGACAATTCTGTTGATGTTTTGTTCGCTGCTGTCCATTCGCTGCAGTTATGAAATCACACAGTTGCTGACCGTGCGAATGATGCGTCCTTCTTTCGGCCTCACGGCGATCTGTGGCCTGATGATCGTAATTGCAGGATGGCTGCACACGCTGATGAAGCTGCCGACCGGAAACCTCCAGCTGCTGGTTTCACTGGGGTGGATTGGCGCAGCCCTGGTCGTGTCGTTCACACTGCTCCTGCTGCGTGAAGCAACTCGTTTTCATACGCCAGGAGGTTCTATGGAATCACTGGGGGCTGGTTGGCTGGCAGTGATGTACGGCGGAGGCCTGCTGGCAGTCGCCGGACAATTTCGCTGGTATCCGTCTCCTGAACTCGGCTATTTCGCCATCGGATCGATGATCATTGCGGTCAAAAGTGGCGACACAACCGCCTACACGTTTGGACGTCTCTGGGGTCGTCGCAAGCTGACACCGTCGTTAAGTCCCGGCAAGACGTGGATGGGAGCGGTCGGGGCGGTCGGCGGCAGCATCGCTGGAAGTGGTCTCTGGCTGAGGTTCGGCGGCCAGCTGTTTCAGGCAGCTCCGGTCGTCAGCAGTTATACGGCCGTGATTCTCTACGGGGCAGCGTTGGGCGTGATTGGTCTGGCGGGTGATCTGTGTGAATCACTGATCAAACGCGACGTGGAACAAAAGGACTCGGCTGCCCTAATGCCCGGTTTTGGAGGCCTGCTGGATCTTCTCGACAGTGTCCTCTTCGCCGCCCCGTTCGCACTGGCCTTTTGGGTCCTGTGGCCGCCGGCGGTTGTTTACAGCAACTAATCGATGCGATTAAGTCAGCCGTGAGAACATGGTATGTTTTTCCTGGCCTTCAATGCGCCGATTTACGTCACCCTGCCGGATCGCGTCCGCAATCTCCGGAAACACCTCGTTTGCCGCGGCCAGGCAGGCATCCACATGGCGAGGTTCATGAGCCATTGTCGGATTGAATCCACCACTGGCCAGAAAACCGTGGTCCAGCATCCGTCTGGTGAAAAGTGTCAGCAGCGCGTTGTTGTTCGGGTCGTCAAAACCGACGCTGACCAGTTCCCGCCGACCACCAATTGTGGTTGCAATCCCGTGTTGCTCGCCAAGTTGCTGCCAGCCTGCAGAATACCGTGATCCGATTCCGGCCAAATGGGACGGCACGTCGATCTCACGCATCTTTGTAACAGCCGCGACGGCTGCCGCCGGGCCAACACCCTCGGTCCAGTAGGCGCTGGAAATGAATGACGATTGGGCCGACGACATAGTTGGCCCGTTTCCAATCACGGCCCCCATGGCAAAACCATTACTGATCGACTTCGCGAATACCGCTATGTCCGGCTGCACGCTGAATTTCAAATGAGCTCCCCCAGGATACAGCCGCCAGCCAATTGAGATTTCGTCAAAAATCAGTTTTGCGCCCAGGGAATCAGCCCGCTCACGAACTCCTTCAAGAAACCCAGGCTGAGGATCTATGTGACGAGTGGGTTCCATGACGATCGCGGCCAGGTCTCTGCCATGCTTTGCGATGATCCCGTCGAGTTGATCCGTTTGGTTGTAAGCAAATGTAAAGCTGGTCCCCTTCAGCTCACCAGGTACGCCGACCGGATCCAGTCCGGGCAGCAGATGACCGGCCAGAGCCTGGCTACCTTCATCAGCCAGGTTCGCTGCCAGATACCAGTCGTGCCAGCCGTGGTAACCACAGATGGCAACTTTGCTACGCCGCGTTGCGGCACGGGCGATTCGGACGGCCACCGCCATCGACTCGCCACCCGTACGGGTAAATCGCGCCATCTCAGCCCAGGGATGGATATCCAGCAGCAACTTGGCGAGACGTACTTCGTCGTAAGTCTGCAGCGTTGCCATTGAGCCAAGCTGCACACGTCGGATCACGGCGGCATTCACATCCGGATCGGCGAAACCGAGAACGCAGGCCAGGATACCGTTGCTTGACATATCGATGTAGCGGCGACCGGATGTGTCAACAACTTCGCAGCCGATTGCCTGGTCGTAATAAGCAGGCCAGTGATTTGGCGCAAACATCTCCGGGCGTTTCGAAAGCAGCTGTGTGCCGCCGGGAATGATCGTCCTGGCCTCCCGATACTGCTGCTGGACATCCTGGGGCGGACGATGCGGGGCAATTCTCAGTACGTCGCGTACGTTCCCGCAAAAGATGCGTTCGACATCGGTATCTGTCAGACACATCGTGTGACATGCCTGCTGCAAGGCAAGCAGTGACTCGACGCCAACGAGATTATGTCTTCCGTGAAGCCAGCCGTCCCAATCGACGTTGTGCTTGTAGATCCACATGAAACCGTCGCCGACGGACAACGACCGGCCGCGAATATCCGAAACCGGGAAATCGCTGCCGTACATCAGTCGGGTCGTGCCCGTCGCCCGAATAATTGCCTCGAAAGCCGTGGGTTCGCAGATGGCGGAGGTGTCGAAAAAAACGTTGTCCAGGCCGCGAAGCTGGTCGATGGCGTCAGACGTGTGTGAGGCGTTAAATCCACGCGCGGCGTGAGCCAGGACCATCCTGGCATTCGGATACGTCATGCAGTGCTCTCGAATGTAGTTCGCGTTGACGGGCTCGCTGAGCGCTTTCGGTAACACCATATGCATTGTGATCCACAGGCCGTGCGTGTTGGCCAGTTCCCAGGCCCACTCGGGAAGAAACTCACCTTGATGGGCGTAGAATGTTTCCTCGCGGTCAGCGAAGCAATGATAGACTTTGAAGCCGGCAAACTGATATTCCAGCAGGTCACGCTCCACGGCAGCCGCCTCATCCTGTGGTCGAATCATCATCAGACCGCGGCAATCCGGATGTGTGGAAAGTTGATCAGCAAGGAACCGATTCGCAGCGACACAATCCAGCGTGCGGACAGGGAACGGAAAGTACAGACCCTTTGTGATGACCCGCGACCCCATCCATTTTTTCATGCTCATGAGCATCGCTTCGTACCCGACTGCCGAATTCGCGACCGGAGGATCATCCGGACCGGCCGGGAGAATGTGGTCGATGTCGTACCAGTGCGCATGTGCGTCAAACGAATCAGGCGGAACGAAATCACCGATCATCGTTTCAAACAACTTCAGGTCTGATTCGAAAATGTCAAAGAATTGCGGATCATAATTTGAACGCTGAACACTGGGCTGTTTTTTCATTGACCTGTGTTTCCCAATATTGTCGACTTCAGTATGGAGCTGCGCTTCCATAACAGCCGGCTGAACAACTTATGCTGCGATGCATTGCGCAAATGATACACTAAGCCACGTGATGCTGCGCAAGTCCGCAGCACCAGTGACCTGATTCTTCAGGGACTCCGTTCCGCAGTAATCAAATACCGCTATGAAAGTCTCCGACCAAAGATTCCCCAGATATCGCCCAGTGGTTCCGAATCCGGCAGTGATACTGGTGTGCTCAGCAGTGAGCGTTTTCTGGTACCAGACAGTCTTGGCTGACGAACCACTGTCCTTTGACGCGCTTGCTGCACAGTACACGTGCAAATTTCACCTGCTTCTGGATCGCTTCTGTCTGGACTGCCACTCCAGCGAGCAGAAAGAAAGTGACCTTGATCTCCAGCGCTTTGTGGCAATGCCGGAATTGCGACGCGGGGCAAGCATCTGGCTGAAAGTCCTCGAAATGCTCGCTGACGGCGAGATGCCCCCGAAAGACGCTCCTCAGCCTTCACCTCAGCAGCGGACGGAAATCGTCCGTTGGGCAGAGCAGTTTCTACAGGCGGAGGCTCTGGCAGGCGCCGGTGATCCGGGACCGGTTGTCCTGAGGCGGCTCACAAACGCAGAATACACTTGGACGATACGTGATCTGACGGGTGTTGCTCTGCGTCCGGCGCGTGAATTTCCTGCCGACGGCGCGGCCGGCGAAGGGTTCACCAACACCGGCAACGCACTGGTCATGTCACCGGGGCTGTTGCGGAAGTATCTCGCCGCCGGCCGCGATAGTGGCCGCTCACTCGATCCTGATACCGGATGGATTTCGGTTTTCACCCTACACAACGCGGCGTGACTGGACAGATGCTCTACTGGCGAAGATCCGAAAGTTCTATCAACAGCGTGTGGACGTCGTCGATCTGGGCAACGGGACTTCCGTCGGTGTCCGTAATCTCCACGGAAATTGCAGGATCGGGGAAGCCGGCAGACTGCCACTGGAAAGATACTTCGCCGCTGCTCTCCGTGAACGCTCGGCACTCGACTTGGGCGTAAAAACAATCGCTGATGTGGCTGTGGATTACGGGGTGAACGCCAGGTATCTGCGACTTCTCTGGAAGGAATTGAATTCGACGAAACCATCACAGTTGCTGGATGAAATTCGCACCCGCTGGCGCGAAGCGGGACCCAGAGATGCCCCGGCGCTGGCTGACACCGCAGTACGCTGGCAGCAGGGCTTGTGGATATTTAACCTCGTCGGCCTGATGGGTCGCAGGGGGAGTCGACCGCTGTGGCAGGAACCAGTCGATCCGACTCGTTGAGAAACAGGATTTCCGCTTTCCGATCCCCGCAATGGATGAAGACGAGACGGTACAGGAAATCGTTGTCTCCCTGGTCGCTGCCGATTGTGGTGACGGCAATGACCATGATTTTGTTGTCTGGGATCAGCCGCGTCTGGCCGAGGACGATCAACCGGACATCTTTTTACGCGACATCGGGGATCTCAAAGGTATCCAACGGGATCAATTCGGCCGGCATCCTGGTGGCACGGAAATCGACCCTGCTTCATTATGCGTCAAAGCACCCGCGGTCATCACAGTCCGTTTGCCCGTCTCCGTCGCTGCGGGGCGCACGCTGGTGACAACTGCTGCTCTCGATCCGAATACAGCCATCGACGGAAGCGTACAAACCTGGGTCGCAGCCGGTATGGCTGAAACGCAGTCCGGGCTGATTCCTGCCAAGACGACACTAACGCTGTCTCGAGTAACATCGTTGTATCCGGAGCATCAGTCCGTCTCGTTCGAAAATCCGATTTTTCTGGCTCATGGAAGTCCCCGAAGAGAACAATTCCAAGCTGCTATGAGTGAGCATCGCCGGTTATTTCCGTTCTCCGTGTGTTACCCGCAGATCGTACCGGCCGATGAAGTGCTCACGCTGACTCGGTTCCATAGGGAAGACGACCATCCGGTCCGTCTGCTGCTCGACGAGACGGAAAAAAGAGAACTGGATCGGTTGTGGGAGGACCTCCGATTTGTCAGCCAAGATCCCCTCAAGCTGGCGGAGATTCTCGATTCGCTCGTTGAGACCACCAGAGATCATCCACAGGATGGAACGTTTGATGAGGCCGTGGAACCGTTTCACGCCCGAGCCGATGCATTTCGCAAACGGCTGGTCGAGCTGGAACCGAAACATCTCGACGCGCTGGTGGAGTTCACAACGCGGGCCTGGCGTCGTCCTGTAAGCTACAGGGAAGAAAGTGAGCTGCGTGATCTCTATCGTCGGCTGCGTGCACTCAATCTGTCACACGAAGAAGCATTTCGTCTCACACTCGCCCGCATTTTTGTCGCGTCTCCGTTCCTGTATCGACTCGAAGAAGCCCCTGAAGGAACTCACCACGTGCTGGTGTCAGATTGGGAACTGGCGAATCGACTCAGTTACTTTCTGTGGTCGTCGATGCCTGACGCAGAGCTCAGTGATGTCGCGGAGACAGGTCAGCTGACGCAGGCTGCGGGAGCCAGCGACGAACTCCTGCGCCAGTCGCGCCGCATGCTCAAAGACGCCAGGGTCCGACGACTCGCTACTGAATTTTCCTGCCAGTGGCTACACATTTATGACTTTGATCCACTCGAAACAAAGAGCAAACAATACTTCCCCGAATTCATCGAACTTCGCAGAGATATGTACGAGGAGTCAATCCTGTTTTTCACTGACCTGTTTCAAAGTGACCTCTCACTGTTGAATCTTTTGAACGCCGATCACACGTTCATGAATGGACGATTGGAAAAATTCTATGACATCTCCATCAATTTGCAGCTGCAGAAATCCGTAAACCTGCAGACACCGGAAGGATCTTCGGAAAGCATGCGCAGCGACGTTTCCCATGAGGGATGGCGACGAGTGGAGGGAATCCGACAGCACGGCCGCGGCGGTATCCTCGCACTTGCGGTAACACTGGCAAAACAGTCCGGTACCACGCGCACGAGTCCCATACTGCGCGGTAACTGGGTTAGCGAAGTGCTGCTCGGCGAGAAGCTGCCGCGTCCACCGACAAACGTCCCGGCGCTCGTTGATATCGTGCCGGAAGGACTCACCGAGAGGCAACTCATTGAGCAGCACAGCAGTGACACGGCCTGTGCAAAGTGCCATGCACGCATCGATCCGTTCGGTTTTGCTCTGGAAAATTTCGACGCCATCGGTCGCAAGCGCAGCAGAAAGGCTGCCGGTCTGAAAACCGATGCCCGGGCGACGCTGCCCGATGGCACCCGGATTGAAGGTCTGGACGGACTTCGGGACTACCTTCGGGTGGTTCGTCGGGATGTATTCATCCGCCAGTTTTGCCGCAAGCTGCGGGGCTATGCTCCAGCTTTCCGATGAACCGTTGCTGGACGAGATGGTGATGCGTCTGGAGAAAAACGATTATCGCATCTCGGTCCCGGTGGAGACAATTGTATTGAGCGACCAGTTCCGCATGATCAGAGCCCGGTCGATGACACCGTAGCATTCGGCCATGCGACAGGGAGTTACACAAAGCTGAAGATGAACCAGGTTCAGAGGTCATTCAGTAACAGCACGTAACGGAAACATCCTGGGACATCTGGAATGAGCGGCCCTGCGCAGATAGTGCCAGACGGCCGCCAAGTCTCGCCACGGGAGCGACAATCCTCACTGTCTTTCCCTGTTTTGAAAACTGCGTTGTCTGTGAATAAAAAGCCGCGGACTGTCGTCTCCGGGTTCGGCTGGATTCATCAGTTCAGGGGCGATCTGAGTCATCTGCCAGTTCTGACCTTGCTTTTTGCCATGCCACCCCTCGTCAATGTTATTATTTGCTGGTTTCGGCTGGGAAAGTCCTGAAAAAAACTGTAGTCTTTTATGTATGTAATCCGAGTTCTCCAAAAGGTTAGAGCAACATCACGCATGCGCTGGATCTTACTCATGTCGTTGGTTTCTTTGCTGCCATGGTGTCTGGCAACCTCCGGTATTGCTGGGGAAGCAGCCAACTCCCCAGCCGTTTCGTTGCACATTTCGCCGGCCCGGATTGTCATCGGGGGGGCCAACCGACGGCAGCAGGTGCTTGTCACAGCTCAGACAGCAGATGGTCGTGAATTTGACGTCACGCATCGGGCGGAGATCCAATGCACGGACTTAGAAACTGCCCGCGTTGAGGATGCGGTTGTATTTGGAATCAAGGATGGCCGCTCCGAGCTGATTGTTCGGCACGCGGACCGCACCGCGGTCGTGTCGGTCGAAGTTTCAGACGTGAATCAGTTTCCGCCGATTAATTTTGGAAATGACGTAATTCCACTATTGTCAAAACTGGGATGCAACAGTGGCAGCTGCCACGGAAAGCCGTCCGGACAAAACGGATTCAAACTTTCAGTGTTTGGATTCGACACTCAAGCCGACTATGATGCGCTGGTGAAGGAAAGCCGCGGTCGGCGTGTGTTTCCAGGTAATCCGGCCCAAAGTCTGCTGATACTAAAAGCGACGGGACTCACACCGCATGGCGGCGGACAACGAGCAGCACCAGACTCGCAGCACGCAGAACTGCTCAGTGCCTGGATTCAGCAGGGGATGCCGTGGGGCGACAATAATGCACCCCGGTTGACAGAAATCCTGGTTGAACCAACAGACCGCGTGATGAGTCTGCGGTCTGAGCAGCAAGTCGCTGTCACCGCGTTCTACTCAGATGGCAGCCGTCGTGACGTCACATCGGCCGCGACATACACCAGCAATTCAGAAGTCATTGCCAGCGTCGAAGCAGCTGGTCGGATTCACACAGGCACAGCACCGGGAGAAGCCGCGATCACCGTGAACTACATGGGTGCTGTCGGTGCGGTGAAAGTCATCGTGCCTCGGAGTACTGCTGCGCAAAACTTTCCCGACATCCCGGTCAACAACCCTGTCGACACCCTGGTTTGGGCGAAGTTGAAAAAGCTGGGCGTTGAGCCTTCCGAACTCGCTGATGATTCGACGTTCCTTCGCCGAATTTACCTGCACACAATCGGCACGCTGCCGTCTCCTGATGAAGTCCGCGAATTTCTATCTGATCGCTCGCCGGACAAACGTCAGCACATGATCGATTCGGTCCTGCAGCGAGATGAGTACGTCGATTACTGGTCACTAAAATTTGCTGATGTACTGCTCGTAAATCAGAAGCGGCTTGGTGCACGCGGTGCTTACGAGTTTCATCAATGGCTGAGGCAGCAGTTTCGGACCAATCGACCGTATGACGATTGGGTTCGTGAACTCATCACGGCGACAGGTAACTCAGGAAAATACGGACCGGTCAACTTTTATCGGGCTGCGCGAACGCCCGAAGATCTGACAAAGTCAGTCAGCCAGGCATTTCTGGGCATTCGTATGGATTGTGCCCAGTGTCATCACCATCCGTTCGGGAAATGGGGGCAGGAAGATTTTTACGGCATGACCGCGTTCTTTGGTGGTCTCCAGCGAAAGTCACTGAACCCTGGACGCGAGTTGGTTTACTTCGGCAAGTATAGTGCCGCGACAATGCCGTTAACCGGAGATGAAATCGAAGCTCACCCGCCAGGCGGGACCGTCCCGGAAAATCTCGAAACAGGTGACCCGCGAATATATCTGGCAAGCTGGATGACGTCGCCTGACAATCCGTATTTCGCCCGACTGATTGTCAATCGCATCTGGAAGCATTTTCTCGGACGCGGACTGGTCGAACCGGAGGACGATTTTCGATCGACGAACCCGGCCACGAATGAACCGCTGATGGATTTCCTGGCAGAGAACTTCGTTCAGCACGACTTCGATTTAAAATCCGTGATGAGAATGGTCATGAATTCAAGGGTCTATCAGTTGTCCAGTGTGCCGAACAAAACTAACTTTGAAGACCGGCAAAATTACTCTCGCTTCCTTGTTAAACGAATTCCGGCGGAAGTACTGCTGGATTCAATCTCACAGGTCACGGGTTCACCGGAAATCTTTGCCGGCATGCCGGCAGGCACACGTGCGATTCAGTTGTGGGACAATCGCATGCCCTCGTATTTCCTTGATACCTTCGGCCGGTCTGAGCGCGCGTCGGTATGCGAGTGTGGCAAGTCGGGTGAACCAACGATGGCACAGGCTCTGCATCTGATGAATGCCCCGGAGATCAATAAGAAGATCGTCGACCCAAACGGCCGGGTGGCCCAATTCATTTCCGCTGGGATGGCGCAGGAAGAAATTATCAGCGAACTGTGTCTTGCTGCTCTGGGCCGACTGGCCAGAGAAAATGAAACCCAGGTTGCCAGAGAATTGTTTGCTCGGGCAACACCTGTGGAAGCGTCGGGAGATTTTCTTTGGGCGCTGTTGAATTCGTACGACTTTTTATTTGTTCGTTAGTGTTGTTGCATCTGTTCTTTGACGCGATGTTCGGTGACCGGCGAAGTGCCGGTCCGCGGAGAACCTGATCATGTTTCCAAAATACTGCGATGGTGTTGACCGACGTCATTTTCTGAAAGTCGGCGCTCTGGGCGGGCTGAGTATGGCTGAAGTTCTGCGTCTGCAGCACACGTGCGCGAACCAGGCGGAACAAAAAGACCTGAACTGCATTTTTATCTTCATTGTCGGGGGAATGCCCCAGCAGGATATGTGGGATCTGAAGCCCGGTGCACCTGCTGGAATTCGAGGCGACTTCGAGCCGATTGATACGGTGGTGCCAGGGATTCAAATCGGAGACGTGCTGCCGCAGATTTCACAGGTCACAGATAAGTTTGCAATTCTTCGCAGTATGACCCATGGCGATTCTGATCATGGACGTGGATTTCACATCATGATGACCGGCAAGAAAGCCGGAGGGGGTGATTTCAACGGAAACCAGAATAACAATCAGCATCCGTGCCTGGGTTCGATGGTCGCAAATCTGGGACGGCCGGGCGGGTTGCCACCGTACATCTCAGTACCCAATTTCCTGAACAGCGGTGGTCCGTCATTTCTGGGACCGAGTTATGGCCCCTTCGTCATCGATGCGGATCCGGCAGCGCCGGAATTCGCCGTCCGCGACATCACTCTCCCGGCGAGTGTGACCGTTAATCAAAGTCAGCGACGCCGTGCCGCGCTGCGGGAGCTGAATCGATTCGAACGTCGTGTAGAAGAAGTCAGTGGCCAGGTAAAAGCACTCGATGGTTTTTATGACAAAGCCTATCAACTCATGACGTCACAGAAAGCGAAACAGGCCTTCGACATTGAATGCGAGTCGGAACGAACACGGGAACGCTACGGCATGACGAGTATCGGGCAGTGCAGTTTGCTGGCACGTCGTCTGGTCGAAGCCGGTTGCCGGTTTGTGAGCATTGAAAATGGTCACTGGGACACACATCGGAGGAATACATGGAGCCTTCGGGAACTGCTGTGCCCCAGTTTCGATCAGGCGATCCCTGCACTGCTGACCGATCTCGAAGATCGTGGCCTGATGGAATCAACACTGGTCGTTGTGACAACCGAATTCGGCCGCACTCCGCGAATCAATGAAAACGCAGGTCGTGACCACTGGCCCAACGCATTTTCAATTCTTATGGCCGGTGGCGGTGTGAGAGGCGGCCAGATTATCGGCGCAACCGACAAACAGGCGGCCGAAGTCACTGACCGGCCGATCACTCCCCAGGATATGGCTGCCACGATTCTGCAGACGATGGGGATCGATCACAAAACAGTGGTGCATACACCCCTCGGTCGTCCCATTGCGCTGGTCGATGATGGCACACCGGTTCATGAACTGTTCGGATAGGCTGGCGAATGCCGGGACTGCTCAATGCAACCACCGTCACAGTCAAACACCCAAGCTCCTTAAGGATGATCCGGCTGAAACTCCATCATGCAGTCCCAGGGCGATTTTTGAGAATTCAACGGAAGACGTGGGCTTGGCTGATGTCGGACAACTTCAGCGACACAACAAACACCTCATTTGGCGTATTGAGAAGGCTTCACAGCACGTTCCGCCAAGTCTCCAAACGTGGGTGGCGTTGCAAGTTTTACTTCATTAAACAGCGATCGGGTAAGATTGTGTTTCGCGTCCAGCATTTTTCATTGCTATTTATACTGCTCGTCGGGGCAGCGGATTTTTCTGACCAGGCCGGTGCCCAGCCAACTCCTGAAAAAAAAGCGAGCAGCACCCACATCTTCCCGGCCGGTGGCCGACGCGGCACGAAAGTTAACGTGCGTGTGGGTGCAGAATGCTCTCCGCCACGAGCAGAATTTATAATCACGGCCAACGGACTTAGTACAACCCAGGTCCTGATGAAAGAACTGCCGCCGCTTGGCGAGCCATCGCCGCGGCGCCTGCCGACCGAGGTTCCCATTTCCTATCCACGTGAATGGGCTGCGGAAGTCTCCATTGCCGAAGACACTCCGCCCGGGCCCGTTTACTGGCGGCTGAGCACCGCTCTGGGCGGTACAACGTCACGACCATTTATTGTCGGTGAATTGCCCGAACTGGTGGAAACAGAATCAAATTCGACCGCTGATGCTGCGGAACCCGTCACGCTCCCGGTAACAATCAACGGGCAAATTTACGGTGAGCGCGACGCCGACTACTTTCGTTTTCAACTAAAAGCAGGAGAGTCTGTGTCATGTGAGGTCCTGGCCGGCCGGATCGGATCGCGACTAGATCCCCTGGTTGAGCTGCTTAATGCTGACGGAAGTCCCGCTGTGGCTCAGCAAATTCACCTCGGCAGCGATCCGCTCCTGGTGTATCGTGCGAACGTCGGTGGCGAATATTTACTGCGCGTGGCGAACGTCACCTTCCACGGCAGCCCGGCACACGTTTACCGTATCAATCTGACGAATCAGCCTCGCGTTTATTTCGCGTTTCCGGGAGGTGGACTGGCGGGTACCAGTCAGGACATCGAACTACACTTACTGACCGATACAGAGTCAGATCCGCTTCCTCGGACAATCGATTTCCCGGCGGAACCTGGCCCCTTTGTCTACCGTGATCCGGAACTGGGTGGTGAGATTCTGCTCGTGGCAGATATCTCACCCAATTCAGCTGAAAGAGAACCAAATGATGATTTAACGGGAGCGATGAACATCGCTCTGCCGCAAACCATCAACGGCCGCTTTCAGACGATCACCGACGAAGACTGGTTTCAGTTCGAAGCCGAACAGAACCAGCAGTTACAGATCACGTGCCGCGCATTTCCACCTGGTACCCCGGCACTGCCAAATATTGTTGTCACTGATGCCAGTGGAAAACCCTTGGCAGAATCCCGGAGTGTCTCGTCTGATGATGGTATCTGCCAGATCAAATGGACTGCGCCGGAAACCGGCAGTTTCTGTGTTCGCGCCCGTGACCTGCGGTTTGGTTCACGGGCTGGTCCGGATTTTCTGTATCGGCTTTCCGTTGCCGCGGCATTGCCGGATTTTTCACTCTCTGTTGCGTCCGATAATATTGATATCGTTCCAGGCGAAAAAACTCAGGTCGATGTATCGGTACAGCGGTTCGGTGGTTTCAATGGTTCGATTGATCTTGAGTTTGACAACCTGCCTCAGGGGCTGAAGCTCAATAATGCCCAGGTGCCTGCCAATGCCGGCAGCGTCAAGCTGGAACTGGATGCGACAGAGGATGTTCTCCTCAGCACCTCGCCGATTCGTCTGATGGGACGTGCGCTGATCGACGAACGCACGGTTGAACGATTTGCTCGCGGAAAACACCTCGGAGTCGACAGCGAAGGTGTCAGCATCGGCCCGACGACAATCGAGCAGCTTCATCTGACGATTTCCCACAAACCATTGTTTCGTTTGTTCTGTTCCGAAGCTTATCAGTACGCACATCGCGGCAGCGTGTATCCGTATCCAATGGAGATCGAGCGGCTTAATGACTTCACTGGCGCAATCAACGTCCAAAGTGGTGACCGGCAAAACCGCGACCTGGATGGTGTGCAAATCTGGAACGCTGTGATCGGTCCGGACGACACGAAAGTTGATGTACCAATCTATATGCCGGAATCAATGCATATTAACGTGCAGGCTCAGTCACAACTCTACTCCCAGGCTTTTGTCCACTTCAAAGACAGTCATGGTCGTGAGCAATCAATGCTGCTGGTGGCAGAAAAGCGGAACATGATGCGGACGCTGCCTCCGGTTGTGAAATTACAGGCTGTGGATCAGGAAGTCACGGCAAAATGTGGTGACACGGTACAGTGCCGACTCCATCTGGAACGCACATCGAATTTTCCTGGCCCAATGAGCGTGGAGTTGCTGGGGTCCGACAATACTTTTGTTGTAGAGCCATTCAAAATCCCCGGCGGCAAGTCCGATGTGCAGGTTGCCATACGGGTCCCCCTGGAGTCGGAACCGGGCTCGCTGATTCCGCTTGTGTTCAGGGGACAGGGGCAGCTGAACGATCGAATCAAGATCATCACAGAGGCTTCAGTTGCAGTACGTGTGGAATAGCCCCGTCCATTCTTTTCGCCGGCCAGGACCGATAAAGCGGAACGCAATCGAAATGCCCGACGAAAAGCAGGAAGCTTAATCCGACGCTTCGCACGAGACTTCGGACCGTGGACTCGAGGAAAATAAAGTGCAGACGGTTACATTGCCCGTCAATCCTTGGGGTCCCGCCAGATATCATGCTGTTTAATCCGCCCGTCACCGCCATTTTCTGGCGCCACTGGTCATCGCTGAATGACCAGCGGTGCGGAACACAGCGTCTTACGTCAGTCAACCGGTCCGGACACCGTTATTCACTCAGGTTAATCGTGGACACTGCGTGATGGACCGATACCGATCGGATACAACCAAATGACCCCGGATTTGCAACGAATCCACGTTCCGACAAACACCTAAATGTCCTTGTGGCAAAGATTACACCACCAGCTACCTGCATCAGTGACTTCACACTTAATGCAGCCACAAATCACGATGCCGCTGAATCTGTGACGTTCGCTGCAATGAACATCATCGCATTCGTCAGTCAGAAACCTGTTTTTTATACTGCAGTTTCATCGTTGCTAATGTGTTGTCGGTTACCGCTCGAAATACCGTACGGGAAAAGGAGGAAGTCCATTGACAGCCAAAGTTGCACTAGTGACAGCTGCCGGAAGCGGAATGGGTGCCGCAATCGCGCGCAAGCTCGCAGATCTTGACTATAAAGTCGCGATCCTGTCTTCATCCGGTCGAGGCGAGGCACTTGCAAACGAACTGGGCGGCGTCGGCATTACCGGTTCAAACCAGGATCCAAGTGATATCCAGCGACTTGTTGCCACCGCAGTAGAATCTTTTGGCGGCATTGATGCCGTCGTGAATAGTGCGGGACATGGGGCGAAAGGGAAGATTCTCGATATCAGCGATGACGAATGGCACCTGGCAATGGATGTCTATCTCCTCAATGTCGTACGAGTCGCTCGGCTTGTCACGCCGATCATGCAGTCCAGAGGTGGCGGTGCGATAGTCAACATCTCCACCTTTGCTGTGTTTGAACCCGATCCTGCATTTCCAACGTCCGGTGCAATGCGCGCAAGTCTGGCCGTCTTCACCAAGCTGTTTGCAGATGAGTATGCTTCTGTAAACATTCGGATGAATAACATTCTTCCAGGGTTTGTTGACAGTCTTCCGGTGAAAGAAGAATTTCGTGACCGCATCCCGATGGGGCGCTACGGCACGACAAGCGAAATCGCCGAAACCACAGCGTTCCTTTTATCCAATGGAGCCCAATACATTACTGGCCAAAATGTTCGCGTAGACGGTGGGATTACACGGTCGGTCTGATGTACTCATTGAATCGCAAGCTGCCGTTTCCGACTTCAGTCCAAGACCTGCGGGCCATTGGAAAATTGGACCTGCCCATGAAAGGAGTCCTCACAGCAGAACAGGAGTTACTCCTGACCACGCTTACAGGAGAGCCCCAGTGGCTGCAAGGACGCTGCCGAGACGAATCCGGCACTGGACATCCTGGATGTCCGAACCTGATGATCGTCGTTCCCGAAAATACCGGCTGCTAATACTGACGGAAGTGTGGGAGTAACGTAAACGCAGGGTCATCGCTTCGCGGTGGTTCACCCACACGAATGTTGATTACAGGCAGCAGGCGGCGGACTGACCCGGGTCGTGGTCGTCCGCGGTGACACTGACCAGCAACGCTGTGTGAGTCATACCAACCGTTCCAAACACTACGACGACCGCCGGTTGGCGAAACAATTTCGGCGATTCCCCGTCGCACCCGTGCATCACCAGACGACTGATGAACCTAGCAACATGGCTAACGTGATGCGTGAAAGTGATGGTCCCTGCAGAATCACGTAACATCCAAACTCAGCCAAATCTCATTTCCGGTTGTGATGAGGCACTAGTTTTCACTGGTTTTATTCGACTCAAAGTTGGCACCCGGCAGGTCTACAGCGTCCAGTGCCGCAATAGCAGCCTGTTTGTCTACTGTTCCGTCGAAGGTGACGACGACACGACGGTCATTGATCACGCCTTCTTTCTTCTGTTGAATCAGTGTGACGTCCGAAATGCCGTCGATTTTTTCCAGTGCATCTTTGGCTGCGGGGAAGCAGCCGAATGGGCAGTGCATTTCGGGAATCGCCAGTCTGGCTGAATCACCGGCTTCATAAGACGCCACCATGGGAGCGGAATCCGGTTCCGGGGCTGTCGATGTGGTTTCGGGGCCGGCAACCATTTCTATAGCCTGGTCCGCACAACCGATCAGAAGTGTGGCTGTTGCGAGCAGTGCAAGATATTTCATCGTTTTCATTCCTGCGTCTGGTGTTGGTGGTTGGTTTCTGACTGGCCTGTGGAACTCAATGGGCGAATGGATACATCACCAAAGCGCCGGGATTATATCCCCAAGAACCCGAAAGGCAATTCCTTATACGGAAACAGGACTGTCGTCGGTCAAAAGGAAGTGGTCTCTTGTCAGAGTCGTTGTGATCTGAGTCGCTTATTTCCACCAACTCGGTTGAGCAAACAGGTCCGAGACATTCAACTCAAATCCCGGCAACAGTTTACCTCCCGTGAGCATCTGGCGTTCTCCGAGTGCCATGGTGTGCGTGCCGCGCTGCAGCACCTGTACTTCGCGCTTAAACGGATCGGGAATCCACGCACACTCCACGCCGTGGTTGAGAAACATCAGCGTCCGCTCCCTCATTAACTGACGGCGATCGTTGCTGGAGGCAATATCAACCACGAGCCGAGGCACCAAACTGGCAACGATCAGATCTGACTGCCCGAAGCGATCTCCTTCATCAAAATAGCTAATCGGCGGCATCAGCACCGTGTCGGGCCCGGTCTCAACGAGCAGACCCACGTCATGGGCGGCATATCCCATGTACTCCGCAGTTTGCTCACTGAACCACCCAGCCAGAGCCCGCGACAGATTCAGCACGACAGCCCCATGCTCATCATTCGGAGACTCCAGCAGGACCGGGCGACCGGAATGCAGCTCATGCCAGCGACCACCCTCCGGCATTGTGTGCCTCGTTTCAGTGAACTCGCGAGCAGTCATAAGTCCCGTGATCATTGTTTCGCATCCACTAAAGACAATGGACCGGTATATTGTCCTGCCGATTGTCTGCATGTCCAGTCCACCAGTGAACGGCCCTTTCACAGTGCGGGAAGCCTGGCCTTGTGAGCCAACCGCGGTTCAGGACATGGAGTCGCGGTTCCATTCCTGTAGCGTACTCGTTTAAGCAGCCATGCTTCTGTTTCGTGTGGCGTAGACCACAAGCCCGCACCTGCAACGCGCGCTTACCGCGGGGAATTCAACAGTCCCAGAATCCCAAGACCGTAAAACGTGTACTCTGCATCTGCCTGCTGGTCCCAGCTGGCCCCCGTGAATCCACCCTCTTCCCGTTCCAGAGCACCGCACACGAACTCATTTATCCGCTCCACCAAAATCATGTCTTCGTTACAGAGATTCTGAACCGTCAGCAGACCAGTGAATGTGGACAACCCATCTGCGAAAGGAATTCGTGAATTTGCCTGAAACCCGCCTTCGCTGCTTGCCACATCGGTCAGGAATCCCAGTACATCCGCCACAATGTCGTCATCCAGACCACTCAGCCCGTCAAGCAATGCAACCGCCGCGGCCGTGGGGTTTGTGCCGCTGCGCTTCATTGGGGCAATCTCTACGAACCCGCCATCATCGCGCTGACGGTCGTAGAGAAACTGAATGAGCGCGTTGGGGCGTGGCACGGACCGGCCGAGCAGCTGCCATGTCAGCACCACCAGAAATGAATGGTATGTACTTCCTGCCGCGCCTTCAGGACTCTTGGCATAACCTCCATCGTCTGTTCGCAAAGATTCCAGCCGTACTGCCACCCGATCAGTGAAATCAGATGGCTGATGCTCCAGCAGGTCCTGTCCCCCCGATGTCTGAATCACGAGCGCACTGTAAAGCCAGCTCAGCAGATCAATCACATTGAGCTGCAATGGGTTCTGAGATGCGAGAAACCCGGCCACCGAATCTCGCTGGTTTAAATCGAGGCCACCCGAAACTGCCAGGGCGCGAACCGCAAACCCTGTGTAGTAAAGATCCGAATCTCCTTCCCGGCCTCGAAATCCCCCGTCGGTTAGCTGCTGCTTCATCAGGAACTGGCGGTGCCGTTCAATTCGATCCGATTCGATCTGGCGCAACCCTTTTGCAAGTTGATTGGCCAAATCAAACAGATACATGTCACGGTCCTGCTTTGCAGAATCCCGGTGTTCTCAAACACCAGGATTCTGCGGCACTCTGCTGTGAGAACAGGTTTGTCCCATTTCGTCAGTGCACTCGCTGCCCTGGCACGGCACCATCATCCGGACTCAACAAAAAGACATTCGTGCCACCTTCGCCACTGGCACACACCATGCCCTCGCTCAGGCCAAACTTCATCTGGCGTGGCTTGAGATTCGCGACACAGACGACCAGCCGTCCGACCAGAGATTCGGGTTCATAGGCTGCCTTGATCCCGGCAAACACGTTGCGTGTTTCGCCACCGCCCAACGACAATGTCAGTTGCAGTAGTTTGTCGGCTCCCTCAAGGTAGCCGGCGTCGATGATTCTGGCGACTCGCAGATCAACCTTCATGAAATCACCGATGGTGCATTCGTCTGCCATCGGTTCATTGACCAGGGCCTCACCGGAATCCTTCCATGTGTCTGCTTCGTGGAAGGAGGCTGCTGCGGGCACCACATTGTCGTCTGCGTGTTCAGCAACTACATCTTTGCTTTCTTCGATCATGGCGCTGACCTGTTTTTCTTCAATTCGTTTCATGAGGTGTTGGAATTTACTGACGGCCGTTCCTGTCAGCGGAGTTTGTGCATCATTCCAGTGGTCAATCGGAACATTGAGTAATTCATCGGTCTGACGAGCCAGGTCCGGAAGCACGGGCGTGAGATAGATCACCAGCTGCCGGAACAGGTTGAGTGCCACTGTGCACACATCCCGCAGCTCGGCGGCCCGTGCCGGATCCCTGCGCAGGATCCACGGTGCGGAATCTTCCACATATTTGTTGGCCCGATCGGCCAGCAGCATAATCTCACGCATAGCGGCACTATAACTGCAATCTTCGTATAGCCCTGCCAGATGATCCGCCTGCCCTGCCGCGTGAATAAACAACCCTCCGTCATCGGGGTATTCGCCGGAGAGATTCTCCTGCTGAACGAACTTTGCTGTCCGTGACGCGAGGTTAACGATCTTACCAACCAGATCCGAGTTACCTCGGGCAACAAGTTCGTGTAGGTTCAAATCAAGATCATCCAGGCCGCTGCCCAGCTTACTTGCATAGTAGTAACGCAGTACATGAGACGGCAAATGCTTCAGATAGGTAGACGCCATTACGAACGTCCCCTTTGACTTTGACATCTTCTCGCCGCCGACGGTCAGGAATCCGTGAATGTGGATTCTTTTAGGCAGGTTATAGCCGGCAGTCTTCAGCATCCCGGGCCAAAACAGGGCGTGAAAATAAGTGATGTCCTTGCCGATAAAATGATGGATCTCGGCATCATCGTTTTTCCACCAGTCATCCAGCCGACCACCATTGGCTGCGCACCACTGCTCCGTGGAAGCCATGTAGCCAATCGGAGCATCAAACCACACATACCAGGAATTCTCCGGACTGTCCGGAATATCGAAACCAAAATACGGATTGGGGCGTGAAACGTCCCAGTCGCGCAATCCATTTCCGAGAAAATGGCCTCTGAGATAATTCGCCGCTTCCGGCTGCAGATGCTTACCTGACTGGGTCCATTCGTTGAGGAACTCGTGAAGCTGTTCCAACTGAATGAACAGATGCGTCGCCGTCCGCAGTTCGGGCGTGGCTTCCGACAGCGTACTCACTGGATCCTTCAGATCTGCAGGCGAATAGGTCGACGCGCATGCGCTGCAATTGTCACCGGGCTGGTCAGCAGCTCCGCACCTGGGACAGCTGCCGCGCACAAATCGGTCGGCCAGAAAGGTATTCGCCACCGGATCATACAGCTGTACAATGTCCTTCTCTTGTACCAGCCCGGCATCGACGATCGACTTCCAGATACTCTCACAGAGCAAACGATTTTCCAGACTGTTGGTACTGCCGTAGTTGTCGAATTCAATATTGAACCGGGTGAAGTCACGGATGTGTGCTTCCTGCATATCGGCAATGACTTCTTCTTCACTGCGACCTTCTTCCCGGGCACGCAGCATAACGGCCGTGCCGTGCGTGTCGTCAGCACACACATACAGGACGTGATTCCCGCGCAGCTTCTGGAATCGCACCCAGATATCTGTCTGGATGTACTCGACCAAGTGCCCGATATGGATATGTCCGTTGGCATAGGGCAATGCCGATGTGACGAGGATCTGCCGCTGTGCCATATTTGGGGGCCTGTTGAGGCTCTGGACGACATTGAGATGTCAGACCGGGGTCGGCTTCAGTTAACAGACTGGAAGCCTGCACGGTGCGGGATATACATTCAGCCTGTCGCACCTGCCCGGATGAAGTGAGTTTCGAGGCTAGGTGGACAGAGTTCCTTTTGATGACGGAACACCGGTCTGGCGAGAATCTACTGCAACGGCCTTCCTCAGTGCTCGAGCCGTCGCCTTGAAACAGCCCTCGGCAATATGATGACTGTTCGAGCCGTGATGCAAAATCAAGTGCAGGTTCATGCGCGCATTGGATGCCACTGCGGTCCAGAACTCCTGAACCAGCTGAGTGTCAAACTCACCCACTTTTTCAGTGGGGAACTCCACGGCATAAACAAACGCATATCGACCGCTGAGATCAAGTGCCGACGTCACCAGAGTTTCTTCCATCGGCAGCGTCACGTCGCCGTATCGCAAAATCCCGACTTTATCGCCAGTGGCTTCAGCCAGAGCCTGTCCCAGACAAATCCCCACATCTTCCACCGTGTGGTGATGATCGACATGCACGTCGCCATCCGCTTTCACGGTCAGGTCCAGCAGACCGTGCCGGGCCAGCAGTGTCAGCATGTGATCAAAGAAACCGACTCCGGTCTGAATATCACATTCCCCTGTACCATCGATATCAAGCGTCAGGCGGATACGCGTTTCGGCAGTCTTGCGTGTGATTTCGGCGGTCCGAGTCATAAAGGGCCTCCGTGATGTCGATTGGACCTGGGCTGAATGTCAAACATCTGTTCGGGGACTTCGTTTCTCTAAACAAGCACAACAATCAGAGTTGGAGTCTATTAGGTCTGTGCATTCTGTTCTATTTCAGCTGTTCCGCGACCAGAAACGCTATTTCCATCGCCTGCTCATAATTCAAACGAGGGTCCACCTGACTGCGATAATCACGCTGCAGATCTATTTCCGTGAGATTAGCCGGCCCACCCAGACACTCCGTGACATCCTCACCCGTCAATTCGAGATGAATACCGCTCAATCGAGTCCCCGCCTCCCGGTGTATCCGAAACGCCGTAATGATTTCCAGAGTAATGTCGTCAAAGGATCGTGTCTTGATATCGTTGCGGGTCGTGTGGATGTTCCCGTGCATCGGATCGCAACTCCACAGCACGTTAAGTCCGGACCGCCGAACCGTGTCAGCCAACTGAGGCAGATGTGAGGCAATTGTGTCCGCTCCAAAACGGTGGATCAGCGTCAGTCGCCCGGATTCATTCTTAGGATTGAGTACACGAATCAGGTCCAGTAGTTCGTCGGCAGCCATCGAGTTGCCCACTTTGACACCAATCGGATTCCGAATTCCGCGAAAGTATTCCACATGAGCTCCGTCAATCGCTCGAGTCCGATCGCCAATCCATGGCAAATGCGTGCTCAGGTTGTACGACCCTCGATTTCGCTGATCGGTTCGCGTTACGGCCTGTTCAAACAGAAGATGCAGGCCTTCATGTGATGTGAAAAAGTCGACGCGGGTTAGTTGCTCCAGTTCAGAATCCGAAACCACTTCCATAAAACGAATGGCATCGCTGAGTGATTCCAGCAATTCCTGGTACTTACGTGATCCTGGTGTATTCCGGACGAACTCCAGATCCCAGTTTTCAGGATGATGCAGGTCCGCAAAACCACCTTCACTCAGTGCACGGATATAATTGATTGTTAATGCCGACCGTTCGTATGCCCGCAGCAACAGATCCGGATTCGGCCGTCGATCGGTCTCGTTAAAACCGCTGCGGTTCACAATGTCTCCTCGATAACTCGGCAGCTCGACTCCGTCACGCGTTTCCATACTGGCCGAACGGGGTTTGGCATACTGCCCTGCAATGCGCCCAATCCGAATCACTTTCTGATGGGATCGGCAGATGAGTACAAGACTCATCTGAATCAGGACTTTCAGCTTTCTCAGAATCGATGTGGCATTGCAGTCGTGGAAACTCTCGGAGCAGTCCCCTCCCTGCAGTATGAACGCGTTGCCAACGGCTGCGTCGGCCAGCTGTTGCCGCAGGCGGTCCACTTCCCAGGCCGTCACCAGCGGCGGAAGCTGGCCCAAAGTGCGCAAAGTTTCGTCGACCTGCTGCTGGTCGTCGTAAATAGGTTGCTGCTGTGCGAGCCGTGACTGCCACGACTCGGGAGTCCATTGTGTGCCCATGAGCGAAATTGTTCCGCCGTGGCGTTCATTTTGCATCCAATTCACCAGCAAATTTTCTCAGACTTTGCTGGATTTTCGCGACGACGGCTTTTTGGGTGGTCGCTCCTGCCAAAGTCGATCCGGTTCAACAGCCAAACCACTGACATCGGCCCCGGAGCTTGCTATACCACGCGTCCGGCCGTTTCGTCCGAGTTGCATCCTGTCAGCCTGCGCCACCACCGCTGGTATCAAATCGTTTCAGCTCCCGAGTTCCGGTCCTTCGAACGTTTAACTCCCCACAATCACCGCAGTCAAAAATGGTTCAAATCAACAAAAACTTCCTCAAGCTCAAAGCCGGCTATCTGTTCCCGGAGATTGCCCGCCGCGTTTCGGAATTCTCTCAGGCCAATCCCGATGCTGAGATCATTCGCCTCGGCATCGGTGACGTCACCGAACCGCTGCCGCCGGCGATCATTGAGGCCATGCATAAAGCCGTCGATGAAATGGCTGACCATGGCTCGTTTCACGGCTATGGACCAGAACAGGGCTATTCATTTCTGAGAGATGCCATCGCTGCTTACGATTACCAGGCCCGAGGAGTGAACGTATCGACCGATGAGATCTTCATCTCAGATGGATCCAAGTGTGATACCGGCAACATTCTGGATATCTTCGGACCAGGCAACCGCGTCGCGATCACAGATCCGGTGTATCCCGTTTATGTCGACACCAATGTGATGGCTGGACACACCGGTCCGGCTGATGATGCCGGCCGTTACACCGGACTCGTCTACCTTCCCGTGACAGAAGAAAATGAATTCGTTCCCGAGATCCCGTCGGAACCGGTCGATCTGATTTACCTGTGCTATCCGAACAATCCGACAGGAACAGTAGCAACGCGCGAAACACTTAGCGACTGGGTGAATTACGCGAAAACAAACAGGTCGATTATCCTGTTCGATGCAGCTTATGAGGCATTCATTACTGATGACGATGTACCTCGATCGATCTATGAAATTGATGGATCACGGGAAGTCGCCATTGAGTTCCGCAGCTTCAGCAAAAACGCCGGTTTCACGGGTACGCGGTGCGCGTTCACTGTCATCCCGAAGGACCTTACTGTCACTACAGGTTCCGGTCCGGTCTCTCTGCATCAGCTCTGGAATCGCCGGCAATGTACTAAATTCAACGGAGCATCCTACGTCGTTCAAATGGGAGCTGCTGCTGCGTACTCTGAAGAAGGACGCCGGCAGATTAGTGAGCTGGTCAGTTTCTATATGGCCAATGCCAGACTGCTTCGGGAAGGATTACAGCAACTTGGTATCAGAGTCTATGGCGGTGAAAATGCTCCGTATGTTTGGTTTAAGACGCCCAACGACCTCAGCAGCTGGGATTTTTTTGACGTTTTGCTCTCCAAAGGACATCTGGTGGGGACTCCGGGCAGCGGATTTGGTGCGGCCGGCGAAGGCTATTTTCGGTTCAGTGCCTTCAACAGTCGAGCCAACGTGGAAACAGCTCTGGAACGTTTCAGGTCCGCAGTCGACTGACAAACTGCAGACGCCGGGCGGAACCAACTGCATTCGTCTATTGCGAACACAGAGACGGGTGGCAGGCCGATGCAAGACAATAAACGACCGCCATCATTCAGGAAAAACCCGCCCATCCTCAAATGCCGGGCTTGTATTCGTCACTTATTTGGTGAGTGGCATCACATGCCCTGCGCTGTGGGCTCCATCTGGTTCAGGAATGCAGAGTTTGATAGAACTCGCAGGCCGTGGTATCCTAAAAGATTAATTTTTCCAGGTCGTTCCTCCAGGCGAGCTGGAAGGTGCAGTTCGAACAACCGTATTCGGCAGATCGAAAATGAAGCCGTCCGGACAAGTCTTCGCGAAAACTGAATGTATCGCATTGGTGTTGGTCGTTCTCCTGCCCAACGTGTCAACGGTTGCAGGCGACTCCACGGAGTGGCCGTGGGCTCAACTGGCTGAACCCAGTGTGCCGTCGGTCGCCCAGACAGACTGGGTGCGAAACCCGATTGATGCCTTCGTGCTGGAGCGACTTGAATCAAAGGGAATGACACCGGCACCTCCCGCCAATCCACGTGCTTTGTTGCGCCGACTGTACTTCGGGCTTGTCGGACTCCCTCCCAGTCCGCCAGAGATGGAATCATTTGTTTCCGAGCCATCGGAAGAGAATTACAGGCAGCGCATAGAGCAACTGCTGCGAGACAAGGGATACGGTGAACGTTGGGGACGCCACTGGCTCGATTTGGTCCGCTACGCCGACACGCGTGGCGGAGCGATCGATTATCCGCGACCGCACATTTGGCGTTACCGCGACTATGTCATTCGCGCGTTTAATCAGGATCGACCGTACGATCGTTTCATCCGTGAACAATTGGGTGGAGACGCATTCAAATACGGAGACGAAGGCCGGATTGGGCTGGCGTTTTTACATTTGTGGGTGCCCGTCGAAAGAACTGAACCACAGCTGTCACGACGAGATTTCCTGAATGATGTTGTCAGCGTCACGGGATCTGTGTTTCTGGGCGTCACACTGGAGTGCGCTCGCTGCCACGATCATAAGTACGACCCAATCCCGACAAATGACTACTATCGAATGGAGGCCTTCTTTGCGCCACTGGTTGTGGGACCCGAATCACTGCCGTTTGGACAATATGAGAAGCCTGTGCAGGACCGAGAAAGATGGAACCGTCAGAAACAGGCTTGGTTAACGCTTCTGGACGAGCGCAAAAAATGGCAGGATGAAACCCTCGGGTCGTATCGCCAGCGACTCCGCGAGCGACACAAACTGGCAGCAACTGCGGATCTGAAGGATCTGGTCGCGGATGACGGCAGCCGCGATCTCAAAACCGCAATGGCAGAGGGAATCCTGTTCACCATGGAGGAACAGGCCATCTATAAAAATATCAAACGCCAGTCGGCACGCTTCGCAAATCCCAACGATCGTAATTACTTCGAACCCACTGCTTACGTCGCGAAGGATTCACCCCTGAAGTATTCCGTAGCTACCCACGTCCTCTCCGGAGGAAGCTACAAGCTGAAAGAAGATGCTGTCGAGCCGGGATTCCTGAGTGCCGCTACGGGAACCTCCAATCCTGTGAATCTGACCGGGCTGTCAGGAACCCGTCGCAGGCTGCTTGCCGACTGGATTGCGGACACGGAGAATCCATTGACCGCCCGTGTCATGGTGAATCGCATCTGGCAGTATCACTTTGGAAAGGGCTTAGTCGCTACATCAAGTGATTTCGGTGCAAACGGGAGTGGAACGCTGCATCAGGATCTGATCGACTGGCTTGCCATCCAGTTCACACGCAGCGGATACAGCATTAAAGACATGCACCGTCTAATCCTGTCGTCCAACGTTTATCGACAGTCGATGGTGCATCCGCGCACAGCAGATTTTGACGAGGTTGACCCCGGAAATGAATACTTGTGGGTGCGCAGTCCGATACGGCATGAAGCCGAAGTCATTCGTGACAGCGTTTTGGCGGTGAGCGGATCTCTCAATCGTGAGATGGGTGGCCCACCCTTTTTTCCCTTCGTGGATGACGAGTTGATGCAGAGGGCGCCGACCTGGTGGAAACCTTCCGAACAGGAGCAACGCAGCAGGCGCACCATTTACATGCTGCAAAGTCGTTCGCTGCAGTTGCCATTCCTCAAAGTGTTTAATGGAGCGAATATTGACGAAAGTTGTCCGGTCCGTGAGGTGACCACAGTGACGCCTCAGGTTTTCGCGCTGTTCAACAGTCAGTTCATCGCCGAACAGAGCGACAAATTTTCCGGTCGTATTATGCGTGATGTCGGCAACAATCCGTCGCGGCAGATCGATCGTGCTTACCAGCTTGCCTTCCAGCGTTCTCCGAAGGCAGCTGAAATGGTCAGCTGCCTCGAATTCTTAGAACACGGCAATGAAACCGACGATCGCTCCGTCGAATTCGACGGAGCGACAGCTCCCAGAGGCTCACTGACAGACCTGTGTCTGATTCTGCTGAACACTAATGAGTTTCTGTTTCTGCAGTAGTATATGAACGAGGCTCACCAACCGACTTGCGTTGATTCAAAATTCCGGAAATGCACCCGGACGAAATATAAAGCAGGATTGGACTGGCAATGATCGAATACCCGCAACAGACGAATTCCAGGATGGAACTGTCGGTGGCTGACAGCTGCATGGAACCGGACCGTCGAAACTTTCTCTACAACTTTGGCCACGGCGTTGGTGCGCTGGCGTTGACGTCGCTGTTGCAGCGTGACGGTTGCCTGTCTGCGGCAGAATCCGGCGTGCTTACACCCAGGCCAGGTCATGCGGAAGGCAAAGCCAAAGCCTGTATTTTCATGTTCATGGCGGGTGCCCCCAGCCAGATGGACACATTCGACCCCAAGCCGAAATTAAACAAACTGCATGGCCAGCCGGTTACACGAGTCTACGGCAGCCTCGAAAAACGGATGTATGTCGCCTGTCCTTTCAGTTTTCAAAAACACGGTGAATCGGGCATCGAGGTTTCCGACCTGTTCCCGCAACTGGCGAAGTGTGTCGATGACATGGCAGTCATCCGATCGCTGCATACGAGCGTCGAAGCACACACGACCGCGACATTTTTTATGAACACCGGCATGCCAATCCCGGGGAGCCCGTCCGTCGGATCATGGGTGGCCTATGGACTGGGCAGCGAGAACGAAAATCTGCCTGGATTCGTCGTGCTGCCTGATACCGGAAATGGTATCTTCGGTGGCGCCATGAACTGGTCAAACGCATTCCTGCCCACTGAGTGCCAGGGGACTCTGCTCAATCCGGTTGGACCCGCAATCGTGGATCTGCAACCCGCTGGTATCGATCGACGGCGCCAATACAGCAATCTGAGGATGCTGAACAGGCTGAACGAGCAGACCCTGGACATGAATCCCCGCAATCCCGATCTGGCCGGGCGGATGCGGCAGTATGAGTTGGCATTTCGCATGCAGTCTTCCGTACCCGATGCCCTCGACGTCGGCCAGGAATCACGACAGACCCGGGACCTGTACGGACTGGATGTCCCGGTCACGGACGAGATGGGACGCAAATGTCTCATGGCCCGGCGTCTGGTGGAACGCGGAGTTCGATTCGTGCAGATTTATTGCCACGGGTGGGACTCGCACGAAAACCTCGCCAGCAACCACCGACGTTGCGGTGAGAAAACGGACCAGCCAATGGCCGGTTTACTCACTGACCTCAGGCAGCGCGGGCTCCTCGATGAAACACTCGTGGTTTGGGGTGGTGAGTTCGGACGTACAGCAGACAATAGTATGAATTTTTTCCGTACCAATCCCGGTCGCGATCACAACAAGCAGGCCATGATCGCCTGGATGGCGGGCGCCGGCGTGAAGGGCGGAACCGTCATTGGCGCCACCGACGAACTGGGCATCAAGGCCGTGGAAAACACGTACCACATGCACGATCTCCACGCCACAATCCTGAATCAATTGGGATTGGATGACATGGAACTGACCTATTACCACGCCGGCCGTTTCAAGCGGCTGACTGATCTGGGTGGTCGAGTCATTACGGAAGCGCTCACCTGACTTCCATAACGTTACAGGACCCCTTTATCAGCCGGTGCGGTCGGCTGGCGGTGTTTGCGTTTTTTAAAGACTCCGTTTCCCGGGACGTCTCTCCGGTTTCCAGGAGACCGAAACAACGGAAGTCCGGTGATACGCCGTCAGTGACAGCCAAACCAGCAGTTCACGCTTGCCACTCGACAGTTCTTTTTTCCTGCTACGTGCCTTAAAACGTCAAATCCAGCTCCAGCCGGTTGAGACGAAGGTCATGCTTTATCCCGGGAGTGCGTTCCGCTACGACCAGCTTCAGCTCATTTTGCTTTTCCTTCAGTATCCCGGGAGGGACATCGATTCGAATACCGCGAAATCTTTCGTCGATCGAAGTCTGTGCCGGGAAGCCGAGAATGCCATTGCCGGCAGGTATCTCAATGAGCTCACCCAGCTGTGACAGGACAATACGTCCTTCGCTCGTTGGGACACTCAGTGAATGGTCGTTCAGCATCAGACTCAACACGTCTCGGTCACCCGAGAAGTCAACGCCGATCCATAGTTCGGCCTTCTGCGGGACCGCAGCATTCGTGGCTAAATTAATACCACTGCCTAATACAAATCTATGCGGGACATTCGGCTTAAGAGTCACCGGCAGCGGAGCATCCTGTCCCTGAACGTTGTAGCGGACGTAATCGGCACCAGTCTGCCCCGCGGGCACATTTACACGATGCGAAAGTGTGAACCGCATTGGCAACCCGGTCAGATGATCCGGACTGGAGATCTGATGCAGCAAGTGACTTCGCCAAGCACCATAGAAAAACCAGTTGCTGGCGTAGAGTCCGTCAGCACCATCCAACCAAAGATTTACGGCATTTCCGCGAATGACTTTGTCCGGACTCAGCCCGTAGCCGTTGCCGAACGGTGTAACGCACGGATAAACCGGTACACGACGTTTGGTTGATACGTGGTGAAACTGCATTAGGGTTGGTAATTCGGTCAGGGCCTGACCGACAATCAGCATGTCGACCAGATCTTCGTCGATCCAGCGTGCTACTTCGAACCCACCCTGCTCGCACCAGACCAGCCGTTCCGGAACGCGAACGGCAATCTCCACAGGTCGTCCTCGCTTCACTGCGCAACGTTGGAGGCTCTCACGAACAGACCGCATAAAATCGGTCAGATGATGTGCATTCTCTCGTTCTGTGCCACGTGGGAAGTAGAGTGTATGCCTTAACCAGTCCAGCTCGATGCCATCAAAGTCCCAGCGATCGAAGAACTCCTCGATGATCCGCAACTTCAACGCCCGCACGCGTGGATGAGCGAAATTGAGCGCTGACCACCAGTCCAGATCGTCGACCAGCCAATCCGGATTCTGTCTTTTGAACGTCGCCAGCTCAGGATTCGGCAGCGCGCCGCGTGCATGCTGTCCATCGTGACAATCGTTCATCCGCAGCGATACGAAGGCAGCCATTCCACGTTGATGACATTCCCGCACCAGCACCTCCGGAGGATTATTTCCGGTATCGGACAGCTCCTTCGGATTCCGATACTGGTCAGCAGCATCGACTTTAATCCCACCGTGCCAGATTTTTGAATCCGGAAACTCGAATCCATCCGCCTGCCCGGCCCATTCCAAAACATTGCTCTGATATTCCGCCACATTGCCACTGCCAAAACTGAACAGCACAGCATCGACAGCCTGCTCGTTAAGCGTTGAAAACACCAGCGAGCGGAACTGATCGACACTCAGATGTTCAGCATCTGTACCCAGTGCAGCCCGGCCATAGCAATGGACCATCGAGCCGTCCCAGTTGAACAGTAATCTTCGAGAATCACGAGTCTGAGTGGCCCCTGCGGAGCGCCGTGGCAGAACACAGCCCCCGCCGGCCGTGCCCAGAATGTGCAGTACTTCACGACGCGTGAATCTGTTCATCTGTTCCACCGGGAATCAAGTGGTGCATGAAAACTGGTCCAGGCCAACCGAGGACCGGGCACTGACCAGCAGGCATAGCGCAATGTTGATGTCCATATCAGGTGAAATGAACACAGGCACCGGAATCGTCGGGAGAGCCGCATATCAGGATAACCAATCGCAAACCGGCCTACAAATTTGAAATAAATGTTCTGATGGTGCGTTGGCATATGCAATTCAGGCTTACTAACGTGCGAGGCACATCATGCAACTCCCGGTTCGGGACCGGACGGTTCCCAACCATGGAAATCTGAACTGGAGACACCCATGGCTGACAACACATTACCGTCTGCCGGTGAGTGAATGTGAATATGGTTTCGGCTCCACCTGGAACTCGGCATTTCTCGAATGTGCGAACCAGCCAGTTCGACTGACTGAATTTACACTACTCATCTGTTCAGGCACTCACTGGTCCTTTGATGCAGCAACCGATCTGTGTCCAGGCAGCGGTTAACGTGCATCATCTGCCGGCGGAATTCACGAGTCCGTCCACAAAAATCAGGACGTCACTGCAGCTCCGGAATTCGGTTTATGGCAGGAATAAAGGAATGGTGTTCAATTCTGTGGTATCCTGAATAAAGTGAACGGCATCGGCTCAGGCCCGATCCAGCCTGGGTTGCAGAAGAAAATGCTCGCCGGAATGTGATCTGTGATAGAGGAGGATACCCACGCTACATCAGGGAATTTCAGTGGTGAATGCCCCCGCATGATGCGTTCCCGGCAGGATTTGCGATTTCTTCCTGTTGCATTCCCGGCCCACGCCATTATCTTGAATGATGTGTTGCGACACAGTCGCCGGAATTTCAACCCGGAAATTTGCAAAACGGATTTAGCGGAATTTCTCGGTTGGAACGTAGTGTGCTGAGGTGATAGTGCCGGCCGTGTTGACTGACACCGTGTATGCAGCTGAATTTGTTGTGTTCACTGAATTCCGGCAGGACAGGAACCCTTTTTGTTATTCGTCGAATGTTCAGGAACAGAGCTGATGCTCGGTGAGTTGAATCCGTGTGGAGGCGGTGATTCGATCCCCCTCCTTCATGAGAAGTTGCTCGTCGGTCGTCGGTCGTCGTGTGATATCTGTTTGGCAAAGTCGAATGTGTCTTCCCATCATTGCGAGCTGGAGTTGCAGAAAGGCTACTGGCACGTCCGTGATCTCGGCAGCACCAACGGCGTCAAAGTGAATGGTGAACGGACACTTCAATCGGCCCTGTTGCCAGGTGACGAATTGCAGGTCGCCAAGTCCCGGTTCCGCATTGAATACTTTGTCGAAGCCGATGCGACTGCTCCTGCAACTGATGATCCGTTTGCTTTAAGTTTGATGGAGAAAGCCGGACTGGAAAAGCCGGCCAACTTTCGCATGCCTCAGTCTTCAGACGCAAAACGAAATCGCATGAAAGCGAAGCGACACGATATGACGCGAGATGATTTCCTCATGTACTGGCTGAGCGATGACGAGTAAAGACACGACCCCGACATCGCGCCGGCATATGCCGGCGCGACAGCTGCCTTCCGGATTCGAATCTCTGAAGCAGCGACTCAATTGCGATTGGTAATGGCCTGAAGGCAATCTGTACAGGGCCTGGCCACGGGGAGATGTCGGACTTCTTTGACCCCGACCCAGACATCCTGGCTGTGGACAATTCTTTCCCGGCAGACACCCACTTTCATTCGCCGGATTCCGTGGATTTTCGTGTAGATGACCTAAGCGTCAGTCACATGAATTATTCAGGAGTATCAATTTTTCCATCTCCGATAAAATCAGTCGTCCGGAACAATAACGCTCTCAGGGCACACTCACAGACCAAGAATTTGGCAAAGTCAAACAGCGCGTGCTGTCCCGGAGTCCGGAGACTGTCTACGTCGAGAGTAACGAAAAGCTGTTCGGAATTGGTGAAAACACCTGGTACATGTTGATGCATCTGTCTCAGCTCACATACTTTTCCGGCGTCGGACTCATTCTTCCGATCGTGCTCCGGGGCATCAGCAAAGACGAATCTGACCTGGCCTGTCGACACGGTTCACGGATGATGAACTGAATGATCAGCAGTGCAATCTTCGCTGCAGTCGGCGCAGTGCTGTTCTGGGTCGCGATTGGAATACTGATTCTTCCGGTCTTGGTCGTACTGAATGTTGTGTTCCCGATCGTGGCCACCGTTAAATGTAATAACGGAGAAACCTGGTCCTGCCCGCTGGCGATCAGAAACTTTGACGAAGACTAAATTCGAGGCGACCTTTCAGCGCACGGCGAGAACCTGCTGAGTGATGCAGTGGGTTCGCCCCGTCGTCAGGTGACAGGACTTCTAAGTTCATTCCGATGACCTGCCGACCGCCAAAGACTTCCGGGAGAACTCCCCAGGGACTTGTATTTGGAACAGCTGGATTGCTTTTGTCTGCCCGATTGCGCGAGTTCCGTCCTGTGATTTCATTGGGGACTGCCTCGGCGGGGCCCTCCACAAGACAAAGGCCAGCGCTGTCAGAGGTCGAACCAGCATCGAACTGATTCCCGCTTCGAGTCGATCACGTTAGGGGCCAAGTAACATCTGCGCACGGTTCACGTCACAGGACCAGCGATCACTGACCGGCAGTTCAATTGTTTTGATCTCACTGTTCGGAAATCTGCCAACTTGCCCCGTTTCACGAGGGTCGATGACCAACAGCACGAATTCGAATTCGCTGAGTGGATTTGCCGCGTCCGCCCACGGATCACGGACATTGTCCCGCGGGATACCGAAACTTTTCCTGTTTTGAGGTGGTCACCTCACCATGATACAGCATTCGCGGGACTCCCACTCAGCTGGAACGCGGAACCCGTCACCTGCTGGAGTTGAGTCAGTCAGAAGTCTCCCGCCGGTGGAACGGCAGCCGGGCATGGCGTCTAATGATGGAAGGTTTTCCGCATTAGCGTCGTCTGCCATCAGTGCCTCCAGTCGGGCAGCCCCTGTGTGAGCAGGAAAGACCCGCTGATTTATGGAATTTGTCTCTGCAATCAAAAACCGCTTGATCGAACGCCCGCTTCAGAGAAACTGTGGTACCTCCGGGAAACAACCAACAATTCATACTCTCAGTCCGTGGGAAGAACAAGATGCTGGGTGCATCACTTGATAGCAACAACTACATGACCCGACTCAGCCAGGAACTTGATCGCATCAAACGATCAGACATGGAACGCTGGTCTGATGTGATTTACGAGGCCTGGGAGTTCGGTAATTTCGTATACGTCATCGGCAACGGCGGGTCCGGCACCACCGCCAGTCACATGGCTGAAGATCTTGGCAAAAGTACGCTGCACGAAACGGATCTTAAGGACGAGTCAAAAAAGCGGCTGAAGGTCCTCAGCCTGACCGACAACGCAGGCTGGCTGACGGCGGTCGGAAATGACCTGTCCTATGACCAGATTTTTGTGCAGCAGCTGATGAACTACGGTCAGCCTGGTGATGTACTGCTGGCCATCAGCGGCTCCGGGAACAGTCTGAATGTGCTGAACACAGTGGATTGGGCCAACCGGCATGGAATGAAGACGTTTGGAATCACTGGTTACAGCGGTGGCAAGGTCAAAGAATTGCAGCAGGACGGTCTGCATGTCGCCCTGGATGACATGGGGATGGTGGAAAGCATTCACCTGTGTCTGTTCCACTGGGTGCTTAATGATGTTTTTGCCCGGATCAACAAAACAGGTCGTTACAACAACTGAGGAGCGCGATGATCCTTGGAATTGAAATTGGCGGCACCAAGTTGCAACTGGGCGTCGGACGTGGTGAACAGGCGGAATTCGAAGCCTTTGTCCGGCGTGATGTATTTCCGGAACATGGCGCGCAGGGAATTCTAAGCCAGATTCGCGAGTGTACGATAAAACTGAAACAGCAGTACGATATTCAAACCGTGGGGATCGGCTTCGGTGGCCCGGTCGATGGAGAAAACGGATGTGTGACCACGAGTCATCAGATCGAAGGCTGGAGAAATTTCCCTATTTCCAGCTGGGTATGCGATCAGCTGCAACTGCCGGCTGTGTTGGGAAATGACTGCGATTGTGCAGCACTGGCCGAGGCGCAATACGGTGCGGGTAAAGGATTCCGGACGGTGTATTACATGACCGTTGGAACGGGTGTTGGAGGCGGTCTGGTGATCGACGGTCGCATTCACGGAACAGATCGACCAGCAGCGGCAGAAATCGGCCATCTGCGGCCCGGGCTGCTGGCCGAAGACTCACACGTAACTGTGGAATCGATCGCCAGCGGCTGGGGAATTGCCGCGACGGCTCGTGCGTGTCTGGAAGGCGAAGCCGAACGCATACAGGATCGATTGCTCCCTCACGGTCGGCCTCGATTGTGCGCTGAAGATCAGGCCGATTTGCTCAACCGATGCGGACAGGAACCGGACGCACTCACAACACTGATGATTAGTCAGGCAGCTGCTGACGGAAACAAAAGTGCTCAAGCGATCCTTAAAACATCCACGGATGTCCTTGGCTGGGGAGTCGCGCAAGTGATGGCGTTGGTCGATCCTGATATCGTCGTTGTGGGGGGCGGGGTATCATTGATGGGCGAAGATCTGTTCTACGGCCCGTTGCGTGAGGCTGTCGCACGGTATCTTTTTCCACCCATCGGTGATTCCTGGCAGGTGGTCGCTCCGGGACTGGACGAAGAAGTCGTTGTCCATGGTGCAGTGGCATTGGCTGCCAGTCGCTGATTAGCGACGTTCCAGTCGATGCAGAATCGGTGCCATTGCATCCAGTTCGGTATAGAACATTGCGCCCGGATCAATTCCCTGGTTCTCCAGTCGCCGGAGATGGGCCGCCATCTTTGGTTGAGCGGCAATCCAGGGCAGCACCTGCAGCCAAATGACCGCCATCAGCAACATGCTGAGTCCCAGTCGCAGGACTCCCGCAAACCGTTGATGGTTCATTGGCCAGACTCCATGGGTTCCACAGCCGCGGCTGGTTCGGGACCTCGCAGTTCCGCCAACTGGTCTTTGAAAACGACATCGTACATCAACCACGCCATCGCCAAAGTCAGGCACAAATTGAGGGTTTGGCCGCAGAGGTACAGCACAAGCGGACGACCGCCGCGAAGATATGGCAGCAATTCCCGAAAGTTGGTCTGCAGGCCGATGCTCACAAAGGCCAAGCAGAAGAACCAGCCTCGCAGCGTTTTCGTGGATCCTCTGATCATAGCATCGACCAGTTCGTGCCCTCCATCCATGAACACATGGATCAGAGAAAACACAATCGATGCGGCTGCAAAGCCCAGCACGAACTTTGGAAATCCGTGCCAGATGGCGATGAGTCCTGGGCCGGAATCTGATGCGTCGCGTTCAACAAATGTGGCCCAGTAGACCGCAACACCGAATGCAGTGACGCCTATCAAAATGTTCTGGATCATTTTTACGGTAGTGGCAACTTCAAGTCCCTTATCACCCAGGGCCGCACCTGCCGCACCAACGGCACCGGTGGAGTCAATGGTCCCACCCATCCAGGCGGCTCCAAGAATCACGTCCATTCCGACGGCTGAGATCACTGCGGGCATGGCCACCATCATGATGACAGTAAACGACAGGGAGAGCCCGATCGCCAGGGTAAGTTCTTCTTTTTTTGCTCTGCAGGCTCCGGCTGTCGCAATTGCTGCAGAGACTCCGCATACCGACATATCGGCAGCAATGACCATCGTGAGTGACTTTGAGGGGATTCTGAGAACCTGCTGGCCAAAAATATACGTACTGATGAGCACAACGGGAGTAACGACCCAGGCCACGAAAATTCCCGGCGCACCCAGTGCCAGCAATCGCGACATCAGCACGCCGGCTCCCAGCAGCACCAGACCCGTTTTGATATAGAACTCAGTGAGAGCTGCCGGCTTGAGAAACGTCGGGGTGCCGATGGTGTTGCTGATGATGAGTCCGGTGAGCAGTGCCCACAGAGCATATTCCAGATTCGAGGCCTTGATCACGGTGTGTGCCGCCAGCGTGTACGAGAGAGTGCTCAGCAGAAACACGAACGGAAATGCCTTCAAAAATGCAATGGCGCAATGACCTCGAATCGCCAGTGCAATGGCAAACAGGATTCCGATGGTCAGAAATACGCCAATGATGCCTGGTATCGTGTTGGTGACTTTGGTTGTGCCGCCTTCGACTGCGCCAACACTGTAGAACGCGTGCAGCGGCGAATTTGTCCATGATCCAGGTTTGGCGAGAAACGGCTTAAGCGGCGAGGACACGGTGACCTTGCTGTTCGGCACATTCAGTTGTTCAGCGAAGTCAGCCGGTTTTCTCAGCCAGACAGCCCCAAAAGCAATCACCAGCAACAAGCCGCCACACCACACCGCCCACCAGTCTTCGGAGTCTCTGAAACCGGAACCTAAACGGGTCTGTTCCGTTGTCGACGGCAGGTCACTGGGTGACATGAATACTGATCGGTTCTCTTTTAGAGGTGGCCCGAGTTTCGAATGACAATGACTGCAGTGAGCCTTGGGAACAGAAACTACGGTGGATGGCAACTACGACCACGATTCACAGCTCAATGGCCTGGAATTCCAGGTCTCAGCCCAGTTCGTCCAGGGGTTCCGTCACCGCCGGATGCCTCGTCCCATTGTACGTTCGCATGGCCGGGAACAGCGAGCAAGGTAACCACCGATACCAGGATCAGAAACACGGACGAAACCGTAAAGAACAGCTGATTGGGATGTCGACCACCCCATTCTTCAAGCGGGTCAAGAAGCCGGGGAAAGCCGAAGAAAACGGTATTCAGTCCAAGGTAAAGCAACGTCGAGAAGATCAATGCCACAGCCGCGAAGCGAGCGGTAGTGTGATAACGACTCTTTTGAATCATCCAGGCAGCAATCACGATTGCCCAGGCAAGTGGCACCTGCACCAGACAAAACCACGCGATTCCTGTATCGCTGATCATGCTTAACGGATCCGGATTGAATCCAACGGCCCGCAGAGTTTTTCCACAGATCGGGACGGCGATCAGAACGACCGGCATCAGGTATGGCCAAATCCGTCCACCGGCGATCCCGATGAGCGGCAGGCTTACCATCAGGATGCCGATTTCAACGAACCAATAAGAAGCGAACTCGAATGGATGCGATGTTGCATATTCGAATTCCCCGATCGGCAACTTCTCCAGATTCAAATATCCAAAATCACCGACAAGCATGAGGCTCAGGTACATCACAGCCAGCAGCATTTCAACAGGAGGCGTGAGGGAAACGTGGTCATCCGGTTCAGACACATCAATCAGATGTCGATTGAGCCATAATCCAAATCCCATGATGGCTCCCCAAATTGCTCCAAAGGTGGTTTCCATGACGTTCCACCAGTTGAAGCTCCGGAACAGCTCAGATCCGAATCCAAGAACACCGTCTTCCTGAAACCACTCCGGATGCCAGGTATATGCGGACTGCGTACACTGACCTCCGGGAAATCCCAGGCCTCCTCCAATGACTCCCACTACCGCCATGCGGAGCGCCAGTTTGTCGCCTCGAACCAGACGCGCGTAGAGTGTCAGGCCAATTAACGCCATCCAGTACCCACCAAACGTCTCCCAGCGAGGTTTGATTAATCCAGCCTCAAATCTTTCCGGTTCGAAATCCCAATGGTCGGAGAAGTAGAATTTAGGTAAGGCTGGATTGTCCGGATTGAATGGATCGAATGGTGTATTGATCAACCAGACTCCCAGGAAATACAGCCCCATTGCTGCTGCCAGCATCAGCGTCATCTCCAGAGCCCGATACCGTTTGCCGCTCAGGCCGATTCCCAGAAATAAGCCTCCGAACCCTATCCACACGCCACCTTTGATAAACAGCCCCAGCATACCCCAGCGCCATGCCTCAATGTTGCCGATAATTTCGCGGTCGTGCGTAAGTCCTACCGTTTGGCCATAGGTCATGGATCCACCTATGCCAATCGCGGCAGCCATCATCGCGGCAGCGCGAGCCCCATTCATGGAAACGGCCTTGGGCACAAAAAGCAGGACTAGGGTGAGTGCCGCCAGGACCCCGGCAATCATGGCGCCGGTTTCATGGCCGTACTGACCACGGATACCCCAGCCGGTCCCGGCGGCCATTGAGGTCAGCACAACGGCGACCAGGAGCAACAGCGGCCCTTCTAATCCGGAGGAACTGGTCCCGTTGAGATTCGGCGTCATGTTCCGGGATTCGTTTGCCATCAAGACTGACCTCTTCTGATGTGCAACTCACTTGATGATAAGTCCAAGTGTGCATCTTCAGTGCCGATGATTAAATCCTTGATGCAACAGCACGGCAGGACAGAGCACGGTGTTCAGCACATCATGGAATTGGGTATGGCGGGAATTTCGGAACCATTGTTGGATGTGCCACACAGGAATCCAAGTGACGAAGATCGAATCTCTTCCGTATGCAACAGGCTGCCATTTGCAGAAAATTTCGGGTATGGTGGCTTATGTCCCCCGAGTGGAACCACACAATGCCAGTCGTCACACGTCGCTCCATGATGTCGGTCTCCGCTGCAGGCCTGTTCACAGGCGTCAGCAGAAGCATTCGGGCGGCGAATTCTGCTCCTGCTTTCGCCGTGCATGAAATTCGTACGGTCAGCGAGCAGTCCGACCGCTATCACGGGTGGCCGACGCTCGTTCGCCGCCGGAACGGTGAATTACTGGTGGTATGCTCCGGAGGCCGCGAAAGTCACGTGTGTCCCTTCGGTCGCGTCGAGCTGATTCGGTCATATGACGATGGAGCATCGTGGTCCTATGCCCGCTCAATACTGGATGGTCCGGTCGATGACCGCGACGCAGGAATCGTGGAAACCGCCGCCGGTACGCTGCTGGTGACGACGTTCACCTCGCTTGGTTTCGAAGCCCTGCTGCAGCAAGCGATCACCGGAGCTACTGCCGGCAAGCCAACAATGTCGGCCGATCAGCTGGACCGGTGGCAGGCCGTATGGCGTCGACTCCCTGATGGAGAACACGCCGGGCATCTGGGCTGCTGGATGCTGCGTTCAGAAGATGGAGGTCAACACTGGTCGCCGGCGTATCGTGTGCCGGTCAACAGCCCTCATGGTCCTGTGAACCTTCGTGACGGCCGTTTGATGTTTGCCGGTGTGACTATGTGGACAAACACACGCCATGTCGGAGTCTGGATCTCAGATGACGATGGCATGACCTGGAAACTGCAGGCCGGGCTGCCGGTACGGACCGGCGATGATCCGGCGAATTATCACGAACTGCACGCCGTCGAAGCTGCAGACGGCCGATGGATCGTCCAGATTAGAAACCACAACCCGGCCAACGACAGAGAGACCCTGCAGACACATTCGACGGACGCCGGCGTTTCCTGGGCAGCGCCTTATTCGATCGGTGTCTGGGGGCTGCCTTCGCATCTCCTGCGTTTGTCGGATGATCGGCTGGTCATGAGCTATGGACACCGTCGAAACCCTCTGGGCAATCAGGTGCGACTCAGTGAAGACAACGGAATGACGTGGTCAGAGGCAATGATCATCCATGCCAACGCGGCGTCCGGGGATTTGGGGTATCCCTCAACGGTGGAAACGTCGCCTGGTCAACTGGTCACGGTTTGGTACGAAAAGCTGCGGGGCAGCTCGGCGGCTCAGCTGCGCATGGCCAGATGGCAACTCGGTTGAGTGGGCAGGGTTGACCTCCGGCCCGATCAGCACAACGCGTTCAGGCCAGTTTCTTTTCAGCCACCGTTCCCTCAGGTGTCGTCCTGACGTCATAGCCGGCTTGTTCGAGTCGTGTGCGAATAGCGTCCGATTTCGGCCAGTCTTTCTCCGCGCGTGCTTGATCTATTTCCGCACACAGCGAGATGATTTTGGGTTGGTCGCCCGAATCCGACGGCACACCGACACGTTCGCCCAGCGGAGCCACCTCCAGGACCGTGTTGATTCGCTTTAGCACTCCCAGAGATACTGCCGCATCGCAATGATCACCGGATGCCCATGGTAAAACAGCTCCCAGTGCCCCCGCGATATTGAGATCGTCGGCGAGCGCCTGACCGAATACCTGCAGCACCGGATGAGACAAATCAACATCCGCTGGTCTGGAGGTTGTGGATTCCAGACGCTTTTGCAATTCCTGCAAACGTTTCACAACACCGGCCGAATCCTGCAGGCCCTTCTTCGTGAAGTTCATATTGGACCGATAGTGTGACTTAATCAGCTCCAGTCTCAGGACTGCCGGATTCACTTCAATGCCCGTCGCTCGGCCTGTCAGTACGTCACGGACAGTCCAGAAATTACCCCGGCTCTTCGACATCTTCTCGCCTTCCACCATCAGAAACCGAGCGTGCATCCAGAATCGAGCAAACGAGCCAGCGCCGGTCGCACCCCGGGACTGAGCGATCTCACATTCATGATGCGGGAAGATCAGGTCTTCGCCGCCTGTGTGAATATCAATGATGTCCCGGCCCAACCGTTTGCGGGCCATGCACGAACACTCGATGTGCCAGCCGGGATAGCCGGTCCCCCAGGGCGAATCCCACTTCATGATGTGTGAAGGATCAGCTTTCCACAGCATGAAATCAGCCGGATGTCGCTTGCTGGACTGATTAGTATCGCTGACACGTCCTCCGGCTCCGGTCTGCAGCTGGTCCAGTGTATTGCCGCTGAGCATGCCGTAGTCGGAGAAACTTTCCACGCTGTAGTAGACGACACCGTCGGGACCGACATAGGCATGTTCATTATCGATCAGTCGGGAGATCATTTCCTGCATCTCGTCGATGTTTTGTGTCGCGTGCAGGATGTTGTCTTCGTACTCGAAGGCCACTTTCATGCCCAGTCGACGTGCGTCTTCGAGAAAGGCGTCAGTGTAGTATTGAGCAATCTGATAGGGATCATCCGGGTTGTTGACGGCTCCTTCCGGTACCTTGCCCGACTTTTTGTCCTCTTTGATCCGCCTGGCTGCGGCTTGCATCTTGTCTTCACCGGCACCGTCAGCCACAGCATCGTCCGTCATGTGACCAACGTCGGTGATGTTCATGACATGGTGAACGTCGTGACCAAAGAATTCCAGAGTACGACGAATCAGATCGGCAAAGAGAAACGATCGGAAGTTGCCAATGTGAGCGAAGTCATACACTGTCGGACCACAGCTATACATACGAACACAGTCGCTTTTGAGCGGCTGGAAGAGTTCAACAGAATTGGTGAGCGTGTTGTAAAAGCGAATGTCCATCGACATCCCTCAGCAGCAGAAAGACAGAATACCGGTCCTAAGCAGGGCAGCAGAAAATGTGTCATCGCACGAGTGCAGTAATCGAATTGCGGTCGCAGTGCCGATGCACCAGCAGTCTAATGAATTGCCAAATGGTGCGTCAGACCAGACATATGCTGTCTTCGTCATGACCATATTGTCAGCTGCGGCCGGATTCACAATCGGCTGGCGCAAGAATCGTCAGGTATCAGTAGGCGGTCGGCTGCGTGACAGGCTGCACGCCGATCATGCGAGCCGTTGGACGCTTCAGGTCGATGATCACGGGCTGTGACGTTTGAGCCGAACCGATGTTCCCCGCAGCATCACGTGCCAGCAGTCGGAAATGCAGACTGTGCGGCATGTTGGGGCTCACGAGCCATTCATAGCCACCACAATCGGCCTGCCAGTCGAATACGGGCACCCATCGTCCGGAGGCTGTTGTGGCCCATTCAAGCCGTATTGCGGTGGATTGGCTGTCAAGGACTCGCCATCCCAGTCTGACCGATGCGCTACCATTGACGTGAACATGAGGAACCAGTAACTCCACAGTCGGCGCAGTGCGGTCGACAGTGACCACGATCTCCGGACGGTCGCCCGGCTGTGGCGGCGGATCAATGAATCCGACGCCATTGCGTACGCGAATCGCGAATCCGAATGTACCTTCTCCCAGAACGTCCACCTGCATTGGACTCTGCAGGTCTGTATCATTGGCATAGCGGAACCACTGCTGCCCGTTGTCTTCCGTCACAAACAGTTCCACGGAACTCACGCCCGATGGCCCTATATCTTCTACAGTATAGGCAATATTGAATACAGAGTCCGAAACAAGCTGCGAAATAGGCTGACCGGACAACGCAATGGGAATGTCGGGATTTGACATGACCGACCGCTGGCCAAGCAGCCGCCACGGCTGTACGGGTGGCATCCCAACAGCAGACGCGCCAACCGCAACCCGCTGGGATTGGAAAGGGGTCTGTGGCGTCGAATAAGATGGAATGCCTGAAGGTGCGGACATCTGCAGCCGTGGCGGGTTCGCTGCAGACAAAAATTCACCATAGGCTGCCGGAATCTGCCTTGGCTGCTCGGGTTGCAGCCCAGCCTGAGCCGACACTTGTGGAAAAGGTGATGGCCCAACGGGAGCTCTGTTTGTCGACGGTACAATCGTTGGAACCTCATTCCGAGCGGGACCATGCGTCTGTCCGTCAGCTGGCTGAGATCCCACGGAAGCAGCGGCCAGCATGATTTCCCGAGTGATCGTACCGGTATTATTAGCTCGGTCAGTGAGTTGAATACGCACGGCCACCACCGTGCCACGGTGAGATCGAATCGTGGTTTGACCGACGGCCGATGGTGCAACTGACAGTGGCTTCCAGCGACCATCAGCACCTTCGGTATACTGCAACTTCAAAGAGCCTGGCACGAATTCTTCTTTGCTGCTCCATTTCACTCGAACGTTACCGTCACCGGCGTCGATGAGTTCCAAGTCCAGAGTCGGGGCAGTCGTATCAACAATCACCTGTAATTCCGGCATCAGTGGTCCGGTAGACTCATCCGGGTTTCCGGCAGGATCAGTCATGCGAATGGCGAATTCCCACGTACCGTCAGCCGGAGCAGAGAACTGAAAACCACGTGCTGAGACAGGAACGCGCTGCAGTTGCTGCATGGCCCCGCCGTTTTTGGCGCCAAACAGCACCGCAAAGCCTTCGACAGCCGGACCGTTGCCCGAACCGACAGTGAAGGGTATCCGAAAGCTTGGCGTGTTTGTCAACAATGGCTCAGCCGCCACGGACGTGGTTGCCAGAGCACTGGCCAGCAGCCAGGTCGTCGCTGAATGTGTGATTCTGCGCAATTGCATTCCGAGTTCCTTCGTGCGGTACTGGTATGTCCATTGAGGCACCCAGCCATGAACACATCTCAGTCTTTAGAGCCGAAGTTGATCCAACCCGACTGAATCCGTATCGGAGGCATAAAATCAGTGACTTGATACGAATCTGGCGCTCGTACCGTCCGAAGCGGTTATGTGGAGCAAATCTTGCCCAACTTGCCAAGACGCCGGACAGATCGTGGATAAAGCCGCGAATTCTGCCGGTGGTATGACCGATGAGCAGCGTTAGAATTCCTGATTGAATTCGTTAGGGTAAGATGTCAGCCAATCACCGTTCATTGAGGTTCAGGAATCATTTGATGGCAGACTCAAAAATTGTTGTCCGAGACCATGGTCCTTTGCTGGTGACAGGGATTGGTACGGTGGAAGACGCAGATGGAAACGCGTTCGATACAGGTGGAAAAGAAATGATTGCGCTGTGTCGCTGCGGAGCGTCAAAGAATCGCCCGTTCTGTGATGGAACGCATCGCGAATGCAACTTTGAAGCAGCCGAACGAGCTGCAGGATAGTCCGGGGCGCGTGGTCCAGCCGAAGGATGCGTCAAGGAGTCGTTCGTAGCGTGCGCACCAAAAAAGGGCACCGGCGTGATACCGGTGCCGCGGGGAAGACGCATCATCAGAGAACGGAGGGAGGAAAAGGGGGAGAAGAGACGTAACTGAGGGGAAGGGATTTGTCTCAACAGGTGTCGATCGCCGAACGATCGCCCCTACAGTCTGTTCTCTGATTTCTGCGTCAGTATCAATTGAGAGGCGTTTGTCGTTGACTGCGACGAACTTCTCATGGCTGTCTTCGGTGATGTCCGTGACCAGCCGCTTGATTTGGTCACAGCGGGTCGAGAGTACGTGGCAGGAACCAGCAGTTTCTCGCTGTCGACTGAGGTGTTAGGAGTCTGGAACAGTGTCGGTTCCTCCACCGACTGCCTCTCACGGGAAAGACCGGATCTCTGGAATCGTTTCTTCTCGTGAGCGTGGGCCCCATCATCAGGAAACGGTGTCTGGTTATGTTCGTTTCCACCGGAACGCTCACTAAATTTTGGGTCCGGTTCCGGGGTCCGAGTAGTGCGGCTCTCAATGATCGGAGCAAATGCTGTAGCGTTGCCGATTCCGTAACCGTAAGCGAGCCGGCTACCGATGGGTACTCTGCGATAGGTCATCTGAGGTCTCATGACAGTGACCACCCGCTCGCGATAGTCCAGTCTTTGTACTGCAATTCGTTCCGTAGTTTTATGAGCCACCATTTTGGTTTCGTTCACGGTGACTCGACGTGTTCCCGACACAGCCACCTGTCGTGTCACCGGAACGGTGCAGGCCATCATGTTGGGCACGTACTGGCGCGAGGTGTAATAGTTGGGTCTGAAGGCCGTCCGGAACGAGTAACCCGTTCGATTCAGCCATCCGATGAGACCGGGGCGAGCATCGACCTGGCAGGGGGAGTACTTCTGAACAGGAGTGTAACGGGTGATCCAGCGTCCCCTGTCTCGTGTCACCGTGCGGTGCTCCGTCACGTTGTGATAAGAAACGGTGGGGATTTCCACCTCACGCTGCGTTGTCACAGGCTTCATCACTGTAATTTCACGATCTTCATATGTGGTGCGGTAATAGGGCTCTCTCACTGTTTGCTTTTCATGACGAAACGTTGTCACCGGAACATCCTGGTAACAGGTTGTCCGCACGGGCTGAATGGGTGTACAGGCAGCGACGGGACCACAGCCATGTCGGTAGAACTGGGCGTGTGCCGCTGACATACTCAGGACGATGGCCACCGCTGCGGCGGCACGGAACATCTGTCTGGGCGACATAAGTTTTCTTCCCTGAAAGGACTTTTCTGCCCGCGTAACGGTCAATTCAAAACCTGAACGCATAGTGACGCAGGTGCGACGTCCGGAATGAGCTGTCCCATTCAGTTCTTAATGTCCATTCGTGGAAATTAAGTTGGGCGGGGTTCAGTTCCGGTGGAATCGTTGAGAGATGGAGTAGAGCGATGAAGACTGAGAGGTTGTTCGGCCGCAGAACGCGTCAAACGGAGGAAACTGACAAATACACTCGACATGTGGCTGAATTTGCCGGGATGTGTGCCGAATGCAGAGGTGATGTATCGCATCCTGCAGAATCGGGTCAAGACCGGTTCAAAGCACTTGAGCCAAACTTCGTGTTTGTCGCGAAATGCAGACCCATTCGAATCGGATACAACCAACAGACCGGCAAATTCTGCCGTCGGCAAATGGCTCAACCGATTGCCGGTTGTGCCATCCGCAGTTTTCGGCAGTTAACTTACAGACACTCTCACCAGGAACAGACAATCGAGTTCGTCCTGCACCGGTCGGCCGAGGGGATCAGGCCAGCCAGCTTGACGCACAATTCAAAAAGAGGCCGATCGGATTCATTTGAATCCGATGGCCTCTTTGTCACGCGCCGAGGTCAGGCAGTTTCTCAGGCTGCCGACCTCACATTGACTTGCAGGCCCGATTCTCAGGCGGACCAGCGTCTCTCTAAATTCACCGCACCTGCTGGCGGTGGCGCTGACTTCTCACATCAGCGCGGCCCGGGATCTCAACTCCAGGCCAGTCTCTCACTCAAGACCACCATTATGCAACGCTGGTGCCAAACACATGGTGCATTCAGCTTCCGGTCATTCCATATCCGGACGATATGCAGTGATAACGTGGAAATTTACAGATGAAATCATTCCTCGATTTTTCCGGTGACGTTTTCATGCCAGGCACTGACACTTGCCGATTGCAGATTCTACAACGGATCTGCCGTGAAATTCTTACAAAGCTGTTTCTATCATTCCTCTGCAGATCGATTTCATAATCTCGTTCCGAGTCCAGAAACGTGTCTGATTTCTTATCGATTGACCCGCTCCACCCCCATGACCACTGGATGCATTGTGCGCTCGACCAGGCCATAGCCGCCTGCGACGCTGACGAAGTCCCGGTGGGGGCCATCATCGTCCATAAGGACGAAATCATCGCCGCAGCACACAATCAGCGAGAAACACTGAATGACCCCACCGCCCATGCAGAAATGATCGCGATTACACAGGCCGCCGAAGCCCTGCGTTCCTGGCGGTTGCTGGAATGTACACTGTACGTGACTCTCGAACCGTGTCCTATGTGCGCCGGTGCAATCGTGCAGGCCCGGGTCCCGCAGGTCGTCTATGGCGCCAGGGACCCCAAAGCCGGGGCCTGCGATTCTTTATTCCATCTCACAAGTGACGTTCGACTCAATCATCAGGCCGCCGTCCTGGGAGGTGTTATGCGTGAAGACTGCCAAGCCATTCTGCAGGAATTCTTTCGGAAACGACGGGCGCCCGGCAGGAAATGATAACTGATGTCTGACAATCGCGTTCCTTTGAAGCTCACGCGCAGCCAGTTCCTGATCGGAGCCGGTATCACCGAGGGAGCATTGCTCCTGTCCGCGTTTTTCCTGGGCTGGCTGATGGACTTCAGTCCCACACAGGACCTCTCCTGGAACTGGGTGGATCTGGGTTATGGTGTGCTGGCAACCCTGCCCATGCTGCTCGTCCTGCTGGGTGTGTTGTTGTTTCCTACTTCCGGAATCCAACAGATCCGTGAATTCATGCGGGACACACTTGGACCATTGCTTTCACGATGCCGCAGCATTGATCTGCTGCTGCTGGCCATTCTCGCCGGCCTGTGTGAAGAAGTTCTGTTTCGCGGTTTCCTGTTTGCCTATGTTTGGCAGTTCAACCAGAGTCTGGCAGTCATTGTCTGCAATCTGGCATTTGGACTCGCCCACCTGGTGACACCACTCTACGCATTCCTGGCGGCAATTGCCGGTCTGTACCTGACCGCCCTCCTTGCTGTGGATCCGTCACCCAACCTGCTGCTGCCCATCACCGCTCACGCAGCCTACGACTTCGTGGCCTTTCTGATCATCGTGCGGGAATTCCGGCGGCACACCACTGAACCCGGATGAGCTGTTTCTGCCAGGAACCGGACGTCAAGCAAGACGGAAATTGATCAGGCAGGCACGATACCCACTAAGCAAACAGCGCCGACACTGCTTCCGCCTTCACGAGTTCACGAGGCTGGTTCAAATGGTTGTGGACGATTGTGTCCGGAGCGATCCCAAAGCTTTCGTAGATCGTCGCCAGCAGCTGACCCGGGTGCACCGGATCTTCCAGAGGGGCTGACGCAGTTTGGTCACTTTTGCCGTGCACGTATCCACGCTTGATGCCCGCACCCGCTGCCAGTGCCGTGTAACAATATGGCCAATGATCACGACCGTCATCAGAATTGACGTTTCCGGATGTACTGACGCCACGCTGTGGTGAACGGCCGAATTCACCAACGGCCACAACCAGAGTTTCCTCCAGCAGCCCGCGATCATCCAGGTCCGCCAGTAATGTGGACAAACCACTGTCCAGCATCGGAGCAGACAAATCCTTCATTCGCCCTGACAATCCCGAATGAACGTCCCAGGAAAACTTGTCACTGTTGGCAACTTTTGGCCAGACCACTTCGACCACCCGTGTACCCGCTTCGACCAGCCGTCGAGCCAGCAGACAGGACTGACCGAAGTTGTTTCGACCGTAACGATCGCGCAACTCACGAGATTCCTGTTCGATTGCAAATGCATCACGGGCGCGGCCGGAAGAAATCAAAGACAACGCCTGCTGATAGTATTGGTTGAGATTGTAGTTCCTGACCGCTCGGTCGACCTCAGGCATCCCTTTGTTAATCACGTCCCGCAGTCTGGCCCGACGCTTCATGCGGCCACCATAAACATCAGCACGCATTTCCAGGTCCGATACGTTGATGCGATCCATCTTCTTCAGGTCCAGATCGTCACCGGATGGATAAAGATAGTAGGGGTCATAGGCCTTCCCGAGGAAACCGGCCGTACCGGCTTTCCCCACTACGTTGCTCTCCTGCAGCGGTCGCGGCAACATCACGAACGGCAGCATGGCCTCGGCTGGTGGCCTGAGCCGAATGATGTTGGATCCAAAATTCGGAAAATCCTTGGGACTCGGCGGTTCAAGCTGGCCGGAGGGACTTACTTTGTCCGTCGTGTAACCAGTCATCATCTGATAGATGGCAGCCGTGTGATTGAACAGACCGTTCGGCGTGTAAGCCATGGCACGAATCAACGTGGCTTTATCGAGCACCTGCGCAAGCTTCGGAAGTAATTCTGTCACCTGTGCGCCCGGCAGTTTGGTGTCGATCGGCTTAAAGATCGATTTCACGCTGTCAGGAGTACCTTCTTTCGGATCCCACAGATCCAGATGGCTGGGGCCACCCTGCAGATAACAAAGGATGATGCTCTTTGCTTTGCCCCAGCCACCACCAGTGGATTCATTCGCCTGAACCGATTTGGCCTGCAGCATAGCGCCCAGTGACAGACCGAGCATGCTGCTCCCACCGACTCGAAGTACATCTCGCCGAGTCACACCAAGGTCAGAATCACAAAGGTCCTTGCCGGGTTGTCCGGGAATACGGATCAGCATCACATGCTCCGAAAATTAAAATTAGTCTCAATCAGGTGCCCGTCATAACAGTCTGACGAGTTCTCCGGCGTATCGCAATTCCGATTAACGATTGAACAGGAATGACGGGCTGTTGATCAAAGCCCAGGCCAGATCCTGAACCATTGTTTTGCGTCTGTCTTTGAGCTGTTCTTCGCTGAGTCTGGCAGCCCGTTCCAGTCGTGCCAGCAGAGGATCCCTGGGCACAGGCTCGCTGACCAGTGCCAGTTCGTTTTCCCGTTCCACGATTCCAGGGTCTTTCGGCCGCGGACGCCTGCTTTTTGCCACCGCCAATACCCTCTTTTGACGTTCTTTAGACCAGCTGCGGAACCACTCGAACAAACGTTCTTTTTGCTCGTCTGTACGTGCTGCTTCAACAACAGACAGAATTCGATCGATGTCCTGAGGCACTCCGTCCAGCACGGGATCAGCGTCATCTGTGACCGAAATGCGAAAGCATCCAATGGAGTGTGTACGTTCCTTAAACAATTGTTCGAGCACAAACGTCAGTTGTACGGGTTCCGTAAGCTTCAATGGATCATTCAGATGGAACACGGCTGTCTGCGTTTCACCGACTCCACCGGAAACAGACCAGCCGTTGTCTGTCTCATTCCGGTTATTATCGACAGCCTTCGTTACGGCAAATTCATCCTGGCTGAATGTCGCTTCCGCCCTGCCGAACACCAAACCGGCCGGTGCCTTGTTCTGGTCGGAAGCAGGCACCCACTGACCGCTGAATTCCGTCAGTACGAAATTACCGTTGTCTGCAAAACCAGGTCCGAATGACTCAATGGAATCATGCATCAGCATTTCAAGACGAACGGCTGTAATTCGAGCCAGATTCACGCCTGATTTCACTGTGTACCTGACCGGCTTCGTACTTCGGCGATCGGCAAGAACAGAGTTGTCCGGAAGTTTCGTGAGTTTGGCTTCCGCATCTGTCGCGAGATCGTGAGGTTCCAGGGCAATCCAGGTCGTCGAACGCAAATACTCCGATTGAAAACTCGCCAGGTCCGCTGGCAGAGATTTTTCGTCGAACTCAGCCAGTTCACTGGTGAGTCGTGCTGTCTCTTCCTGCTGCTGGCGAAGCAATTCGGCTTCCCTTGCGGTGCGAAAGCGTTCCAGTTCTGCACTGGCCGCTGCGATGGCCTCTTCACGCGCCTGTTCCCGGCGCTGATGTTCCGGTTCAATCTGCTTTCCGTAATCAGCCAGTTTCTCCAACAATGCTGCGTGCTGTTCTTCGGCATCCACTCCCATTTCCACTGTGGCCTGAATTTCTTCCATGCGCGCCGGACGATTCAGGATTCGCAGGAAGATCTCGTTGATCACCTCTCCGTCGTTCTCATTTTCCTGCAGCAGCTTTGTAATCGCGTTATCAGAATCACTGATCGCCTGATTCACGGTCGCTCCATTCATGAGTGCCATCACGGGGCCCAGCTGCAGCTCGGACGACCGTTCGCATTCGCACGCACTTTCCCGCGCGGGTCGTCCGAGACTGGCCAGAAAACCGTCAGGCAATTTTGTGGCGGCGTCTGCCAGTGCAGCAGCTCGAGTGCCTTCGGGAACTCCGGGGATATTCATCTTTGCGCCGGTGACCGAGTAAATCACGTCATACAGAACTTCCGCCGGCAAGCGACGTGCTTTGGCGTGTGAAAAATTCAACTCGTCGTCCTCATTCCACTCATTGGTCGCCACAGACAGCTGATACGTCCGACTGGTGACGATTTCGCGCATCAGATCTCTCACATCGAATCCTGATTCAACAAACCGAAACGCCAGGTAATCGAGCAGTTCCGGATTGGACGGCGGATTGCCGGCCCGCACGTCATCAAGCGGTTCGATCAAACCAGTTCCCAGCATGTAGCCCCAGATGCGGTTCACATAACTCCTGACGAAATAGTCGTTGTCCGGAGACGTGATCCAGCTGGCCAGCTTCTGCCGTCTCGTTGCATTATCGGTGGAAGCATACGTGACTCCGTACGGAAACTCAGGAGCTATCACCTCGCCGGTACGATCATGTGTGATTTCGCCTTTCTCTTTGTCGAAAACGACTTCATACAGAGGCTTGGCTCCTTCAACAGCTGTACCGCCGATCTTGCGATCACCACTTTCCTCGTCTTTCTTCAGCCCGACCCGAGCAAAAAATGCAGCCGTCTGATAGTACTGATCCTGCGTCCAGCGTTCGAACGGATGGTCGTGGCATTTGTTGCAGTTGAACCGCACCGCCAGAAACAGATGCGTCGTGTTCTCCATGAGCACATCCGGCTCCCGAAGAATCTTGTAGTAGGACGCTGCCGGATTGTCTTTATTGGATCCGTTCGCAGTGAGGATCTCACGACAGAATTCGTCATAGGGCGTGTTCTGCTCCACGTGCCCACGAATCCATTCGCGAAACGCGGTGGCCCCTTCCTTCGCCAGGAATTTACTGTTCACCTGCAGCAGGTCAGCCCACTTGTTGGTCCAGTATGTGATGTAAGGTTCTGATTGAATCAGCTGATCAACCAGCTCAGTCCGTTTAATCTTTGATTCACGTTCATCGGCCAGGAAAGCTTTCACCTGACCAACCGTCGGCGGCAGACCGGTCAGATCCAGGTAGATACGTCGCAAATATTCTGCATCCGTACATAACTCTGAAGGACGAATCTTCATGCGTTTCCATTTCCCGGCCACAAGTTCGTCGATCTGCCCCCAGCTTTCGGGCTGTTCCCATTCGAATCCAGTTCGGTCACCCATGGCAGTGATGGTTGTCGCGGCATACGCCCCTTCGAATCGAGCCAGGATCGGAGCTTCTCCACGACGCAGTGTTGTGACGACTCCGTCGCGGTTGACCGCGGCAATGTCCGTATTAGCACTGCTGAGATATGACTCTGCCGTCACGTCGCTGGTTGTGCCGTCCGAATACGTGGCGACCACTCGCATCTGCTGGCGAGCGCCGATCGTCTGTACAACCGGGTTTTGAGGTTCCAGCTGAATCCCGACGACACGCGCCCCGTCAACGTCCAGTTTGGCCCCTTCCGCGATCCACTGGCGCAGGATCCGGTAATACCTGGAACCAGGTGCGGTCGGCTGGCCTCCGATATGAGGCACTGCGCCGGTGGCTTTGAGCAGCAGCAGACTGTTGTCCGGTGAGGCCAGATTAATGCGCCGTGCTTTCAGATCATCCGTAAATGCCCGCACATCATATATCGGATCATAACCTCGCAGCGACAGCTTAAATCCTTCCTTACCGTCTTTGGCTCCATGACATGTGCCCAGATTGCAGCCCAAACGAGAGATGACCGGCATAACATCGCGGACATAACTGATCGGTTTTTTAACGGCTGTGTCACTGGCAATCAGCGGCACAGCCAGCACGTGATCACCAGTCTGCACGACCACCGCCGCGGGCCCGTCCGCGCTGGCTGTCATTTGACCTGTCGGCGTAACGTACCCCACATCTGCGGGCAATGAGAATTGAGAGAGTCGTGTTACGTCCACACGATCGCCAGTGTCGAGGATGCCGGTCACCAACAGCTGCTGGTAACTCCAGGGTCCGCTCAGCCGGACAACCGACGGCGAAACTTCAATCTTTGCCAGTGTCCGACCCTCCGGCAGTTTTTCATTCAGCGACATCGCATCCAGTTCACTGGTACTTTGGACGGCGGCGATTTCCGTCGATTCCAAAGCACTCTCATCAACCTGCACCGACTGCAGTTCGCGTACGATCGAGCCGTCTGCCGGATTGATGAAGCGAATCACACCGTCGGCACCGGCGGCCGCAATCATGCTGCTGTCCGGAGCAAACGTAACGGCATAAACAGCGGTCGGAAGTTCGGCCTTCATGACCACCTCAATACCGACGGTTACATAGTTTTCGTATTCTCTTCGTTCATCGTCGTTCCATTGTCGCGGCTGTTTTGAAAGGATCTTTTTAAAACCGTCGCTGATTGTACTGTCGTATTCACTGGTGTAGACAAACACCTGCCCTTTGCCGTCAAGGCTGCTTGCACAAACAATTGTTTTTCCGTCCGCAGCAAAGTCAACAGAGTGAATGCGGCCTCGCATTGCTGGAAAACGTCGGACGAGATTGGCATCGTCACCGATGACGCGTTTCGTCTGGCGGTGCATACGATAAATCCGCGGGGTCCCGTCTGAACCACCGACCAGCACTTCGTCGCGCTCTGGATGTCGAGTGATTGCTCCAATGCCGCCTTTGAGTGCTCCGGGAGTGATCGATGTCACGTTGTCGATGAATCGTTGAGTCGGAACATTGTACAGTTTTGTTGTCATGTCGCGGCCGACCGAGACAAGATGCGAACCATCCACTGAAAAAACAGTGGCCAGCACCCAGTCGTTATGGGCGCCGTTAAAAAAGATCTGTTCACCGGATTCTGAACTGAACGCTCGCACGACGGAATCAGTACAACCGACGGCGATCAGTGAGCCATCCGGAGACCAACTGGCTCCGTAGACGGTGTCATAAGTCAGCGGAATAGAGAGTTTCAGCTTCTGGTTGACGACGTCCCAGATTTGTATTTCGCCGGTTCGTTCCGGCAGGCCACCGGTCACAGCCAGCTGTTTACCGTCGGGAGAAAAGCTGATGGATTCAATGCGCTCTGACAGACCAATCAGTCGAGCAACCAAACCACCACCATCGGCTTTGTGAAGCAGGACTTCATGAAAGCCAGACACCGCCAGCAGGGTTCCGTCCGGTGAGTAATCTATGGACGTCACAATTGGCTGACGGGAATAAACCGGTGGATGGTCTTTGTCGTATTTCTCTTTAGCATTATCAGGCGTGTCGTCTTTTGCCCCCTCAACGATCCATCGGCGAATCAAATCGAATTCGGGCTGCGACAGCGGTACCTTTCCTTTGGGCATGGCCGCTTCACCGTCGGCAATCGTGATGAGATCCAAAAGGTAACTCTCATCCGCTTCTCCTGGCACGACAGCCGCAGTCTCTGACTCACCGCCGGCCAGCAGTTTTGTGAAGTCGGTCATCACATACCCGCCACTTTGTTTGGCCGGCTGATGACATCCCTGACAATGACTTTGAAAGATCGGTCGAATCTGTCTGTAATAACTCACCGCCTTGTCATTGGCCGTGGCATTTGCAGAAATGATGCTGGTGAGAACAACAGCAAACGCGAGGAAACTTTGGCGCATGGTTGATCAAGTCATCAAGGGAAAAAGGATGTGGGACGGTGAACGCGTCAGCAGGTGAACAATAGTCGGCAGACAGATATTATCGCGCGGAACACCGATGGATGCATGTGAAAACGCAAAATTCCAACACTCTATTTTACACCGTTAACCGCCCCACGCAACTGGTCAGTACGGTTATAGCAATTGAGTGGCCCATGGCTCTGCGGCAGCGAATTCAGCGGCCGGATTCCTGTCATTAGCACTGTGTGAGGGTCTCCTGACCCAGCACGCTGTTCGACAGAAAGTTACTCTTTTACGTAACATTTGCGCAGCGTAAAGGAGACCTGTGCCCAACACGGGAACAACAATGCCAAGCCTGGCCTGAAGTCGATGGGGCTGTGCAGCAGTGAGCCGCGCCGGACCAAGTCCGGCTTTTTCAGAAATCCGGACTTCTTTCGTAGCGGTACACGGACTGATCTAAGACTGGACCGATGTCGGCGGCGAAAGGGGTGCGGGAGCCTGTTCCTCCGGTCGTGGTGCCTGTTCAACCGTATCTGACTGCAACTTCACTCCCGCATCGCTCATCAGGTGATGCAGCATCGATTCGAGAAGATTCATCTTTGACTGAATGCCCAGATTTCTGATCTGTCGTCGGTGCCGCCGTGCCCATCCTCGGACGTGGTCCTGGACGTGATGAAACAATCCGTCGAGCCCCCCCAACTGGTTCTGGATTGCCACCCGGTCCTGACGATGCTCGGAGTCGTGAATGTATCGAGCGACTTCCAGCACCTGATAAGCCTCGGAGTAAGTTCCACGGAAATCGACGTTGTGGGAGTAGTTATAATAGAGATCCAGACACAGTTCGTTGGCGAGCGACTCGAATCGCACTGCCAGATCGTCGACGTGAGAAAAAGTGCCAAAGCCAACATCCTGTGGACAATAGTGTGACGTGCGAATGCCGATCGAGGCTCTCCACGGATAGTAATAGCAGCGATCGTTGCACACGACGTGACTGCCGGCGTGACTGCCGATGACATATGGTACGACGCAGGTGACATCAGCATCAATGGGGGCCGCGATAGTCACGCCCCGTTACGTGATCCTGCCGATCGAACGAAAGAGCCAGATTGCGACGCAAGGCGTTCCCGTCTTTCTCAATCGATTTTATATAATGATCTTAGCGCTTCTTTGAAGCTTGTCGAAAACTCGCTTGAAATAGCAGTGCTGATGGGACGCAGCAAAACAGGGCGGGCCGTGAGGGCCCGCCCTGTTGCTCAAACCAATCTGCAGATGCCGAATCTCAGAAGGAGGATATCAATATCCGCTGGGCGACAACCCGCACCGGTCGGACGTCCTGGCTGCCCTGAGTCACAATCTCCAGGTCCAGAACCCCGCCGGTCTGCTGCATACTGGCCACCAGCACTTCTTGTCCGGTCATGGATTCGCCGTTGACAGTGACAATCACGTCACCCACCGCAAGTCCAGCCTGTTCGGCCGGCGAGTCGGCCTTCACCTGCTGGATACCAAAACCAAAATTGGGGATCTGGGAACCGCTGACGCCAAGGTAGTAGCTCACCTCTTCTAACACGTGCTGTCCGCCATCGATGACCACCACCTGCCGCGGGCAGAACACATAGTCCCAGTAACAGGTGGTCCAGCCATCCCAGTACCACGGGTAGCAGCACCAGTCCCACCACTGCCAGCAACAGAAATCAATCCACCAGCCACATGGGCCAGGCAAACCGAGGCACTTGCTGGCAAAGCTCTTGACCCTGGCCAGGTCTTCAAAATCGTGTGCCTCAACTGAGTCGACGTCCATATTGTTGAAATCCTTCAACGTCTCGCCCATATCCTTGATGTCCGGCATTGTCTGAATGCCTTCATTCGGACGCGTCGGTGGTTTGAGTCCCGTAATCGGACGGATCGGTGGTTTAACGCCGGTGATCGGACGCTTCGGTGGCCTCAACTGTATCGGCCTGGAACGAAACCCCTTGTTACCTGGCTTAATTAAATCTCGACGCCGTGTTGTGTTTTGATTTTTCCGGCTGACTCGGTTGGCGCGCAATCGGTTTCCAGGGCGCTGGTTTGTGCGACGAACGTTCCTTCCTGCGCTTCGGCGAGCCTGTGTGACTGCGGATCGGTTCACTGATCCGGCCTTTCCTTTGGTACGGCTGCGAGACTGGGCCTGAGTTTGATCGGTTGCGGCAATAAGCATCGCTGTTGCCATGACAAGCAGGACTTGGTTGAGGCGTTTCATGCTGGTTTCTCCTGTCGGCGGTGTTTTGATTCTGTACCTTTAGTGATGAGAGTGTATGTCCCAGTGACCGGTTCGGTGAAAGTCGTAATGGCCGGTCTGATAGTGAAAGTGGTTGCGGTGACGGTAGTACTGACCTGGGTGCCAGTCGTAATGACTGGTGTTGTGCCAGCTTCGGTGTACTCGAGGATAGCAGCGCCCTCGGTGACCATATGAGCCATGACGGGAGATGAATCGACCGTGCAATCCGTGACTACGCCAACCGGCCTCCGCAGAAGTGCCGATTGCTGCGAGAGCCACCACAAACACTGCGAGCAAAAGAAAACGTTTCATCTGAGTTTCCTCCATCTTGGAAGTACTGTGCTGTTAGCCGTTCCGTTACGCATCGCGTGTGCCATTTCCAGATGCTTTGTCCTAAATCACGTTGCGCCAGACACTTATCACATTTTTAGCCCGTGCGTTTCGTGCCAGATTTGGGGCCACAACGTGATCAATCGTGCGATTGATGTCATCAATCAGATGTCGGATTATCTCCACAACCCAATCTCGAATTTCCACGCGCCTGGGTTGGGTTTGGTGATACCATCGTTTACTGACCCAAAATCGTGTGAGACCAGGCGGCTTCCGCAAACCAAACGACAATGGGCCCAGGGAAAAGACCGGAAAGGTCCGCTAACATCACCACAGGCCGGGAAATCTGATCGTCAGGCGGACCAGCGTCTTCCATCTCAGTGCCTCAGCTGTAGAATGCCGGCCCGAATGCTTCTCCTGTGAACAGACTCATGGACAAAGCACACACCAGACGTTTTCTCAATATCGTTGATCTGGCCCGTGGACAGGTTCGCGAATGCTCCGTTCAGGATGTTGTCGACCGTCGCCGGACAGGTAACGATTTCACACTGGTGGACGTCCGTGAAGAAAGCGAGTTCGCCAAAGGACATATTCCCGGAGCATGTCACCTTGGGAAAGGTGTCATCGAGCGCGACGTTGAACAGCATTTTCCGGACATCACGACAGAGCTGATTCTGTATTGTGGGGGCGGCTTTCGGTCGGCACTGGCTGCCTTAAACCTGCAGCTGATGGGATATACTAACGTGATCTCCATGGACGGCGGCTTTCGAGGGTGGAAAGAAGCCAATCAGCCTGTCACCGTTCCCAGTCCAAAGTAGAGCGATCGCCGTTTTCGCCATGCAGAATTTCCGACTGTACTGACGGCCCTTCTGGTTCATTTCGGCAGCGGAAGTGTCAACTTATGGGACGACTTGGTCTGCCATTCAAAATCCCGTTTGGTAGCGACGCAGCTCTTCAGACCGCAGACGTTCTGTGGGCTGCGTCAACTCCTACCATCCAGCACTCCCCGGCTGAAGCTCCGGTGCCGGTTCGCCGTGAAGCAGTGACACCGCTGGCCGCACTGCAGCGTGAGGCTCGTTTTGTTGACTTCATTCAGGAATCCATTGACGCTTACAATGATGCTCAGATGGGTGTCGCTGTCCGTGATGTCGATCGCGGCTGTCAGGAAGTCCCGGAACGGATGGTTGATCTGAAACCTGTCGTCGATCAGGAGGAAGAAACCAGCGTGCAGATCACCGACCCGGCAGCGGCCGGCTGGTGTCTCACCGGAAACATTGGCCAGTTGTTGAGTTCCGTTTCCGGAAAACTGATGCATGCTGGCTGGACACCATCCAGGTGCCGCCAGCCCGAATCGTCAGACACCTCGGACGACACAGATATTGTGGCACCAGCCGAGGTTGAGATTTCATGACCGACCGGCTGGAAGCCTGCCTCTGGGTGGCTGAGGACTTTCGGTACGCCCCACGTGGCCACTGGCTCCCAGCCTGCTGCCGCAGCATGACTGTCAAATCCTGCCACCACCGTGTATTGGATCCCGAATGCCAAGGGACTTTCTCAAAAACGCCAGAGACCATTACGACATTGTCGTGATTGGCAGCGGCCTTGCCGGCCTGACCAGTGCCAACATTCTCGCGCGGCAGGGGTATTCGGTTCTGTTGCTGGAACATCATTACCAGCTTGGAGGCATGGCCACCTGGTTCAGACGAAGCGGCGGCCATATTTTTGACATTTCGCTGCACGGCTTTCCCATTGGAATGATCAAGAGCTGCCGCAAGTACTGGACGAGCGAAATCGCCCATTCCATCGTGCAGCTTTGCGGAATCCGCTTTGAGAACCCGCAATTCTCCCTGCGCACCACGTTCGACCGTCAGGATTTTATCAGGATTCTCACCGACGAATTCTGCATTGCTCCGGAAAGAGTCAACGGATTCTTCGACACCGTTCGCAGAATGAATTTCTACGATGATCAGGAGAAAACAACGCGTGAGCTGTTCGAAGAATTTTTCCCCGGCCGCGACGACGTTGTGCGGCTGCTCATGGAGCCCATCACCTATGCCAACGGGTCAACACTGGACGATCCCGCGATCACATATGGCATCGTGTTCAGTAATTTCATGCACAAAGGGGTCTTCACTTTTGAAGGGGGAACCGACGCGCTGGTTGGCAGGATGAAACAGGAATTGCTCGCCAATGGAGTTGATCTGCGCATTCGTACGCTGGTGGAAAAGATCGAAGTCGATTCCCGTCCTCAGGTCCGGGCCGTGGTCGTCAACGGCCGTCGCATCGGGTGCCGGGCGATCGTCAGCAATGCTAACATCCGTTCGACGATTCTGAGTCTCGTGGGTGAACAACACTTCGATTCCCGCTACATTGAAGACACTCGCGCCGTCCGACTCAACAGCAGCAGTTGCCAGGTCTACATGGCACTCAGACCCGGTGAAGGTTTTGACGACAGCGTAGGCGACCTGCTGTTTCACTCCGAGCATTCAGGCTTCGACGTTGATGCAATGCTCAGCATGAATGTGAGCAGCCGGACATTCAGTTTCTACTATCCTCGAACGCGCCCGGGCAGTGATCGATGGCTGATCGTGTCCTCGACCAATTCCAACTACCGCGACTGGGCAGACCTGACGAATGAAGACTACAAAGCGGCCAAGCACCATCTGGAACAGACAACGCTGGACTGTCTGGAACAATATGTGCCGGATGTTCGATTTAAAATCGACCATATTGAAGCAGCCACGCCACTGACATTCGAGCACTACACACGTCATGTGGCAGGGTCCTCTTTCGGAACCAAATTCGAAGGCCTCAGGATTAGTCAGGACCTGCCCCGACAGATCGGCGGCCTGTTTCATGCCGGATCCGTGGGAATCATCATGTCCGGCTGGCTTGGTGCAGTAAATTACGGTGTGATTGTCAGCAACGAAGTCGACAAGCTGCTGACATCACAGTCTCCTGTGTAAGTCCGCAGCAGCCACACACTGCGGCGATGTTCTGTGGCTGATCAAAACGGAAAGCGGTCATCAATCGGTGACGCAGCCAGTTCCAGCAGAAACCCGGACAGCCGGTCCACAATGATGTTCATCAACGCTTCGCCTTTCTCGGCCGTGGCAGCGTGAGGGTTTCCGGACCCGGTGTTCTTCGTCAGCAGATGCCAGGGTCGGGTAATACTCACCCAGCCGTTGTTGACTGCAGCGAAACGGGTCTTATTAACAGCTCCGTCGTCTGCAGCCAAAGAACCCTCCTGGTTCCTGCGAATAAGGTCATTGAAATAGGCAAGTCCCAGAGCCGTTTCCATCTCACCCGCGTGGTCGCCGGACTCCTCAAAGAGTTCCTCCTGTACATCACCTGTGATTCCGCGGAACCAGTCACAAAGGAACAGCTGGACGGGAGTCCTGCCCATCAGTTCACGCAGCAGGGGTTTGAATTCATTGCCACCGTGGCTGTTAAGAATCAGCAGCTTGAAGACGCCATGGCCCGCCAGAGAATCAATCAAATCACGTATGATCATGCCCATCGTGGAAGGATTCACGTTCATCGAAAGTCGGCATCGAGCCTGGTTCGTTTCTGTTCCGTAGGGTATCGCCGGCAGCATGACGACGCGAGCTCCACCTTTCCAGGCAGCTTCGCAGACACGTGTACCAATCGCTTCTGATTCCAGGGTATCCGTACCATATGGCATATGAAGATTGTGTGGCTCAGTCGCCCCAACCGGCAACACGGCCACTTCATAGTCACAGTCTTTGACGTAGTGGTAATTCGTTTCAGCCAGAATCCAGGGTCGCATGGGGCGCTCCGTGGGTGACAGGACAGCGTTAAGCACGAGTCTACCGTTCCCTTAACTCACAGCAAGCTGCGACCTCCGGTGCAGCATCTGTCAGCTGAAGGATTCTCAGGGATACATGTCAAAGGTCTCACCGGATCACTAGTATATTTCAGTCATGAATCAAATCAGAATCGGTGACTTAGAACTCACCGTCATCAGCGGCGGCACCATGCGTACTGATGGCGGCATCATCTTTGGTGTCGTTCCTCGCATACTTTGGACCCGAATCTGCCAGCCGGATGATGAAAACCGCATCCTGATGGACACCAATTGTCTTTTGGTACGAACGTCGGACTCGCTGGGACTGATCGATACCGGTTATGGCAACAAAGCGCCGGAAAAAGTGCGCCGCCGCAGTGGAATGGAAGACGAAGCACCACTCGTTCGAAACCTGGCAGCGGCCGGATTTGCTGCTGACGACCTCGACTGGGTCATTCTGACGCACCTGCACTCGGACCATGCGGGCGGATCCACCTGCGTCTACCCTGAGGGTCGACTGCAACCGGTTTTCTCAAAAGCTCGACACTTCGTGCAGCGAATCGAATGGAACGATGCGACATCAGGAAGACCGGAACTGAAAGGCGCCTATTTCCCAGCCGACTTTTTGCCCCTGGAGGAAGCAGGACTGCTGACGCTGATCGATGAAGATGTCGAAATTGCCCCCGGTATTACGACTCAGCGAACGGACGGCCATACGCGAGGGCATCAGCTGGTAACATTAAACTCAGGCGGCGAAACGGCGGTTTATGTTGCCGACGTGTGTCCCATGGCCGGAAATGTACGGGCGCTGTGGACCATGGCCTATGACCAGTACCCGCTGACAACTCGCCGAACCAAGCCGGAGATCCTGGGAAGAATCGCGGACCAGAATCAAATTGCTATCCTGGCGCACGATCCACAGATGAAGATTGTGCGTCTCGAGCGCGACAAACGAACTGAGTTCGCAGTATCACCGGTTGAATGAACGACTTCATACCCGCGAAGTTTGCCGGCTCGGCCTTACCGAATAAAGAACCGCTTCGCGTCACGGAAAATGCGAGCGTCTTTCCCCTCCAGAATCTGCAGGTTTGTCACTGCTGATGCGGCGACCTGCGCGTACTGTTCGGGGTCTTTCCTGCCGGCTTTCTCGCATGCGAGCATGTAGCGCACAATGGCTCGTTTGATGGATGGAATCTGGAACTCTTCATCGTCAAACATCTTCATCAGACGTCCCTGGACGGACCAGTCCTTCCAGCGCGCCAGATCCGCAATGATGAGATCGCTGAGTTCGGGACGATCAAGTAACAGATACATGGAGTTGGCCAGTCGTTCCAGCGGCACGCGGTCCGGCTCGTATTTCCTCATGAACCGCAGTGTATTGACCGTTGCATAGGTTTCTGAGAACGGCAGCTTTTTTTCTTCACCGGATTCGTCGATGTAGGTCCTGCAACGAATCTTGGCCTCTTCGAGCTTTGCCAGGCCCTCTTCGCCGGTCAGCATCACGTACCCCGACATGATCCCTTCGAGCCCCAGACGAAAGTCACTGTCGATCATCATGATTTTCTCTTCCAGGACCGTGGCATCCTCTTTGGTACCACACATTCCCAGCATCATTCCGTAAAGAGCAACACGCGTGACCGGCGTTCCGGGATCGGTGAGCCACTGGCACAGGTTTTCCCGCGGCATCTGATCTTTGAGTGTTCGGATGATTTTATACGGTGCCGCGGCGAATTCTCCGTAGGCATCGTTGGACACCAGGAGTTCCGAATGCTCCAGATACTGCAGGAACCAGGCCAAACGTTCCCCGCGGCGCTCCGGATCTTTCTCCCGAGCCGGGCAATTACGAATGTAATCCCATGATTCCTGCGTGACTTTGGTCGGCGGCTGCCAGTTAAGGTAGTCCGTTCCAGGGCCCATCAACGCACACTGTTCGCCCGCTTCGCCGGACACGTAAAACGGCAAAGTGATGGTTTGATCCACTTTCAGCAGATCATCCTGCGACCGGCCAATCTCCACGATCCTGAATTCCACACTGCCAGCCGAATTACTCGTGGGACGTGTTCCCTGAATCAACTCTCCCAGCAGCAGATGATCGGACTGATCGATCATTTCCGCCATGGTCAGCTGAGGAGCGTTGCAAAACGGGCAAGCGCTGGCAGAGCCGCTGAACTGCACCGACGCAACCATGGCCAGTCCGGCCACAACAACGACACATGTTCGTAAACGAGGTTCTAACATTGTTTCTTCTCCAGCCTCTCGGCGATCGTCATTCGGTGATCACGCCATCATCCATGAAAAATAACCCGTACAGTTCCACATCGTCCGCGTGGGGCTCAATGCGCATTGTACCCTCCACATCAAAGGGCGTACCCTCGATGAGGTCCGTGGACTCGCCCTCGGCGAGCTCTACGGCAATCATATCGTAGATTTTCGGGACCGGACCGTAACAACATTCTCCGTTGTCCCGCACGAACAAAAACTGGGTGATGTCTTCCGCTTCAAAACCCGGCCGCATGTAGCCTCGGATTCGAACATGGGCCCCGTTGAGGTTTTTGAGCCAGTCCGGAAAGTAATCCACCGCGTCGATCGGAACGGGATCCATGTTGAGCGCTTTGAGCAGATCGATGTCATCGAAGGTCGCTCGCAATGCGTTTCCTTCTTTTCGGAATTGCCGGTGAGGGATCAGCAGTCTGATGGCCGGTGATTCCGGTTCGACAGAATCGACATCCAGCAGATTGCCGGCGACGGACACCTCTGTTTCAGCGGTGAGCGGGCCGTCGATTGTTTTTTCCGACGTTGTGACGGACTCTACCGGCAGTTTCGCTTCCTCAGCCGGGGTCTGTATATCGGCCTTCGTGAAGCTGCCAGGATCCTCCTGAGGAACAACCGGCGCCGTCGGCTGTTCCAGTTCTGAGAACTCAACAAAATCATCACCGGAGTGTGAATCACTGCAGCCGGCTGCGACTCCGCCCAGCAAAAGCAGGAGTACGCAAAACCCGACGGGTGACCCGGCAGTTTCCGACAGATGTTCTGCATTCACAGGATGTGCTGGCAGCGGATCCGTCATCACAACTCCTGAGAATCCATCGTCGAAAACCTAGAACCGTGTGCGGGACGGTTCGACCACCTGTGCTTCGAGGGTGTAAACCGCTTTACCGTCGACCGCCGCGATGTTTACCTTGAGAACTCCGGCTACGGAGACCATTCCAGTGTGACCATCGACCGTTTTGTCATCCTGTAACTCAACCTGCATCATATCGTATGGTTTTGGTTCACCGCCAAAGCAGCACTCGCCATTGTCCTTGAGGAAGACAAATTTTTCCAGCCCCTTGTCTTCCTGTGTCAGCCACATAAATCCCTTGATGAAAATCTTCTTTCCTACAAGCTTCGCGACTGCCGGGTGCAGTCGCCGCTGTCCGCCGCGATAATACACAAACTGCCGGGCAGAAATTTCTTCCGGAAAATTGACTCTCTGGTACCCTTCCGGCACTTCGTGATTGTAGTGGTAGATTTGGCTGGCAATACCACCCGAGACACAGGTCAGCGACAGCAGCAGTCCCAGAACTGCCAGCAGCATGCCTCGAACCATTCCCATTTCACCACGAATCCGAATGATCGCCGCAATGCTGACGATCAGCGCGGCTGCCGCCACTGCAATCCCAAACAGGCCCAGAAATGCAGTGAGCCCGAAGACACCAAGGACAACCGCGATCATTCCCCAAGCGGAAACAGGCGTATAGCTAAAATTGGCAGACTGATCATCGGCACCCCAACCCGAATACCCCGAAGGCTCTGAGTCACCCAGCTGACTCGGACCGGGCTGGTCCAGTAAATCCTGCGTCATGACTGTAATCCGCTGCACGGAACTAGTTTGGAACGATTGCATGGGAACCGACGGGGCCGGCAATGGCAAAAGTCCGTCAGCTCCTATTGTACGTTGGCATTCGACACTCTGTGAACGAATTCACACGTGTTTTCCCTGTTTGAATGACTTCCGGAGTCCGCAGATCACCCCTGCGGACCATGTGACGTGACATGATTCCATGACCCTGTTTCTCACGCTTCAAGGGAATTCCTCAGAACAGCCTGACCTGTCACAGTTGCAACAGCAGGGCCCGTCGAAATGGACGAACAGGACAAACAATCTACAATCTGATTTCCGCAACCGGTTCTGCGGGTCGTTTTCTATATCTCCTTTCGGAATCGTTCGTAACCAATGCCAGTCAAACTCAATGTTCTCATGTATGTTGCCCTGGCCGCACTGGCGTGGGGCGTTTATGTCCCGGTCGTCCATGGTGCAACGACCAAACTTGGCAGCAGTCTGCGTGCGTTTCTGATGGTCGGAGTGGCATATTTCCTCATAGCGGTACTGGTCCCGTGTCTGTTTATATTTGTGCTGAACAACGATCCGACGGAGAAAAATTCCGCCAATCTCAACTTTCGCGGCGTCAACATGATGTGGGGGCTGAGCGCCGGCATCGCCGGTGCTGTGGGGGCGCTCTGCGTGATCTTTGCCGCCAAGACCGCCGGGCCGGGAGCTGCCCTGTATGTCGCGCCTCTGGTGTTCGCGGGTGCGCCCATCATCAACACCATCGTATCCATGACAATATTCAGCCACGATAAAGTGGAGTCACCGTCTGCTCCGTTTTATTTAGGGCTTGTCCTCGCTGCGGCGGGAGCCGCGATGGTCATGATCTACAAGCCCGCAGCCAAAGCAGATCCACCGGCGATTGAGCAGGTGCAGCCTGAGCCTGCAGTTACCGGCGACTAGGGCAAACACAACATGACCAACGAACAAATTGCAGGCGTGTTCGAACAAGTGGCCGACCTGCTGGAGATCCAAGGAGCCAATCCGTTTCGACTGAGAGCCTATCGGTATGCGGCCCGCACAATCAAATCCACTGCGAACTCCTTCGAGGCGCTGGTTAATGAAAATGCCGACCTGACGGAATACCCCGGCATCGGCAAAGATCTCGCAAAACAGATCGTGGAAATCACGAAAACCGGCCAGCATCCAAAACTCGCCGATTTGCGTAAACAGGTGCCTCAGGGTGTCGTGGACATGCTGAAGATTCCCGGCGTGGGACCCAAAAAAGTGGGTGTGTTCTTCAACACACTGAAGCTCACATCACTGGACGAATTAAAAGCCGCCGCCGAAGCCGGCCGGCTGGCCGATCTGAAGGGATTCGGCAAAAAGACTGAACAGGCAATCCTCGAGAATATCGACATGGCCGCTGAAGCCGGCAGGCGTGTGTTGATTTCCGTGGCCCGCACTTCGGCCGAAACGGTGGTCGAAGATCTGCTGAAACTTGAGGAAGTCACACAGGCCTCTGTGGCCGGCAGCTGTCGACGTCGCCGGGAAACCTGTGGTGACCTGGATGTGCTGGTGACCTGTGCTGAACACAGCGTGCCCATGGATTTTCTGGCAGCACACCCCCTGGTTGAATCACTCCTGCAACGCGGTGAAACCAAACAGCGAGTCCGATTGTCGTCCGGCGTGGAAATGGACATGCGTGTGGTGCCGAATGAGTCATTTGGTGCGGCTCTGCAGTACTTCACCGGATCCAAAGAGCATAATGTCGTGATTCGACAGCGTGCCAAAGATCGAGGTCTGAAGGTCAACGAGTACGGTGTGTTCCGCGGCAATGACCAAATCGCCGGAACGACTGAGGAAGACGTCTATCAGGCTGTCGAACTGCCCTGGATTCCCCCGGAACTTCGAGAGAACCGCGGTGAAATCGAAGCCGCGGAAAACGGCACTCTGCCGGATCTGCTGACGATTGACCAGATCAAAGGTGATCTGCACATGCATACGACGGCCTCGGATGGAACGGCCTCGATCCTCGAAATGGCCGAAGCGGCCAAAGCAAGGGGACTTCAGTACATCGCTGTCACAGACCACAGCAAACGGGTTTCGATGGCCAACGGCCTGGATGCCCGTCGATTACGACGTCACTGGGAGGAAATCCGCAGAATCAACGAACAGATCCAGGGCATCGAGCTGCTGTGCGGCATCGAGTGCGACATCCTCGAAAATGCCACGCTGGATCTGGACGACGAGGTTCTGGCTGAAGCGGACTGGGTCGTGGCCGTTTTGCATTACGGGCTGAATCAACCACGCGATCAAATCATGAAACGGCTGTTCTGTGCTGTTACGAACCCTCATGTCCACATCATCGGACACCCCACAGGACGTCTGGTGGGTCGACGACAGGGAGCGGATATCAACATGACAGAGGTGCTCAGGGCGGCTGCCGACAATGGTGTCATGATGGAAATCAATGCCCATCCCAAGCGTCTGGATCTCGACGATATCCATGCTGCCGCTGCAAAAGACCTCGATATTCCCATTGTCATCAGCACAGATTCCCACAGCATCAATGGCTTTGATGTGCTGCAGTACGGAGTCGACCAGGCACGCCGAGCAGGACTTGGCAAAGAGGACGTGGCTAATACAAAAACGTGGGCCCGGTTCCGCAAACTCCTGTAACGCGTTCCACAACATCAACCGCCCGCCCGCTGAACTCACAGACGGGCCGGACCCGGCAGGCAGACAGCCCCGTTTCGGATCTCACGTCACGGGGCACGTCCCAACCGGGCCTACGCCAGAACTTCCTTCACCACTTCGCCGTGAACATTGGTGAGACGCCGCTGAATACCGTTGTGGTAGTACGTCAGCTGCTCGTGGTCGAGGCCCATCAGATGCAGGACCGTGGCATGGAAATCGTGCCACGGGATCGGACGTTCAACCGTCTTCCAGCCCACATCATCGGTCCTGCCAAACGCAAAACCACGTTTGAGTCCTGCTCCCGCCATCCAGCAGCTGAAACCGTATCGATTATGGTCTCTGCCGGGACCCACCTTGTCTGCAGCAGACTGGGCGAACGGAGTTCTGCCAAATTCCGTAGTAAACAACACCAGCGTGTCATCTAACATCCCTCGCTGCTTCAGATCCTGCAACAACGCTGCCACAGGACGGTCGACGCGGCCGGCTTCCCGTGTATGGTTCTCCCTGACGCTTTCATGAGCGTCCCAGCTGGCGCGAGGTCTTCCGGCAATCGGTCCACCGGAAAACAGCTGCACAAATCGAACGCCGCGTTCCAGCAGTCTTCGTCCGAGCAAACATCGCCGACCCATATCGGCCGTCTGTTTTTCGTTGAGTCCGTAAACATCCAAAGTCGCCGCAGTCTCGCCGGTGATATCGGCCACATCGGGTACGGACAGCTGCATCTTCGCCGCCAGTTCATAACTTCTGACACGCGCCGCCAGGACAGCATCGTCGCTCGCCCGCTCCAGGTGCTGCCGATTGATCGCGTTAATGAACTGCCGTGTTGCCAGGTCGGTGCTGTCCGGCACTGCCTGAGCAGGAAACAGATCACGGACCGGCTGCTGACCACTCTGCAGAACCACACCCTGGTTACTTGAAGGCAGAAATGCACTGCTCCAGGTCGACGCACCGGTGTTGGGACCTCCGCGTTCATCGTTCAGCACCACATACGCCGGCAGTGATTCTGTCTCCGGTCCCAGACCATAGGACACCCAGCTGCCCATCGAGGGGAAGCCATTGGCCTCGAACCCGCTGTTGGCCATGAACAGAGCGGGAGTATGGTTGGCGGACTGCGATTCCATGGATCGCAGGACCGTCAGGTCATCCGCCTGCTCGGCAATATGGGGGAACATGTCCGAAATCATCAGCCCGCTGTCTCCACGCGGCTGGAACCTCCACTCCTCCTTCTTCAGCAGACCCACCCTGCCGAAAAAGATGTCGGGCTGTTCATCAGTCTGCAGCGACTTGCCGTGAAACCGCCTCAGTTCCGGCTTGTAATCAAATGAATCCACGTGGCTCATACCGCCGATCAGACAAATATGGATGGCACGTTTCGCTTTGGCTTCAAACTGCGGCACAATGACTGCATCGGCAGCAGCGGCTGTTTCGGCATTCAGCATACTCAGCAGCGCGGTTGCCCCCAGGCCATTGACACCCCAGTTGAACAGCTCGCGGCGGGACGCACATCCCGCGACAAATTGTGTGTCACACGTCATCGCTCAATCATTCCACCAGGACGAATTCGGAAGTGTTGAACAGGCCGCGGCACAGCGCCGGCAGGCCGTGCTGATCAACCAGTCTCTCAGACAGCCCGTATTCTTCCGCCGTCGGCGCACGTGCCACAGCCAGCTGCCATGCCCGGCGGACCTGTTCCGAGACGGAATCTCCCGCTTCGTTTCTGACCCGTTCAGCAAAGTACCCGGACATTTGAAGCACAAAAGAATTGTTCAGCAGGCTCAGTGCCTGCAGCGGAGTTGTGGTCACGGCGCGGCGCGGTGCCGTATTGGCCGGGTCAGGGCAGTCGAAAGTGTCCAGCAATGCACTGCGGCCACCGCGGGGGTTGAACCGATAGATCGTGCGGCGGAAGAACTCATCGCCGTCAACATCGATAGGACTGTAGTACGTGGTTCCGTTGTTGCTCACAACGGACACATCGATGAAGCTGGGCCCGCCCAGTCGGGCATTCAGCTTCCCGGCCACAGACAGCATTGCGTCACGAACCGCCTCTGCTTCCAGGCGCCGGGGTGTCATCCGCCACAACAGTCGATTCCCGACATCAACGGCCGCACCGTGGTGCGTCTGTGACGCCGAACCGAAAGCGGCCTGGCGATAGGTGCTGGACGTGACCAGTAAACGATGCAGCGGCTTCAGCCGGAACTGATTCTGCTGAAACCACACTGCCAGCCATTCCAGCAGCTCCGGATGCGTCGGTCGTCCGCCGTTGAAACCGAAATCGTTAGGAGTGTCGACAAGGCCCGTGCCGAAATGATAGTGCCAGACCCGGTTCACAATGATGCGAGCAAACAACGGGTTGTCCGAATGAGTAATCCACTCCGCCAGTCGCCGGCGACGGCTGGTTTCCGGAGCGTCCGGAGGCAGATCAAAATCAGAATCAACGCCTTTCACAGCGGCAATCGCTGCCGGCACAACCTGTTCGCCCACGTTCGACGGGTCACCCCGCAGCAGCACATGCGTTGTAGCGCCTTCGGCGGGCGTGAGCGTATAGAATTGCCGGGCGGCCAGCTGTGCCTGCTGATTGCGCCGTCTGGTCAGTGCCGCTGCCTGTTTTTGCAGCTTTCTGCGGGCTGCACGCTGTTCTTTGGAGAGCCATTCGGTGATCTGCTGTTCCGTCACATACCCGGCCATGCTGCCCGCCAAGGCGGCGACTTCCGCAGCCGACAAAGCACGGTCGTAAAAGGCGGCTTTGTATATTTTCCCCTGCAGTAAACGAGTGGGGTCTGCTTCCCTGTGGCGCAACCCGAAGACGATCTCTGCCTTCCCGGACGGGTATTTCTGCAGCGGACCCTTCTGCACGGACTGTCCCAGCCGGATGCCGTCACGGTAGCCTGTGATGGTGCCGTCCGCCTGGTACACGAACGCCAGATGAACGGGGCGCTGATTTGCCTCTGATTCCTCCGGTCCATGAAACGAATCTGTTCGCGAAAATGAATTGCTGCCAGGCATCCACCGCCGGGGTTCCACTTCCCCGAACACAATGGAATCAAACACACGACCGCTCTCCATTTCAATTGAAATCACACCTCCGCCGCGTTGTTCGAGATTGTCCAGCCGGACCCAGGCTTCCAGAGTTTTTTCCCGGACCTCTGCAGAGATGCGTGATGTGACCACATAGGAATCACCATCCACGACCAGTGCACCATTTTCAATGCGGGCCTTCCCCTGCGCCGTGCCGTGCAGAGACCCAGCACTGTCTTTGAGATCACTGTCAAAGTCCCACCGGCCAAAGGCCGCTGGCGGTTCCGCTTCCGCGACCTCACCCGCCACTCGCGCAGCAACGATTTCCTTACGAGCAGTGCGTTCCATCACCGACAGCTGTCCGGAAACCTTCGACAGCTGCTCTTGAGTGCGGTTCAGCCTGGCGACTGCCGCCGCCGATTTTTCGGTACGTTCACCATACCCCAGACCTGAGATGGCCGATGCCAGCTGATAGAACTCCTTTTGCCGGATCGGATCGAATTTGTGGTCGTGGCACCGCGCACAGTTGACGGTGAGCCCCAGGAATGTCTGGCCGACGGTCGCCAGCACTTCTTCCAGTTCGTCCTGCCGAGCCAGCAGCTTCATGCGTTTGCTTCCGCCCACCACAGTGTTATGAACGCCGGCCACCCAGAATCCGGTGGCTGCGGCTCCTTCCATGCCTCCCGCAAGCTGGTCACCGATAAGCTGCATCCGGACAAACTGGTCATAAGGCAGATCACGGTTCAAAGCGCCGACGACCCAGTCTCGATAAGGCCATGCGTGCATGCGGGGCTGGTTCCGTTCAAATCCACTGCTCTCACCAAAACGAACGACGTCCAGCCAGTGCCGTCCCCATCGTTCGCCGTAGTGCGGAGAGGCCAGCAGGTCAGAAACCAGTTGCTGATACGCAGCCTCCGACGGATCGGCCTCAAAACGGGCCACAATCCCGGGCGAGGGGGGCAGGCCAGTCAAATCGAAGTACAGTCGGCGAACCAGAACCCGGGGGTTGCTTTCGGAAGACGGTCGTAAGCCGGCATCCTGCAGCTTCTGAAGCACAAATGAATCGATTCCATTGCGTCCCCGCCGCATGTCAGCCTCAGGCAGCCGTGGTTCCGTCAGTGGCTGCAGGGACCACCAGTCATAACCCGCCCGCTTTGATGTCGTCACGGCAAACGGGTCAATGGGACTGGCACCCCATATGGCACCCTGATCGATCCATCGCCGGATGATTTCCTTTTGTTCATCCGCAAGCGGATGTTTGGGAGGCATCTCATCGCTGCTGATACGCTCCCACAACAGGCTTGCGGCCGCATTATTCCTGGAGATCACCGCCCCGCTGTCCCCGCCTTGCATCGCACGTTCGACATGGCTGAGATCCAGCCCGCCCTTCGGTTCAGACCCCCGATGACACTCAAGGCAGTGGGCCGCCAGAATCGGCGCCACGGTCCTGTCAAAATCCACAGAGCCGGCAACGTCGGAATCGGCAGACAGAATCAATACGGCCATACAGCACACGGGAATGCACTGACGACGCACACAATCGGATTCAGAGCCGCTGGCCATCAGACCACACAGTCGAGCGAGTAATGCGGGAACATAAATCACCTGTCGATCGCCTGTCATTCTACCGTCGCACGTTTCCCGCCCGCAACTGGCTGGATATTCCAGGCAATGAGGCCATTTGAAAGTCCTGCAGTCATTCAGGTTTCCCGGCCGCAGTGATCCATCTCAGGACACAGCGTGTCCTGGGATGCTATCTGACGAACCACCGAACGGCGCAGCGTGCGAAAGCTCGCCGCGGGAGTAACGTGTAGGGGTCGTAAATCATCAGAGCCACATGCCCGTCATTACGAACCATGACCCAGCCGAAATCCCAGGCCTGACTTCGGTAGACAAGCGGAATCGAGGGCTGGATGCGCACCAGCGGGAACGTGGCACCCATCAGCTGACGACTTTGAGTGTAATAGTAATAAGCGTGCAGGTTGATGAAGACTTCGTGATCAGGGGATTCTGACGACTGTTCGCTCAGGTCATGACACAACCCGCGAATTCCGACCTTCATTTCCGCACCAACCCTGAACGCTTTGAGGAGCTCTTCCAGGGACCCTGACCGGACGTCACCCTGATCCGAATGAGAAAGAATTTCCTGCCAGTCGTCTCGTACAAAATAGCCAATCTTCTCGAACGCGTAGGTGAAGCTGGCACTGGGTGCGTTGGTGTCTTTATCAGCGCCGCCCAGAACCTGCATCTTTTCCAGGTCGGAGTGAAATTCGGGGGGATTGAGATTGGGCCCGACTTTCACCGGCGGACCATCAAGATGCGGGCGGGCGAAGGCCTGTTCGCCGTTCTGGTTGTACATGAAAAAAGACAGCGAGGCACGCGGGCCGAATCCTTCGGGCGGCTCGATGGGCTGCCGCTGTGTGATGATTCCTGCGCTCCAGTGATCGTCGAGCAGGTAGGTCACACCCCTTTGGGCGACCTCCTGAATCAACTCCGGATTTTCGGAGCCGGAATTGATGTGCTCGCTGTGACGAAATTCTGTGTTGATGCTCAGATCGGCCGCCCGCCGGATGGCATCACTCAGTGCTGTCGTGCTGCCGGCGACCATCTTTTTCTGGTCGTCGTATTCGAGAACGCAGGTCCAGGGAGTCATGCGCGTGACTTTCGAGTGTGTCGTGCTTGGGTTTGTGCGAGGAGTTCCTGTTCCCGCTGCACCGTCACCCATCCCGTTTAGTCCTGTGGTCCGGTGTGTGGCGCCCCGGCTCGCTCAATTTTGAAAGGGTGGTGCGGCTCGGCTGCAGATAAAAGAGCATCAGGCGACTGTCAACAGGCACGGGCCCTCTCAGCACGGTCGCTTCACGCCAACTGCGATCACACCGGATTTTATTGCTGCCAAACAGAAGAAGCTTGCCCGTAAAACAGGCCTGATTGTGCCCAAATACGCGTGGTTTTCAGTACCAGCACCTGCACAGGACACCTTAACCACCAACAACACCCAGTCGCCTAAAGAATTTTATTGCGTGAACTGCACTCAGATAACCAAAGCATTTTGTTTGACTCTAAATTTGTATTCCTTCAAAATTACCTGTTCCTCTCACCCATCTTGTTCAGCTTATTTCTTTCAGTTCATTCAGCCAACTCAACTCACCAGACACCAACATACGGCCCAGGGCTTACCCCGCACTGGATTCAGGGAGACAAACGGATGACAAAACCAAAATCAACGACAACAGTCAAAAAGATGGCCACGCTGGCGGGATCACTGGCCGCCGTGGGGACCATGCAGGCCGATTCCCGTGCCGCCATACAGCACTTCAACACAAGTCCCGTCACAGCGAGCTTTTCGGATGAAGACGGTTATGAGGCAGGCTGGGATGTAGACGACGATGGCACACTGGACGCCCAGATGGTGGTGGAAAGTACAACGGGGGCCAGTTCCAGTGAGGGTGAAATATTGATGACATCTGTAAACACCGGTGTTGAAATCGCCACGGATGGTGGTACTGACCGCGACTTTGTGAGATTCGCGGAGAGCGAGAGTGTGGGGCCCTCAGCGAATTTCAGGAACTTAGATGCCGGACTGCTTAGCTTCAACTCTTCGTTCGCTGGATATGGTTTAAATTCTGCTGTCGAGGACCACCTCCAGTCTGGTGACAACTACATCGGGTTCCGGTTCGATAAAGACGATGGAAGCGGGGATATTTTCTACGGCTGGGCTAATCTCAATCTTAACCTGACGAACGGTACGGCGAGCATCACCGAGTGGGCCTGGGAGGACACAGCTAATACAGCGATTGATGTTGCCGACACCGGAGCGGGAGGAGGGGGGGTGGTTCCCGAACCGTCGTCTCTGGCTCTGCTGGCCATGGGTGCCGGTGGGTTATTCGCCTATCGCGCCCGACAAAAGAAGCTGTCGGCTGACCGGTCCACAGAAGTCACCGTGTGAAGATCCGACAAACGCCAGGGATGATTCCAGTCCTGCGAGTGCGGGTTATGTTGATTTTCACACCGGCGTTCCAAAATCAGGGCGGGCTGCCTGAGTAATTTTATCGCTTCGAAGTTCCCCCGAATTTACCATCAAACCGCCCGACTCATCTAAGGTGAGTCGGGCGTTTTTTTGCTGGCGTGATGAAACCAGGCTGTTGCACAAACTCAACGGGGAGTGGCCGTGTGTCGCGTGAAAAAAATCGTAAAGTATTGCTGATCGGCTGGGACGCGGCCGACTGGAAGGTTGCGGCACCCCTGATTGATGAGGGCAGGATGCCCAATCTTGAAAAGCTGATCGACACCGGTGTCATGGGCAACATCGCCACGCTGTATCCGGTCCTGTCCCCCATGCTCTGGACATCGATCGCCACCGGCAAACGGGCCTATAAACACGGGGTGCACGGCTTTGCAGAACCGGATCCGCGTACGGGAACCGTGCGACCAATTACGAATCTCAGCCGCAAGTGCAAAGCGGTCTGGAACATCCTCAACCAAAACGGCAAAAAGTGTAACGTTGTCGGCTGGTGGCCCTCGCATCCGGCCGAACCGCTGAACGGAGTGATGGTCTCCAATCGTTTTCAACAAATCAGGGCCTCGCAGGACAAACCGTGGACGCTGCCACCAGGTATTGTCCATCCCAAACGAATCCACGCACCACTCAAAAAACACCGCATTCACCCGGCAGAACTGGAAGCGGCTCAAATTCTTCCGTTCGTTCCCAAAGCCGCCGAGGTCGATCAGGACAAAGACAAGAGACTGGGCTCCGTGGCCAAAATCCTGTCCGAGAATGTCAGCATACACTCGGCGGCAACGGCCATCATGCAGCTGGAGCCATGGGATTTCATGGCGGTCTACTTCGACGGCATCGACCACTTCGGTCACGGCTTCATGAAATACCACCCGCCGCGGCTCGACTGGATCTCCGAAGAAGACTACGAACTTTATAAAGACGTCGTCAACGGGGCGTACCAGTTCCATGACATGATGCTGGGAACCTACCTGCATCTGGCAGGCAGCGACACAACCGTGATTGTGATGTCGGACCATGGCTTTCATTCCGACCATCTGCGGCCGAAGTCCGTATCCAACGAACCGGCCGGACCGGCGGACGAACACCGTGATTTCGGCATGCTGGTCATGGCGGGCCCCGGCCTCCGCAGGGACGAACTGGTCCACGGTGCCAGCCTGCTGGATATCGCACCAACGGTCCTGCAGCTGTTTGGATTGCCGGTCGGCCGTGACATGGATGGCCAGGTCCTGTCAACAGCCTTCGCGCAGTCTCCTCAAATTGAAACAATCGACTCCTGGGAAAACATAGACGGCGACGACGGCCGGCATCCGCCCGGAATGCAGATCGATCCTGTGGACACACATGAATCGCTGCAACAACTCGTGGCGCTCGGTTACATCGAAAAGCCTGACGAAAACAAAGAGAAAGCAGCCGCACAGACAATACGCGAACTGCAGCACAACCTGGCCCGCGCCTACATGG
>Ga0310123_10000024_pt1 | contig 125522 bp, 115 predicted proteins | sample CB6_AW_1057_MG_FD_203505 | JGI IMG/M metagenome (GOLD analysis project Ga0310123, IMG submission 203505) | Marine microbial communities from Western Arctic Ocean, Canada - CB6_AW_1057 | ecosystem: Environmental > Aquatic > Marine > Oceanic | place: Canada: Western Arctic Ocean | collected...
ATATTTTCAAAGAAACCAACAGCATATTAAAAACTAAAAAAACTAAAGTTTTTAATTCATTAGATAATGTTTTGAAAACATACAAAGAAGAATACAAATATTCTTCCCTATTAAGAAAAGTTTCAAGAAAATTTGATATTCTCAGAGTTGATTCCTATAAAGAAAAAAAAAAGAGTATTGATAAAAAAATACTTAATCAATATAAAAATCAGTACTCAATTATTACAATAAATGGATTATTTCAAAAAAATGAATCAAAGATTCCTAGTGGCATAAGTGTCAACACTTTTGATAAACTAAATAATACTGACAAAAAAATTTTTCATAAATTCTTTAATAATCAAGATGATTCTAAAAATGACATCTTCACATCTATTAATACAATAAATTATAAAGAATCTTTGCTTATAAAAATTGATAAGAATTATTCTAAAAGAAATCATATAAACATTTTGAATTTTATAATATCTAATTCAGGTGAATCTATAAATCATATTAGAAAACTAATAGTTTCTAATCAAAATTCTAAATCAGTATTTATAGAAGAATTTATCAGTCTGGATTCTATAGAAAATTTTTCTACCTCGGTAACAGAAATTATTCAAGAAGAAAATTCTGAAATTGAATATTTAATTATTCAAAATGATAAAGATAATTTTCATTTTAATAGTATTAATATCTCTCAAAAACAAAATAGTATTTCAAACTGTTTCACTTTCAGTTATTCAGGTGCATTAGTTAGAAACAACTTAAACATCAAACTTAAAGAAAAAAACTGTTACTCAAACATGTATGGATTTTATGCTCTTAGAAAAAAATCTCATGTTGATAATCATACTACAGTTGATCATATAGATGAAAATTCTATTAGTAACGAACACTATAAAGGTATTATGGATAATAATTCCAATGGAGTATTTAATGGAAAAATATTTGTTAGAAAAAAAGGACAAAAAACAAATGCATTTCAATCAAACAATAATATTCTCTTGTCAGATGAGGCAAAAATAAATACGAAACCTCAATTAGAAATTTGGGCTGATGATGTAAAATGTTCTCATGGTTGCACTGTAGGACAACTTGATAAAGAAGCTATGTTTTATCTTCAATCAAGAGGAATTTCCAAAAAAAAAGCTATTGCAATGCTTCTTGGAGCATTTAGTGAAGAAATTATAGAAAAAATTGAAAACAAATTCGCTAAACAAAAAATTAAAAAAATAACCTATAAGAAATTAGAATACTTCACATCATGAGCAAACCTCTTAATATTGATAAGTTAAGAAAAGAATTTCCTATACTTAAAACTAAAATAAATAATAATAATTTAGTTTATTTTGATAATGCAGCTACAACGCAAAAGCCTATCAAAGTTATAAATGCGTTAGATTATTATTATAAAAATATTAATTCAAATATTCATAGAGGGCTACATTCTCTAGCTGAAATAGCAACTAAAGAATTTGAAAAAACCAGATTAATTGTTAAAAATTTTATCAATGCAAAAAATGAAGAAGAAATAATTTTCACCAGAGGAACAACTGAAGGTATTAATTTAATTGCCAATTGCTACCCTAAAAAATATTTAAAAGAAAATGATGAAATAATCATTAGTGAGATGGAACACCATTCAAACATTGTACCATGGCAAATGATCTGTAAAGAAAAAAAACTCAAACTAAAAATAACTAAAATAAATAAAAAGGGAGAATTAGATTTAAATAGTTTTAAAAGTTTGATTACTGATAAAACAAAATTTGTCTCATTAGTTCATATTTCAAACTCACTTGGAACAATTAATCCAATAAAGAAAATAATTAGCATTTGTAGAGATAACGATATTAAAATTTTAATAGATGGAGCACAAGCATCTCCTCATATTAATATCAACGTTCAGGAGCTTGATTGTGATTTTTATGTATTATCTGCTCATAAAATGTATGGACCTACTGGTGTCGGAGTAATGTACGGAAAAAGTAAATTATTAAATGAAATGCCCCCTTACATGGGTGGTGGAGAAATGATTAAAAATGTTACATTTAATAAAACCACATACAATGATATTCCTTATAAATTCGAGGCTGGAACTCCAAATATTGGAGACGTAATAGCGTTTAAAGAAGCTATAAACTTTATTAATGAAATAGGAAAAGAAAATATTCAAAATTACGAGAAAGATCTAAAAAATTACACATTAGAAAAACTTCAAAATATTGATGGATTAAAATTAGTGGGTGATGCAAAAAATCGTATAGGTATATTTTCTTTTACAATTGAACATACACATTATTATGATCTTGGACTATTATTGGATGCGAAAGGAATCGCAATTAGAACAGGCCACCATTGCACACAACCTATTATGGATAAATTTAATATTGAAGGTACTGCTAGAATGTCACTTGCTATATATAATTCAATAGAAGAAATAGATTATTTTATAGAGTCATTAAAAAAAATAATAAATAAATAAATTGGAAAAAATAAATACTATTCAAAAAGAAATAATAGAAGAATTTAAAATTTTAGATCAAGATTTTGAAATGTCATTAAATTATCTTATGGAATTAGGAGACAGAGTTCCCCTAATTAAAGAAAAATATAAAGTAGAAGAAAATATAATTAAAGGTTGTCAATCTAAAGTTTGGCTTACCTACAAACTAAATAATAACGGATTTACATTTTCAGGAGATAGCAATACAGAGATAACAAAAGGACTATTAAGTTTATTAATAAGAATTTATTCAAATTGTTCTCCAAAAGAAATAATTGATTCAAATTTATTTTTTATTAAAGAAATAGGTTTTAATAGATTTATTGGAACTCAACGATCTAACGGTTTAAAATCAATGGAAAATAAATTTAAAATTTTTGCCTTATCTAATATTTGAAAATGAAAAATAAAAACGAAGAACTACAACTCAAAGAAGAAATTATCAGAGCCATAAAAACAGTTCATGATCCAGAAATACCTGTAGATGTATACGAATTAGGTCTAATTTATGACATTCAAATTCTACCAATTAACAATGTTCATATTCTAATTACACTTACATCTCCTGCATGTCCTGCTGCAGAGTCTATTCCAAAAGATATAAAAGATAGAGTTGAAATGATAAAAGAAATTAATGACGTCGAAGTAGAGATAACTTTTGATCCTCCTTACACCACCGATTTAATGTCTGAAGAAGCAAAATTAGAACTTGGCTTTATGTAAAAAATTAATAACTTAAATATATATAATATGTACCCTCAAGAATTAACAAAACCAATGATTGAAGAGCTTACAAAGAATGGCTTTTCAGAATTAAAAACGACCGAAAGTGTTACTAATAATTTAGGTGATAACTCTGGAAAATGTTTAGTATTAGTAAATTCAGTTTGTGGTTGTGCTGCTGGGGCAGCTAGACCAGGTGTTAGACAAGCATTAGAAAATACTAAAAAAAAACCTGATAAGTTGTACACTGTTTTTGCTGGTGTAGATTTTGAAGCTGTAGAAAAAGTTAGAGAAATGTGTCTACCCTATCCTCCAAGTTCTCCTGCGATTGCATTATTTAATAATGGTGAATTAATACACTTTGTTGAAAGACATCATATCGAAGGAAGAAATGCTAGCATGATTGCTGATCATCTTATTGATGTTTTCAATGAACATTGTAATTAATAAAATAAAAAGAATCTAATTTTATATTAGATACTATATTTGCGCAAAACTTAAAAAAATAACTATGGATAACATATTATACTTATTACCATCAACTGGTTTAGTTGCTCTTTTATTTGTTTATATAAAAAGCAAATGGGTAGAATCAAAAGAAATTGGCACAGATAAAATGAAAAGAATTGCTACACATATTTCTGATGGAGCAATGGCATTTTTAAAAGCTGAATATAAAATATTATCGATTTTTGTAATCTTAACATCAGTATTATTAGCTTATAAAGGACATAGTGAGGGTACAAGTTGGCTTGTAGCAGTATCATTTATAGTTGGAGCTATTTGTTCTGGTCTCGCTGGATACATCGGAATGAAGGTTGCTACAAAAGCAAATGTTAGAACTACAAATGCAGCACAGCATTCACTTGGAAAAGCATTAGAAATTGCATTTTCTGGTGGATCTGTTATGGGAATGGGAGTTGTAGGTCTTGGTGTATTAGGTCTAAGTTCATTATTTATTATATACAGTTCAATGTTTGATAGTACTGACACTGTAATAAAAGTAATTTCAGGATTTTCTCTCGGTGCCTCTTCAATTGCACTTTTTGCAAGAGTTGGAGGTGGAATTTACACTAAAGCTGCTGATGTTGGTGCTGACCTCGTAGGTAAAGTAGAAGCAGGAATTCCAGAAGATCATCCATTAAATCCAGCTACAATAGCTGATAATGTTGGAGATAACGTTGGAGATGTTGCTGGTATGGGTGCTGATTTATTCGAATCATTTGTAGGCTCAATTGTTGCAACAATGGTTTTAGGAGCAGCTTTTGTTGGTGTCCAAGAATTTCAAGGAAATGAAATTAATGCAGTAATTCTTCCATTATTTATAGCTTCAACAGGAATAATCATGTCAATAATAGGTACATTTTTTGTCAAAGTTAAAGAAGGGGGAAGTCCTCATAAAGCACTTAATATGGGTGAATTTATTTCAGCAGGATTAATGATTGTTGCTACTTATTTTTTAATTCAATATTTTCTTCCTGAAGTATGGACTGCACAATTATTTGAAAAAGATTTTACATATACATCCAATGGCGTTTTTGCTGCAACTATTGCTGGATTAATAGCTGGACTTGGTGTAGGAAAAATTACTGAATATTATACTGCAACAGGTAAAAGTCCTGTATTATCTATTGTTAAACAATCAGAAACTGGACCTGCAACAACTATTATTGCTGGACTAGGAGTTGGAATGATGTCTACCGCTATTCCTATCATTTTAATTTGCATTGCTATTTTAACTTCATTTCATTTTGCTGGATTGTACGGCATAGCTATAGCTGCAGTTGGAATGCTTGCTAATACTGGAATTCAACTTGCAGTTGATGCTTATGGACCTATTTCTGATAATGCAGGAGGAATTGCAGAAATGGCTGAACTTCCTCCAAAAGTGAGGAAAATAACAGATAAATTAGATGCTGTTGGTAATACAACTGCCGCTATTGGAAAAGGATTTGCAATTGCATCTGCTGCATTAACAGCTCTTGCTTTATTCGCTGCTTTTATGCAAACTGCAGGAATAACTTCAATAGATATATCTAATCCTGTAGTTATGTCAGGTTTGCTAATTGGAGCCATGCTTCCTTTTGTTTTTTCAGCTCTTTCTATAAATGCAGTTGGAAAAGCGGCAATGAGTATGATTGAAGAAGTTAGAAGACAATTTAAAGAGATTCCAAAACTTAAAAATGCTCTTGCAATAATGAAAAAATATGATTCTGACCTATCAAAAGCAACAGAGGCAGACATGAAAATATTTAATGAAGCTGATGGGGTTGCAGAATATAGTAAATGTGTTGAAATTTCTACAGAAGCAGCATTAAGAGAAATGATACTACCTGGTCTTTTAGCAATATCCGTTCCTGTTCTAGTTGGGTTTATTGGTGGAGCAGAAATGTTAGGTGGTTTATTAGCTGGTGTAACTTCATCTGGAGTTGTAATGGCAATTTTTCAATCTAATGCTGGGGGAGCATGGGATAATGCTAAAAAGATGATTGAAGAAGCTGGTAATAAGGGGACTGAAGCACATAAAGCTGCAGTAGTTGGAGATACTGTTGGTGATCCATTTAAAGATACTTCAGGACCATCATTAAATATTTTATTAAAATTAATATCAGTAGTTGCGCTAGTTATAGCTCCTCTACTATAAAAATATGTACAAAGAGAGAAAGAAAAAACCAAAAAAAAAATTTGGAAATTTTCCTTATATAAGTGTAATTTTTAGTGTTTCTCTTTCTCTCCTTCTTTTAGGAATATTTAGTTTTTTTCTACTTTCATCCCTACAGGTCAAAACCCTTATAGAAAAAAATACTGAAATTAATATTTATCTAAACAAGAATCTTTCAATTAATACTATTGATCAAATAAAAAGAACACTTTACATAAAAGATTATGTTCTTGTTAATGATGAAAGTACTCTTGAACATATTTCTAGTGAAATTGCCGCACAAGAATTCTCGAAAGAATTAGGAGAAGATTTTACAAAATTTTTAGGTAATAACCCATTAAGAGATTTGATAATCCTAAAAATTAATCCTAAGTATTTCTCTTCTTCACAATTAACATTTGTTGAAGAAGATATATTAAAAATTTCAGGTGTTTACGAAGTAGATTATTCAAAAGATTTAATAAGTAATATCAATAAAAACATAACAAGTATAAGCCTAGTATTTATTGGCATTTTTATAGTTCTTTTTTTAATATCAATTATTCTTATAAACAATACTCTAAGAATAGCTCTTTTTTCTCAAAGATTTTTAATAAGAAGTATGCAATTAGTAGGTGCAACTTCTAATTACATTTTAAAACCTTTTCTACTTAGAGGTATATTTTATGGTGTTATTTCTGGAGTAATTGCATCAGTTTTATTATTTGTAATTATCACACTTGCAAATGATAAATTGAATGGTTTAAACTCTATAGCAACAACCAAACAATTAAGTATTATATTTATTAGTCTAATGTTAACTGGAATTGTTATAGTTGTAATCAGCACTTACACTTCAGTAAATAAATATTTAAATTCATCTCTTGACGAACTATACAATTAATTATGAAAAATAAATCAAACCTTCCATTCGAAAGACACAATTATATTTTAATGATTGTCGGAATATTTACTATAGCTATTGGGTTTATAATAATGACTATTGACCAACAAGATTATGGATTTGGATTTTTGGGTTTAACTCTAGGGCCCATGATTGTATTAATAGGATTTATTATTGAGTTTTTCGCTATATTTTCAAAAAGTAAGCAATAAAAATGAATTGGTTTGAAGCCTTACTTCTAGGTATACTTCAAGGACTTACAGAATTTCTACCCATAAGTAGTAGTGGTCATCTAGAATTAGGATCATATTTCCTTAAAATAGATAATACAGATAACTTATTATTTACAATAATTGTTCACTTTGCTACTGCCATTAGTATTTTATATGTCTTTAGAAATGATATTAAAAAACTAATTCATAGTATGTTAAAGTTAGAGAAGAATTCAGAAACAATTTTTATTTCTAAAATATTAATATCGGCTATTCCATTTGGTATAGTTGGAATATTTTTTGAAGAAAAAGTTGAGAGTTTATTTAATGGTGATATAATTCTAGTAGGTTCAATGCTTTTAATTACAGCCCTTCTTCTAACATTCACTTACTTCCAAAAAAATAACTCTAAAAATGAAATCTCATATTATGATGCCTTGATTATAGGAATAGCTCAAGCATTTGCAATAATACCAGGTATTTCAAGATCAGGAGCAACTATATCCACTGCATTATTTTTAAAAATTAATAAGAAAGAAGCTACTAGATTTTCTTTTTTGATGGTTCTTATTCCAATTTTTGGTATTGCATTTTTAAAAATATATAAAGGAGCAATGAACTTACAGTTTGTAGAAACTGAAATTGGAATTCAAACTCTAATAATAGGCTTCATTTCAGCTCTTTTTAGTGGAATTATAGCTTGTAAATGGATGATAAAAATTGTTAGAGAAAGTAACCTTTTTTATTTTGCATGTTATTGTATAGTTATTGGTTTATTTTCAATTATAAGTGGTTGTAAAAATCAAAATGATGAAAAAATATTTACAATCGAACCACAATATCCTGTTAAAAAACTTAGAGAAATAGCATTAAATTCTTATCCACCAATTGAAGAAAATAAATTGGATAAATCAAGTGAATTATATGAAATAATTAAACTAGATCCCTCCGTAAAACTTGATATCAGATATGCATCAACAAGAAATTTTATGAAAACTCCATTTTATAAAGAACCGAAAGCTTTTTTATTAAAAGAAGCTAGTCAGATGTTAATAAAAGCCCATAATGAATTAGAGAAATACGGTTACGGGATAGTAGTTTATGATGCCTATAGGCCATGGTATGTAACTAAAATGTTTTGGGACGCAACACCAGATTCTTTAAAAGATTTTGTAGCAGATCCAAAAGAGGGGTCTGTACATAATAGAGGATGTGCTGTAGATATTGGATTGTTTCATTTAAAAAATGGAAAAATAGTTAAAATGATATCCGGTTATGATGAATTTACCGAAAAAGCTTACCCTTTCTATGAAGGTGGAACAAAAAAAGAAAAAGAGATTAGAGATCTTTTAATTAATACAATGAAAAAATACAATTTTGAAGTTTATCAGTATGAATGGTGGCATTTTAATTATAATGATTGTAATTCCAAAATATTAAATTACTCTTTTGAAGAATTAGATTCATTACTTTTCTAAACTCTTCTCTGCATTAAAGATGCTCTCTTCAAAACTTTTACTAATATTTAAAATTATTTCTTTTTGAATTTTTAATCTTTGATTAACATTTTTTAATAATTCATCATCGCCTTTATTATCTTTTGAATTCATGGGATATTTGTCATATGGAAATTCGTCACTAAAATCTTTCATAAATTTCATCATCATTTTATTTGAACTTTTAAGAGAACTCACTAATTTTTCTGACAATGAATCCTCAGATAAAGTAGATTGAATATCATTTTCAAGTTTTTTTATTTCTCCCATTTTCTCCATAAGTACATCATGTTCATTTATTATTTCACTTAAAATTTTTTGATTAGAATCATCCAATTTATTTGATGGTAAACAAGAAATTGCAAATAAAAAAGTGGTTAGAATATATAAATATTTCATATTAATGATGTTTATGTCCTCCAGGAGAAAATTGAATGCCAGCAATAAATTTTCCATCTAAACCCATCTGAATTCCATCATAATTCTGATACAATGGGACAGCATATTCGACAGAAAATCTAAAATTTTTAAATACCCCTTTTAAAATAGAGGTATTTAGTCCAAAAAATGACTGAATTATTTCATAAGATGAATTGTTAGTGTTGTTAAGACTAATATCCCAAGGATCTAGATCCTCATCCATTCCATTAATTTTAGAATTAATAATGTTTTGTTGTCTATAACTTAGGCTTATAATCTTTGAAAGTTTATATGATAACCAATAATTAATATTAAATAAATTACCATAAGAATAACCCCTTGAATTTGTATTTGTAGAAACATTAAACAGAGGTTGAAATCCTCCAGATATTTTTTTAGATTGAAAAAGACCAGTAAAACCTAATAAAATACTTAATGAACCACTCCCTAGCTGCATTGAGTAAGGTAATAATTTTTCATTAAATTTCTTATCTATACTTCCAAAGGGTAATTTAAATCCAACGTTTGAATGTATTTTCAAAAATCTTTTTTTAAAAAAATTCATTAGAAATTGAAATTCCATATCTCCCATTCCACTTGAATTATATTCTACCGTATTTTTTTTTATTACCTTCATCATATTACTATGATAATTAAATAAACTCATCAGAGTAACATCATCAGTTATTCCATACATAAACTCTATAGAGTGTGTATTAAAAAGTGATGAAGAAACATATTTGTCATAGCCTAAAGTTTCAATAACATGTTCTTGTGACATTAAAATATTCCCATTTAAATTATTTGATTTAATCTCTGAGCTAAACCTATAACTTAACATTAGATCTTTTTTAAAATGTGTGTGGTCACCCAAAATACCAATAGGAGCGTGCGAATCAGGTCTAGAAGAGTCCCATGAAAATGCTTGAATATTTTTAAAATGACTAGTTACATCAATAAATTTCTTATTTTTTGAAGGGGCTATTTTATTATTTTCAACAAACAAAAAAGCTATTAAAGCTTCCAGCGATTCTTTTAAGTTTTTGGTTTTAGAAGATTCAAATAAAGCTATGACATTATCATCATTATAGCTATCAATAATAACTCCTTTATAATTATCTATTATCAATTCTACGTCTCTTTTATAGGTCCAGCCATGAGAAAGAGATATTACGTATCTGCTATTATTTTCTATTTTTATTTTTTTACTTCTTAAAACACCTTCTAATTCATCTGAAACCTTATCCTTTCCTAAAGAAAATGACTCAGAAAAATCTATATAACTTACTAATTCTAAAGATATTTTATTTTTTTTAAGCAATGATGAAAGCATTTTATTTTGAGCTAATACATTACTTTGACTTAAAAGAAAAATTATTATAAATAATCTTATCATTCTATAAATTTTAATGCAAAAATAAATCTTTTAATTTGCTGAATGAAAAACTACAATTAAAAATTTAATGAATTTGTTCATAGATAAATATAACCTAGGTAAAACTATTTTAGTAGATAAAAGTATGGATTGGACTTCATTTGATGTAGTAAAAAAAATTAGAAATACTATTAAATGTAAAAAAATTGGACATGCTGGAACATTAGACCCATTAGCAACTGGATTATTAATTCTTTGCACTGGAAAAAACACAAAAAAAATTAATGAATATCAAAATTATCCAAAAGAGTATACTGGAACTTTTATTCTAGGAAAAACTACTCCTTCTCATGATTTAGAAACTGAAATTAATTCTCAAAAAACAACCAAGAATATCACAGAAAAAAAAATCATAGAATCTTCAAAATCTTTTCTTGGAATACAAAACCAAGTGCCCCCTAAATTCTCAGCAGTAAAAATTAATGGAAAAAGAGCATATTCTTTTGCTAGAAATAATGAAAAAGTAAAACTCAAAGAAAAAAAAATTGAAATATTTAAATTTGAAATTATATCAATAAAAATTCCTGAAGTAGATTTTAAGATAAATTGTTCAAAAGGTACTTATATTAGATCTATAGCAAGAGATTTTGGCAAAAAAATTAAATGTGGTGCTTATTTATCAAAACTTAGAAGAACAAAAATTGGAATGTTTAGTGTTGATAAAGCAAAAGATATAAATAATATTATAAAAACAATAAACAAGGAAAAAATTGAAAATAATTAATGATAATAAACCTATAAACAAGAAAAATTATCTTGTTGCTACAATTGGATACTTTGATGGTATTCATTATGGTCACAAAAAAATATTAAATACAATTGTTAAGGATGCAAAAAAAAATAATGGCCAAAGTATGGTTATAACTTTCTGGCCACATCCCAGAATTATTCTAGGAAAAAATGATAATGTACAACTTCTCTCAACATTAAAAGAAAAAGAAACAATCTTAAAAAATATCGGCATTGATATACTCTACCTTATAAACTTCACTAAAGAATTCTCAAAAATAAAAGCGTTAGATTTTATAACTAATTTCTTAGAAAAAAAATTAAAAATTGATAAACTAATTATAGGATACAACCATAGTTTTGGAAATAAAAGAGAAGGAAACTTTAATTTTTTAAATAAAAATAAAAAACACTATAATTTCAACATTCAAGAAATAAGTAAACAACAAATAAATAAAAAACTTGAAATTAGCTCTTCTATAATTAGAAAAAAACTTGAGCAAGGTGATGTAAAAAAAGCATCCATTATGCTAGGATATTCTTACTATTTAAATGGAAAAGTAATTAAAGGAGATGGAATTGGATCTACAATAGACTACCCTACTGCAAACATAGACATCAATAAATCAAAAAAAATTATTCCAAAAGATGGAGTTTATACTATACAAGTTATAATTAAAAACAAAAAATATTATGGAATGCTCAACATTGGATACAGACCAACTGTAAATGGAAAAAATAGAAGATTTGAAGTTCATATCTTTGACTTTAAATCAAATATTTATGATGAAAAAATTAAAATTAAATTTTTAGAAAAAATACGAGATGAAAAAAAGTTTAAAAATTTACATCTTCTAAAAGAACAACTAATAAAAGATAAAATAACATCAATAAAAATTATAGAAAAAAATGAAAAAATCAGAAATTAAATTTTTAGTAAGTCTAGATAAAGATAATATGCCTAACAAAATAGAATGGAATGCTGAAGACAGTTCAAATGATAAATTATCTGAGACCAAATCAATTAGTCTCTCATTATGGGATCATAATAAAATGAATACTCTAAGAATTGATCTGTGGACTAAAGACATGAAAACAGATGATATGAAAAAATTCTATGTTGATTGTATTGGAGGTTTAGGCCAGAGCATTCTTAATTCAACAGGAGATGAATTTATGTCAAAAGAAACAAATAATTTGTGCGAAAAGCTTATCAAACATCTAAAAAATAACTCCAATAAATAATCCTAAATATCTAAATTTTGATTATTTTACACAGTTAGTATTGTTACTAACTAACTATTTTAAACATAAACTATAAAGAGTATGAATAATTTTGTTAAGAAATTAATCTACCTTTTTCTTGTATTATTCACTATATCAAACCTATCTTTTTCTCAGGGCATTACTGTATCCGGTAGTGTATCAGATGAAAATGGTTCGTTGATAGGTGTAAACATACTAGTTAAAGGTAAAGTACTAGGAACCATCTCAGATAGAGACGGTAACTATACTTTAGATGTTAATGAATCACCATTAACATTAATCTTTTCAATTGTAGGTTACAAAACTCAAGAAATCGATGTTTCATCAAGCACGTCAAATTTAGATGTAGAAATGTCTGAAGAAATACTACTTGGAAATGAAGTTGTTATTTCAGCTTCTAGAATAGAACAGAGTATACTTGAAGCACCTGTAACAATTGAAAAAATGGACTTACTTGAAATTCAAAATTCAGCAACTGCTGATTTTATGGATCAACTTGAACATATAAAGGGTGTAAAAGTAAGTCGTGGAAGTTTAAATTTTGCTGCTATAAACACTAGAGGTTTTGCAACCGATGCAAATACTAGATTTGTTCAGCTTGTTGATGGAATGGATACATCTGCTCCTCTTCTAAACTTTCCTACTGGTAATCTGGTAGGTGTTAATCCACTAGATTTAGAAAGCATTGAGATTATACCGGGAGCATCTTCAGCATTATACGGGCCAAATGCTTATAATGGTACAATGTTGATGACAAGTAAAAATCCTTTTGAATACCAAGGACTATCAGTCCAGGTGATACAAGGATTTACACAATCCGCAAGAGGAGATAATGAAAAACATCCTCTATCAAAATATAATATCAGATATTCTAAAGCATTCAATAATAAGTTAGCTATTAAAGTAAATTTTGCATATGACTTATCTGAAGACTGGATGGCTAATGATTATACAACTAATGCTGAAAATACTTTTAGCACTGTTGATCTTTCTGGTCAACCTAATTTTAATGGTTTAAATCTTCATGGAGATGAAATTCCTATTATTCTTCCTGTTGGAGCCTTAGCAGGTTCTCAGTATGCATCTTTTGGTGTATTAAACTTAAGAAGAACAGGATTTCCTGAAGAATCATTAATACTAGATAATGGAGCTAATAATATGAAATATGACATTACCGTTAATTATAGACTTAACGATAATTTAGAGGCTTCGGTACTCTACAGAAAAGGTGGTGGAAGTACCATCTATACTGGAACTCAAAAGTATGCACTTAGAGATTTTGGTCAATCTTTCTATAAGTTTACACTTAAAAGTGACAAATTAGATCTTAAAGTGTGGCAATCTGTAACTGATGCAGGAAATTCATACAACCTTGGAGCTCTTGGAGCAATAATGAATGAAGCATTTTCTCCTTCAGTAACATCATGGGTACCAACGTACTTACAGACTTATATAGTTACGATGCAAGGATATACTCCATTCCCAGCAGGGAATTCAGTAGTTGCCCATCAAGTTGCAAGAGGTCAAGCTGATGCAGCAATTCCTGCTATTGGCTCTAATGAATATAATGCTGTAAGAGATCAGGTAATAGCTGGAAGATTTCAAAGTGGTGGAGCAAGTTTTATTGATGATTCAAAAAGTACTAATGGTGAAATCGCTTATAAGGCTGCAGACTGGTTGCTTGTAGGTGCTAATTATAGGAACTATGGAATTTTTACTGATGGAACAGTTTTCAATGAAGATCCTGACGGAGATGGTGTTAACGAGAGAATACACATATCTGAATGGGGAACTTATGCACAAGTAAAAACTGACATTGTAACTGATGTTGATGGAGATGGTCTTCATTTTACTGGATCATTAAGGTATGATAAAAATGAAAATTATGATGGTAGCTTTACTCCTAGACTTGCGCTAGTTTACTCATTTGGAAGAGCTAGCAACATAAGGGTTAGTTATCAAACTGGGTTTAGAAATCCTGACACACAAAATCAATATATATTCTTCCCTACAGGAACAGTTACTCTTCTGGGTACAGCAAGAGCAAATGCTGAGAGATATGGTATTATGGAAGGTGATGCATGGTCTGGTAACTCATACACAGCTTATCTTAATTCAGGTGGGAGCTTAGATGCCAGTGGTACACCAATTGGTGGTAATCCAGCTTTACTACAAGAAGCTTATGTTGATTACATTCAACCTGAGAAACTTAAAGCATTTGAAATTGGATATAAAGGAATTATAGGAGATGTTGTACTTGCAGACATAAACTATCATAAAACATATTATACTGACATGTTTGGTGGAGTAGTTGTTGCATCAAAAAATCCGACAACTCATGCAGGACAAACACTTGCTCCTGGATATGGTTGGTCTTTAGGAAGTAATGCTAAGGATGATGTTGAGTCATGGGGTTTAGGAGTTGGATTAACTTTTGATCTTGGAATGGGATATAAATTAACTGGAAATTACAATCACTTAGAGCAAAAAATAAATTATTCTAGTGAGCAAAGTACTTTTCTTTCTTATTTCAACACTCCTGAAAACATGTACACATTCACTATGGCAAACAGAGAAGTTTTCAAAAATTTTGGATTCTCAGCTAGCCTAAGATTCCAAGATGAATTTTTGTACGAAAGTACTTTCGCGAATATGACAATTCCTGCTTATGGTTCACTTGATGCTCAGATCAATTATAAAATTGAAAGTCTGAAAACAATTGTGAAACTAGGTGGAAATCATATAGGTATTGGAAACAATGATTACAGATCAAGACCAGGGGGACCATTTATTGGTAAAACCTTCTATCTATCTTTAACATTTGATGAATTCTTAAACTAATAAATTGATAAATATGAAAAATTTTAAATACATACTATTAACAACTATATTTACATTTATAGGTATATCTTGTGAACAAGAAATGACAGAGCTAAGCCCTTTCCCTTCGGAAGGTTATAGTTCTCCAAGTGGTTCAAGTGGTAGCGCAAACTTTGCTAAGTTTGCTACTATTGGTGGATCATATACAGCTGGCATGATGGATGGAGCCCTCCATACTTTTGGGCAATCTCATTCTGTTGCTAAGTTAATTGCTAACCAACTTGCGTATGCTGGTGGTGCATCAATGTTTTATCAACCAGACATTAATTCTGCAAATGGTTATATCGGTCCAGGTCCTGATGGAATTCCTGGAACATCTGATGACCAAGGAAGAACTTATTTGACACAAAGTGCTTCAACTGGAGCAATAGGTATTGATTTTATGCCTGGAGACATTGCATCTGTATTAACTCCTTACGGAGGAGATAAAGCAGCTCTAAATAATTTTGCATTTCCTAACTCAGTATTGGCTATGTACTTAACACCTTTTGCAGGTGGACCTAATGTACCAGCTAATCCTGCTTATAATGCATTTTTTGCTAGATTTGATGCTTCTGGAGCAACGGTTAGTCCATTGGGACAATTTATAGGTTCTGGAGCATCCTTCTTTATGACATGGCTTGGACATTCTGACTTTCTTGGATATGCTGCAAGGGGTGGTGATCAAGCTCAAGTTCCAATACCAGATGCTGCTACATTAGGAGCTTACTTTCAATCAGCCTTAGGAGGAATGCTTGCTGCAAATCCTGTATGGAAAGGGGTTGTAGGAACAGTTCCTGATTTGTTAGCTGCGCCATACTTTCAGTTTATTGCTGCCACAGTAGCAAAACCAACTGAAATTATACCAATGGCAAACGATGCTACGCTAGCCCAACTTCAAGGACTTGCTGCTGGATTTAATCAGCTTAATACTGTCTTAGCAAGTTATGGGTATATAACTGCTCAAGAAGCAGGAATGAGAACATTATCATGGTCTGTTGGAGCAAATTCTATATTAGTTGAAGACGAATCTCTAACTGATTTAGGTCCTCTATGGGATGCTTTAGTTGGATTAGGTGTTTTAGATGCTGGTACAAGAGCTGCTTTAAATCCTTTTAGAATGGCAAGACAAGCTTTTGATGGAGAAATACTACCATTATCTGCTCAAGTAGTAATAGGTGTACCTATTCATCCTAGTATGCCAACTGCTGTTTACGGTGTTACTGTACCATTGCCAGATCAATATTTTTTAACTGGTGCAGAACTTGTAGAGTTTGAAACCGCTAGACAAACTTATAATGCTGCAGTGGCTGGTGCCGTTGCTGCACTTGGTGATGGAAGAGTTGCTGTAGCTGACTTTAACGGATATTTCGAGTCACTTGCTGGCATTTCACCGTTCACAAATAATAACGTGGTAGTAACTTATGACTTTGCTCCACCAACTGGAATGTGGTCTACTGACGGTATCCATCCAAATGCTAGAGGATATGCTTTAGTTGCAAACAAATTTATCGCTGCAATCAATGATAAGTTTGGAGCTAGTGTTCCTAGTGCTATGGTAGGTTCTTATACAGGAGCTGCTTTACCAGTTACTGTGAACTAAAAGTTCAACTCTTTATGGTTATAATAAAAAGGCTAACGATTTGTTAGCCTTTTTTTATTAAATTGTATTTATGTCATTATCGAGAAGAAATTTTATAAATAAATCATTTGCCATAGGAAGTTTATTTCCACTTATCTCTATGGACTATGGTAAAATAGCAAAATTTAATTCTAATCTAAATTCGAATGCATCATCAGATGAAAAATATTGGAATTCTATAGCCCAACTATATCATCAAAATAAAGAATTTATAAATTTAGAATCTGGCTATTTTAGTCCCTCACCTGAAATCGTAAAAAATTACTGGATAGACTTTGTTAATCACATTAATGAATCTCCCTCTTATTACATGAGGACAAGACAAAATGATCTAAGAGAAAAAGTAAGATCTAGACTAGCAGAATATTCAGGAGTTAGTAATGAAGAAATCTGTCTCACTAGAAATACTACTGAATCAATGAATATTATTATTCAGGGAATTAAATTAAATCAAGAAGATGAAATCTTAAGAACAAACCTTGAATATCCAAACATGATACAAGCTCTAGATATGAGAGAGAAAAGGTTTGGAACAAAGATTCGAATCGTTGATGTTCCAATTCATCCCGAAAGCCAAGAACAAATAGTTAATCTGATCATAGATGCTATCAACCCAAAAACAAAAGTTCTTCTCGTATCTCATATGGTATTCTTAAATGGACAAGTACTTCCTGTAAAAGACATCTGTAGAAAAGCAAGAGAAAAAGGTATAGAGACAATAGTTGATGGCGCACACTCATTTAGTCATGTCGATATGGATATTTCTGAGATAGGGTGCGATTATTATGCTTCAAGCCTACACAAATGGCTTGGTGCTCCACTTGGAAATGGCTTATTATATGTTAAAAAAAATAAAATTAATAGACTTTGGCCATTATTTGGAGATACACAAAATGATGAAGATAATATCATGAAACTTGAACACTTTGGAACAAGGCCATGTTCAAATCAAAATGGTATATTAGCAGCAATTGACTTTACCCTAAAAATTGGAAAACAAAAAAAATCAGACAGATTAAAACAACTTCAAAGTCGTTGGACAAATGCCCTTAAAAATGAAAACAATATTATACTAAATACACCTCTTGAAAAAGGTCAGTCATATGGAATAGCCAATGTTGGAGTAAAGGGAATAACTCCAAAGGAATTATCTGATAAATTATTTAATGAATACAAAATATTTACTGTTTCAATTAACGGAGATAGAGGAATTTATGGAATCAGAGTCTCTCCCAACTTATATTCTACTATGGATGATATAGATAAATTTATTGAGGCAATGCTTAATATAGCGGCTTAGTCTTATTAATTTTAAGTTATGTCACTAGCATCTAAGTATGATCCTGTTCAGATAGAAGACAAATGGTATAAAATCTGGCAAGAAAAAGGTTTTTTTAATTCTAAACCTAATCCAAATAAAGAACCATTCACAGTAGTCATGCCACCTCCTAATGTTACTGGAGTTCTACACATGGGACATATGCTAAACAACACCATTCAAGACATACTCACACGAAGAGCAAGGATGCAGGGGAAAGAAGCGTGTTGGGTCCCTGGAACTGATCACGCATCTATTGCAACAGAGGCAAAGGTGGTAGCTATGTTAAAAGAAAAAGGCATAGAAAAAGAATCTCTCTCAAGGGAAGAATTTCTAAAATATGCCTGGGAATGGAAAGATAAGTATGGAGGAATAATCTTAGAACAATTAAAAAAACTAGGAGCATCATGTGACTGGAAAAGAACAAAATTCACTATGGATGAAGATCTCTCTAAGTCTGTTATCAGTGTTTTTATAGACTTGTATGAAAAAGGTCATATATACAGAGGTATAAGAATGATAAATTGGGATCCAGAGGGTAAAACAGCTCTTGCAGATGATGAAGTTATATATAGAGAAGTAGACTCACAATTATACTATATTAAGTACAAAATAAAAGAAACTAATGATTCATTAACAATAGCAACTACAAGACCCGAGACACTTCTTGGAGATACTGCTATTTGTATAAATCCAAATGATAATAGATTTAAAAAATATAAAGGCAAAAAAGCAATTGTTCCTCTTGTAAATAGGGAAGTTCCAATTATTGAAGATGAATACGTAGATATGGAATTTGGAACAGGTTGTCTTAAAGTAACTCCCTCTCACGATGAGAATGATTATAAACTTGGTCAAAAACATAATCTTGAATCCATAGATATCTTTGATGATGAAGGAAAAATTAATGGTAATGGAATACTATATACAGGAAAAGATAGGTTTAAGGTTAGAAAACAAATAATAAAAGATCTAGATAAAATAGGACAACTTGAAAAAATTGAAAACTATAAAAACAAAGTTGGCTTCTCTGAGAGAACAGATACTGTTGTAGAACCAAAAATATCTACTCAATGGTTCCTTAAAATGAAAGAAATAAAAAAACCTGCACTTAAAAATGTTCTTAATGATAACATACAATTCCATCCCAAAAAACTTAAAAACATGTACAAGTCATGGATGGAAAATATTAATGACTGGTGCATATCAAGGCAACTATGGTGGGGACACCAAATCCCTGCATACTACTTGCCTAACGATGAATTTGTTGTAGCAGAAAATATAAAAGGAGCACTTAAGAAAGCTAAAAAAATTGATAACTCCATAAAAATTAATGATTTAAAACAGGATGAAGACATACTTGATACATGGTTTTCTAGTTGGCTCTGGCCCATGTCAGTATTTGATGGAATCAATAATCCTGATAACGAAGAAATTAAATACTACTACCCTACTTCTGATCTTGTAACTGCTCCCGAAATCATATTTTTCTGGGTTGCAAGAATGATAATATCAGGGTATGAGTATAGGAAAGAGATGCCATTTAAAAACGTGTATTTCACTGGAATCGTAAGAGATGAAAAAAGAAGGAAAATGTCGAAATCTCTAGGAAATTCCCCTGACCCAATTGAACTCATGAAAAAATATGGAGCAGATGGCGTTAGATCAGGAATGCTTTTCAGCGCACCTGCTGGAAATGACCTACTCTTTAATGAAAAGCTCTGTGAACAAGGAAGAAATTTCTCAAATAAACTTTGGAATGCATTTAGACTTATAAAGGGTTTTAAAGTTGGAAATAAAGAAGACAATAATAAAATTGTTATTAAGTGGATAAACTCAAAATTTAATGAAAAAATTAGTGAAGTAAATGATCACTTCTCCAAATACAGAATTTCAGATGCACTTCTCACATTATACAAATTTGTTTGGGAAGATTTCTGTAATTGGTACTTAGAAATCATAAAAGAAGAAGAAATAAATGAAAATACATATATAGAAACCATAAAAGTTTTAGAAAAAATACTTAAAGCACTGCACCCATTTATGCCATTTATTACTGAAGAACTATGGCATCTTATAGAAAACAAAAGAGAGGACTATGTAATTAATGCTACCTACCCTGAAAGTGATTCTTATGATAATAAAATCAATGATAATTTTGATAAGATCTTTGATATTGTAACTAGTATAAGAAAAGCAAAATCAGACAATGGAATAAAACAAAAAGAAAAAGTTTCACTATCTGTAATTAATAAATCAGGATTTGATTTTAAAAATTTTAAAAGTTTAATCTATAAGTTATCAAAAACCGAAAACCTAAAAGAAATAGATAAAGCAAAAATAAATTGTCCATCACTTCTCTCTGGTCCAGACACAATATTTTTAGAAATAAATAAGTCTGAGATATCAAAAGAAGAAACCCTAAAACAAATAAAATATTTAGAAGGTTTTCTTAGTGCTGTAAATAAAAAACTATCTAATAAAAGTTTTGTTGATAATGCACCTAAGGAGATTATAGAAGTAGAGATAAAAAAGAAAGAAGATGCTAGTATTAAATTAGAAAATCTTAAAAAGTCTATTTAGAATTATCCTTATTGTATAATTACAATTTCTGCACCCTGTAACGTAACTCCTAAGTAATATGAATATGAAGTATTAACAGTGAAAGCAACACCTTGGTCTGCATCGTTTTTATAAAATCTTAATTAACCATTGCTCATATTTAAAGAAACTTTTATAACATCATCTGTCCCATATGCAGCTCCATAACTTGAAGTATTACTCCATGAACTACCAGTCATTTTATGCTTAACTCCACTTTCTGCATTATATAAATATGCCTGTACTCCAGATTGTGCTTCCCAAAAATAAGTATCTCCATTATTTTTTAGATTAACTATTCCAATCACTAAATCAAAAACATTACAACTAGTGTTAACAAAATTACCTATTTTAATTTCCCATGTTTGTGTTCCTGAGCTAATTTCCTCTGTCCCGTATGCACTTTCCCAATCGCAGGTACCACTGTTATCAGGTTGTTTGACTGTATTTCCATCAAATGTAAGATCACCTGAATTTGAAGTATCCCAACTATCATTGACACTAGATTTTTTATCATAAACTCCTAGAAAAGAGGGTATACAATCTGAGCATGTAGTGAATAAGAAAAGAACACTAATAAAAACAAGACTGTTTTTTTCATCTACATAAAATTAATCCGTAATTTATATAATTATAAATGAATGAATGATCTTAGTATCTCTCCTAATTGAAGAACCTACTGAACAATATTTTTCTAGAGCTAGACTTATAAATCTATCAGCTTCTTTATCAGTTAAGTCAGAAGAATAAATTATATATTTTATAGCTATAGATTTATAATAGTTTGGAGTTGTCTCAGCCCTAACACCCGAAGCTTCAGCTTTAATATCTTTAAAATCTCTCCTTCTTTTCTTAATCATAGATACTATTTCCACTGCAGCACATGTTGTTACAGCAGATAAAAGTAGCTCCATAGGGGATAGATATTCTTTCTTTTCTTGAGCATACATATCTATTAGAAGTTTATTTCCAGAACTATTGATAACTTCAAATTTCTCATCATCGACGTATGACATAGAAACTTTTACTTCCATAAGTATGTATTAATATTTAAATTGTTTCAAATATAATAAGTTCAAAATGAAAATTGGAATTACAGGAGCATCTGGTTTAGTGGGATTTAACTTTTGTGAAAAAGCACTCTCTAAAGGAGATTCCCTAAATATTCTTATAAGGAAAGACTCATATTCTACAGATAATATAAAAGCACAAAAATTTTATGGTGATCTTAACAACACTAATGTATTAGAATCTTTTTGTGATGGATGTGAAGTTATAGTTCATTCCGCCGCTATGTTATCTATTGGGTTTGACTCATACGATGAAGTTTATAACGTAAACTATACTGGAACAAGTAATCTTTTAAAAGCCTCAAAAAAAATGAATGTAAAAAAATTTATTTACATAAGTTCAATTAATGCCTTTAATAGGCACTCCCAAGATGAAATTCTAGACGAAAGAAGAGAACTTGTCAAAAAAGGCAGCAGCTATGATGTTACTAAAGCTCTTGCTCAAGAGCTAGTTCTTAAAACTGACGGCATTGAAACGGTTTCTATAAATCCATCAGGTGTTGTTGGAAAAAATGATTTTAAACCTTCCAAATTTGGAAAAGTTTTAAGGAGCTTACATCAAAATAAGCTACCCTTTTACATAAGTGGAGGACTAGATGTTATAGACGTTGAAGATCTTTGTAAATGCATATACCAATCCATCAAAAAAGGAAGAGATAAAGAAAGCTACCTTGTAACTGGAAAATGGAGATCATTTAAAGAAATAATTACTTCGATAAGAAAACTTCAAGAAAAAAAATCCACTATCATAGTTCTTCCAAAATTTTTTGTAAAAATGATGATTCCATTTTTATTTTTTTTCCCAAAAAAATTATTAAAAAAAGCAGCTGAAATTAATGGAAAAATTTATCCAGGATTAGAAAATTTCTCAAAAGAATCCATTGAAAACATACTTAATTTTCCAAAAAATATTGATAATTCAAAAGCAAAAAAAGAATTGAATTTAAGTGTTAGTACTCTTGATAAAACGATAAAAAATTGCATCAATGAATGACTACAATTTATTTGTCTACTCGTGGATAGCTATAGGAATTATTTCATTCCCATTTATTCTAAAATACAATGCTCCATATGGAAGACATACTTCAAATAAATGGGGATATTTGATTGATAATAAGTTAGGATGGATAGTAATGGAGCTTCCAGCGCTACTGCTTTGTCCAATATTATTTTTTGTAAGTACAAATGAAAAATCTATTCTTACTGGTTTTTTTATTTTTTTATGGATTATCCACTACTTCAATAGAACCATAGTATACCCTAATAAAATAAAAACAAAACAAAAAAAAATACCCTTATTAATAGCTCTTTTAGCTTTTATTTTTAATCTAATAAATGGCTATATCAATGGATATTTCTTCGGATTTATTAATTATAGCTATCCAATAGAATGGATATATACTCCTCAATTTATTGTAGGATTTATACTTTTTATATTGGGTTTCCTTATAAATAATATCTCGGATTCTACCCTTATAAACCTACGAAAAAAAGATACTAAACAATATAGCATCCCAAGAGGAGGTTTATTTGACTACATCTCATGTCCTAATTTTTTTGGTGAAATTATTGAATGGTTAGGCTTTGCCATACTAACTTGGAGCATTGCAGGATTAGCATTTTTTCTATGGACATTCTTCAACTTAGTTCCAAGAGCATTATCCCACCATAGGTGGTATAAAAATACTTTTAGTGACTATCCAAAAAATAGGAAAGCTGTATTTCCTTTTATAATTTAATAGTAAGTATATCCGACCAATTAGTAGTATATGATGGAGAAAGTTTTTCTTTTCCTATTTTCCACTTATTAATACCTGAAGAACCAAGCTTTAAAATATCCCTTCCTATGTTACCATTAATAACATCTAGTGTCTTCATAAGATTATTACTTCTTACCCTATCTTCTGAATCAAATATATTTAGCTGAACTTCATTTTTAGAAATAATTCCAGAAAGTGTTACTCCAGCCTTTTTGTATGAATATCCATTTTTATAAATTTTTTTTATGCATTTTAAAGCCAACTTTGTTATGCTTATGCTATCACTTGTTGGCGTATCGAAATTCATAGATATGTTCCCAGAATATTGTTTTTCTTTTGGCTTAAACATATTAGTATACATAAAAACGCTAACTGACCTAGCACACCCATCTTCCATCCTAAGCTTCTCAGAACAACGTGAAGAAAACATACTCACATACTCAGACATCCTAGTATAATCTTTAACCTCCAAAGCAAAAGATCTAGATGTACATATACTTTTTTTCCTTTCTCTTTTAAATTTTAAATCAAAATGAGCAATACCTTTTAACTCTTGCACCATTCTAAGGCCTGTTACATTTAATGTTTTTCTTATCCAGTTCTCATCACATGCAACAAGATCACTCGCTGTATAAATACCATATCTCTTCAATTTTATGGCATACCTTCTTCCAATACCCCAAATCTCATCAACAGGCAATGACTTTAATATTGAATCAATATGTTCTTTCTTATCAAGAAGGCATACACTATCTCTTGATTTTTTTGCAATATAACTTGCAACTTTAGAGAGAGTCTTTGTATGTGATATACCAATAGATATTGGTATTCCTACGTATTTTTTTACTTTTTTTTTAAGCTGAAAGGCAAAACCATACAGATCTTTTATTCCCTTAAAATCTAGAAATGCTTCATCTATAGAATACATCTCATAAGAAGGAACCTGACTTATTACAACATCAAAGACACGCTTTGATATGTCTCCATAAAGAGCAAAATTTGAAGAAAATAAATGAATGTTATGTTTATAGACAGTGTCCCTTTTTTTAAAAATTGGTTCTCCCATCTTAAGACCTAATGCCTTCGCCTCATTTGACCTTGCGATAATACAACCATCATTGTTAGAAAGCACTGCAATAGGCTTATTTTCAAGATTTGGCTTAAAAACACGCTCACAAGAAGCATAAAAGTTATTACAGTCAACAAGAGCAAACATCTACTTTATCTTATTAAATGACCACATAACTTTTCCCCAAACATAGCACTCGGATCCCTCAACAATTTCTATTGGCTTCATAGAACAATTTTCGGGATAGAGAAATACCCTGTCACCAATTTTTTTATATCTTTTCACTGTAAAATCTCCATCTACCACAGCAAGAACAACATCTCTATTACATATTTTTTCTGCTCTATCAACTAGGAGTATGCTACCATTAAAAATTTTAGCATTCTCCATAGAATTTCCACTTACACTAACAAAAAAAGTAGCGCTTGGATGCTTAATTAATTTCCTATCAAGAGAGAGATCAAATTCAAGAAAATCATCGGCAGGGGAAGGAAAACCAGCAGTTACAGATTGAGAATAGAAAGGAATTTCTCTAAATATTTTAAGCTTTTCTAATGAATTAATCGATAATTTCATGTTCTGATTCAAATTAATTTTATAATAATCAAGAAGAATCAAAAATACTAATTTTATTAGTAAATACTAATTTTATTAGTATTAATATTTTTGTTTTTCTAATTCTTAGAATCGGGAAGATCTATATCCACATTATTTCTATAATCACCGAGAAGATGTTCAGAAAAATAATACCACATCATTTTTTCATAATAACTTTTGTAATCACCATAACCATGCCTTTTTCCAGGAAATATCATCATATCAAACCTCTTACCAGCCTTAATAAGTTCATCAGCAACCCTAAGGGTATTGGTTGAATGTACGTTATTATCAATATTGCCATGTGTTAGCAACAGGTGTCCCTTCAAATTCTCTGCAAGAGACTGATTTGTCTTAATCTTAGCATCCCAACTTAATTCTTTCTTTTTATTACCATCATCATCTTCCTTTTCTTCATATTCAGCAATGATGCCATTATGGGTTTCACTCCACCACTTATTATAGATATTATTATCATGATTACCAGCTGAAGAACAGGCTACGTCATAAAAATCAGGGTATGATAAAAGTGCAGCAGTTGACATAAATCCACCACCAGAATGACCAAATATTCCAACATTATCAAGGTCAATCCAAGAATATCTCTCGGATAACTGCTCTAAAGATCTCTTATCATCAGCCAACGCATAATCTCTAAGGTTCTGGTATCCAAACGTGTGATAGTATTTAGAACGCATAGGACTTCCTCCCCTATGACCCATACTAACAACAATAAATCCCAGTTGCGCAAGAGCTGTATTATACCTACCAGACACTGTAAAATCATTTCTAAATGATTCAACCTGTGGGCCAGGATATACATAAGAAATTATAGGATATTTTTTTTCAGAATCAAAATCAAAAGGCTTATACATCACGCCGTATAAATCGGTTATGCCATCAGCTGCCTTGACTTTAAATCTTTCAGGCATTTTCCAACCAGCATGAATCAAAAGACTTAAATCAGCCCTCTCAAGATTCATTATCTTATTACCAAAAGCATCCTTAAGAATAGATTCAGGTACATGATCCACCGATGAAAAATTGTCAACAAAAAACTTACTAGATTCTGAAAAATTAGTTCTATGATTATATTTCTCAGAAGTTATAAGCTTCATCCCTGAACCATCAAAATTTGAGCTATATACCATACTATAATATGGATCTACATTTTTTTCTTTTCCAAATGCTTGATAGTAAACTTTTCTCTTTAATGTATCAATATCTTGAATTCTTCCAGTAATAAAATAACCTCCATTTGTAATTTTATTTTTTAGTCTTCCAGTATTACCATCATACAAATAAAGTTGACCCCAACCATTCTTTTCAGACCAGTGAATCAACTCTTTACCCTCATTAATAACTGCAAGCTGACTATAATTCCAATTAAAATATGGATGATTCACTTCAGTAAACAAAGATTTTATTAATCCATCGGAAGTATTGACGTATGAAATGTCCAAAGTATCACTTGTTCTGTTCATCCTAGTCATGTATAATCTATCTGAAGTTTTTCCAGGCAAATGAAGCTTAATAGACTGATCAATGTATTTATCAACGTCAACATCTGTTCTAGACTTAGAATTAACATCAAAAATTTCAAGCACTTCCTGAGGAACATTTTTTTCACCAGGCATCGCATACTTATATACTTCTAACTCTGGTCTAGGATCTTTAAGGGTATTAATTACAAACAAATCATCAACTTTTCTCGCATCTGAACGATTTACATACAATTTCTTTGAATCTTCAAACCATGTGGCTCGTGATCTAAATCTTTTGTCTGTAGTTGTATCACCATGCTTCCGCTGATAAGAAAACCAACGTTCTCCATCAGTAGTTAATTGCATTTCAACACTATCTTCATCACCAACTTCCATTAGGAAAAGATTATGATTTTTTGCAAAGACCATATAGGTAGAATCCGGTGAATATCTTGCCCACTCATTATCTTCTTCCTCATTTACTGAATCTCCCTTAATTAAATTCTTTGATAATATATTATACTTATATTCAATGCTATCAACACTAAAAGTAAGTGTTTTATTATCCTCCTCTAACTCCAAATCCTCTAAATCTAGATTATTATGATTTACTGGCTTTCTAGTTAACTCAGATAATTTTGCAGAAAAATCAAGATTATCCAGCATTTTAGTTTTTGTTTTCTTTATTGGATCAACAACATAGAAATGTTTGCCATTTGTTGTCGTATATGAATACCAAAACTTATCGCTCTCATGAAACCACTTTGGTGAAATTCGAGTCGTCTTAAGCATTTCACTTAAGTTTTTTTGGCTAAACTTTTCGGCAGCCTTAAAATTTGCTTTTTGAGCATGTAACGAAAAATTAAAAAGAAAAAATAATAGGAAAAATCTCATAAAATTTGGATTTATATTATCAATTAAGATATTAAGAATATTATGAAAAAAAAAATTAATGTCGAGATGAGAGGATTACCCACAATCCTCTTTTACATGATTACGCTAAGTTTTAAAGCTAAAATTTGCACCGCTTTTTTCACCGCTAACCAATCTACTAAAGCAAACTTAAGAAATTAATTTGATTTTTTATAAAAATAATAAATCAGAATTGCTGGTAAAATCGTTAAAAATGTCCAGAGAATCTTATAAGGGTCTTCTTGAATAAAATAAGTCAACATCCAGATAGAAAATGCTATAAACACTAATGGCGTAAATGGATATCCCCACGCTTTAATAATATCTTGATGGCTATACTTACGTTTTCTAGCAATAAACACTCCAAGTACTGTTAACATGGAGCATAAAGAAAGGGTTATTCCAATGTATTCAATCAAATCTTTAAAAGAAACAAATAGAATCAATAATAGCGAAACAATTGTTTGCAAAACAATAGCTTTAACTGGAGTTCCTCCCTTTCCAATGTTACTAAATTTTTTCAAAAATCTATAATCTTTTCCCATTTCTTCTAAAACTCTTGGGCCAGCAATAAACATAGCACTGATTCCTGAAATCAAAGCGATTGAAAAAAACCCACTAAATAAAACAGAACCTCTACTGCCTAATAACTTTTGAGTAACTATGTTACCTACATCAATCTCACCAGCCAATTCATCAAAAGTTGCCACATACATAAACGTCATATTTAATAAAATATAAATTATTGTCACAAGTACTGTCCCTTTTATCAATGAGAAAGGCAAGTTTTTCTTTGGTTGGTCAAGATTCATAACAATATAAGTACTTGCATTCCACCCACTATACGAAAACATAACCCAAACGAAAGAACCTGCAAATGATAGACTCAAAATAGTATCATAGCTTATTTCAGAGGGCGCAAAAGAAATTCCTGCTGGTTCATAATATGGAAATATAAAAGGTATAATCAATAGTATAAATATAAAAAAAAGCTTGAAGGAAGTAAAAATATTTTGAAAAATACTGCCCGAACTTACACCTTTTAAATGAACAATGGCAACACATAATACAATAGCAAATGCGAGCAATTTACTTATTGAAATATCTATTGAAAATAAAGTAAAAAAATAATCCTTTGACAGTCCTAAAAATGGAAGGATGTATTCCCCAGTTGCTATAGATAGTGAAGCAATAGCTGCTGCAAAACCTACTATTAAAGATATCCATCCAGCAATAAATCCCAATAAAGGATGATATAATTCAGACAAAAATGCATATTCTCCACCAGATCTTTTGATAGAAGTAGCTATCTCTATATAAGCAAAAGCACCACAAAGAGAGCATAAGCCACCTAAAAACCAGATAAGTAATATACTAAATGGATCTGGAATAGCTCCCGGAAGTACTTGAAATCCAATAGCTGTAAAAATACCCGTGCCAATCATATTTGATATCACCATGTTTGTGGCTACACTTCTTGAATATTTTAACTTTTTCATTAAATTAATAGTTAATTTTTGCTTGACAGTGTCAGACTATTATATTTAGAATTGATTCTTTTATCTAAGAATAGATAAATTTGAGATAATATTCTGTTTAGAAATTTCGGGTAGTTCTTTTTTAAAAGATTATTCATCTTTATGAATCATAGGTACAAATCTAACCGGGATGATATATTCTTTTATCAGTTTCTGCCCTTTCTTTCTCACTACAATAAGTTCTTGATTATGACTCTCACCAACAGGAAGCACCATTAAACCACCTTCTTTTAATTGTTTAATTAATTCAGGAGGGATTTCTGTAGGAGCTGCAGTAATTATAATCTTGTCAAATGGGGCATATTCTTTCCAGCCTTGATAGCCATCCCCGAATTTTATTTTTACATTATTATACCCTAGAGAATTCAATTTTTTTCTTGCATTAGTAGCCAAGCTTTCTTTTATTTCAATAGAATAACAAAAATCAATCAATTGTGATAACACTGCAAGTTGATAACCTGATCCAGTGCCAATCTCAAGAACATTATCAGAATGTTCTAACTGAAGTAGTTCTGTCATAAGAGCTACAATATATGGCTGAGAAATTGTTTGGTCCTCACCTATTGGTATGGGACGATCATTGTACGATTCATAAATAAATTCTTGTGGAACAAATAGATGCCTTGGAGTGTTCTTCATTACTTGAATAACGTTTTTATCTTTTACTCCCCTATCCTCTATTTGATATTCAACCATTTCATTTGCAAGCATCTTCCAATTTTTTTCAATATAAGTATCTTGTGCATTGCATATGGAAATACAAAAGAGAGAATATAAAAATATATTTATTTTTAATAAATTCATAAATCCTATTCTTCTTCTGGAAATAATATAGAATAAATATCTTTGTGTCTTTTATACTTATTAATTTCTTCTTCCTGTAATTTGTTTTCTTTTACAAAAGAATCCATGTCGTCAATATATTGCTTTAATTCATATGCATTATCTTCTTTTCTATAAACTTGTACTATATCTGAGAACAAACTATCTATAGTATTTATTTTATCTTTCAAAAAACTATAAGAATATAAGGAGTCATTATTGCTATAATAATATAAATCTGAATATTGATTAAATAGGCGTAGCATATAGGAAAAATCTCATAAAATTTGGGTTTATATTATCAATTAAGATATCAAAAATATTATGAAAAAAAAATTGATGTCGGGGTGGCAGGATTCGAACCTGCGACCTCCGCGTCCCAAACGCGGCGCGATAACCGGGCTACGCTACACCCCGAAAAATGAAGTGTGCAAATTTATAAAAGAAAATTCATCTAAAGCAATGGTTAGCATAAAGAATATTAATCAAAATATGAACTATCATTATTTATTATATAGGATTTTTATATATTTAGATATTAAATAATAATACTATGAAGTTATCAACAACAGAAAATATTCCAGGAGTAATGATTACTGATTCTTTAGGCATCGCAAGAGGGAGTACAGTAAGAACAAGGAACGTTGGTAAAGATATTATGGCAGCTTTCAAAAATCTTATAGGAGGAGAAGTAGCTGAATACACAAGATTACAGGCTGACGCAAGAGAAGAAGCCTTACAAAGAATGATTACAGATGCCGAAAATTTAGGTGCAGATGCAATAATTTGTATAAGATTTCAGACATCAGTGATGATGGCAGGAGCATCAGAATTACTTGCCTACGGAACAGCAGTAAAAACTAAATAAATTTATTTTTTATACTTCTCAAACCAGGCAGTAATAGCATTTACTTTTGCAATTAAATTACTAGGCCTAGCAGCAATACCATGACTTGCTCCAGGAATTCTTACAAGCATCGACTCAACCTTATTAAGTTTTAGACCAGCATAAAACTGTTCACTTTCTGCCATAGGCGTTCTAAAATCTTGTTCTCCCGTCAACAGCATCGTAGGTGTCTTAACATTTCCAACATATGATATCGGTGATCGTTCCATATACTGATCAAGATTATCCCAAGGAAGACCAGGAAACCAGTACTTGTAAAAAAAGGATACATTATCAGCATAAAGCACAAAACTATACCAATTAATTACTGGTTTTGCTACCACCGCAGCATTAAACCTATCAGTCTTACCAACAATCCATGAACTAAGCACTCCACCACCACTTCCACCGGTAACAAACAAATTATCTTTATCTATATAGTCTCTTTCAAGCACATAATCTACCCCAGACATTAAATCATCATAATCTTGACTTGGATAATTATGATGTATCAAATTTCCAAATTCTTTACCATAACTAGTACTACCTCTTGGGTTTATATATAACACCACATATCCTTTACTTGCATATAACTGAACTTCTGCTGAAAATCTAAATCCATAATTTGCAAATGGTCCACCATGAATTTCTAGAACTAATGGATACTTTTTCTTAGAATCAAAATTTGGTGGTTTAACAAGCCATCCTTGTATTTTTCTTCCATCATAGGAAGACTCATACCAAACCTCTTCTACTTTACCAAGCTCTTTATAATCAAATAAATCTTTATTTAATTCAGTAAGTCTATTTTTTGATCCATTATATCCTACCGCCAAATCTGAAGGATTATAAACATTACCATATGTGAAAGCATAATTCCCATTTTTTGATATACTATACGTTCCTCCACTATATGGTCTACCTAATGACAACCCTCCAATTTCATCTACTATATCTTTAACTTTTCCAGAGAGTGACATGTAGGCAAGATTTGTCATTCCCTTGTCATCGTACTGAAAGAACAAACCCTTACCATCTTCTGACCAATTGATATTACCTATATTTCTATCAAAATCTCCAGAAATATTTTTTATATCTTTCCCATCTCTACTCATAACATACAAGCTATTTTGCTGATATCCTAAATACTTATCATCAAAACCTAAATATGCTATGCTAGCATTATCTGGTGAAACCTTGGGTTGAGAATCGGGACCAAGTCTACTTGTTAGAGCACTAACTTCTTCTGTTTCAAGGTTTAAAAGATATATCTCAGAATTATTAGGCTCCAAATCTGAATTCTCATGAAGGTTTGCAGAAAATAATAACTCATTATTACTGAGCCACTGTGGTGAACCAGCATCTTTATCCAAAAAAGTTACCTGCCTTGGAGTACCACCTTCAACTGGTAAAGTAAAAATTTGAGAATTTCCCTGCTTAGTATATCCACTTCCATCATTCCTATAATTTATATCATCTATCTCAATTGGTGGTTCATTCCATTTGGCACCTTCAGGTTTTTCAGGCATTTTAATTAAATTATTTTCAGACTCTTTCACAAAAGAGTTAAAGGCAAGATATTTGTCATCATCAGACCAATCCACGGATCCAATAGAACTTTGCATATTAGTAAGTTTTTGAATGGACCCTTGATTAAGTCTATAAAGATATAATTGAACAGAGCCGTCGGAATCAGATTTGTATATAAAATTTTTTCCTGAATTCGACCAAATAGGAGAAAAATCATTTTTATTGCCCGTAGTTATAGGGGTATTATTTATTCCATCAAAATTTATCATCCATATATTCGAATGGTTTTTATCCGTCATAACATCTTTAAAATTTCTAATATAAAGAACCCTTTTTCCATCAGGAGAAATGCGAGGGTCAGACACATATTCCATACTAAAAATATCTATAGGCTCCAATTTTTTAGATGACTGAGAGAAAGAGTCATAAGAAAAAAGTACTAATAAAATAAAAAGAGATATCCTAGTCAAAAATTTAGTTTCCATAATATTTACTATATTTAAAATTCTACAAATAATGAGTTAATATTTAAATGTATAAATTTTATAATTATGAATAATCAAATAAGCAGAAGAAATTTAATAAAACTTCTGGGAGTATCAAGTATATCACTCCCTCTTACTGGTTTTACTAAACCCCTTGAAAAAACTATACTAAAAAACAAAGACAAGAACTTACCCATAAAATTAAGCTCAAATGAAAACCCTTACGGGCCATCACCCAAAGTAAGAAATGCTATTATAGATGCTTTCGATGAAGCATGTAGATATCCTTACACAAAAGTTGCTGAGCTTGAGGCAATGATTGCAAAAAAAGAAGGGGTATCTCCTGACATGGTATTAGTGACCGGTGGATCAAACGAAGCTCTCAGGGCAACAGGAAGATATTTTGGGATGGAACAAAAAGAAATTATCGCTTGTAAACCAACATACCTAGCACTACTAACATATGCTAAAGATTTTGGATGTAATATTAATTGGGTACCGCTAGATAAAGATCTAAGATATGACTTGAATGAAATTTCAAATAGAGTATCTAAAAACACAAGTATGGTATTTATTTGTAACCCTAATAATCCTACAGGGACAATGGTCGGATCTACTGAACTTGAAGATTTTTGTGTGTCTAACTCAAAGAAAACATGTATTTTCGTTGATGAAGCGTATTATGATTATTCAATACTAGACGGCTACCCAACAATGACAAAACTTGTAATAAAAGGTCATAACATCATTGTATCAAGAACTTTCTCTAAAATATACGGACTTGCAGGTGTTAGAATAGGATATATCATTTCAAGTCCAGAGAGAATAGCTAGTATTAAAAAATGCACAATGGCAGGGACTAATATGCTTGCAACACATGCGGCCATGGCAGCGTATGATGAAAGAGATTTTTTCAAGTACAGTTTGAATAAAAATAAAGAGGCAATAAATTATTTCTATGGACTCTTTGAAGAACTTAATCTTGAGTACAGAAAATCACATACAAACTTTGTATTTTTTAAGACTGGCGTACATATAGATAAGTTTGGAAAATATATGAAAGATAAAGGTGTCCTAGTCGGAAGACCATTCCCTCCTTACTATAACTGGTGTAGAATAAGTACGGGGAGAATTGAAGATGTTAAAATTTTTGGTGAAAAATTAAAAGAGTTCTACTCCTAATTTTATTAGACTTTAAAGAAAAAAAGAAATGTTATTTCTACTAGTTTTTATAATAAAAAAAGAGAATATTTAAAATAAATATTAAAATTTTATGAATTTTTCAAAATATTGTTCTGTAAATCAATTTTATTAACAAATTTATTTTTTTATAACCCTAGTTTTATAAATTGATTCATCATCCTCGATTCTTATTATATAAATATTTGAACTAAAACTAGAGAAATCCTTTTCAAAGGAAGATGTGTTTTCTAATGATTTATATATTTTTTTTCCTTGATTATCATACACTGAAAATTCAAGAGGGTATTTAGACTGATTATCAGCATCAACATACAATCTATTTTTAATTGGGTTAGGATATACTTTAAAATTTCTATTTATTCGTTTTTCAGAAGACAACAAGAGACCAGGATCATCAGGAATTGTAGTTGGTTTATTCGCATAAATAATAAATTGCCCTGGCATGAGACTTATAGGATTAGAAGAAACAACATTTACCTTGATATTATTATTATAAACATCAAACCACTCACCTTCAGGTATTATCATACTAGAAATATGTTTTTCTTCAACTCCGAAATTAGATGCTATAACCACAGAAGAAATATCATCTTCAGAACCACCATTATAGAAGAGGTGCATATACTTTAACTCCGAAGAAAAACTAATAGTAAAATCTTCTGTTCTAAATATTTTTTCGTTTGTCTTTAATGAAATAAGCCTAGACCAAGTATTTAATAATTGGATTCTTTTTGAATCTTTATCCATATCTAAACTAAATGCAGATGGTTTTTCAGATAATCTACAAGACTCACTAACTGATCCATCTTCACAATAATTGATTGTTAAATCATACCCTAGTTCACCAAATTGCCATATCATTTTAGGTCCTGGAACCATAAAAAATAGTGCGCCTGCTGCCTTCATTCTATCTATTGCATTACTAAAATGCTTTACGTCATATACACTTGTAGAATTCCCATAAATTATGTTCTTGTACATAAGTCTTTCTTTGTCATGACTTTCCATAAAACCGACTAAAGTAGGTGAAGAAAAACCTCTACTCTTATACGAGATACCTTTGAAATCTGAAGGATAACCCATGGTAGCTTCACTATAATGATAATTTTCTTCTCCCCAAGAGAGAATACCATAGTCTGAGAAAATCATTTCTTCAAAATTTTGAAAATGTTCAAGAATAACATATAAATCTATGTCTATTTCCCAAATATCATCCGCAAGTGATTTAAGATAATTAACTCTAGAAGAAATATAATTTTCAGCGATGTTTTCATTTGTAAAACCTTTTGACAAATCAAATCTAAAACCATCTACATGGTATTCACTTATGAAAAACTGATTTATCCTTTTTAGATAATCCTTCACCGATTGTGAATCATGATTAATGTCATTAAAATAATTTAAATATGATTCAGAAATTGGAGAATCTTGAAAAAAAGAATTATTTGATGTCGGAGAACCATCATACTCATTTGGTTTTGAATTCCACAACCTAAAATATGGATTTTGACCTGTTGCATGATTATATACAACATCAAGGATAACAGCTATACCTCTTTTATGACATTCATTCACTAATTCTTTAAATTTTGATGGAGATCCATATTTTTTATCAATTGCCATATGAAAAGAAGGATTATATCCCCAGCTATTATTACCATCAAACTCATTAATTGGCATTAGTTCAATTGCATTTATACCCAATCCTTCTAAATAATCCAACCGTGAAATTACTGAGCTAAAGGATTGAAAATCATGAAAATCTCTCAATAAAATTTCATAAATAACAAGATTTTCTTTTTCGGGTTTAACAAAAGTCTGATCCTCCCAATTAAAATTATTATTAATTTTAAATACAGAGGCAGCATGTTTATTTGATGAAGGATAGGATGGAATAGTTGAAAATCCACATGATTCTAAGAGACAGAGATAAGAATCATTATAAGAATCTAATATCATAGTAGAGTAAGGATCAGCTATTATAATTGATCCATCTACTACATACTGATAAGCATGGAATGAATCTTTATCCAAGCTCTCTAACTCAAACCAGAATCTATCCTTTATCTGATCATAATACATTAAATAATCATCGGAAACAGACCAATTATTAAAAGATCCCGACAAATAAACAAATTCTTTTCCTAGTGCGTATAAAACGAAAACTGCATTATCATTAATTATGTTTAATCCATCTTTTGCTCCTGTTGGAATATTTTTTGATTCAACCGATGGTTTTATAAAAACATCAAAACTTAATGACTGACTAGAACTTGAGGCTATATCTGTTGCAGACAATTCAAAGGATGAATTTTCAACAATATTTGATATTGTATAATTAAATTCTGTCTTATTATTCGTCTGATGAAGAATCTCATTACTTTTTTTTAAAACAAAATTTACAGAAATATTCGTATTAGCACCTACAATTAAATCATCCCCAGAATTAATAACATTCACGTTACTAGAAGGATTAACTAAATTGAAAGTAAAAGTTCCAACATCTATAAGATAATCTTCAGTTTTTTTATCCCCTGACCCATCTTTTGCCTTAGCAAGTACTCCTATTGTCCCTATTCCCGTGTCATTATAAAAAGTTGAAGGCACATAAGTAAAACTATATGACCCATCACCATTACTTGTCATTTTCATTTGATCTTTAGAATTATTCCATTCTCCATTCCACTGAGAGTCAGGATTTCCTGATTCCCCATTAGACTTAAAATACCATGTCCAAAGATAAATATCTGTAATTCCTGATAAGTTACCAGAATTGATGTCTTTAACAGTTATCGTTATCTGATTCGATTCGGCGAAAGGATATGGATTAACTGTCCATGTCCCTGAAGGGACTTGAGCATATAAAGATTTTGAGAATACCAAAAATATAGTTAATAAAAAATACTTACTATTCATTGAATAAGAATATTTGAAAATGTAAATTAGATAAAATGAAAAATTTTATCACATATCTGACCCTTTTTTCTCTACTTCTTTTTTCTTGCTCAGAAAAAGAAAATTCTAGTACTCCCAACATAGTAATCATTTTTATGGATGATATGGGATACGGTGACATTTCTAATTTTGGTGCCATAAATTACAAAACCCCTAACCTTGATAAACTTGTCAATAATGGTATGCTCTTTACCAACTTCTACTCTGCACAGGCTGTATGCAGCGCTTCTAGAGCTGGTTTATTAACAGGAACATACCCAAACAGAATAGGAATAAGTGGTGCTTTAATGCCATACTCTAATATAGGAATACATAAAAATGAAAAAACAATTGCTGAAATTGTCAAAGAGAAAGGATACGCAACAGCAATTTTTGGAAAATGGCATCTTGGTCACCATAAAAAATTCTTACCTACTAATCATGGATTTGACACATACCTGGGAATACCTTACTCTAATGATATGTGGCCAGTAGATTTTGATGGTAATCAAATACCTGATACATCTGACTGGAGAAAAAAAAGTTATCCTCAACTTCCTTTAATTAAAGATTTAGAAAAAATTAAAGAGATAAGAACACTAGAAGATCAATCAACACTTACAACTCTATACACAGAAAAATCAGTTGAGTTTATAAATAAAAATAAAAACAATCCTTTTTTCCTATATCTCCCCCATTCTATGCCTCATGTACCAATAGCTGTTTCTAATAAATTTAATGGAAAAAGCAAACAAGGTCTCTATGGTGATCTAATGATGGAAATTGATTGGTCTGTTGGAGAAATAATGAATGCTCTTAAAAAAAATAACATTGATAAAAACACACTTTTAGTTTTTACAACTGATAATGGACCATGGTTAAATTTTGGTAATCATGCTGGATCTACAGGAGGACTTAGAGAAGGCAAGGGTACAAGTTTTGAGGGAGGACAAAGAGTTCCGACTGCAATGATGTGGCCAAATGTAATTCCAAAAGGAAAAATTGTAAATCAAATTGCATCTACTATAGACTTACTTCCAACAATAACCCATATTGTAAATGGAAATTTACCTAAACACACCATCGATGGAGTTAACATTTTAAGTCTTCTAGAAGGAAAGGATGATAATCCTAGAGACCATTTCTTGTACTACTATGGAAATAATAATCTTGAGGCTGTTAGAAAAGATAATTGGAAGCTAGTTTTACCTCATAAATCCAGATCGTATAAAGGTGTTCTTCCTGGAAATGATGGCCATCCAGGAAAATACAATAGCATTCAAACTGGGCTTGAATTATATAATTTAAGACGAGACCCTGGAGAGGAATATAATGTAATTGATTTATACCCAGAAATAGTTAAAGAAATACAGGAATTAGTTGAAAAAGCTAGAAGAGATCTAGGCGATAATCTAACTGAAAGAAAAGGTAACAACATAAGATCAGTTGGCACATTATAATTGTTTTTTATCTTTATTATTATAGTTAAATTTTAAAATGAAAAAATCAAAATTCTTTATACTACTTTCTATACTTTTTTTCTTTTCATGTAATGAAGATGATGATCTATCATTGAATGGAATAGATAACATTTTAGACACTTTTGATGAATACGTTTCAAGTGATAACCATTCATCAGATTATATTTATGATCAGAATAAGCTACACAGATTTGATTTGTATTTAAGTGATGAAAATCTCGAAAAAATTAACAGTGATCCTGCCGCAGAAAATTATGTTGAAGGGTCTTTAGTTTTTGAAAATAAAGTAATCAATGATGTTGGCATAAGATATAAGGGATCTATTGGTGCTTGGGTAGGATGTCTCTCTAATGATGACTGGACAAACCCAAATGGCTACAAAACCTGCCCAAAACTTTCAATGAAAATAAAAATTAATTGGAGAGATGACAAAACTTTTTATGGTCTTAAAAAACTTCAATTTCATTCTCAAAATTTAGATCCATCAAAAATGCATGAAAGACTTGGCTACTGGATGTTTAGAAAATTTGGAGTTCCTACAGCAAGATCAACTCATGCCGTATTATATATAAATGGAGAATTCAATGGGATATTTGCAAATACTGAAAATATTGATGGACCATTCACTGACAAACACTTTGAAAATGGTGATGGAAATCTCTATAAAGAAATCTGGCCAATTAATAGCAATGGAACAGTAAATAGTGAAAACTATTTTATAGATGGTCTAAAGACTAATGAAGAAACAGCAGATGTTTCTAAAATCATAAAATTTGGAACCGAAGTTCAAAATGCAAGTGGTAATAATATTCATCAAATTGTAGATAACTGGATGGATATAGATCAATTTTTAAAGAATATGGTTGTTGACAGAAGAATTGCAAATGATGATGGGTTTTTACATTGGTATCAAGATGATGGAAATTATTATTCCAGTCATAACTATTATTGGTATGAAAGTGAATTAAATGAAGAAATTCAACTTATTCCATGGGATCTTGATAATACTTTCGAAAATTTAATTACTGACGTGAACCCTGTAACTCCCATCAAAGATGAATGGTATGAAACCACGGCAAATTGCAATGGATTTCGACATGGGCTATTTTTAATAAAACAAAAATCTGCCGCATGTGATAAAATAATAGGTAGCTTCATCACTTATAAAAATAGATATGATAGTCTTGACAATGTATTTAAAGAACAATACTTTAATATGAGTAATATTGATAATCTTTTATCTCAATGGTCTAATCAAATTGAAGATGCTGTAAAAGAAGCTAATGATAAATTTGGAAATGCTGAAATTAATGTAACTAATTGGAAAAGTGAAATTGAAAAATTAAAAACACAAATTAAATTATCTTTAAACTAAATGAAAAAATATACTATATACATATTCTTACTCTTCTTGTTTATAACTATTTCTTGCAAGAATAAAACAAATAATGTGCCTATAAATGAACATAAAATTCAGTCTATGTTATGGCAGCAAAATGCAGCTGAGTATAAAGCATTATGCTATCAAGCATTCAATTTTGCTAAACTAAGGCTTGATGATATTTTAGAAAATCAAAATACTGATAAACCTCTTGCAATTATAACAGACATAGACGAGACAGTTCTAGATAACAGTCCATACGATGTCAAGCTAATTGAGTCAGATACTAGATACGAAAAATCTTCTTGGATAGAATGGGGAAAGTTAGAAATTGCAAAACCAGTTCCTGGAGTACTAGAGTTTTTATCCTATGCAAACAAAAAAGGGATCGAAATCTTTTATATTTCAAACAGATATAATGAGCAACTACTAGAGACGAAAAATAATTTAAAAAAATTAGAATTTCCGAATGCTGATGAAAATCATATCCTACTGAGGAAAGAAGTTAGCAGTAAAAAAAGTAGAAGAGCCATGGTTAGTAACTCTCATAAAATAATAATGCTCCTTGGAGATAATCTTACTGATTTTTCAGAAGTTTATGACAACAAAAAAACTAAAGAAAGAAATCATTTGACTGATAGTCTAAAACATTATTTTGGAAATAATTTTATTTTATTACCAAATCCTATCTATGGTGACTGGGAATCTAAAGGAATTTATGAAGGTAAAAGCTGGAATATTATTCAAGAAGATTCTATCAGAAGATCAAAAATCATCTCCTACTAAATAAAATCACCTAAAAAAGTACACAAATTTAGCTTTAAGCATACTATGATTTATCTAATGCTTCTGCAAAAGAAATTACTTTACTTTTTGAAAATAAGGAAATTTATTTTGCTTCCAAACCAGTATAGGGCATTTTTCTAGCTCCCTTTTTAAATAAATAATCCATCATTTCATTTACCGAGTTACCCATACTTCCTCCTTTCATAGTAGGAGACGACCACTGCCATATCATAGTACCATCTTTATGAAATAAAGTTAAATCCGCTGAAACACTTGGACTACCTCCAAATCCAAGCACTCTCAAAGCAATAGAACCACCAGTGGTAAATATTTTCCCTGAATTTACGTTACCTAATAACACAGCATCTACACCAAGCATTTCACAAAGTTCCTCAGGTAAATAATAGTCAAAAGCACCATAGACTCCATCTGTATAAGTTATTTCACTAGCTCTTCTTAGCAAAGCATTTGTTCTTGCTTGAGGTTGAGGATCAACAGCAACTCTATTCTTTTTTCTAAGAACTCGATTAATAACAGTTTCCTGAGCAACAATCGCTCCATTTTTTTCAAGATCATAAACAGCGCTCTCAAAATCTTCTTGGGCCATTTTCCTAGGCTTTTCAGCAGTCACTTTAAATGTAAATGGCAAAACAGCAAAGGTTTTTTGATCACTAATATACTTTTTTATATCGTCATGAGTATAATCTCTTTGGGCAAATATATCTGAGCCCCATAAAGAAACCAATAGTATAATTATAAGTTTTTTCATAATTAAAAATTTTATATTTGATTTAATTATTGTAAAAAATTAAATCTAAACAATGCAAACTATAAGTACAAAAAAAAATTTAATTCTTCTTTGTTTTATTTTTTCACTTCTTTCATGTACAAAAATAGCTGAAAATGAAAATGGGGATAAATTTTCCTATTTCTCAGAGCAATTTGCAGACCTTAAAATCTTACGTTATCAAATACCAGGATTTAATGAGCTTAGTCTCAATCAAAAAAAACTTGTTTATTATTTATCTCAAGCTGGACTTGCAGGAAGAGACATTATGTACGATCAGAACTATAGACATAACTTAAAAATTAGAAAAGCATTAGAAAATATTTATACTAACTATAATGGAAATAAATCATCTGATGAGTGGAAAAAATTTGAAGTCTATCTTAAGCGCATCTGGTTTTCTAATGGCATACACCACCACTACTCTAACGATAAGTTCAATCCTGGATTTTCTTCAGAATACCTAGAAAAACTTCTTTCGAATACAAATACAAGTTTAGATCAGGACGCTTTCGATGTAATTTTTAATAATAAAGACATAAAAAAAGTTAATCTAGATGTCAGAAAAGGACTTATTAAAGGTTCAGCTGTAAACTTCTATGGTACAGATATTACAGAGGCTGATGTAGATGATTTCTATAGTAGAATAAAAGTTCCAAATTCCAAAAAGCCAATATCATTAGGATTGAATTCTAAGTTAGTAAGAGAGAATGGTAAGGTTGTTGAAATAGTATGGAAGTTGGGAGGTATGTACGGTAAAGAAATAAAAAATATTATGTACTGGTTAACAAAAGCTAAAGAAGTTGCTGAAAATAAAAAACAACATAAAGCCTTTGAACTATTAATTAAATATTATGAAACTGGAGATTTAGAAGTATGGGATGATTATAACGTCGCATGGGTAGAGACTACAGAAGGTGATGTAGACTACATAAATGGTTTTATAGAAGTATATAATGATCCTAAAGGGTATAGGGGTTCATACGAATCTGTAGTACAAATAAAAGATTTTGAAATGAGCAAAAAAATGACAGCCTTATCTGAAAACGCACAGTGGTTTGAAGACAACTCCTCTATTATGAATGAACACAAAAAAGATAGTGTTGTTGGAATTTCATACAATACAGTTAATGTTGCTGGAGAAGCTGGAGATTCATCTCCATCCACTCCAATTGGAATTAACCTACCAAATGCTAACTGGATTAGGGTAGAACATGGATCTAAGTCAATTTCTCTTGGGAATATACTCTATGCCTATGGAAATTCTGGTAGTAGTGGTAGACTAGATGAGTTTGCTTATTCAGATAAAGAGATAGAGTTAGAAAAAAAATATGGTGAACAATCTGATAATTTACATACAGCTCTACATGAAGTAATAGGTCATGCGAGTGGCCTAATCAACGAGGGTGTTGGAACGCCAAAAGAAACTCTAAAAAGTTATGCATCTGCACTAGAAGAAGGACGTGCTGACTTAGTTGGACTTTATTATCTTCCAGATGAAAAATTAGTTGAAATTGGAATTTCTCCATCTGCCGAAGATATGGGAAGAGCAAGCTACGATGGTTATATCAGAAATGGTCTTATCACACAACTAATTAGAATAAAGCTTGGAAATGACATTGAAGAATCCCACATGAGAAACCGTCAGCTTGTTTCAGCATGGGCATACGAAAAAGGATTAAATGATAATGTTATAGAAAAAATTAAAAAAGATAACAAAACATATTATGTTATTAATGACTATAAAAAACTAAGAATTTTATTTGGTGATTTACTTAGAGAAATACAGAGAATAAAATCTGAAGGTGATTATGAAGCCGGAAAAAATTTGATAGAAAATTATGGAGTAAAAGTAGATCAAGAATTGCATAAAGAAGTTCTAGAAAGAAACAGCAAATTTACATCTGCACCTTATAGTGGATTTATTAATCCAGAACTAGTTCCAGTAAAAGATAATGCCGAAAATATTATAGATATTAAGGTTCAGCAACCAAAAAGTTTTTCTTCTCAAATGCTATCTTATTCCAAAAATTATTAAATTAATAAAAACCATTTAATCTAAAGTAATGAAAATTCAATATCTGTTTTTATTAATTGGACTTTTTGGATGCGAATCATGGATATATTATGAACATACTATTATTAATGAATCAAATTATGATTTACCTATTATGTTTAAATCTTCAACATATTCTTTTGGTGATTCAACTTTAATTAAATCAAAAAATGAAAAAAAATATTATACATTCGATAGTATGGGAAAACCAAGCAAACAATATTTCAATGAATATAAATGGCACTTTACAAATGGTGCAAGAGAAGTTGATACACTATACATAATTGATACAACTTTTACTCTAACTAAAGATTATAGAGACTCTACAAATTGGATACCAGACGTTTCTGAGACTTTATTTACAATGACAATTAATAACAAATTTTTTATTACTAATTCTGATATAAATTAATTGATTGTTATAAGTCATTATAAAAAAAGCTCTCAAATATTACAAAATACTGAGAGCTTTATGATTTTAAAAAATAATAGATAGCCTATTAAGCTGTAATATTTTTTCTATTTAGAATGCCCAACCAAATGATATATTTCCTTTATATCCAATTCCATCACCCGACCAAAGAGCATCTCCTTCTATCTTAGCATTATTATAACCTACTCCAGAATTTATATCAATTGAAAAGCCCCCTCCATCACCAAAAACCCACTGATGACCAAACAAAGCTGCGACACTAAATACATTTATACCAAATTTTATATCATCCATTCCGAAATCATCATTTGAGTATTTTGTACTACTATAACTAACAGCTGGTGCTGCATACCAGCCATCTGGAGCTTCATCTGCAAAATATATCTTATATTTTCCTTGACCTCCAAGACCTGTTGATTTTCCAAAAATACCTATATCTAAACTTGAATAAGTAAGAGATAGTTCTACTGATGAACTTTCATTGAGAACATTCTCATACGTAACTTTTCCCACACCAAATATTAAACTAACAGGATTTAACTTAATAACACTTTTTTGAGCGCTAACATAAAAATTAAATGAAAAAATTGAAATTACAAAAATTAAAAATATTTTTTTCATAGCAACTAAAAATTTAATTAAACATAAAATTATATAATTTAATAATTGCTAAACTATTTATTTTTTTTTATCAATCATATCAAAATACAAAAAAAAGATTGTATTATATTTAGTAATTTCAAAAATATTTAGTGATCCCGATAGGAGCAAGACTTACTATTGTCCAAAATAATGAACTAAAGTTCATCTTACTTATTCTTTCAACTTCTCCTTTTCTCCCTCAATTATCTTTACTATCTTATTACTTAACCTGACATAAAACCTGCTATCCATTTCATCCTGACATTACATCACAAGTGAGAAAAAACAGAGAGCTTCTTATCAATCTCTTTAAGAAAGAAGGTTTTGTAGTTGATCCTAAGGAATACTGGCATTTTGATTATGGAAATGTTATTTGGGCAATAGAAAAAGGAGAAAAACATGCTAAATATGACATCATTAAAGCATAAATAATCCTCAGATCATAGAGGTAATTGGTGTTATTAATTACCTTATAACTTCAAAATAAGAAGTGCTGACGTGGGCACAAAAGTATATGCATATGGCTATCCAATGGCTCTATCAATAATGGGAAAAGAAATTAAAGTTACAGATGGAATTATTAGCTCTAAATCAAGGTTTGATGGAGATATTACAACTTATCAAATAACTGCTCCTATTCAAGGAGGAAATAGTGGAGGCCCATTGTTTGATGAAAAAGGAAATTTAATTGGTATAAATTCATCTGGAATAAGAAAAGATATTGCAGATAATGTAGGATATACTATTAAGACAAATTATATTTTGAATCTGCTAGATGTTCTTCCAAAAAATATAGAATTGCCATCTAGTACAGATTTAGAATCATTACCTCTTACAGAACAAATAAAAGTATTATCTAAATACGTGGTATTGATAAAGGTTAAATAGGTCACCCCAAATTCCTCAACCTTTTGAATTTTGCTCTGATGTTTGTAGATTTAATTAATACTTTTTAAGGCTTTTCTAAGTAGAGGGATTATTTGACTTTCGTCGGTAGTTTCAACAATTTTAATATCCTCACCTTGGTATTTTCTTACCACGTTTCGATACTCTGCAAGTCCCCAATCTTGCGTTAGTGAACGATTACCTGGAATTGGTGATTTAGTAGCATCATATCTACACGCTCCTGGTGCAAAGTGAATAACTGTCCACTTTTTTCTCTTTAATTCTATGATGAAATCATCATCATTTGTAACTGAAAGCATTTCAGGATTACCCAATATTGGTGATAATAACTCAATTGCACGTCTACCCATTTCTGGATCGCATCCTCTTGCAAGAATACTCTTGTTCGAGTTGTCACCTACTTGCGTATTGTCAATACCATCGCTAATATGTCCTATTAATATATCTCTTGAATTTATTTTCATATTGATTTAATATAATAAAGCAAAGATAAAAAAGTTTGTAAAACTTGTAAAAAAACAAAGTCAATAAATAAATTCTATAAACGAACAAAAAAAACCTCTATTTCTAAAGACTAACCCCCTCAATCTGCTATTTGGCTTTTCTCTTTAATCTTGATAGATTGTAGATATGAAAAAATCAAAAATAGCTGGTAAAGTTCCAAAAATGGAACAATTGGAATTTGGAAAAACATATGCTTGGTGTGCTTGCGGAATATCAGTAAATCAACCTTGGTGCAATGGTTATCATAAGGGAACTGATTTTTCACCGTCAGTCTTTAAAGCTGAAGAGTCTAAAAAAGCTGCCATGTGCATGTGCAAACAAACAAAAAATCCACCTTTTTGTGACGGTTCGCATAGAGGATTATAATAATTTCATAGGATCAGAATTAAAGTCTATTAGCTCACCTTGTTAGCAACTCTCATTTGACTAAGAAAAGATGACTAAAAATACTCGAACTTAGATTTATTACCTACCAAAGTAGAATATAAATAACATACTATATTTTAGGAATCTAAAACTCTAATAAAACTACCTTCTATTGTTTCTAGAGTTTGGTTTTTTATTCCATCTCTTTTTATTTCTATTATCAAAAAACTCTTGTTTTTTTCTTTGTTTTTCTTTTTCAAATTCCTTTTTTTGTTGCGCATTCATGGGTTTTTCCGTTTGAGGAAAAGGATGGTTTTGAACTTCTTCAATTTTTTGCTTTATCAATTTTTCAATGTCTCTTACATACTCATTTTCTTCTGGTTCGCATATTGAAATAGAAACTCCTGTCTCTCCTGCCCTACCACATCTTCCTATCCTGTGCACATACGTTTCTGACTCATTAGGGATATCATAATTTAGTACATAACTTAACTTATCAATATCAATACCTCTAGCGGCAATATCAGTAGCTACCAAAACTCGTATTTCGGAATCTTTAAAAGACTGTAATGATTTTTGTCTTTGTTTCTGTGATTTATCTCCATGAATTGCTACAGCTTGAATATTTTTCTTTTTTAAATTACGAGCTATCCTATCGGCACCATGCTTGGTTCTTGAAAACAGCAATAATTGATTAATATTTTTATCTTTTAATATATGCAGTAATAAATATTTTTTATCTGTCTTATTCGTATAGTAAATAAACTGCTGAATAGTTTCGGCAGTTGAAGATACAGGATTAACGGATACTTGTTTAGGTGATTTTAATATCTGAGATGAAAGCTCTACAATATTTTTAGGCATAGTAGCCGAAAAGAATAAAGATTGACGCTCTTTTGGTAATTTGTCCAATATCTTTTTAATGTCATGGATGAACCCCATATCTAACATTCTATCGGCTTCATCTAAAACAAAATAACCAATATCTTTTAATGAAATATATCCCTGTCCCATTAAATCTAACAATCTTCCTGGAGTTGCTACTAACACATCAACACCATTACTAAGTGTAGTGGTTTGAGTCCCTTGTTTCACTCCTCCAAAAATGACGGTATTTGTAATTTTATTATATTTTGAATAGGATGTAAAGTTCTCAGCAATTTGTATAGCAAGTTCTCTTGTAGGAGTTACAACTAAAGTTCTTATTCTTTTTTTACCATCATTATTATTTCTTTCATTTATTAGATGATGTAAAATAGGCAATGCAAAAGCAGCTGTTTTACCAGTTCCAGTTTGAGCGCTCCCTAGTACATCATTTTTTTTTAATACTAAAGGAATTGCTTGTTCCTGAACAGCAGTTGGATGAGTGTAATTTTGATCTTTAACAGCTTTTAGTAATGAAGGGTGTAAGTTTAAATCTTCAAATTTCATAGGGAGTTTCTTTTTTTGGAATTAATTGTTGCAAATTTATAAATATTTCAATTTTAAAGGCTTTAAAAGATTGATTAATCAATAACTGTCAAATAACCGTTAACCCATGTAAATTTCTTAAGAATTCATATACCTAGAACTTCACTATTATACCCCATTATACAAAGACCACCCCCAAATAGAAAACCGATATTATATAAGAAGATAAGTTGGGTTATTAAAATACTATTTGGATTTTTTCAGCTTTTTAATAATGCTAGCCGTACAATAATCGTACAAATATTAATAATAAAAAACTTAACACATTGATTATAAACATGTTAGGAAATTTTAATGTGATCCCGATAGGATTCGAACCTATGACCTACTGCTTAGAAGGCAGTTGCTCTATCCAGCTGAGCTACGGGACCATTTTATGAATGCAAAAGTAATTGCATTAAATAACTCTTGCAAGAGCAATAATATCAATTTATTTACTTTTCATTTCAATAGTTTTATTTGAGACTAGTGGTTTTGCAACAAAGCCAACAAAAAGTATATAAATTAAACCCAAAAAGATTATAAGCATACCAATTTTAAGACCCATAAATTCTCCTATTAGAGCTATCAAAAAAGGAAAAATTGCTCCACCTACAATACCTGAGATCAATATTCCAGAAAACATACCATGATGTTTTTTTATTGAATTTAATCCTAATGCTATCATTACTGACCATATCCCTGAAATTGTAAAACCAATTAATTTAAAAGAAAAAATTGAATATTCAGCACTAGAAAATAAAGCAATTAATATCAAAACGGATGATGAAATAGCATATATTTTAAGTAAGAAACGACTACTAAAAAACTTGATTAAAAATAAACTTACTACAGTTCCAATAGTTAGGTTACCCCAATAACTTGATATAACTTGTACACCAACTACATTTGGATCTAAATTGTGATACTGATTTAAAAATTCTGAAGACCAATTATTTATTCCCTGTTCAACTCCTACGTATGCAAATATTCCAAAAAAATATAAATAGGTAATTCTTTTATTTAAAAAATAATTAAACGATCCCAAATCACTGTATTTCTCATCTGATTTTAATTCTATCAATGGAAATCTGAGAAAATAAATAATAATAATAGTTACTATTGAAACAATAGCAAATAACCAATAAACAGAAAGCCAGGGCATTTCAATAATACTATTTATACCAAATGTCGATTTATTTTGAAGAATATAAGAATAAAATTTTGGACTTAGAAATGATGCAAATCCAAAAACTGATTGAGCCAAAATTGAATAGAAAGCAAAATTTTCTCCACTAACAGCAACTCTAAGTAAAGGGTTGATAACAACTTGTAAAATTGCCATCCCCGTTCCTATCAAAAAAAAGGAAATAATTAAGCTATAATAACTAGGAAAAATTGAAATAGAAAGAGCTCCAAATAACGATATTAAAAATCCAAAAATGATCATTCTCTTTCCTCCATATTTTTCCATATTTAAACCTGCAGGTATTGAAAAAATACCATAAGCAAAAAAGAAGGATAATGGCAAAAAAGAGGCTAATAATAAACTTAAATCAAATATTCTTATAAACTCTGGAATAACGGGACCAATTATGTTGGTTATAAAAGAAATAATAAAAAAAATTGCCATAACAAGGATGACAATAATATATTTGGATCCATTTTTCATAAACTAAATAACTCTTAAAATATTTATTTTATTTTTTTTGCTTTAAATATTCCATTTGGCTGAATAAATGAAACCTCAATCACTTTTCCCTTATTATCAATTATAAATTCCAACTTATAACCATCTAAAATTTTAAATACAAATTTATCAGCAGCAATAGGATATAATTCGTACTCTGGCTGACCAGGTACAAAAACATAAAGCACATCACCTTTTATATATGTTTTGACAATTATATCAGCAGTAAGTTCATAGTTACCAACATATTTTTCCAATGTTTCTTTATCAATGTCAATTTTATTTAGCTTTCTATCAAAGACAATCGGATTTTCAATAGCAGGCTCAAAATGTGCACTTAGAGATTCAATATCTCCCTGACCATTTGCAGAAAAAGTTACTAAAAATTCATTATAAGAAATATCCATATCAACCTTACCATCAACAACTTCAATGGGTTGAAACGTATCATAATGATAGTGATTAAGCCACAATTTCAAATAGGGAGAAATTGCAAATAATGAATCGTTTTCCACTATCAATTCAATTGTGCCATAACCCAAATTTGTATAACTACCCGCGTACTCATTCAGAAAATGAGATGGCTTTGTACCTTCTTTCTTATTAGAACTAAACTTTTTGTTGGCTTCTTTCTGATTTTTTTTGGCTTCTTTAATCTCTTTCAATGCAATTTTAAGCCAGTCTGTCTTTTCTACTTCGAGCATTCTGTCTACTATAATGTTTCTTGCAATTGAAGGAATGCTAGATCCCCCTTGATTTGCCAAAATAACTACACCTACACTGTCCGATGGAAAAAACACAGTGCTAGCCTGAAAACCATCAATTGCACCTCCATGCTCCACTCTATAATGACCTTTATATGAAGAAAGTGACCATCCAAAACCATAGTTTGCAAAATGCAATCCGGGCCTATCATCCATTGGAAGCCTAGCATCCATCACATTTTGAGAACTTATAGCTTCCCTAACATATGAAGCAGGTAAAATTTCTTTGTCACCGTATTTTCCACCATTAATCCACGTAATTAGCCACTTAGACATCTCGTTAACACTGCTATTTATACTTCCTGCTGGTCTCATTCCAGCAATCTTATAGTAATCAGTTTCTTTATGTTCTTCCAAATAACCAATGGCAGCATTATCCGCCTCTTTCATGTCTGCTATAGAAAGATTAGACCTTACCATTCCCAATGGCTCAAAAAACATGCTTCTTATGTTATCCTCCCATAGGTTTCCTGTAATTCTTTCCCCAATTACTCCTTGCAGCAAAAACATGAAATTGTTGTAATAATATTTATTCCTTACACTCGTGAATGGTTCATGGTACTGTATTCTTGCAATCAAACTATCCTTAGAAAAAGTAGGAAAAAAATACCAAGAAAAATCATGTCTAGGAATTCCCGTCCTATGACTCATCAAATCCCTTATCGTAATCATATCATTCATCTGAGCATTATAAAACCTCAATTCTTTCACATAATCAATTGGACTATCTTCAAAATCAAGCTTTCCTTCTTTATTTAATAAACCAAGTATGGAAGAGGTAAATGCCTTGGTGCATGATCCAATAGCAAACAGGGTGTTAGCATTTACTGGAATTTTGTTTTCATAATCTCTGTATCCAAATCCCTTAGAGTATAAAACCTTATCCTTTTCAACTATTGCAACAGCAAATCCCGTCTCATCTAAAGATTTTAAAACTTTTTCTAACTCACTATCTAGACCTATTAACCTATCATCAGACTGAGCAAATAAAGTATATGAAAGTCCGTAAAAAATAAGTACTACTAATAGTAAATTTTTCATATTAATTTTTGTAATGTTGTTAAGAAACAAATCTAATTAATTATCTTAGCAAAATTTTTTTTTTAAATTAAAGTTCAAATAATGGATATTAATTACACAAAACAACAAATTAAATATTATCAAGACTTTCCTATCAAAGGTGTAGAATATATAGACCTAAATCCAATTTATAAAAATCCAAAAGCAAGAAACATATTAGTAGAAGACTGTATTAGACTAATAAAAAATATTGAATTTGACTATTTGGGCCTTATTGAATCGAGAGGTTTTTTAATTGGTTCAATACTAGCTGATAAACTTGAAAAAGGCATAATACTTCTTAGAAGTAAAAAAGATAGACTTCCAGGAAAAATATTTACAGTAAAACATAAATTAGAATATGGAGAGGCTATAATGCAAGCTCAAGAAGGAACTGGAAAAGTTTTAATTTTTGATGATGTTTTAGCTACTGGAGGAACAGCAAATGGAGCATTTAAAGTTTTAAATAGAGCAGGATATATTCCAATCTTTTCATTATTTCTAGCAGAGCTATCTCAATTTAAAACTATTTGTGATACACCTCATAAGAGTTCAATGATATTATAAATCATAAGATCATATTTAATAGATTAAATCATAAACCTTAATTATATTTAACTATGGAAGTAATCATATTTTTTTTCTCAATAATAATAGTAAACTATATTTTTTTAAAATATGATATAGTAGAAGCTAAAGATCACCAGTTAGGATATTCAATTGGAGTTGCTATAATCTCCATAGTGCTAGCATTAATCATAAAATCCATATTTATTACTTAGATAACTACTCCAATAACTTGCACTATAACTTTTACTTTTAAAAAAATCAATCAATACAGAACGTATAAATATATTTTGCGGAGAGAGGGGGATTCGAACCCCCGGTACGCGTTATTGCGTACGGCAGTTTAGCAAACTGCTGGTTTAAGCCACTCACCCACCTCTCCAATAATTTGGAAAGTAAATATAATTACATCATTTAGACATCGTAAGTTTTTAATGATATTTCTATTTGTGAAAAAGAGTTAAATAATCACTAATTTTTCTTAAAAAAAATTCAATTACATATTTTTGCTGATAATGGAATACATAAAAGAATTTGGATTTATTGAAATATTATTAATACTGACGTTTTTTATATTTTATTTAATATATATAGTTAGGTTATTAAAAATTAACTCTAGAATTTCTGTTAGCTTCAAAGGAGTTATAACTAAAATTATTTTTAGATCTACATACTTTTTTCTAATGATAATTGCTTTATTAGGACCATCTTTTGGCAGTAGCAAAAAAGAAATAAAAGTCATTGGAAAAGATATAATGATAGCTATTGATTTATCAGAATCAATGAATGCAAATGATATTAAACCATCGCGATTGGAAAAAATAAAATTTGAATTAAAAAAAATTATAGATGAGTTTAACTCAGACAGAATTGGAATTATAATGTTTTCTAATGAAGCATATATACAATGCCCTTTAACCTATGATAAAAATGCATTAAATCTATTTATAGAAACATTAAATACAGGACTTTTACCCAACTCTGGAACTGATTTTGGACCCCCTTTAGATTTATCATTAGATAAACTTTTGGTCGACAAAATTCAAGAAAATGATAAATCAAAAATAATAATACTAATTTCTGATGGTGAAGATTTTGGAGAAAACACATATGAAATAGTAGATAAAATAAAAAAATCTTCCGTTAAACTATTTACCGTTGGAATTGGAACAGCTCAGGGAACTAGAATAACACTAAGAAATGGAGTATTTAAAAAAGATAAAGATGGCAAAGAAGTAATTACAAAACTAAATTCTACATCACTCAAAAAAATAGCAAATGAAACAAAAGGGAAATATTTTGAAATATCAAATCAAAGAAATCAAATAAATAGAATGATTTATGAAATCAAAAAAATAAAAGGAAATTTAATTGATTCAAGGTCTATAGATGTAACTAAGAATAAATATTTTTATTTTTTATTTATAGCATTAATGTTAATGTCAATGGATTTCTTATTTAATTTTAAAATTATAAGAATATGAAAGTGCTAATTCTAATTTTTCTAATTATATCAAACAATATACTAGAAAATGATATTTCTAAAATAAATAAACTAACAAAAAATGCTGAAAAAGCTTTTAAAGAAAAAAATTATAAAATAGCTATCAATGATTACAATGCATTAATTGATTCTTTTAATATAAAAAATGAAAAAATACATTTAAACCTTGCCCATTCGTATTTACTTAGCAATGACACTTTAAAAGCCATCGAAAATTATAACATGGCATCAGTTACTAATGATAACAAAATAAAATCCATAGCATATCAACAACTTGGAAATATTAATGAAAGCAAAAATAAATTAAAAAATGCTGCTGAATTTTATAAAAAATCAATTCTTTCTAATAATTCAAATCTTGATTCAAAATATAATTATGAACTAGTAACAAAAAAACTTAAGGAACAGGAAAAAAAGAAACAAGAAAATAAAGAACAGAACAATAAAGAAAAAGAAAATAAAAATCAGGAAAATCAAAATAAAGAACAAGAAAAAAAGAAACAAGAAAATAAAGAACAGAACAATAAAGAAAAAGCAAATAAAAATCAGGAAAAAGAACAAGAAAAAAAGAAACAAGAAAATAAAGAACAGAACAATAAAAAACAAGAGAACAAAAAACAAGAAAAATCAATAGAAGAAAAATTAAAAGAAGTTAATATGTCTAAAAAAAAGGCAGAAATGATTCTTAATGCATTAAATAATATTGAATTTCAGTATATTCAACAACTAAAAAGAAAAGCATCAAAAAAAATAGATAAAAACAAACCTGATTGGTAAATTAAATAATATGGAAAAAGCTATTAAAACAACAAATTTTGATTTCCCTAACCTTTCTGAAAAATATGAAGGTAAGGTTAGAGATGTATATCATTTAAATAATAAACTGGTTATGGTGGTAACTGATAGAATTAGTGCATTTGATTATGTATTACCAAGAGCAATACCATTTAAAGGACAAATTTTAAATCAAATTGCAAAAAAATTTTTAACAATGACTGAAGATATCGTGCCTAATTGGATAGAATCTGTACCTGATCCTAATGTAACGATTGGAAAAAATTGTGAAACTTTTCCAGTAGAAATGGTTATTAGAGGTTATTTAACAGGACATGCCTGGAGAGAATACAAATCTGGTAAAAGAAAATTATGTGGAATAGATATGCCTGATGGAATGAAGGAACATGACAAATTTCCTACTCCAATCATAACTCCAACTACAAAAGCACAAGTTGGACACGACGAAGATATTTCTAAAGAAGAAATAATTAATAATGGTCTAGTATCAAAATCTGAGTATGAAAAACTTGAAGAATACACTTATAAAATATTTGAAAGAGGAAGTGAATATGCTAAATCAAAAAATTTATTATTAGTAGATACAAAATATGAGTTTGGAAAGTTCAATGGAGAAATTATTCTCATTGATGAAATCCATACTCCTGATTCATCAAGATATTTTTATGCTGATACGTATGAAGAATTACAAAATAGTGACAAAAATCAAAAACAATTATCTAAAGAATTTATTAGAGAATGGTTAATTGAAAATGGTTTTCAAGGAAAAAATGGTCAAACAATTCCAGAAATGAGTGATGAGATTGTAAAATCTGCTTCTGAGAGATATATAGAATTGTATGAAAATATAGTAGGCGAAAAATTTGTTAAAAGAAATACAACTAATATTTTAGAAGAAATAGAATCAAATATCAAACTTGCAATATAAAATTCAGATCTGAAAAACTAAAAAAGTAGTTTTATGAACACTTTTTCTACAACCGAGCAAAATAAACGCAACAATATATTTTTTATTTTATCTGGTATATTTATAACCAATGCCATAATAGCAGAAATATTAGGAACTAAAATATTTGAATTTGATTTTATATTAAATTTTAACATGTCTGTTGGTGTAATAATATGGCCAGTTGTATTTATTACTACTGATATTATAAATGAATATTTTGGTAAAAAAGGAATAAAAAAAATAAGTTATTTTACAATTCTATTAATTATTTATGTTTTTATAATTATCTATATGTCAACAAAATTGACTCCTAATAATTATTGGCTAAATATCAATAGTGTTGATAATCATGGAAATCCTTTTAATATAGATTATGCTTACAACCTCATTTTTCTCCAAAGTACTGGCATTATAATAGGTTCAATTATAGCATTTTTAATAGCCCAAATTCTTGATGTTATAGTATTTCATAAATTAAAGAGAATGACAAAGGGAAAATTTATATGGTTAAGAGCAACAGGATCCACTTTAATTTCTCAATTTATAGATAGTTTTGTAGTATTATTTATTGCTTTTTACCTTTTAGCACCTAACGATAAAGTATGGTCTTTATCTCAAGTTTTTTCCGTTGGCTTTGACAATTACACCTTCAAATTTATTATTGCAATTCTTATAACACCTTTAATATATCTTACCCATTACCTTATAGATAGTTACATGGGTGAAGCTCTAGCAAAAAAATGCAAAAATAGGGCCTCTAATATCTAAAGATTTTTTTTATATTTGTTTTAGATTTATGATAAATGCAATAAGAGTAGTTTACAAATTAATAAGCTTTTTAATATTGTTTATTTTAATAGGAACATTCTTAATTTATATTGAAGACATTACCTTAAATCAAAATTCATATATTGATGAATCTGGAATTAAACAGTTGGGATATACTAAAAACAGTAATATTCCTGTTATAATTTCTTTAATTATTTCTTATATACTAGTTTATCAAATACCTTGGTTTAATCGTAAAAAAGATTAACTATTTCTTATATTATCTAATATTATAGCGGAAGATATTGCTACATTTAATGACTCTGCATTTCCATATTTTTTTATTGAAATCCATTTATCAATATATTTAGATACCTCTTTTGAAATACCATTAGATTCATTACCTAAAACTATAATTCCTTTATCAATTCTTGAAAAATTTCTTATGTTATCTCCATTTACAGATGTGCCAATTATATCATAATTTGATTTATTCAAAAAATTTGATAAATCTGTATAAATTGTTTTTACCCTTAAAAATGATCCCATAGATGATTGTACAACTTTTGGATTATAAACATCCACAGTACCACTAGAACATACTATGTTTTTTATATTATACCAATCTGCAATTCTAATTATAGCTCCAAAATTTCCAGGATCTTTTATAGAATCTACTGCTAGTATCAAATCCTTAAAATTAATATGATCTAAATGATAACTCTTCATTTTTAATATAGCTAAACCAGTAAAATTATTTTTTAAAGTACTTATTGAATTTATTTGATTCTCAGAAGCTATAATAATTTTAGTTTTAGATAACTGATTTTTATACTTATCATATACCTCTTCTGTAATTATAATTTTTTCAATAGCAAAATTTGATTTTTTTGCTTCTAATATTCCTTTTAGACCCTCAACTATAAATAAATTGTAATTATTTCTATATTTTTTATGTTTTAAAGATTTTACAAGTTTAATTTGAGATTTAGATAACATAATTCTATTTTCTTCTAAATTTAGTCATATTGTTTGAATACATTAAAATATTAGATAATGAGATAACTATTTTTATAAATAATTATAACAATGAGTTTTTAGATTTTTTAATGCTATTAATAAGCAATAAATATATTTGGATACCACTTTATTTATTTCTTATTTATCTATTAAAAAAACTAGACTCAAAAAATTTCATTCAAAATATAAGTATATGTATTTTATCAATTATTATATCCGACTTTATAACTAGTTCATTGATGAAACCTTTCTTTGAAAGATTAAGACCTTGTTCTAATGAAGATTTAAAATCAATAATTAATATAGTAGGCACATGTAGTGGAAAATATGGATTTGCTTCATCCCATGCGTCTACTACATTTTCACTTGCTACAAGCTTCTATTTAATAAATTCAAAGAAAATTAAATACTTATTTATATGGAGTCTAATTATTGGATATAGTAGAATTTATCTTGGGGTTCATTTTTTTACAGATATTCTTGCCGGATTTTTTGTAGGAATGATTACTGCAATAAGTATATTTTATCTCTTTAAAAAATGAAAAAATATTTAATTATATTTCTAATAATTTCTTCTTGTACTAAAGAAAATAGTTATAAACTACCTATCTATGGAAGAAAAGTAATATCAGAAAAAATAATAAATGGTAAAACAATAATAGATACACTTGATCATACTATATCAAATTTTAGTTTTATTAATCAAAATGGTAAAACTGTAAATAATCTTACATTTAACAATAGTATATACGTAGCAGATTTCTTTTTCACTTCATGTCCTACAATTTGTCCATTAATGAAAAGTGAAATGATGAGAGTATATAGGAAATATATAAATGAGGAAAAAATTAAATTATTATCTCATACCATTAATCCAGAGTTTGATACTGTTGAAAGACTTAAAGAATTTGCAAAAAAATTCAATGTGGATTCCAACAAGTGGCACTTTGTTACTGGAGATATTAATAAAATATATGAAATAGGATTTAACAGTTATATGGTAACAGCTGCAAAAGATTCTCTTTCACCAGGAGGATTTTTACACAGTGGTACATTTTTATTAGTAGATAATAATAAAAAAATTAGAGGAGTTTATGATGGAACTAACAAATTAGAAGTAAATAAATTATTAAAAGATATAGATATTTTACTTAAAGAAAATTCAGATTAAAATCAAATATTATTTTTTATTATCTTATTAATATATTTTCCTACAACATCAAACTCAACATTAACTAAATCATTTGTTTTAATGTATTGTAAGTTAGTTTTATTATAAGTATGGGGTATAATTGCAACACTAAACCTATCATTAGTCACACCAAAACATGTTAAACTGATACCATTAATACATATACTACCCTTTTCAACAATAAAATTTGAAAAAGATTGAGATATCTCAAAAATAAAATTCCAACTTTTTTTATTATCTATTATTTCAATACATCTAGCTACATCATCAACATGCCCCTGAACAAAATGGCCATCCATCCTATCAGTTACTAATAAACTTCTCTCTAAATTTATTATTGAACCTTTCTTAATAGTTAAAAAATTAGACTTATTAAGAGTTTCATTAACAAGAGTAACTGAATGAGATATTTTATTAGATTTTGTTATTGTAAGACAAACTCCATTATGACTTACACTTTTATCAGATTTTAAATCTTTACTTATTGAACTCATAATAGTAATATCAAGATTATTACCTCTTTTTGATATAGAGTCAACAATACCTATAGTTTCAATAATACCAGTAAACATTAAATAAATTAATTATAATATTTCAATGCAAACATAAAAGTTAAATTTGTTAGATAAAATGAAAAACATAGAAGAAAAAATGATAACAACTCAAAGCACAAAAATTTCAATGAGCGAAATAGTCATGCCTAATGACACAAATAACTTAAATACATTATTTGGAGGAAAACTAATGTACTGGATGGATATGGCAGCAGCAATATGTGCTCATAAACATACAAATAGTGTTGTAGTTACTGCATCTGTAGATAATATAACATTTAAAGCACCTATACATAAAGGAGATATTGTTACGTTAAATGCATTTATAACAAGAGTGTTTAATACTTCCATGGAAATATTTATTGAAGTAACTGCTCAAAACACTAATAATAAAGAAAAAATTGAGAGTAATACTGCTTTTTTTACTTTTGTTGCTCTAAATCAAAAAGGTAAACCCGTAAAAATAAATGAAATATACCCTGAAAACGAAAATGATAAAAAACTATTTGATGGTGCATTAAGAAGAAGACAATTAAGATTAATTCTAGCTGGAAAAATGAAACCTGAAGATGCAGGTGAACTAAAATCTATATTTAATTAAATATTTCATTTAATTTCTCTCCAAGTCTGTTGCCTCTAAGTTCAGTATCCTTAGCAATAATTACACCATTAGGATCAAGAAGAAAACCTTTAGGAATTCTATCAATATTATAAATACTTGCTGCTTCAGATTGAAAATATTTTAAATCTGAAACATTATACCAAATTAAACTATCTTTTTTTATTGCATTTACCCAATCTGATCTTGACCTATCAAGTGAAACCTGATAAACCTCAAATCCTTTATCTTTATATTTTAGATAATTCTTTAAAATATTTGGATTTTCCATTCTGCACGGTCCACACCATCCAGCCCAAAAATCCAACAACACATATTTTCCTCTTAAACTAGAAAGAGCAATATCTTTACCAGCAGTATCACTTAAAATTATTTCTGGTGCAACACTACCAAAAGAAACAGATTTAATTTTATTAACCTTTTTTTCAAAAGATTTGAAATAAGAATTATAAGAAAAATTATCTCTATATTTTATTAAAGTACTATCCCAAAAACTTATATTATTATCAATGTCTAAATAATCTGACGTTATAATAACCGCAAGAGAATTATCAACAGTTCTTAAATATTTTTTTAAATATTTTTCAAAGTCAATTTTCAAAATATTAGCATCATATCTAAGTTCATTTACAAGTTTAAAATTTTTCTCTTGACTAGCTTTTATAAAAGCTTGATTAATTTGTCTTATATCATACTTATAATTAGATATAATTTTACCAATATTTTTCAATACATCAGTATCAAATGAACCTTCTATTGTATACTTAAATTCCGAAGAAGAATTGTCAATATTTACATTAACATCAGTATTATTTAAAATTAAATCTATACTTTCTTTACCTAATATATCCAACCTAAATAATGTAGACTCAAGCAATGAAATATCAAAAACTATTTTATTATTATTGAAATTTTCTGATTTATATAATTCTATAGAATAAGCTGAACTAACTTTTTGAAGCCTTACCTCACCACCCTCTATTTCACCAATATAATTAACTGTCAATTTGATTTCATTAATTTTTTCATTTTTATTTTGACAAGATATCAAAACAAATAATAAAACTATCAAGTGCAAAATATTACTAGATAATAAATTAATCATTTAAAATACAATTTTATAAGTAAACAAATCTATACACCAAAAAACTATTAATAAACAATCCAAATTAAATATTTTTAAAAAAATTATTTAAACAGATACTTTTTCTAAAATCATTTTCTTCCCTATAGATATAACTTTTGAAAGACCATCAATATTTTTTCCACCAGCCGTTGAAAAAAATTGTTGACCCCCTCCTCTTCCTTCAATATACACTGACAAATCATTTATAATTATTCTGGAATCTAAATTAAATTTTTTTACTAAATCTTCAGAAATTAAAAGTAGTATAGAAGGTTTTGAATTATGTTTAGTCGTCGCAAGAAAAATTAAATTTTTAAATTCATTTTTTAATTCAAATCCTATTTTCTTAATCATATCAAGAGATTCATCATCAAATTCATTAACTAAAATATTAGTATTATTTTTAATCAATATTTTTTTTTTAAGATCATCTTTTAAATTATTTTTTTTAATTTTTAAAAACCGTAAAACTTCTTCTTCTAATTTTTTGTTTTTTGATAATAAACTATTTACTGCTGATAAAACATCGCCAGCTTTTAAAATTGATTTTAATGTCTTAATCTCATTGGACTCATTTATAATATAATTTTCAGCCTCAACAGAAGTTAATGCCTCTATTCTTCTGATGCCTGAAGAAATTGATGATTCAGATACAACTTTAAATGCTCCTATTTCAGAAGTAAATGATACATGAGTACCTCCACATAATTCAATTGAATATTTATTATCTATTACAACTACTCTAACATTTGTACTATATTTTTCACCAAATAGAGCCATAGCACCCATTTTCTTAGCTTTTTCAATAGGAATATTTTCAAGTATTTTTATTTCAATATTATTTCTAATTTTTTCGTTAACAAGTTTTTGAATATTTCGAATTTCAATATCGGATATTTGAGTAAAATGCGAAAAATCAAATCTTAAAGCTTTATCATTAACCAATGATCCTTTTTGTATAACATGATTACCTAAAATTTTCTGAAGAGCAGCATGAAGTAAATGAGTTGCAGAATGATTGTTAGATATTAAACTTCTTCTAGAAGCATTTACTTCTAATTTATAAGAATCATTTAGGTTTAATGGTAATTCATTCATTTGATGAATGATGAGATCATTTTCTTTAATTGTATTTAATATTTCAATTTTTTTACCATCATAAATTAGATTTCCCGTATCTCCAACCTGTCCTCCAGATTCAGAATAAAATGGAGTAGTATTAAACACAACATGATAACTAGTCAATTCTTTATCAATAGTTTTTCTATATTTTAAAATTTTTGATTTAGAAGAAAGTTTTTCATAACCTACAAATTCACAATTACCTTTTTGATTAATAATTTCCCAATCTTCTTTTATAATTTTAGAAACATTTTTAGACCTATTTCTTTGCAATTCAAGGTGAGTTTTAAATTCATCTTCATCAACACTTAAATTATTCTCTTTAGCAATCAAATCTGTCAAATCATAAGGAAATCCATAAGTATCATATAATTCAAATGCTATTTTACCAGAAATAGTTTTATTTTCATTAGTAGCTTCATTTTTAATATTTGAAATCATAGAAAGACCCTTGTCTAAAGTTTTTAAAAATGTTTTTTCTTCTTCTAAAATTACTTTTACTATAAAATTTTGTTGATTTATTAAATTATCAAAAATATCACCATATTCTGATATAACAGTTTTAGCGAGCTTATGTAGAAAAGGTTTTTTAATGTTCAAAGATGAAAATCCATACCTAACTGCTCTTCTTAATATTCTTCTGATGACATAACCTGACTTATTATTAGAAGGTATTTCTCCATCGGATATTGTAAATACAATTGCTCTTATATGGTCAACTATAACTCTAAAAGCAATATCAATTTTAGCATTTTCACCATACTTATAATTTGATTCTTTTGATAATGATTTGATTATAGAATCAAAAAGATCTATATCATAAGTAGATTTCAATCCTTTTATAGCCATTGCTAATCTTTCTAAGCCCATACCAGTATCGACATGTTTGTTTGGTAATAAAACTAACTTTCCATCAGACAATCTATTAAATTCAATAAAAACTAAATTCCAGATTTCAATAACTTCAGGATGATCTTTATTAATTAAATTTCTTGTTGGTATTTTCTTAATTTCATTTTCAGAACGAAGATCAATATGAATTTCTGAACAAGGTCCACATGGACCTGTCTCTCCCATTTCCCAAAAATTATCTTTTTTAGATCCATCTATAATTTTTACATCATCTACTATCTTATTCCATATATTATATGACTCTATATCCTTTTCAAGATTATCTTTTTTATCACCACCAAAAATTGATACACAAAGTCTTTTCTCATCCAACTTATAAATATTAATAAGTAAATCCCATGCCCATTGAATTGCATTTTCTTTAAAATAGTCTCCAAAAGACCAATTTCCTAACATTTCAAACATGGTATGATGATATTTATCTATTCCAACTTCCTCTAAATCATTATGTTTTCCACTTATTCTAAGACATTTTTGAGTATTAGCTATTCTTTTATATTTAGGGTTTTCATCTCCTAAAAATATGTTTTTAAACTGGTTCATTCCTGCATTAGTAAACATTAATGAAGGATCATTTTTAATTGTTATAGGAGCAGAATCAATAATTTCATGTTTTTTAGCTTTAAAGAAATCAAAAAACAACTTTCTAATTTTTTTAGTGTCCATTTATGCTACTAATTCAATGAATATTTTTATTTTTGCTTTAATTTACTAAACAAAATTAGGCTATTTTAATCTAATTATGAGAAAAGCTAAATATTATTATAATCCTGAAACCTGCAATTTTGAAAGGATAAAAACACCAAAAAGAAAAATATTCTTAAATTTCATTGGATTTTTAGCAATAGTATTGTTTTCAAGTTTAATAATATTAAACATCTATGACAACTATTTTGAATCTCCAAAGATAATTGCTCTAAAAAAAGAAAACCAAGAACTTGAAACTCATTACGAAATACTTAGCAAAGAAATGAACATAGCTAACAAAATGATTGAAAATCTTGAAGAAAGAGATGATAATGTATATAGAATTATTTTTGAAGCAGAACCAATTCCAAATACTATTAGACAAGCAGGTGTTGGAGGAGTAAATAGATACAAAGAACTACTTAATGGTAATCTAGAAAGAGAAGAAATCATCATAAATACCTATGCAAAAATTGATGAACTTAAAAGAAAAATGTATATCCAAACAAAATCATATGATGAATTGATAAATTTAGCAAACAACAAAGAAGAATTAATTGCTTCGATTCCTGCAATTCAACCAGTTTCAAATAAAAATCTAAAAAGAATGGTATCAGGTTATGGAATGAGAATTGATCCTTTTCTAAAAGTAAGGAGAATGCATTATGGGCTTGATTTCTCATTACAAAAAGGCAATCCAGTATATGCAACTGCAGATGGTAGAATAAGGACTATTAAATCATCTTTTGGTGGATTTGGAAAATATATTTATATAGATCATGAAAATGGATATATGTCTGTATATGGACATTTGAGTAAGTTTAATGTAAAAAGAGGACAAAAAGTAAAAAGAGGTGAACTTATTGCATATAGTGGGAATTCTGGTAGATCAACTGCTCCTCATCTCCATTATGAAGTAATTAAAAATGGCAAAAAAGTAAATCCTATTAACTACTTTTTTAATGATTTAACCCCAAATCAATATGAAGAAATATTAAAAATTGCTTCTATAGAAAATCAAGCTCTAGGATCAACTTTTTAACTTATGCCTTATAAAGAAAAAGAAATCTTAAAAAAATATTATAACATTGGAGAAGTAGCAAAAAAGATTAACGCTAAAACTTCTCTTATCAGATTCTGGGAAAATAAATTCGAAACATTAAATCCCAAAAAAAATAAAAAAGGGTTAAGAAAATATACGCATAAAGATATAAAAGCTTTAGAAAAGATATATTCTTTAGTAAAAATTCAGGGATATACTCTGGAAGGAGCTAAAAAATCATTAAAAAAGAATAAAGAAAAAATTGGAAATGAAACTATTATTGAAAAATTATCCAAAATAAAAAATAAGCTTTTAAGCCTAAAAAAAGATCTTTAATCAATACCTAAAATATTTTTTAAATCATCCTTATCTGATCCTGAATCTGCAAAATCATCAAATCTTTTATCAGTAACCTCAATAATATGATTCGAAATAAAATGTGATCCTTCTTTTGCTCCTTGTTCTGGACTTTTAATACAACACTCCCACTCTAAAACAGCCCATCCATTATACCCATACTGAGTCAATTTTGAAAAAATAGATTTAAAATCAACTTGTCCATCACCTAATGATCTAAATCTACCCGGTCTATCCACCCAATCTGAATAACTACCATAAACACCAGCTCTACCATTTGAATTAAACTCTGCATCCTTTACATGAAACATTTTTATAAAATCATGATAAATATTAATATGCTCTAAATAATCTAATTGTTGTAAAACAAAATGGCTAGGATCATAGAGCATATTAACTCTTTTATGATTTCCAGTAGCTTTTAAAAATCTCTCAAATGTTACTCCATCATGCAGGTCTTCATTAGGATGAATTTCATAACATAAATCAATTCCATTTTCATCGAATTTATTTAAGATAGGTTTCCATCTTTTTGCTAATTCATCAAATCCTGTTGAGACCAACCCTTTGGGTCTTTGAGGCCACGGATAAATATAAGGCCACAGCAATGCACCAGAAAAAGTTACATGAGCTTTAATACCTAAATTTTTACTAGCCTGAGCAGCCAATAATAACTGATTAATTGCCCACTCCATTCTCTTCTTTGGATCATTTCTAAACTTTTCTGGGGCAAAACCATCAAACATCTTATCATAAACAGGATTTACAGCTATTAATTGACCCTGTAGATGAGTACTTAACTCTGTTATTTCAACTCCGCAAGCATTAATTTTTGCTTTATACTCATCAGCATAATCTTTACTATTTGCTACTTTTTCCAAGTTTATACATCTAGAATCCCAAGTAGGAATTTGAACCCCCTTATAACCAAGACTTGATGCCCATTTACATATACTTTGAATTTCATTAAATGGGGATACATCATCCATAAACTGAGCTAAAAAAATTGCTGGTCCTTTTATTGTTTTCATAATTATATTTTTATCCAAGTTGAATTTTTTGAAGATTCAATAACTGCATCTATAAATTTCATTCCTCTGTGTCCATCATTTACTGTTGGAAAATCATAAATTGGATCATCTTTAATACCCTTATTATAATTATATACAGAATATGAAAAATTTCTATAAATATTAGCAAATGCTTCAATGAATCCTTCTGGATGACCTGAAGGAGTTCTACAATGGGCAATTGCCTGGTCAGAAAGATAAGAATTATTAACACCTGCTCGTAATATTTGATTAGGTTTATTATTTAATTTTAATAACATAGTATTAGGATTAGAATGAAACCATTCAATACCTCCTTTTTCTCCCCAAACTCTAATTTTTAAATCATTCTCTTCTCCTGTGGCAATTTGACTAGTCATTAAATTTCCTTCTATATTATCTTCTAAAGAAATTAATACATTACCATCATCCTCTAGAAGTCTCCCTTCAACAACAATATTTACTTTAGATAAAACTTTTAAAATTTTTTTTCCAGTAACATATTCTACCATATTAGCCGCATGTGTTCCAATATCTCCCATACTACCAGCTTTTCCTGATTTATTAGGATCTGTTCTCCAACCAGCTTGTTTATTATCTGAAGCTTCTAAAAAATCTGACAACCACCCCTGAGGATATTCTACGGCTACTTTCCTTAATTTTCCTATTTTACCAGATAGTATAATATTTTTAGCCTCTTTAACCATTGGATAACCTGTATAAGTATGAGTGACAGCAAATGGTATACTGATTTCACTTACTTTATCAGATAAAATTTTAGATTGATTTGAATCATAAGTCATAGGCTTATCTATAATTACTGGGAATCCTTTTTCTAGTGCTTTGATAGCGGGATCAAAATGCAAATGATTTGGTGTAACAATTGATATAAAATCCATTTTTTCTGAATTATCAAAAGAAGATTCAATTTCTATCATATCTTGATAATTTTTATATATCCTTTTAGCATCCAAAAACAAATTCTTACCTGTATCAATAGAATTTTCATAATTACTACTAAATGAACCACATACCAATTCTATTTGATTATCAAGAAAAGCAGCATTCCTATGTATTGCTCCAATAAAGGAACCTATTCCTCCACCAACCATACCCATTTTAAGTTTTTGCTTCATTTTCATTAATTTTTGAAGGAATTTAAAATTATTTATTAATAATGGCAATATTTATAAAATAATTGAATCTTCAACTTTATTTTTAGTCAATTTATAAAACTCCTTAAAAATATTAAATTTCTTTGATGATTTATCAATTTGTTTTTTTTCATAATTTCCATCTTCATGCAAGATATAAGTATTACAATTATCTCTTAAATTATAGTTTAGAATAGTAATAGCTTGTTTTTTCAAAAATTCATCATTTATTTTAAATAATGATTCGATTCTTCTTTCAAAACTTCTAATCATCACATCAGCACTTCCAGAATATATAATTGGATTACCCAAATTATGAAAATAATATATTCTACTATGTTCTAAATAATCACCCACTATAGAAATTACTTTTATATTTTCACTTAATTTTTTTTTATTTGGTCTCAAACAACATATTCCTCTAACAATCAAAAATATTATAACTCCAACATTACTAGCTTCATACAACTTATTAATCACATGTTTATCTTGTAATGAATTAATTTTAATATAAATTTTAGCATCATGACCTGCTATTGAATTATTAATTTCATCTTCAATTAAACTTATTATTTTATTTCTCATATAAATTGGAGCAGTAATTAAATTTTCATATTCATCTGCTATTGAATGACCAGTGATAACATTAAAAAATTCTAAAGCATCTTTAGTATATTTCTTGTTAGAAGTCATTACTCCAATATCTGTATATAGTTTAGACGTTGTTTCATTGTAATTACCAGTTCCTAAATGAGCATAATTTTTTACTTTTGGTCCTTCTTTTCTAACAACTAAAAGCAATTTTGTGTGTGTTTTTAAGCCTCCAATACCATATATTACATGACAACCAGCTTTTTCTAATCTGTATCCATTTTTTATATTATTTTCTTCATCAAATCGGGCCTTAACTTCAAATAAAACTGAAACATGTTTTCCATTTTCTGCTGCTTTTAATAAAGTATCAATTACTCTAGAGTTTTTAGCAGTTCTATATAAAGTAATTTTGATGGACAATACATTTGGATCTTCAGAAGCAATATTTAAAAAATTAATTACTGGATCAAATGAATTATATGGATGGTGCAAAAGCACATCCTTTTTTGAAAGTAATTGAAATATACTTTTATCCTCAAATCCTTCTAAATCAAATGAGGGTATGGGTTTTGGAAAAGTAGGTAACAATTCTGAAAATTTATTATAATCAATAATTTGAATTAAAGAAGTGAAATCCAGTAAACCATTTTCAGGTAATCTCATAATATTAAAAAGATCTATATTTAAAATGGTTTTTAATTTTGATAATAACCATTTGTCAAAATCATGTTCAATTTCTATTCTAACAACTCTACTCGATTTCCTGTCTTTTAACTTTTGTTTGAGTTCCTCTAAAAAATTTGTTTCAATATCTTCTGATTCTTCAAGTGTAAAATCACCATTTCTAATTAATCTGAATAGACTAACAGAAATAATTTTTACATTTCTAAAAAGCTTATTAATATATTTTTTAATTATATTTTCAATAGGAATAAAATAGATTTTATCATCAATTTCATATTCAAAAAATCTAGGTAAATTTTGTGGAGTCTGAATAAATGATATTTTCTTTTTATCTATAGAAATTTTTGATTTTGTTACTACACCAAAAATTAGAACTTTATTCATTAAAATAGGAAAAGAATGTAAATTATCATACACCATCGGAGTTAGCATGGGAAAAATCGTATTCTTAAAATATTTTTTAATTTTATTTTGATCTTTTTCTCCAAACGAATCCCAAGAAGAAATATAAATTTTTTCTTTATTTAAAATAGGGAGAAGATTTTTAAGAAAATATTGATTTTTTATTTTAAAAAAATTTTTGCATTCATCAAGTAAAAATTCTTTAAAAGGAATTTCTCTCATACCTGAATAATCAATTCTTTTTTTATTATTATCAATATAATTATAAAGACTACCTACTCTAACTTCAAAAAATTCGTCAAAATTTGATGAAACAATTAATAAAAACTTTAATCGATCAAGTATGTTTCTTTTTTCATTTTTTACCTGATCAAATACCCTATAATTAAAATTTAACCAACTAAAGTCTCTACTTATAAGATTACTTTTTTTTAATTTATCAAAATCCATAATAAATTAAAGATTTTCTAAAACTGACATTACTTCTTTAACATGAACTCTTGATTCATCAAGTAATTTTTTTTCACTGGATTTTAATTTTAATTCAATTATCTTTTTTATTCCATTCGATCCTAAAATAACAGGAACACCTAAATAACAATCATTAATCCCATATTCACCATCAAGTTTAACACAAACTGGAAAAATACGTCTTTGATCTCTAATAATAGATTCAACCATTTGAGCAGCAGCAGCACCCGGTGCATACCAGGCAGAAGTTCCCATCATTTTAACAAGCTCACTTCCTCCATACTTAGTTCTTTCTATTATTTCTTTAAGTCTTTTTTCATCAATTAATTCTTCAACTGGAATTCCACCAACAGTAGTATATCTCGGTAAAGGAACCATAGTATCACCATGACCACCCAATAATAAAGATTGAATATCTTTTGGAGATACACTTAATTCATCAGCTAAAAAAGCTTTAAATCTAGAAGTATCTAATATTCCAGCCATACCCATTACTCTTTCTCTAGGGAATTGAGATGTTAAATGAGCTTGATAAGTCATAACATCTAATGGATTAGAAACAATAATTATTATACAATTAGGGGAATATTTAATAATATTTTCAGTTACAGACTTTACAATTTTTGAATTTGTTCCAATAAGATCCTCCCTAGACATTCCAGGTTTTCTCGGTAAACCAGAAGTAATAACAACAACATCAGAATTTTTAGTTTTAGAATAATCATTTGTTGATCCAATTATTTTAGTATCGTATAAATTAATAGGTGCTTTTTGAAAAATATCAAGAGATTTTCCCTCTGATAAACCTTCTTTTATGTCTACCAATACAATTTTATTAACAATTTCTTTAAATGCTAATACATCAGCGCATGTTGCTCCAACATTTCCTGCTCCAACTACTGTTACTTTCATATTTTTTATTCTTTACAAAATTAGATAATGAAAAATGAATTATTAAATTTTTATATCAAATTATTTGTAAATCCATTACAATATTTGTCTTACCAGTTACTCTATATGAATTATGTATTTGATGACCGACTACCCAAACAATATTTTTATTAGAATCTTTAATAACACATTGTTTCATTTTATCGATCTTTGAAATCTTATTATCTGACAAAAAATCAGATATTTTTTTATTTTTATTCATACCCAAAGGAACAAATGTTTCCCCTTTTCTATAATTTCTTATAGTAATAGGAAATAATACTTTACTATAGTCTATTTGAGCATTTTTTATGCTATTATTTAATAATAATTTATTTATACTATACTTTTTAACTTTTATATTTAAATCATTAACTTTTATATCTTCTAAAGAATTAAATTTTCCATAATAATGATATTTTAAATATATAGGCTTTATATTAAGTGATTCTCTTTCTGTGTAGAGAATGTATTTATTACTTATAAATTCCTTTATTTTATTATTTCTACATGCCAACAAAATTAATTCTATTTGAAAAAAATTAAAACCATATTCTTCAAGTATATCATATATTAAAATATCAAAATTTTCATTTTTTATCCATTCTCCTTTATTTAAAAAAATAATATTTTCTCTTTCTAATAAATATTTATTTTTAAAATTTTCAACTTCATTTTTAATAAATGCATGAGCCTTACTTAATCTATTCGCAGTATCTATAACAGATTTTTCAAGAGAGGGATTAATTTCTTTTAATAATGGAATAATTTTTTTTCTTAAATTATTTCTTAAATATATAATATCATCATTAGATGAATCTTTTCTCCAAGATAAACCATTCTTTTTTGAGTAATCAACTAATAAATTTTTTCCACTTTTAAGTAATGGTCTAATAATAAAATTTTTTTTATAAGGAATACCAGACAAACCTTTATAACCTGTTGTCTTAATAAAATTAAATAATATAGTTTCAAAATTATCATCATTATGATGTGCTGTTGAGAGAAAATCATAATTATTTTTTTTCATTATTTTATTAAACCAATTATACCTTAATTCTCTTGCTGCCATCTGAATAGATATATTGTTTTCTTTAGCATATTTTTTGGTATTAAATTTTTTACTATAAAAGATTATGTTATTTTTTTTACAAATTTTTTCTACAAGTAAACAGTCCCCCAAAGATTCTTTACCTCTCAAACTAAAATCACAAGTGCAAACAGAAAAAGAAAGATTATTTTTTTTAAATAAATCTAGCATTACCATAGAATCTATACCACCACTTACTGCTAACAAAAATTTACTAGTTTCTAAATCAATATTATTATCACTAAAAAAACTAATAAATATTTTATTTAAACTATTTGTTTTCATAATACAAAAATAACTATTTGTGAATTGCTTCATAATAAAACTAATAACTATCTATTTTTGCATTATGAAATTTAAATTTTTAATAATTCTATCATTCTTATTATTAACCCTGAGTCTAGGAAAAGCCCAAAAAAGAGAAAAAATTAAATATCAAGCCGATATAATGAAATATTCAAGAGAAAATAAAGAACCTGTAAGAAAGCTTTTAAATAATGTAATTTTTAGACAAGGCACATTAATCATAAAATGCGACTCAGCTAATTTTTACAATAAAAGAAATATAATGGAAGCATATGGTAATATTATAATTACCGATGTAGACTCATTAAAAATATCTGGAAATAAATTAATTTATGATGGTAACAATAAAACAGCAAAACTTAGAGAAAACGTTATATATAACAAAAATGATTATAATTTAGAAACGAATTATCTAGATTATAATATTAAAGATAAAATTGGAAAATTTTATGAAAAAGGTGTTCTTACAGAAAAAGAAAATACCCTTATAAGTAAAAATGGAATTTTTTATGCACAAAAAAAGTATTCAATATTTTTTAATACTGTTGAATTTAATGGACCCGAATATATACTAAAAACTGATTCCTTAAAATATAATTCAACAAACGAAGTTTTAGAAACATATGGTTTTACAGAAATATTCACAGAAGATAGCATATACATAAAAGCCCTTGGGGGAAAATTAAAAACTAAAAAGAAATCATCTTTACTAAACATGGGTATAATAGAAACAAATAATTATATTTTGAAGGCAAATGAAATTAATTTAGATAATGAAACAATGTTTTATTATGCTAATAATAATATAAAATTACAAATTAAAAATTCGGATTACATTATATCTGGAAATGAAGGTTATTATGATAAAAAGAAAAATATTACTAAGATTTATGGTGATCCTTTATTAAAAAAAATATTTCAAAACGATACTTTTTATTTATCATCTGATACCATTATTGCATTTGATGATTCTACCAATTTAGATATGATTATAGCATATAACAATGTAAAATTTTATAAGAAAAATTTTAAAGGTAAAACTGATTCCATTTCTTTCATAATTAAAGATTCCTTAATAAATATGTTTAATAATCCAATTATATGGAATGGTAACAACCAAATTACATCTGACTCCATAAACTTTAAAATTTATGACAACACTATTGAAGAAATGAATTTAATTAAAAACGCATTTATTGTATCGCGAGATTCTATGAAAAATTTTAACCAAATTAAAGGAAGAAATATGAAAGCATTTTTTGACGATTCTAATTTTTTAAAAAACATCAATGTTAATGGAAATGGAGAAACTATTTATTTTGCATTAAATGAAACTTTAGATAAAATCATAGGACTAAACTATATAATTTGTAGTGACCTAAAATTGAATTTTAATAAAAATGAAATACAAAATATAATATTTTTTAAAAATCCTAAAGCCAAACTAATACCACCTCATGAAATTAAAGAAGAAGATTTATTTCTAAAAAATTTTAATTGGAGAGAAAAAGAAAAACCTAAAATTCAAGATGTAGTTCATTATTTTAGAAAAAAGATATATTTGCGCAATGAAAATTAATATCAAACTCTTTTTATTATTTATATCAATTATATTAATTTCATCATGTGGTGATTATAGAAAAATCCTTAAAACTCCAGGATTTGAAAAAAAACTTGAAGCTGCACTAAAGTATTATGAAGAAGAAGAATATTATAAATCAAGTACTCTTTTTCAAGATATTAAGCCTCTAGTAAAAGGAAGTGAAAAATCTGAAATTGTAGACTTTTACTTTGCTTATTCTCTATACAACTTAAAACAATATGAATTAAGTGCTAAATATTTTAAAGGATTTATAGAACTGTTTTCAAGAAGTGATAAAGTTATTGAAGCAGAATATCTATATGCTTTCTCTCTTTATAAAGAATCGCCAAATTCAAATTTAGATCAATCAAATACAATTGAAGCAATAAATGCAATTCAAAGTTTTATAAATAAGTATCCATACAGTGAATTTTCTAAAGGAGCAAATGAATTAATTGATGAATTACAAATAAAATTAGAAACAAAAAATTTTGAAAATGCTAAACAATATTATAAAACCAGAATATATAAATCAGCTATAATTGCATTAAATAATTTTGAAAATGATTTTCCAGATTCATCTTATAATGATGAATGTAATTATTTAAAAATAGTATGTCAATACCTTATAGCAAAAAATAGTTTTGATGATTTAAAAAAAGAGAGATATAAAAAAGTGACAGAATATTACTTAAAATTTGTTGATAAATATCCTAATAGTTCATTTATAACAGAAGCAGAAAAAATGTATGTTGAAAGTTTAAATTTATTGACTAGATTTGCAGAATAAAAAAAAATTAAATATATGAAAATACAATCATCAATAACTCAGTTTAATATCGAAAAAATTGCTTCTATAACTGGAAATATTTATAAATCTGTTAAAATAATAGGAAAGAGAGCAAGACAACTTTCTTCTGTTCAGAAAGAAGAACTAAATGAAAAATTAGCTGAATTTGCTTCAGATATTGATAACCTAGAAGAAATTTTTGAAAACAAAGAACAAATTGAAATCTCAAGATATTTTGAGAGATTACCAAAATCTTCAACCGTTGCTGCTAAAGAACTCATTAATGATGAACTTTTTTTTAGAGATCCTGAAGGTAAAGATGATTCTATTTCAAATGAATAGAAATTATTCATTGATTTAATAATGAAAATATATATATTTTTCTTTATTTATCTCCTTACTAATTGTGCTTATTCACAAGAACTTAAAACTAAAGTCTTAGTAAATACTGATCAATTACAATCATCTGAAAACTACATATTCGAAGAGCTTAGAAATAATATTGAACAATTTCTAAACAATCAGATATGGACTAATGATAAATATTTAAATGAAGAAAAAATTAATTGTAATTTTATTATAAATATTTTAAATGAACCATCTACTGGTTTATACGAAGCTACGGTTCAAATTGTATCATCTAGACCTATTTATAATACATCTTATGAGAGTATAATACTTAATCATGGAGATCGAGAATGGATATTTGAATACGTACCATCTCAAAATATCAAATATATAGAAAATGGATTAAATGACAATTTATCCTCTTTATTATCATTTTATGCTTATATAATAATTGGAATGGATAACGATTCATTTGAAAATTTAGGTGGAAATAAAAATTTTGAAAAAGCATGGCAAATATTAAATAATTCTCAAGAATCAGGTTATAAAGGATGGGATCAATTTGGTTCTAAACAAAATAGATATTGGTTATGTGAAAATTTTATTAATACAGAATTTAAAATAGTTAGAGAATCCATATATAATTATCATATTAATGGAATGGATAATTTTTATTCAGATTCTAATAAATCACGATTAATTATTTTAAAAAGCTTAGAAGAAATAAATAAAATAAATAAAAACAAATTCAATTCTACAATTATAAATATCTTTCTAAATGCAAAATCTGATGAATTAACTAATGTCTTTTTAAATGGTAGTCTCGATACAAAAAGAAATGCTTATAACATACTAACAGAATTATCACCTAGCAGAAGTGATTTATTTAATAAAATATTAGAGTAATTCATGTCAATAAAAGAAAAATTAATTCCTCCATTTTTAAAGAGTTATATCATATTTTATAAAGAAAATGGATTTAAAAAAACTGTAAAAAAACATGGTTGGAAATTATTTATTATAATATTTATGTATTATCTAATTAGAGATTCAATTCTTTATATAATAATTCCTTACTTTGCTTTAAAAGGAATTTTTAATTTTTAGAAGAATATGAATAATTTACTAAAAGGAAAAAAAGGTATAATTTTTGGAGCTCTAGATGAAAAATCTATTGCTTGGAAAGTTGCTGAAAAATGTAAAGAGCAAGGAGCAATATTCACACTTACAAACGCACCAATTGCACTTAGAATGGGTCAAATTAATAAACTAGCTGAAAAATGTAATTCTAAAGTTATTCCAGCTGATGTTACATCAATTAGTGATTTAGATAATTTGTTTAAAGAATCAATTAAATCATTAGGAGGTAAATTAGATTTTATTTTACATTCAGTTGGTATGTCTCCAAATGTTAGAAAGAAAAAAGAATACGGAGATTTAAATTATGAATGGTTTCAAAAAACTTTAGATGTATCAGCAATATCATTTCATAAAATTATGCAATTAGCTGAGAAAAATAATGTATTAAATAAATGGTCTTCAATATTAGCATTATCTTACATAGCCGCTCAAAGAACATTTCCTTTTTATTCAGATATGGCAGAAGCAAAATCTCTTCTTGAATCTATCTCAAGAAGTTATGGATATAGATTAGGAAAATTAAATAAAACACGAGTAAATACTATATCACAGTCACCTACAATAACTACAGCAGGATCAGGAATTGAAGGATTTGATTCTTTTTTTAATTTTGCTGAAAAAATGTCTCCTCTTGGAAATGCTTCAGCTGAAGAATGTGCAAACTATTGTGTTTTTCTTTTCTCTGATTTGAGTAAAAAAATTACCATGCAAAATTTATTCCATGATGGAGGTTTTTCAAATACAGGAATTTCTGAAAAAATAATGGATGAATTAAACTCATAATGTTTATATATCCAAATGCAAAAATAAATATAGGATTAAATATCATCTCAAAAACAGGTGATGGTTATCATAATATTGAATCATGCTTTTGCCCGATAGATCTACATGATATAATAGAATTAAAAATATCAAACAAAACATCTCTATCTACCTCTGGCATAGCTATTCCTGGAAATTTAAACAATAATTTGATTATTAAATCAATTAAATTATTTAATCCTAAACTAAATTATAAAATTCATTTACATAAAAATATACCAATAGGAAGTGGATTGGGAGGTGGATCTTCTGATGCTACCTTTTTATTAAAGCATCTAAATAATAATAAATATTCAAATGATGAAATTATGAATATTTCTAAAAAAATTGGAAGTGATTGCCCATTTTTTTTGGAAAATAAAAGTAAATACATAACCGGTAAAGGTGAAAAAATGGAAAATATTAAAATAAATTTAAATGATAAAAAATTAATTATAATCATACCAAAAAAATCTATTTTAACTATTGAAGCATATGAGAATATCAAACCTAAAAAATCGCATTTTAAATTAAAAGAAATTCTTGAAAACGAATCTTTAGAAAATTGGAAAAATTATGTAAAAAATGATTTTGAAACCTATGCATTTTCAAAAATTAATGAATTAAAAAAAATAAAAAATCATCTTTATAATCTAGGAGCTACTTTTGTGAGTCTTACTGGAAGTGGATCAGCAATTTACGGTATTTTTAATAATACAGAAAACATAAAAATTAATAATAAATATAAATCAATAAAATGTAAAATAATTAGTTAAAATGTTTCCAACCAAAAGATTTTAATTCATCCTCCTTATTATTTGATAATACTATCTTTTTACTTTTATCTTTAGTAAAATATCCTATAGGTTTAATATCAATATTATTTTTTTTAATTAATTCGTACTCATTAGGAGTTATAGAGAACAATAATTCATATTCTTCACCCCCATTTAATGCACAATTTGAAAAATTTAAATCAAATTCTTTCGCAACTAATTTTGTTTCTTCTAATATAGGTAACTTTTCTTCAAATATTTTTACCCCTAAATTAGACGCTTCAGATAAATGAAGAATTTCTGAAGCTAAACCATCAGAAATATCAATCATGGATGATGGTATTATTTTATTTTCCTTTAATATATTTATTATATCAACCCTAGCAACAGGTCTTAATTGTTTTTCAATGATATTTTTATAACTATTCAATTTTGGTTGCATTTCTGGATTATTTAAAAAAACACGTTTTTCTCTTTGCAAAATTTTTAATCCTAAAAAGGATCTACCAAGATCTCCACTTACACACAACACATCATTTTCTTTAGCACCACTTCTTAATGAAATATTTTTTTGTAATACTGTTCCTATAGCTGTACAAGATATAACCATACCTGTAATTGATGATGTTGTATCACCTCCTACTAGATCAACAGAGTATTCATCACAGGCAATTTTTATACCATCATAAAATTCATCAATAGCTTTCAAAGAAAATTTACTACTTATTCCAATATTTAATATAATTTGATCTGGACAGCCATTCATTGCAAAAATATCTGAAAGATTTACAACCACAGATTTATATCCTAAATGTTTTAAAGGAAAAAAAGATAAATCAAAATGAACACCTTCTATTAACATATCTGAAGTAATTAATGTCAATGAATTTGAATTATCAATTATTGCACTATCATCTCCTATTCCGATAATTGTTGATTTTCTATTACTATTAAATTTTAAATTTATTCTGTTAATAAGTCCAACCTCTCCAATTTCTTCTATTTTTTTTATTTTCATTGTAAATATCAATTAATAAGTAAATATTCTATAATTATTTATAATTTTGTAGTTAGATGATTAAAATAAATAAAAAAGCTGTAGAAAAACTTAAAGAAATTAGAAATTCTGAAAACTATAGTTCTGATTATAATGTTAGAGTTAAAGTTAAAGGGGGTGGCTGTTCTGGTTTAATGTATGATTTAAATTTTGACAATAAAATATCTGATAATGATAGTTTTTTTGAAGATAATGATATTAAAATTATTGTCGACAAAAAAAGTCTTTTCTATGTTTTAGGAACAGAATTAGATTTTAGTGATGGCTTAAATGGAAAAGGATTTCAATTTAAAAATCCAAATGCAACTAGAACATGTGGCTGTGGAGAGAGTTTTGCTGTTTAATACGCCCTTCCATTTATTCCATTTACATAATTCATAAAAGATCTATTAGCAACCTTGTTACCACCAAAAGTAGGATAATTTCCTGTGAAATACCAATCACCTAAATGATTAGGACAAGCTTTATTTAAATTTTCAATAGTCTGATAAATTACTTTAAATTCTGATTTTAAAGATTTAGGTTTAACAATTTGAGCAATAGAATCTGATAAATCCTCATATGAAAATAAATCATAAAGTTCTTTTACATGATTTTTTGGGTGCTCCTCTAAAAAAGATTTTTTACACTTATCATAAATATTTTTAATTTTAGAATCCATTTTATTGATTTTTAATAATCTAATTAAACCTCTAAATGCAACAAATTGATTCATTTTACTCATATCTATTCCATAACAATCTGGATACCTAATTTGAGGAGAAGAAGAAATAAAAACTATTTTTTTAGCATTTAAACTACTCAAAAGTGTTAATATACTTTTTTCAAGTGTAGTTCCTCTAACAATAGAATCATCAATTATTACTACTGTATCTTTAGGATTCACAATTCCATGAGTTGTATCATATACATTAGAAACAAGCTCATTTCTGTTATCATCATCAGTAATAAAAGTTCTCATTTTAGCATCTTTGCTGACAAGATTTTCAATTCTTACTTTAAAAGATAAAAGATCCCTTATGGATCCATCATGTGGCTTATTATCTATTACAACTCTTTGTTTTTTATTAATAAGATAATCTTTTAAACCATCCATCATACCTAAAAAACAAGTTTCAGATGTATTAGGAATATATGAAAAAATAGTATCTCTTAAATTTGAGTCTATTGCATCTAAAACTTGAGGTATCAAATATTTACCAAGTGTTTTCCTCTCTTTATATATTTCTGGATCATTACCTCTTGAAAAATATATCCTTTCAAAACTACATGATTTTTTTTCTTTTGAATCAATAAATTTTTCTAATGAAAAACTACCATCTTTATTTATGATAAGAGAATGACCAGGTTCTACTTCTTTTATTTCAGAAAAATCACATCCAAAAGCAGTTTTTATAGGAGGCCGTTCACTTGCAGAAACAATAATTTCATCATTTACATAATAGTACAAAGGCCTAATTCCCGAAGGATCTCTAGCAATAAAAGAAGACCCATGCCCCACTAAACCTGAAAGTGCATAACCACCATCAAAATCTTTAAATGAATTTTCTAAAACATTAGTAAGATTAATTTCTTCTTCAATTTTAGAAGATATTTCTTTCTTTGAATATTTGTCAAAATACTTATTGTAAATTCTATTATTTTCTTCATCTAAAAAATGACCTATTTTTTCTAGTATAGTTACAGTATCTGATTTTTCCTTTGGACTTTGACCTAGATCAATTAAAACTCCAAACAAATCATCCAAGTTTGTCATATTAAAATTTCCAGCTAAAATTAGATTTTTACTTTTCCAATTATTTTGCCTTAGAGATGGAGCACAATTATCAATAGAATTTTTTCCAAATGTACCATATCGTAAATGACCTAACCACAACTCACCAGTGAAACCAACATTGCTCTTCAACCATTCTTCATTTTTAACATTTTCCCCTCCAATTTTATCAACCTTTATCAATTTTTTATTAATCTTTTTAAAAATATCTTGAATAGGATCTTTTTCAATTGATCTATATCTACTAATGTATCTTTCTCCAGGAGGCGTATTCAATTTTACACATACAATTCCTGCACCATCTTGGCCTCTATTTCTTTGTTTATGCATCAATAGAAACATTTTATTAACACCATATGACTTAGTTTTATATTTATCAATATAATACTGTAGAGGTTTTCTAAGTCTAAGTAATGCTATACCGCACTCGTGTTTAATTCTTTGACCCATATTAGTCATATATTTCTAATTTAATTTTTTTAGGTTTAAAACCCAATCCTTTTAAATTAGCTCTTGCCTCATTAATCATATCTCTCCAACCACATAAATAAAATATTGGATTATTTACTGATTTGTTTTTTAAAATATTAAGATATTGTTCATGAACATATCCTGATTTTCCTATCCATTTTTCTCTAGATAATGTGGGAATGTATTTAAAATTAATCATCGAATTATTAAAGTAATTCATTTCTTCAAAATATAAAATATCTTGTGTTGTTCTAGTACCAAAAATTAAATAAATATTTTGATATTTAATTGTTTTAAGATTAATATATTTTAACATACTTCTAAATGGAGCTAAACCAGTACCAGTACAAATAAAAAATATATCATTATCAATTACATCAGGTAAAATAAATTTACCTAATGGTCCTTTAACCTCTAATTCATCCCCCTCAGTAATTTTTTCAAATAATAAAGTTGACATTTCACCTCCTTCTAATTTTACTATAATTAATTCTACTACATTAGAATTTTCATTAAAAGATGCTATTGAATAACTTCTAATAAGATCATTAATTTTTATTTGTATAAATTGTCCAGCAGTATAATTAAACTTATTAACTTCTATTTTAATAAAAAATTTCCAAGTTAATTCTGTCTCTTTTTGAAGTGAATGAAAAAATGCCTTAGTCCACATAAATTATTATTTAAATGGCAAATCTAAGACCTTAAAAATAAAAAAAAAATTTATTGTATTTTTCAAAGATTTTTAAATTATAAACTATCTAAAAAGATACCTTAAAAAGGTTTTAAGAAATCAAAATATAAATAGATTTTTTTCTTTCAAATTTTTAGTTAATATTTGGAATCCTATTTTAATAAATAGCATTAATATATTAAATAAAAACCACTAAATAATATGCACTTATGGCATTGGGATAAATGTTTGTCTTTAATAAAAACTAAAATTGGTATTCAAAGTTTTGAAACCTGGTTTAAACCTATTGAATCCATTAGTTATAATAATAAAACACTGACACTAAAAGTTCCTAATAAATTTTTCTATGAATGGTTGGAGGAGCACTATATAAAACTTCTTGATGAAGTCGTATCAAATGTATTAGGAAAAAATGGTAGAATTGAATACATAATTCCAGATAATACACTAACAATAAATAAAATTAAAGTTGCTAAATTAAATTATAAGAATACATTTTTAGAAAGTTCAAATTCAAATAATCTTAATTCTAATTATGTTTTTAAAAATTTTATCAGTGGCAAATGTAATAGTGTAGCTAGGACAGCAGGAAAAAAAATATGTAAAAGTCCAGGAAATAATCCATTTAATCCTTTAATGATATATGGAGGAACTGGACTAGGTAAAACTCATATTATTCAAGCAATTGGAAATAAAATAATTAATAATAATAATAATAATAATAAAAGTGTTTATTATGTCACATCGGAAAAATTCGCTAATCAATTTATAGATTCCTTAAAAGAAAATAAATTAAAAAATTTCAATAAATTTTATACCAATATAGATGTTTTAATTATTGATGATGTTCAATTTTTCAGTGGAAAAACAAAAACTCAAGAAGTGTTTTTTCATATATTTAATCAATTAAATCTAAATCAAAAACAAATTATTTTATCTGCTGACAAATCTCCCATTAAATTAAATGGATTGGAAGAAAGATTAGTAAGTAGATTTAAATCAGGACTTACTGTTGAATTAGAAAAACCTAATTATCAAACAAGACTAAACATATTAAAATTTAAAGTAAAAAAAGATAACCTCAGTATATCTGATGATGTAGTAGAATATATTTCACGAGAAGTGGATTCAAATATTAGAGAAATTGAAGGTGTACTTATATCATTAATGGCTCATGCTACAATTTATAAAATGGAAATTGATCTGGATTTAGCTAAATCAATTATTAATAAAATTGTAAAAAATACAAATAGAGAAATTGACATTAATTACATCCAAGAAATTGTATCTAAATATTTTCATATATCAATTGAAGAAATGAAAGATAAAGTAAGAAAAAAAGAAATAGTAATAGCAAGACAAGTTGCGATGTATTTCTCAAAAGATTATACTAATAATTCTTTAAAATCTATTGGTTTTCATTTTGGTGGAAGAGATCATAGTACCGTAATTCATGCTGTTCAATCCGTAAATGACATGATTGATACTGATATTATTTTCAAAAAAAATATTAATGAAATCAACAAAAGATTATCATCAAATTAAAATTAAATATTCTATTTAATTATTATTCCACTTAATAAATTCAATAAAAAAACTTACTTTAATTTAAAGTTTATAAATATCTCTTAATCTATTATAAAAAGTTATGTTAAAATGATAAAAATCTTTTTTAATTTATTGATAAAAGTAATTATTATATACGAAAAGTTAATAAAAGTTTTCCAAGCTAATAATTCAATAAAAGATCAAGATGAATTATTAAAAAAACTTATTAATAAATCAATAAAAACCCAATTTGGAAAAGATCATAATTTTTCTATAATCAAAAATTATTCTGATTATAAAAATAGAGTTCCAATAAGAGATTATGAAGATTTCAGTAATTATATTAATCAAATAAAATCAGGAAAAAAAAATATTCTATGGCCTGGATTACCAATATATTTTGCTAAAACATCTGGAACTACATCTGGCACTAAATATATTCCAATAACTAGAAATTCCATTCCTAATCAAATTAACAGTGCTAAAAAAATGTTATTTAATTATATCAAATTAAAAAAATCAGTAGATATTTTAAATGGAAAAGTTTTGTTTTTATCTGGATCTCCTAAATTGGAATCAATTAATAATATTTATGTAGGAAGACTATCTGGAATTGTTAATCATCATAAACCCTTTTTATTAAAGCATATATATCTACCCTCCAATAAAACAAATCTTATTAATAATTGGGAAGAAAAAATTAATAAAATTGCTGATGAAACATTGGGAAAAGATTTAAGGGTAATTGGTGGTATTCCTCCATGGTTACAAATGTATTTTGATGTTTTAAGAAACAAAACGGGTAAAAAAATAAAAGATATTTTTCCAAACTTAAAACTAATATGTCACGGAGGAGTTAATTTTGAACCTTACCGAGCTAACCTTTTTGATACTATTGGTTCTGAGATTGATACATTAGAAACTTTTCCTGCATCCGAAGGTTTTTTTGCCTATCAAAACAACTTAGAAAAAAATGACCTAATTCTTCAAACCAACTCAGGGATATTTTATGAATTTATTTCTATAGACAATATAAAAAACAAAAATCCAAAAAGAATAACTTTAAAAAATGTTGAAATAAATAAAAACTATGCTATGATAATTACTACAAATGCAGGACTATGGTCATACAATTTAGGTGATACTATTAAATTCACTTCTCTAAATCCTTATAAAATAATCATAACTGGAAGAACAAAACAATATATATCAGCTTTTGGAGAACATGTTATCGTTGAAGAAGTAGATAAAGCATTAGTAGAAACCTGCAAATCATTTAAAGAAGTAAAAGTAATTGAATATACAGTTGGTCCTAAAATAGAAAATAATAATCAAAAATCTCATCATCAATGGTTAATAGAATTTGAGACAGAACCTAAAAATTTATATGATTTTGAAAAAGAATTAGATCTAAACCTACAAAAATTAAATCCATATTATAAAGATTTAATTCAAGACAAAGTTTTAACTACATTAGAAATTAAAACTTTAAAAAAGAAATCATTTATTAACTTTATGAAATCTATTGGTAAGTTAGGAGGACAAAACAAAGTTCCTAGAATTTCTAACAATAGAAAAGTTATTAATGAAATTTTAAAAAGTAATTAATTTGAAAAAAAAAATTGCAATACTTGGCTCTACTGGATCAATTGGGACTCAAACTCTAGAAGTTATTAATAATAATTTAGATAGATTTTCTATTGAATTACTTTCTGCATATTCAAATATTGATAGCCTAATAAAACAAACAATAAAATTTAAACCTAAAACAATTATTATTGGAAATAAAAATCATTATAAAAAATTAAAAATGACTTTTAAAGATCAAAAAATTAATATTCTATATGGAGAAGATGCTCTAAACAATTTTTATGAATATTGTAATGTTGATTTAGTCGTTATTAGTTTAGTTGGAAAACTAGGATTAATACCCACAATCAATGCAATCAAAAATAAAGTAGATATTGCATTTGCAAATAAAGAAACTCTAGTAATAGCTGGAAGTATAATTAGTAAATTATTAATAAAACACGCTGTTAATTTATATCCTATCGATTCTGAACATTCTGCAATCTTTCAATGTCTAATTGGTGAATCAGAAAAATCAATTGAAAAAATTATACTTACTGCTTCTGGTGGACCATTTAGAGGAAAAACATTAAAAGAATTGAAAAATGTAACTAAAGTTGATGCATTAAATCATCCTAAATGGAAAATGGGTAATAAAATAACTATTGACTCATCAACATTAATGAATAAAGGACTTGAATTCATTGAGGCTAAATGGTTATTTAACATTGATATTAACAAAATTGAAGTTGTTGTGCACCCTGAATCTATTATTCATTCAATGGTTCAATTTATAGATGGATCTATAAAAGCTCAACTCGGAGAACCAAATATGAAGATTCCAATTCAATATGCTTTAAGTTATCCTAAAAGAATTAAAAATAATTTTCCAAGATATACATTTGATATAAATAAATCTTTAAATTTTGAAAAACCTTGTCTAAAAACATTTAACAATTTAAAATTAGCATTTAATGCTGCCCAAAATGGAGGGAACGCGCCATGCATTCTAAATGCATCTAATGAAATTGTTGTAGAATCATTTTTAAAAGAAAAAATTAAATTTCTTGATATGACTAATATAATAGAAGAATCTTTAAATAAAATATCCTATATTGCAAATCCGAATTTAGAGGAATTAATAGAAACAGATTACATTACTAGAAATTTTACAAAAAAAATAATAAATAATTTATAAGATATGGATGGTTTAATTATGGCACTTCAAATGATTCTTGCCCTTTCTATTATAGTGGGAATTCACGAATTAGGTCATCTTATAGCTGCTAAAATTTTTGGCATGAAGGTAGAAAAATATTATATAGGATTTCCTCCAAAAATTTGGAGTTTTAAATATAAGGATACCGAATATGGATTAGGTTCAATCCCTTTAGGAGGTTTTGTAAAAATTTCTGGAATAATAGATGAATCATTTGACACTAAACATATAAATAAAAAACCAGAACCATGGGAATTTCGATCAAAACCTGCATGGCAAAGATTAATAGTTATGCTTGGTGGAATTATATTTAATGTAATTTCAGGAGTATTAATTTTTGTAATATTGACATATAATTATGGAGAGAGTTCTATATCTAAAGATGAAATAAATAAAGATGGAATATTAGCGCTTGAAATTGGAAAAGATATTGGGTTTGAAACAGGTGATAAAATATTAAAAATTAATAATAAAGATTGGAATAGATTTAAAGATTTAGTAAATCCAAATATTTTTTTAAATAAAAACAGTTATTACACAGTATTAAGAAATGATCATGAAGTAACAGTTCATTTACCAAAAAATTTTATTGATATAATGGCTTCAAAAGAAGCTAGAGGTCAATTTATATATTATAGAAAACCATTCATGATAGACAGCGTGTATTCAAATGCATATAAATCAGGAATTAAAAAAGGTGATAAAGTTGTATCTGTTAATAACAATAAAATAATTGATTTTAGTGAACTTCGAAAAATAGTAGAAAGTAATTCAAATTCTATAATTCAAATAACTATTGAGAGAAACAAAATACTTATTGATAAAATAGTAGATGTTAATAAAGATGGTCAAATAGGAATAAGAGCTAATATAAGAGAACTCAATATTACTAAAAAATATTTTTCCTTTTTTGAATCCATAAATATAGGAACAGAAAAAGCATTTGGGTTTGTTTGGTTAAATATTAAAGCATTTAAAAAAATGTTTTCAGGAGAAATAAACCCGGCAAAAAATTTAGCAGGACCAATTGGAATTGCTCAAATCTTTGGATCTAAATGGAACTCAATTCGATTTTGGAGTACAGTTGGATTACTTTCAATGATTTTAGCATTTATGAATTTGCTTCCTATACCAGCACTTGATGGAGGACATGTCATGTTTCTTTCTTATGAAATCATATCAGGAAAAAAGCCATCAGAAAAATTTTTAGAATATTCTACTAGATTTGGAGTTATAATATTACTTGGTTTAATGTCTTTTGTAATATTTAATGATATATATAAATTATTTATCTAAAATTATTTCTATTTCTATCAAATCTAAATTCATTATTTTATTATTATCAGCAAATTTAATTTTTATTATAAATTCATTTTCACAGTCATCTTTTGAATTTCTAACCATAAATGAAAATGCTAAAATTAAAGCTCTTGGAGGAAATAATGTATCCCTTACTAAAAATCAAAATTATTACTTATCTAATCCATCATTTTTATTCTACTCAAAAAATCAAAATATTTCTATTAATCTAATGAATTATATAGCAGACATTAATTCATCTAGTATTTTATATTCTGATAGTCTAAAACACATAGGAAAATTTGGTATTGGAATAAAATATTTTTCATATGGAAAATTTGATGGTTATGATGTACTTGGCAATTCAACGGGATCTTTTAATCCAAAAGAATTTGCAATTATCGTTACTAAATCTATTAAATTTTCAAATTTTATATTTGGCACAAATCTTAAATACGTAAATTCAAAAATTTTTGATAAATCTGATAATGGATTTTTAATTGATATTGGAGGTATTTTTTATCCTACAACAAAAAAAAACTTGACTATAGGAATGACCATATCAAATTTTGGATTCCTCTTATCAAAAAGTAATACTTTCATACCATTTTTTGTTCAGATCGGAACTACTTTCAAACCTGAATATATGCCTATTAGATTCTCATTTACAATTAACAAATCATCAGAAAAAAATAACTTATTAAATATCTATTCAAACTCATTTAATAAATTATTATCCCTTATTAATATAGGTACAGAAATATTAATATCTAAGAATATAAATTTTCAATTAGGTTATAATTATAAATTGAACAAAGAATTGTCCCTTACAAATAACAGAAATAATGGTGGCATATCTTATGGAATTGAGATACTTTTGAAAAGATTTAATATAAACTATGCAAGAGTAGTTATGAATACAATAAATACATCTAATGTGATATCCCTTAATTTTAATTTAAAAAGAATTTAAATTTACCAAATGGAACAAATAAAAAACATGACGCCTCAACAAATAGTAAATGAACTAGATAAATATATTATTGGTCAAAATGAAGCTAAAAGAAATGTTGCAATAGCATTAAGAAATAGATGGAGAAGAATGAATGTAACTGATGAAATAAAAAATGAAATAATTCCAAATAATATACTTATGATAGGTGCTACTGGAGTTGGTAAAACAGAAATAGCAAGAAGGCTTGCAAATCTATCAGATGCTCCATTTACAAAAGTAGAAGCATCTAAATTTACTGAGGTAGGATATGTAGGAAGAGATGTAGAAAGTATGGTTAGAGATTTAGTTGAACAATCCATTAATTTAGTAAAAGTTCAAAAAAAAGAAGAAGTAAAAATAAAAGGTGAAAAAAGTGTAAATAATATTATTCTTGATGTGCTAATACCTCCAATAAATAAAGTTCAATCAAACATAAATTTAAGTTTAGAAAAAAAATTACCTAATGAAGACAAAGAGATAAATGAAAAAACTAGAGAAAAATTTAAAACAAAAATTGAAAATGGAGAATTAGATGATAGAAAAATAGACATAGTAGTTCAAAAACCAAATAATTCAGGAATTGGAATGATTGGTGGTGGCATGATGGATGAATCTTCTATGATAAATTTACAAGATATGATAAGCAACATGATGCCAAAAAGAAATAAAACAAGAAAAGTAACAATTGGTGAAGCAAAAAAAATACTTCTTGAGTCTGAGATGTCAAAGTTGATTGATATGGATGAAGTAAAAGATGAAGCTATACAAAGAGCTGAAAATACAGGAATAATTTTTATTGATGAAATTGATAAAATTTGTGGAGGATCAAAAAAAGGAGGCGGACCAGATGTTAGTAGAGAAGGTGTTCAAAGGGATCTATTACCAATTGTCGAAGGAACTTCTGTTACCACTAAATATGGCGTTATGAAAACAGATCATGTTTTATTTATTGCTGCCGGAGCTTTTCATTTTTCAAAACCATCCGATTTAATGCCTGAACTTCAAGGTAGATTTCCAATCAGAGTTGAATTAGATAATCTAACGCAAGATGATTTCTTAAAAATATTAAATGAACCTAAAAATTCATTAACAAAACAATATACAGCTTTAATTAAATCTGAAAATGTAGAAATTATATTTAATGAAGATGCTCTAAAAGAAATTTCAGAAAAAGCCTTTATAATTAATTCTGAAATTGAAAATATAGGAGCAAGAAGGCTTCAAACTGTAATGAGTAAACTTTTAAATGAAATATTATTTGATATTCCTGAAAAAATTGGTCCTAATGCAAAAATTATTATTACAAAAAATATGGTTGAGGAAAAACTAGATGCTATAATTCAAAATAAAGATTTAAGTGAATACATTTTATAATTTTAAATCTTTTGGAAATTTAATCCATTCTACTAATCCTGATTTATAATTTATTTTCTTCCAATTATCAACATCAAATACTATTATTACAATACCTGAAGTTGGCAAATTATCTAATTTTAGATTAGTTAATTTGTTAACGATATTAGTTAAACCAGGATTGTGTCCAACAATTATTGTCTTATTATATTTATTATTTATTTTAAGAACAAAGTCAAAAATTAGATCAGATGAAGAATGGTATAAATTTTCAGAAAATATATTTGATCTAACATCAATTGAATCTAAAAAATAATTCGATGTTTGAGTAGTTCTTTTTGATGAACTAGATAATAATAAATCGACTTTTTTAATTTTTTCAGATAATTCAAATGACATTTTTTTTGCATCCTTTTTACCTCTCTTATTAAGAGGTCTATCAAAATCAGATAAGCTATGATCTTTCCAACTTGATTTGCTGTGTCTAATTATTATTAAAGTTTTCAAAAAATAGATTTAAAACGATCTGGAATTTTAATAATTGGATTTCCTTTAAGATTTCCTGGCTTATTTAGTGCATAAAAAGGTCTAAACCATGATTGCTTCTTTCTAGCTTTATCAAAAAAAGAATCACCATCAATCGGTGAACTATTTTCAATTAACTTAAAAAGCTTATATCGTCTGTCAAAATGCCTTTTCCAACCATCTTTTAATAACGCCTTATCTCCCATTTTTTTCTGTGCTATTTCATAATCAACCATACCTAAATGAAACAAAAACAGGTTTGGGTCTATTTTAAAATTTTTTCCTTTTATCCTATGTAAACCTGAGCCCCATGTAAGAGGTCTAATAGCAATAATTGGTTTAGTATAACGCGCCGAAACATGAGCAAAATTTCTCTGCTCTAAAATACATTTTTTAGAATCTATAGATTTTTCATTATTACGATTTTGACCTACATCTAACCCTAAAGCAGAAAGAGAGGAAGAAAAAATAGGCTTTTGCAAGTACTCAAACAATGTTAAATTAACATTAGGATCCACCACTAATAATTCATCAATATCACACGCAATTACAATATCATATCTATGAAATAAAGTTTTTGCAAATTTAGAAATAATTAAAGCACGATTGCGATCACCAGTAGATCTGCCGTATTTAATATGAGGGATCTTTATAAAATTTATTTTTTCAGCTTTTTCAGGTGAAGGTTGATCAAAACCATCTAAAATGAGAAATAAATTATTAAAACCAAATATTTTACCATAATAATCAATCCATTTTGAAATGAAAAAATTATCGTTTCTAACCATAGAAAGTACGGCAATATTTTTATTAATATTATCTTTCATATTATGAAATTAATTACAAACTCAAAATATCATCCATCCAATTAAATATTTTTTCTTGATCTTTTTTTTTTGCTAAATCAAGACTTTGTAAACATATAAACTTAATACTCTTATTTTCAGCACATAATTTAATTTTTTTACTAATATAATTCTGATGTCTATTAACAGGTTTAAAATATATCGACTCTATTGGAGCAAAAAAAATATTTCCTTCAGAAATCTCTAAATGATTTGCAAGAGCTACAGTATTATATTGATTATAATGTCGAAATTTAATCTCCAAATCTTTTAAAAAGACATTATTATATCTATTAAAGTAATTTTTTAACCTATTCATATCAACTGGATGAGGTGTATGTTCTGATCTAAAAAATCTAAACTTAAACCCTAAAATCTCAGCAGACCACCATTGACTAAGATAAAATGATGGATTTAAATCCATGGTATTATATTTAGAAATTTTTTTTTTAATATATTTAAAACATTCATTTCCTAAAATCCTTAACCAGGGACGAAGTTTCCAAGATCCTCTCATAACAGGTCTTCCATTACAAAACCAATCTTCGGGCTTTACATTCCTAATAAGAAAAATATCATCATTTAAATAAACATAATGATTTGATAAGCCCTTAATTCTCCATAATAATCTATCAATAGTTCTAGAATTAAAAGTTGGTAAAAATTGTTTAAATCCTTCAAATATTTCCTTATGATCAACAATTCGAATTGAATTCAGTCTACCTGGGAATAAATCTTTAATATATTTTTCAATATTAGGATTTTGAGAATCCGTAACTATAAAAATATTTCTAACAAAAGGAGCAAATTTTAATATTGATAAAATGCTATATTTTATTTCATTAATAGAAGCGAAACGAGTATTATGAGCACCTGGAATTTTCTTAATATCGTTGTTGTCAAGATATAAACTACGTTTTTCTTTATGATTAGAATCACTACCATCAACCCAAGGTATAACAACATCAATAGGGATTTTATTCTTGATTAAAGATTTATCTATCATTAATTTTTGTATCAAATATAAACTTCTTTATTAGTTCAATCAATTCTATTTTTTTTTTTTAATTATATTATAAGAGTTTTAATATATTTAATTAAATAAAAAATGAAATTATTATATTTTCCTTTAATACTCTTATTAATCTATAATATTGATTTAAAATCTTATAGCAATTTAGATACAATAATATATCAAAAAAAAAGAATTGAATTTGAAGTAGAATTTCTAAATAGAAACTATTGGGTAGAATCTAATTTAAATGAATTACTATTAATAAAAGACTATGAAACAGGAAAAAATATTAGATGGGACTTTTTAATATATAATAAAAAGTTAAATGAAATATATAGTGAAAAAATTCTAATGGATAGATCTTTTACACTATATGAAAAACAATCTGAAAATAAAGATTTTAATATTTTATATAAAAAAGAGTATTCTAATGAAAAAGAATATTTACTTATAAAAATAAGATCAGATTCATCTAAAATAGTTCAACACCAAATAAAATTACCAATAAGTTCAACCATTTTAGATTTTATAATTTTAGATGATTTATTTATTTTTTCAAGTACTACAAAAAAAGGAGAATATTTGTTGAGTATTTATAATACAAAAAATAAAAGATATAAAAACTTACACGCTTCATTAGATATTAATGAAAAGATTATAACAATCAATAAAATCAATTCAAATAAATTTGAAATTAATGTGTTGACAGAAAAATTAGATAGATCTAACTCTATATCTAAAAGAGAATATAATATAGAAGGTAATGAAATTGAAAGAATAACAATTTCATTAAATAATAAGTCAATAATTAATGGAAAATTCTTTAAAATAGATAATAATATTATTGGAATTGGTTTTTATGGATTAATAAATTCTAGTTCACCTCAAGGAATCTATATTTCAAGTCACATAAATCAAGGAATGGAATTTATTAAAATTTATAACTTTTATGAACTTCCTAATTTTTATACTGATAATAATAAACAGAGAAAAAATATTTTAAAAAAAATAAAAAATAACCAATTTAACAAAATTAGAAAAAATCATAATTTTGTATTTAATTCATTTTTTAAATTTAATGCAACCTTTATTTTTAGCGCCGAATCACTAATATTAAATTATAATAGTGATGGAAAATATTCTTATATTCCATTCTACAATACTTATTCAGGAACTTATGATAAAATGATAAATCCAAATTTTAAAGGATATGATCATACAAAAATGCTTTTAACTAGTTTCGATTTAAATGGAAATATAAATTGGAATACCACTTATAAAATTAACAATCTTAATACTTTTAATAAAGTTGTCTACTTTAATAATTTAATATATAAAGAAAAAATACTTTCATTTTATGTGAGCAAAGGATATTTTAACTATGGATTAGTTAACAAAATAAATAATAAATTTACTTTTAAAAGCATACCTCTAATTTTGAAAAACAAAAATGATATTATTAAAGAAACTGAAAATAATCCTGAAGGAACAAATTTATGGTATAATAATAATTATTATACATATGGAATTCAAAAAATTAAAAACACATTAAATAACAAAGTAAAAGTAAATAGAAGAGTATTTTTTATCTCAAATTTTGAAATAATAAAATAGTTTGAAACATTTTCTTAAAATGAAACTATATTTGCATATAAAACGATGCTTAAATCTAGGTTATTTGATAAGAAAAGATTAGATATAACAATTGAGCGTCTTTGTCATCAACTAATAGAAAATCACTCAAATTTTAAAGATTCTTTATTAATTGGCCTACAGCCAAGAGGTATATATTTACAAAATAGAATTATCAAAACAATTAATAAACATTTTTCAGTAGAAGTTCCATCAGGATATTTAGATACGACATTTTATAGAGATGATTTTAGAACGAAAGAAATACCTAAAGCCAAAGAAACTTTTATGCCTTACCTAGTTGATAATAAAAATGTAATAATAATAGATGATGTATTATTTACAGGTAGAACTGTAAGATCTGCAATGGAAGGAATTATGAACTTTGGAAGACCTAATAAAATTGAATTATTAGTATTAATAGACAGAAAATTTAGTAGACATATTCCAATTGAACCAACTTATTATGGAACAAAAGTTAATACTTTAACATCTCAAAAAATTATAGTTAACCTTACCGAACAAGGTTTTGAAAAAGATAATATATGGATAACCAATAATGAATAAACTAAAATCTAAACATTTACTAGGTATAAAAGATTTATCTATTGAAGAAATAGAATTGATTTTTGATACTACTAAAATGTTTAAAGAAGTTCTATCAAGGCCCATTAAAAAAGTTCCATCATTAAGACATTTAACAATTGCAAATATCTTTTTTGAAAATAGCACTAGAACAAAATTGTCTTTTGAACTAGCAGAAAAAAGACTTTCAGCTGATATAATAAATTTTTCTTCATCACTTAGTTCAATAATAAAAGGTGAAAGTTTATTAGATACTATAAATAACATTCTAGTTATGAAAGTTGATATGATTGTAATGCGTCATCCAAGTCCCGGTGCTCCACATTTTATATCTGATAAAATAAATGCAAGTATAATTAATGCAGGAGATGGAACACATGAACACCCTACTCAAGCACTACTTGATTCATTTTCAATTAAAGAAAAATTAGGAAGCTTAAAAGGTAAAAAAATTGCGATTATTGGAGACATTTTGCATTCAAGAGTTGCAATATCAAACATTTATTCTCTACAAAAACTTGGTGCAGAAGTTATGTTATGCGGACCAAAAACATTAATGCCAAAATTTATAAGTGCATTTGGTGTTATTATTGAAAATGATATCAAAAAGGCTCTAAAATGGTGTGATGTTGCCAATGTATTAAGAATTCAACTAGAAAGACAAGAAATTAAATATTTTCCATCTTTAAGAGAATACAGCTTGTATTTTGGCATTAATAAAAAATTACTTGATAAAATAAATAAAGATGTAATCATAATGCATCCTGGACCAATAAATAGAGGTATAGAAATTAGTAGTGATGTAGCAGACTCAAAAAATTCAATAATTCTTAATCAGGTTGAAAATGGTGTAGCTATAAGAATGGCAGTTATGTATCTGTTATCTCTAAATAATAATCAATGATAATATTAGGTTATCTTTTATTATCAATTTTCCTCATTTTACTTCTTACATCTAAACTAAAAATTCACCCAACAATAAGTCTCTTTATTGGAAGTTTTTTTCTAGGACTTTTACTTAAAATGAATTTAAATGATATATTAGAATATATCATTCAAGGATTCACAAATGCCATTAAATCAATAGGATTGATAATTATTTTTAGTACTATAATTGGACAATTTCTAAAAAAAAGCAACTCCATTAAAAAATTCGGTGATTTAATTTTATATAACTTCCAAAATAAAACATTAATATCCATTAATTTATTAGGACTTTTCTTAGGCACGGTGGTATTCTGTGATTCAGGTTTTTTAATTTTAAATGGTATTTCAAAATCAATTGCCTCAACTACTAATTACTCATTAACAAGTTTAAATTTATCCTTATCTGGTGGACTTTATGCTTCACATACATTAGTACCTCCAACTCCTGGGCCATTGGCAGCTATAAATAATCTTAATGGAATAAGTATGATTGGAGATATAATGCTTTTAAGTATAGTTGTTTCAATACCAGCCTCATTAATTTCTTTTATTTATGCTAGAAAAATTTTTGGAAAATTAAATCTCAAAATTAAATCTCAAAATTTAAAACTAACTTCAGACTATATAATGCCCATTTTAGTTATAATTATTCCTTTATTTCTAATAAGTCTAAATACCTTAACGAATTTTATAAATAACGAAATATCAAGAAGTATAATTTTAATATTAAAACTAATAGGAAATCCTATTAATGCATTATTTATTGGAATTATACTATCATTTTTTTTACCAAATACCAAAAATAAAAAACAAATTATAATTTATGATGCTTTTAAAGATTCATGGCCAATTCTAGTACTGACTTCTATGGGTGCAGCATTTGGAAATGTAATTAAGAACTCTGAATTATCATCTTTACTAACTAATGTATTCGTTAACAATAATATATCCCTAATTTATATTGTAGTTATTTGCTTCATCATAAGTGTAATTTTAAAAACTAGCCAAGGATCAAGTACCTCTGCAATGATAATTGGTAGTTCAATTATTTTCCCTCTAATTAGTTCTTATAATTATTCATCTTTTGAAATAGGCATGATGGTATTATCACTAGGAGCAGGATCAATGATGATTTCTCATATAAATGATTCTTATTTTTGGATAGTAACCCAAAAATCAAATTTAAATATGAATGAAGGAATAAAATATTTTTCTTTGATGAGTATTATGCAAGGAATAGGTACTTTTTCGATTATTCTTTTAATAATTTTATTTTTTAACTAGTACAAAGTTACTACAACTAAAATCATCCCAGAATAAATCAAAATAAAAGAAAAATTAATGAAAATGAAATTTTAATTCCTCAGGTTTAAAGGAGAAGATGATATTTTTGGAAATTAAAAATTAAAGAAATATATTTATACGATAACAATAAATATATAATTGTACCTTTCAAGTCTTCAAAAATTTATCTTAAAAAAAGCACTTAATAATATAAATAGTGAATCATTAACATTATACTCCGATGCTCAAGAATCATCAATAATTAAATCTAAGAATAAAACTTATTCTCTAAAAAAAAAACTACTAACTTCTTCTATAAATGAATTTCTGAAAATCAAAAAAGAAATTGAAATAAATCAAATAAAATACCCCGTAACAAATTTTGGAATTATTGAAATTAACTCAAATACGCATGCTCATATCTATTTCTTTGAACCAATAATTAAATTCTACAAAATAAAACCAAAAGATAATTTTATAGAGATCAAAGATTCAATTTTTAAAAATATTAGTGAAAACAGAAAACAATTTGAAATAAAAAAAAGAAAATATATTCGAGTAGATGGAAATCATAAAAGAGGTGTTATTAGAGGAGAATCAAAAATATTCAAAAAAACAAAAGCTTCGGTTAGTAGAACATACAAAACATTAATCAATAAAGGTTTATTAAGAAAAATCGATATTATTAATTATAATAAAAAGAAAATTGGAATAGGATTCAATCTTACAAAAGCTGGTTATAAAATCTCAAAAACTATATAAGAATAGAAATCTTATTTATCTTTTTCAAATGATGATTAAAATGAAAATTAAAAAAATCTAATGTCATTCTAAGATTTATTCTTCCTATTACACGATGATTAAATATACCTTTTTCAATTATACTATCATCTAAATCATCAATAAGAGATAAAAAAGATTCTCTTGATTTTGTCCAATTATTATTCAATAAATTAATATTTATTTCATCAGGAAATTTTGATATAATTTCAGGTGCTTTAAATTTTAAAATATCTAATCGAATTAAATATTTAGTAAAAATATGATTAAATCTTGTAAGAAAAGTTACATTTTTTAAATATTCAGGATAAGAAGTTTTCTTTTTTATATATTTTTCTGTAATAAATTCAGCTAACCATAAATGATATAAATTTTGATTAATTGTCCACTTATTAAGTATATATTCATTATTCAGTTCAGCATCCGAATATTTATTTAAGTAATTAAAAATAGTTTCTCTTTTACTTTCTAATAACAGAATATAATTCTTTAAATTTTCTTTATTATTCATATATAGAATAGTTTTACATGATTATTAGTTAAAATTCAAATATTATATTAACACACAATTTAATATATATGACATGTAAATTATTACCATTATATGTATTTTTTTTTCTGCTAATAGGTTGTAAAAATACTAATGAAAAAGAAAAAAAAAGTCCCAGAATAAAATCAAGTATAAAAATTAAATCACCATTATCTAATGAAATATTTTATAAAAAAGATACCATAAATTTTTTATTAGGCATTAACAACAATGAAGTAAAAATTGATAGCTCAATACTTTACTATGATGATAATTCTATTACATTCACCAATAAAACTAATTTATCAACAAATTCTATTTTAAAATTTGGTAAAAATAATTTTAAAATAAAAACATGGTTATCAGATGGAAAAATTGAAAACCATTTAAAAACTATATACCTATACCCAAAAGAATCAACCAAAGAACTCTTCTATGAAATAACAAACATTTTTCCACATAATAAAGATTCATATACCCAAGGACTTTTTATTGATAATGAAATATTATACGAAAGTACAGGTCAATATGGCAAATCAACAATAAAAAAAGTAAACTTAAAATCAGGAAAAATAATTGATTCATTAAAATTAGACGAGAAATACTTTGGAGAAGGAATAACAATGTATAATGATAAAATATTTCTTTTAACATGGAAATCAAAAAAAGGATTTGTATATGATAAAAATACATTTGATAAAATTGATGAATTTGATTATAAAACAGAAGGATGGGGAGTAACTACTGTTAATGATAAAATTGTAATGAGTGATGGTACTGAAAATTTATATTTTATCAATCCTAATACTTATAAAATTGAAAATCAAATTCAAGTATATGATAATAATGGAAAGGTTATAAACATTAATGAACTTGAATTTATAAATAACAAAATATATGCTAATGTATACGGAAAAGATATTATTCTAATTATAAACTATAGTAGTGGAAAAGTAGAAAATTTTATTAATTTGAATAATGTTTTTAACAAAGAAAATTATAATGGTAAAATTGATGTTTTAAATGGGATTGCAACTAATAATAATAAAATTTATGTCACTGGTAAATGGTGGCCTAGTATGTTTGAAATTAAAATTATAAATAATGAAACTAAATGAAATAACAAAAAAAATGAATAAGTTAGCGACTCTAAATGCTGGAAAAATAGATGCAAAAATTAAATTTGAATTTAGTGATGGGTGTGTTTTAATTGATGACACAACATCTCCTCCAACAATTAGTAATGAAAATAATGATGCCGATTGTGTTATAGAAATAAATAATGAAAATTTTTCTAAAATATTAAATAAAAAAATGAACTCTATGTCTGCTTTTATGACTGGTAAGATGAAAATAAAAGGTGAAATGACTATTGCAATGAAATTGTCATCTTTATTTGATTAATGTGCGCATGAGAAGACTCGAACTTCCACGACAATATTTAGTCACTAGGCCCTCAACCTAGAGCGTCTACCAATTCCGCCACATGCGCTAATAAAAATTATTGTTTTCTTTGTGTCCAAATTTCATATTTTGAATCACCCTTAGAACTAAAACCTTTATGGTGCCAATCTCCTTCTTTCACTTCAAAATTAAACTCTAGAGAAATACCAACTTTTGAATTATCCCTAGAAAAAAATTCTATATTTTCTATATATTTTCCATTTTCAGCTGTGAATATACCTCCACCAGTTCCATAAAATCCTTTTTTATCTATATCATAAGCTATCCATTGAAACCTACCACCAGCAAGCATTTTCATAGTTTTTCTCAATCTATTCACATTTCTCATTCTTATCTCACCACCTCTTTCTATACCACTCATCAGCCATGATCCACTTAAAGTCGAATTATAGTTTTTAAATTTCTCATATACAATCCCATCCAAATACATTGAACCATAGTCGTTATTTATATTAAGATTTATACTTGAAATATAAATTGTATCTCCAACTAAAGATGAGTCACTTGAGTCAAACTCAATTACTTCATAGTACTTTTCTTCACCTAATACATAGGTACCTCCATAAGTACTTATAAATTTCTTATTATCCCTATCATATTTAGTTGAAGAAAAAAAATTATCAGAATAGATTCTAACTTCATTGATACTTTTATTATTCAAAAACCAAGAAGTATTTTGCAATGGATTAGCATCATCCATATTAAAAAAAGATAAAACTAAAAATATAAAAAAATTAAACATAATCGTTTAACATAACTGGCATAATAAGCATAGTAATATCTTCATTATCATCCATTTCATCTGGAATAATTAATCCAGCTTTATTTGGCTCAGATAATTTAAAAGTTACCCTAGTAGAATTCAAATTAGATAAAATCTCTATTAAAAATTTTGCATTAAAACCAATTTCTATATCTGCGCCATCATGCTCACAAGAAATTCTTTCATTTGCTTCATTAGAAAAATCCAAATCTTCAGCAGAAATTAATATCTCACCGCCAGAAATTTTAAATCTGACCTGATTAGTAGTTTTATTAGCATAAATAGATATTCTTTTTAAAGAACTTAGAACTTCTGATTTATCTATAACAATATTATTAGAATTATCTAATGGTATTACATTTTCATAATCAGGATATCTCTCATCAATCAATCTGCAAACCATCTTTACATTATCAAAAGAAAAAAATGCATTAGAAGCATTAAATTCTAATTTAACATCAGAAGATTTGTCCGATGGTAGCGTTGATTTTAATAAATTCAAAGATTTTCTTGGAAGTATCATTTCATGATCAACCTCATCACCACTAATATCACTTCTTACATATTTAACTAGCCTATGACCATCCGTAGATACAAAGGTACAAGAAGAAGTAGATAGTTTTAAAAAGATACCAGTCATTGCAGGTCTTAACTCATCAGTACTTGTAGAAAATATAGTATTAGATATTGCATTTGATAAAAGTTCCGAACTTAAATCAATAGAATAACCATCTGTAACCTGTGGAACCTTAGGGAAATCTGTAGCATTTTCTCCAGCTAACTTATATCTTCCATTATCTGAATTAATTTCTATATTATAATTTTCATCATCTATAGAAAAAGTAATAGGTTGTTCTGGAAGATTTTTTAAGGTATCAATCAAAATTTTTGCAGGAATTGCTACACTACCATCTCCCTTTGATTCTACTTGGATTTCCACCATAACAGATGTTTGTAAATCAGATGCAGTTATTAATAAATTACCATTTTCTATTTCAAAAAGAACATTATCTAAAATAGGAACAACTGAATTAGAAGTAATAACACCATTTATTGCATTTAAGTTTTTTAAAAGATATGACGAAGAAACTATAAAGTTCATTTTAAGTATATTTTTGTTATTAGAACATTAAATTTAAATATAAAATCAATCTTCTTCATTAAAATTAATAGTTTTAGTATTATTATTAATTATATCATCATCTGTACTAAGATTTATATTTTTTCTTTTAAAAGCTGGAATCGCTAACTTTTCCTCATAAGAATTTTTATCATATGTCTGATTATTATAATCATTAATTCTATCCTCTCTTTTCAATAAATATTCATTTTTCTTATTTGAAATATCAAATTTATCATTAGAATCATCTACAGAATCTAACTCCTCAATAATAACATTTTCAGATCTATCATTTATATTATTTTCTAAATATTCTGGTTCTAATATATCTTCATCTTCTTCATAATCATCATCTATATCATGAACGACTTCTTCTTTATTAGAAGAAGAAAGAAATTCAATTTCATTATTTTCGGTATTGCTATCAAATAAATTAATTTGAGATTCAGGCATTAAGCTATCAATTTTGTTTTCTAAAATATTATCTGATAATTCTTCTATTTCATTAGTAGAAAAACCTGTAGCAATAACTGTAACTTTAATTTTATCATCCAAACTCCCATCATATGAAGTTCCAAAAATAAAATCTACATTTTGGCTTGCTGAATCATGAATAAATTTAGATATAATATCTAATTCAATTGTTGATAATTCATTTTCACCACCACCAGAAACAATATTTAATAATATTTTTCTAGCTCCATCTATTCTCCTATCATTTAACAACGGAGAATTAATAGCTTTTTCAACTGCATCTTTTGCTCGATTTTCTCCTGAGGATTCTGCAGAACCCATTACAGATGTTCCAGCATTTTTCATAACAGTTTTAACATCTTCAAAATCAACATTAATCTTACCTGGAACTGTAACTATTTCCGCAATACATTTAGCTCCAGTTGCTATAATATTATCAGCTTTTTCAAATGCTTTACTTTGACTTAAATTACCATAAATTTCAATCAGTTTTTCATTCAATATTGTAATAACACTATCACAATTTTTCTTAAGTTGATCAATTCCATCTAAAGCTTTTTGCATTTTTACTTTTCCTTCAAAATTAAATGGGACAGTAACAATACCTACAGTAAGAATATCAAGTTCTTTAGCAATTTTAGCTATAATTGGAGCAGCACCTGTACCTGTACCTCCTCCCATCCCAGCGGTAATAAATAACATTTTTGTATCATCACTTCTTAATAATTCTCTTATTTGATGACTACTTTCTTGAGCAGCATCTCTACCTTTAGAAGGATCTGATCCAGCACCTAAACCTTTAGTTAATTCTATGCCAATTTGTAACTGATTTTTAACTGTACTTGAATGTAATGCTTGAATATCTGTATTACATACTATAAATTCAACATTTGTAATTCCAATTGAATGCATATAACTCACAGCATTACTTCCTCCTCCGCCTACACCAATAACTTTAATTATTGATCTGTGATGTGAAGGTATTTCAAATTCAAAAGCCATAATTAAATATTATCATTTTTAAATTCTGTCAAATCATTATCTTTTAATAAACCCTTTATTTTTTCAGTAACCATTTTTCCAAATTGACTAGCTTTAGGTAAATTAAGAGACTTATAGTTATCTTTTTCATTAATAGGATTTAAATTATTTGCAAAATCCCATAATAATAATCCAACAGCAGTTGAGTATTTAGGATGTTCTAAATTTACCAGATCAGATTTTGCTAAAAAAGAACTCGGATAACCTTTCCTCACATCTAGGCCTATAATATATTTAACTTGTTGCTTTAAATTCATCAATTGTGATCCTCCTCCAGTTATTACAATACCCGCTGATAATTTTTCACTCATTCCACTATTTAAAATTTCTTGGTGTACTTTTTCAAATATTTCTTCCATCCTTGCCTCAATAATTTTATATAAATTATCTAATAATATTTTTTTATCTTCTCTTTGTCCCTGTCCTTTTATTGTTACATATTCTTTTATTGGGCTATTAACATACAAAGCTTTACCAAATTTTATTTTTAAAGCTTCAGCATGATGTCTGGGTAATCCCAAACCTTCCTTAATATCTTGTGTAACGATGTCGCCACCAAGTGGAATAACTGCAGTATGTCTAATAATGCTATCATGAAATATAGAAATATCGGTAGTTCCACCTCCAATATCTACCAAACAAATTCCATCTTCTTTATCCATATCATTTAATAATGCTAAACTTGATGCTATAGGTTCCAAAATTAAATTCTTGCATTTTACATTAGCTCTTAAAATACATTTTTCCATTATTCCAATGTCAACTTTGTTTACACTAATAATATGAAAATCTGCTTCTAATTTTTTTCCAACTTCACCAACAGGTTCTACTGATTCATGATCTTCATCAATTGTAAATTTTTGATGCATACTATGAATTATTTTATGATTAGTAGGAATAACTGCCATTTTAGATCTTTTTTGTAATTCATTAACATGATTGCTTAAAATTTCAACTGGCTCATTTGTATTGCTCTGTATATTAATTGAGTGGTGAGTGCTAAAACTCTTAATATGTTTACCGGCAATACCAACATTAACATATTCAATAGGAAGAGAAGCTGATTCAGAAGCAATTGAAATTGCTTCTTTTATTTTTGCAGTAGCCTTAATTAAATTTTGTATCATCCCTTCAGCTACACCTTCTGATTCTGTTTCACCAAATCCAATAATTTTTAATTTTTCATTATTAATGTTTTCAGCAATTAAAGCACAAATTTTAGAGGTGCCAATGTCTAAGCCAACAAAGTATTTTTTTTTATTTAGTGTCATATTCATTACTATACCTACTTACTTATCACAAATTATCTGATTTTTAAATTTTAAATTAACAGTTTTATAAGTATTCCAACCTTTTGCAGGTAAAATTATTTTATAAAATAAGATCAATTTATCAAACTTAACATCTATTTGTTCAGGATATCCAAAAATAATTTTTTGTTTTGAAACTTGAGGATAAATAATAATATTTTTATCATAATTTATATCTATTTCAGAAATTATTTTACTTAAAAAATTATCATTAATAATATAATTTATCATATTAAATATCTTTTTACCATAATCAGTACTATTTATATTTTTAAAATCATAATTTATATTATCATCTGTATGAATTAACAAAACCCTTTCTGAAAATTTAGTTGATGTAGGAAAAATATTTCCATGTAAATCAATATAGAAATCTTTCTTATTTTCAGAAATTAATCTTGCTATAGGTTGATATTGAACCAAATCAACAATTAATTTATTGCTTAAATCTTGATAAAGTTTTATTTCCTTAACAAAAGGATTTGCTAGTATATTTTTTTCAATAATATCTGCATTTTTAATTATTGAATCCCTATCCATTTTTTCAATTATTAAACTTTCAATTTTATATCTATCTAAAAACTTATTTTCTGAATTAATAACGATTGCTTTTATAGGGCTTGAATTATTCTTAAAAGAAAAAATAACTATAACAACTATAAAAAGAGTTGTAAGTACATAAATAAAATTTTTTAAAATTTTAATCATAATAAGTTATATAATTCATTCACAATATTCCTAGATGCATTTGGCTTAGCTAATTCCTTTAAATTAGATGACATCAGCATAAGTTTATTATTATCATTTAATAAATTTATTACTTCTTTCAACAAAATATCTTTTGCTTTATAATCATTGACAACCAAGCATGCATTTTTTGTTAATATATCTTGAGCATTTTTTGTTTGATGATCATCAACAACATTTGGAGATGGGACTAAAATAAGAGGTTTTCCTACTACACACAATTCAGAAATAGCAATAGCACCAGCTCTAGAAATAATAACATCTGCTACAGAATAAGCTAAATCCATTCTATCAATAAAAGGTGAAATTTTAATATTAGTTGATTCTAATTTTTTTGATTGTATAACATTGTAATAAGTTGAACCAGTTTGCCAAATTAATTGAAATGATGATTCTCTAATTAAAGATAAATTTGTTAAAATACTTTCATTTATACTTTTAGCTCCTAAACTTCCCCCAATAACTAAAATAGTTTTCTTATTTCTTTCTAAACCAAAATGATTATAACCTGATTTATTATTTAATTTAATTGAATTTCTAATTGGATTACCTAAATTAAGAATTTGACTGTTTTTAAAATATTTTTCTAAATTTTCAAATGCTACAAAAATTACATTTACTTTCTTACTTAATATTCTATTTGTGTAACCAGGAAATGAATTTTGTTCTTGTATAGCAGTCTTATAACCTAATAAAGATGCTACTAATAAAAATGGTCCAGATGAATATCCTCCAAACCCAACAACTATATCAGGTCTATAGTGAATTAAAATAAATAAAGATTTAATGAACGAGTGAAAAATTTTAAAAGGAAGAGATATGTTTTTTAATATAAAAGGAATACCTACAAAAATCACATTCAATAAAAAAGATGATCTTTTAATTCCCGAAATCCAAAGACCCTTAATAGGATAATTATATTTGGGAACTATTTTCATTTCCATTCTATCTTTTGAGCCTACGAACAAAATTTCAGATTTATTATTTTGTTTTTTTATTTCATCAGCGATAGATAACATTGGAAAAATATGACCACCTGTTCCTCCTCCACATAAAATAACTTTTATTTTTTTATTACTACCCATATGCATAATTATTTTCTTCTTCCATAGAATTATGTCTACTTATACTTAAAATAATCCCTAAAGTGATACCAGTAAATAATTGAGATGTCCCCCCCATACTTATTAAAGGTAAAGTGATACCAGTAACTGGAAGTAATCCAACAACAACAGACATATTTGTAATTGCCTGTATAACAAGATAAAAACTTAATCCTGCACTTAATAAACCACCAAAAGGTCTTTCGGATTTTAAAAATGTATATAATCCTCTATAAAGTAATATTAAATATAAAAGTAAGACAGAAATACCCATAAAAAGTCCATATTCTTCAATTATTATAGCGTATATAAAATCTGAATAAGATTGAGGTAAAAAATTCTTTTGATTACTTTTCCCTGGTCCTTTTCCAAAAAGACCTCCAGTAGAAACAGCTATATAAGCCTGTTCCAATTGAAAAGGAATATTTTTTTTATATATAAAATCTTCTGTTCTACTAATTGCAGTTTTACCTCTTTGACCAGTTATTAGAGCAATAGTAGCTCCAAAAGCAATAAACAAAACCAATACTGCCAAATACTTAATCTTCACCCTTGCTATGAACATCAATAACATTGAAGTTAAACCCAAAATAATTGAAGTTGATAAATTCGTTAAGGCTATAAATAGACAAATAATTCCAATCCATAAAAAAGGTTTAATTAAACTTTTTATGTTATCTAAATCGTATTGGTTTTTAGATAAAACACTTGACAAATATATTATTAATGAAAGCTTTGCCAAATCTGAAGGTTGAAATGCTTGATTAATAATAGGAATATTTATCCATCTAGAAGCTTCATTTATATTTAATCCAAATTGATAAGTAACAAATAATAATGGCAATGAAATATACATAGCAATTATTGAAATTTTAGAATAATATTTATAGTCTAATTTATGAGCAAACCACATAGCAATAAAACTTAAAATAATCAACAATAAATGCTTAAATAGATAATACTCTGTATTTCCACCCATTTTTTGATATGCTAATGAACCAGTAGCACTATAAACTGATAACAAACTAATTATAGATAATATAACTGCAATTAACCATATCCATCTATCTCCTTTGATATTATATCTAATCCAAGTAAACATATATTATCTAAGTTTTAAAGTTGCCAATGTTAAAATTGCTAGTAGTATTCCAATCATCCAAAACCTTGCAACTATTTTAGTTTCATGAATTCCTTGTTTTTGATAATGATGATGAAGTGGAGCCATAAGAAAAATTCTCTTTCCTTCACCAGATTTATTTTTTGTCATTTTAAAATAAAATACTTGAATAACAACAGACAAATTTTCAATTAAGAAAACACCACATAAAATGGGGAGAAGTAACTCTTTTTTTATAATTATAGCAAGAACTGCGATAATTGCACCTATTGATAAACTACCAGTATCTCCCATGAATACTTGAGCAGGATAGGAATTATACCATATAAATCCTATAGAAGCACCAACAAAAGCAAAGGAATAAATCACTAATTCTCCTGAATTAGGTATGTAAAGAATATTTAAATAATCTGAAAAAATTATATTTCCTGATAAATAACAAAATATTGATAAAGTAATTCCCATAATTGCTGATAATCCAGCAGCAAGACCATCTAAACCATCCGTAATATTTGCTCCATTTGATACAGAAATTATAATAAAAATTATTATCAAAGCATATATAATCCATGTATAGTTATCTAAAAAAGAAGGTAGCAACCACTCATACCTAAATTCATTGTCTTTCACAAAAGGAATCGTAGTAATCAAATCTTTTGTATCATTATGTTGAATTCCTCTAGATATTGTTTCTTGATTAATTGGTTCCAAAAATTCTCTAACAACAACTGAATCATTTTCAATAATCACATATGTCACTACTAATCCTACAATAATTTGACCTACTATCTTAAACCTACCTTTTAAACCTTCTTTATTTTTTTTTGAAATTTTTAAATAGTCATCAATACCACCAATAATACCCATAAAAGCAGTAACAAAAATCATCAAAAGAATGTATATATTATCCAGTCGAGCAAATAATAAAGTGGGTATTAAAATTGAAATAATAATTATAACTCCACCCATAGTTGGAGTTCCTTTTTTTTTATTTTGACCTTTAAGATTTAAATCCCTTATGTTTTCTGAAAGTTGAAATTGTTTAAGAATACTAATAATTTTTTTACCAAATAAAATACTTATTATAAGTGAAAATATTGCAGCCATACTAGCTCTAAAAGATATATATTGAAATACTCCAGCACCTATTAAATTAAAATTCTGATCCATATATTGAAAAAAGTCATATAACATTATTCTATATTTTAATTAATTTATTTTTTAATATTTGCAAATCATTAAAATCATGATAAATATCATTTATAATTTGGTATTTTTCATGACCTTTCCCAGCAAGTAATATTATTTCATCATTTTTACAGTATTCACAAGCATATTGAATAGCGTCTTCCCTATTAATTAAAATTTTATACCTATCATTTATAATACCCATTTCAATATCACTAATTATATCCATTTCATTTTCAAATCTAGGATTATCTGATGTTATAATTACAAAATCACTTAACTCAGATGCTATCTTACCCATAATAGGTCTTTTGGTTTTATCTCTTTCACCCCCAGCACCAACTACTGTTATGACTTTTCTATTTTTCTTAATTTTTTTTATTGTTTTTAATACATTCAATAATGCATCTGGAGTATGAGCATAATCAACAATTCCAATTACATTTTTATTTCCTTTAATGATTTCAAATCTTCCATCTGGTGTATTTATTTTGGATAATGTTTTAAACATAGATTCATTTTCAAAATTTAATATTTTCAAAACGGAATAAACAGCTAAAATATTATATGCATTAAACTCACCTATTATATTAAAATCAATTAATTTAGAATCCAATTCTAATGATAATCCTAAAATATCATTTTGAATTATTTTTCCCTTAAAATCAGAAATAGACTTCAATCCATATCTAAATATTTTTGCATTACAATTTTGAACTAAATAATTAGAATTATTATCATCTGAATTTATAACTGCAAATGCCTTTTTATTTAAACCATCAAACAATTTTTTTTTAACTTTAAGATAATTTAAAAATGATTTATGATAATCTAAATGATCATGACTGACATTAGTTAAAATGGCAATATCAATTATTAATCCATAAATTCTATCTTGATCAATTGCATGAGAACTTGCTTCCATTATGCAATATTCACAACCACTTAATAACATATCATTTAATAATGAATTAATAGTGATTGCACTTGGAGTTGTTAGATTTGTATCTAAAACTTTATCATTTATTCTATTTTCTATAGTTGATAACATTCCAACTTTTAAATTCATATTACGGAAAAATTGATATAAAAAATAAACAACTGATGTTTTACCATTAGTTCCAGTTACAGTTATAACTTTTATTTTATCTGATGGATTATTATAAAAGTTTAGTGATATGATTGATATTGACTTTCTTATGTTCTTAACTTTAATATATGTTATATCATCATTTAATTCAACAGGGAAATCCGTACAAACTACAACAGTACATCCTTTAGATATTGCATCGCCTATAAATTTATGACCGTCAAGAATATTTCCTTTAACAGCAAAAAAAAGATTATTCTTTTTAATTTCAAGTGAGTTTTCTGAAATACCAGAAATTGTTCTATCTAAATTTCCTTGAGATAATTCAATCTTTATGTTTTTTAAAATTGATTTTAAATTCATTATCCCAAATTGATTTTAATTTTTTTATAATTTTTTAATAATTTCCCAGGAGGTATGGTTTGTTTTTTAACTCTTCCTCTTCCTGAAAAACTAACTTCAAGTCCTCTTGATTCAAGTAGATAAATAGCATCTTTCAAAGTCATCCCTATCACATTTGGAATTAAGTTCGAATTTAAATTTATACCTTCCCAAAAAATTGAATTATCAATAACTTTTGTTTTTACCCAATCATTTTCAGATTCACTATGATTTGAAAGACCCAAATTATTCGATATATGAATTAAATCTTCTCTATATCCAGATCTAATCATTGGAAATGAAATTGGTAATTCATCTGACTTTATTTCTTTAAAATAATTTTTATCAGATAAAAAAATTTTATCTGCAATCTCCCTAAAAACAGGAGCTGCAACATCACTACCATATATTCTATATTTTTTTGGATTATCAATTACAACTATGCAGCTATATTTTGGATTTTCTGATGGAAAAAAGCCAGCAAAAGATGTATAATATTTATTTACATATTTTCCATTTAAAACTTTTTTAGAAGTTCCAGTTTTTCCTGCTATTTTATAATAACTATTATTAATGTTATTAGCAGTTCCGTTTTCAACAACACCTTCTAATAATTTAGTTACTATTTTAATCGAATTAAAACTTGAAATTTTAAATTTTTTAAGATTATCTATTTTTTTAATTATCTGATTAGCACGTCTAATCTCTTTAACTATTCTAGGATTAACATAAATTCCATCATTTGCAACAGCATTATAAAACGACAAAGTATGTAAAGGAGTTAACATAATCTCATACCCGTGAGCAATCCAAGGTAAAGAAACATTACTCCATGTTGAATCATTAATGCTTTTTATCGAAGGGATAGCCGAACCAAAAATTTGAAAATCAAAATTTTTATTGAAGCCAAAATTGTTTAAATACTCTAAATAATTTTCAGGCTCATCTTTAAATTGATTATCAATCATCATAGCAATTCCAATATTTGAACTATTCTCAAAGACTTCCTTAATTGTTATTTTTCCATAACCTCCAGGTTTATGATCTTTCATAATTTCTGAATAAAATTTCATTTCTCCTTCTCCAGTATCTATGGAATCAAAGATCGAAGAATTAGAATCCTCTAAATATGCAAGTAGACTTGCTAACTTAAATGTAGAACCAGGTTCATGCATCCCTTGAATTGCATAATTGTATACTTCTACATAATTTCCATTTTCATTTTTACTTAGATTAGAAATTGACTTAATATCACCTGTTTCAACATCCATAAGTATAACACAACCATAATCAGCATCATTTCTTATTAAACCCTTTAATAATACATGTTCTGTAATATCTTGCAGATTCACATTAATAGTTGTAAAAATATCATATCCATTTTTAGGAGATTTTTCAGTTCCATCATATATTGGTTTCCAATAATTTCCTGCAATTTTTTGATGTAATGCTTCTCCATCCTCACCAGCTAAATAAGAATTAAAACTATATTCTATACCAACCGTTCCTCTATTATTTTCATCCACAGAACCAATAGTTCTATATCCTAACTTTGAAAAAGGTCTATATCTTTCATCTATCTTTTCAAAAATGATTCCACCTTTTAATCTTCCATCTCTAAATATTGGCCATTTTGAAATAATTTTTTTTTCTTGATAATCAACTTTTCTTCTATTTACCAAAAGATATCTGTTACCATTTTTTCTAGAATTTTCAAGAATATTTTTATATGAATCTTTGCTTTTATCCTTAAAAAATGTTGATAATAAATAACTTAAAGAATCAACTTTATTAATAAATAATTCTTCACTTATAATGGATGGATCAAAAGCAACCTTATAAAAAGGTAAAGAAGTAGCAAGAATACTTCCATCATCTGATAAAATATTTCCTCTGCTTGCTTTTATTTTTAAATACGATAAATTAATATCTTTTGATTTAGATTCCCAATACTCTCCCTGATTAAATTGAAGGTCAATAATACTATATATTATAGCAATACTTACTATTGCAATAATTATAAAAGCAATTCTAACCCGAAATAAAATTTCCTTTTTAATATTCATCTTTTATAGAAATTTTTTCTGGTGGTTTTTTTGAAATATTAAGATTTAATTTTTCTACTCTCTTTAAGACTTCAGTCTCTTTTCTAGAAAACATATAATTATTTTTTAAAGTAACATAATCAGTACTTAATTCTTCAACCTCTTTCTCCAATTTATTTATTTCTCTAACTTTTTTTTCAACAAAATGCTGATTGCTTATATAGATTATTAAAAAGAATAATAAATAAAAAACCCTATAATAATCTATCTTAATCAATGAACTAGTTAGATTCATATTGATCTTATTAAAAAAAAAATTTAATATTTTCTGTGATTTTTTCATATTAATTCACCTATTCTTAATTTTGCACTTCTAGATCTAGGATTTATTTTTATTTCCTCTTCTGAGGTTACCAAAGGTTTTTTATTAATACTTTTAAAAAAAATCTTTTTATTTCCATAAAAATCTGTTTTAAAAGTAGAATCAAAATTTGATTTATTTATAAAATTTTTTACAATTCTATCTTCTATAGAATGATAACTAATAATTACAAGTCTTCCTTTAATTTTTAAAAAGTCTTTACTTTTTAAAAGCATTTCTTTTAAAGCATTGATTTCATCATTTACTTCAATTCTTATTGACTGAAATAACCTGGAAAGAAATTTAAAGTTTACATTTTTATCAAATAAATTATTTAATATTTCAATTAAATCTGAATTATACTTTATTTTCTTTTTTTTTCTATATTGGACTATATTTTTAGCTATCAATCTAGAGTTTTTAAAATCTCCATAATTAAAAAATAGTTTATCTAAATCACTTTCATCATAATCATTTAATATAGTTTGGGCGTTTTTCTTATTATTTGAATTCATTCTCATGTCTAATTCTGCCTTGCCCTTATAAGAAAATCCTCTCGATAAAGTATCTATCTGATGAGATGAGACTCCTAAATCTGCAAAAATTCCATCAACCTTTTTAATACCCCTCTGTTTAAGATGAAGATCAAAATACCTGAAATTACTATCAATAAATTCAAAATTATTATTTCCATTTATAGAATTAATTTTAAATGAATCAGCATCAGTATCAAAAGAAAAAAGTTTTCCTTTTTTCTCTAACAACTTTAAAATATATTTTGTGTGTCCACCCCCACCAAAAGTTAAATCAATGTATGTTCCAGTAGGTTTAATACTTAATCCACTTATTGACTCATTAAGTAGTACCGGAACATGATAATTCATAATTATTTATTCATCAAGGTATTTTTGAGCTAGTTTAGAAAATTCGTTAGCATCATTAATCAAATATTTCTTATAATTATCAGGACTCCAAAGTTCAATAACATTACCCATTCCAACTAAAATAACATCTTTTTCTAAACCAGTGTGAAATATCATACTTTTAGGTAAAAGAAATCTTCCGTTTGAGTCTAAATCAATCTGAGAAATACTACTAAAAAGATTTCTTTTTAATTTTCTTTGTTCAGAACTAAATTCATTTAACGAATTTATTCTAGTATAGATATTTTGAAATTCGTGTAAAGGGTATATTATTAGATTAGGTTCAAAACCCTTTCTGATAATTATACTTTTTTTAGAAGCCTCAGGTAAGACTGATTTTAGCCTAGAAGGTAACACCAGTCTTCCCTTAGCATCCAATTTACACTCATGTTCGCTTGTAAAAAAAGCCATATCAGAGCATTAATATAAACCACTTAATGTAAATGTAATAAACATTTTCACATTTAGCACCACTTTATCCCACTTTATCCCACTTTATATTTAAAAAAAATTTTAATGTTTATAATTAACTAAATATTATTATTTAACTCTATTAATTGTGTAATCTAAAAGATTATTTAAGCTCTCTTTATACACTGAATCTGGAAAAGAATTTAAAATTTTTTTCGATTGAATTATCATAGCATTCATTTTATTTTCACTATATACTATTCCATTTTTTTCTTTCACAAATGAAATTATTTTTTCTACAGACTTAAAATCTTTAACATCTTTTAAAATTTCTCTTTTTTCAAATGAATTAGATTTAGAAAGAGCATATATAAGTGGTAAGGTTATTTTTCTTTGCTTAAAATCATTTAGAAATGGTTTCCCAATGCCATAACTCAAATAACCAAATAAATCATCTCTAATTTGAAACGCTTGTCCAACCAAACTACCAAATTCTCTCATAAGTAAAATATTTTTTTTATTAGCACCAGATGATAAAGATCCCATTTCACAACAAGATGAAAATAAACTAGCTGTTTTTTGATTAATAATTTTAAAATAATCTTTTTCATTAATATTCAATGTTTTTGATTTTTTTAACTGAGTAATTTCACCCTCACTCATATTCTTTACAGCTTCAGATAATATACCCAAAAATTTAAAATCATTATTAATTACGGATAATTCCAACCCCTTAGATAACAAATAATCACCTATTAAAACTGAATATTTACTTTTCCATAAAGCATTTACAGAAAAAAATCCTCTTCGATAATTTGATTCATCAACCACATCATCATGAATTAACGTAGCAGTATGTAATATTTCAATTAAAATAGCTGCTCTATATGTTGAATTCAAAATAGTACCACTTAAACCTGCAGATAAAAAAACAAATAAAGGACGAATTTGTTTTCCCTTTCTTTTTAAAATATAATTTACAACTTTATCTATAAGAATATTATTACTTGACATTGAAGACCTAAGCATAGATCTAAAATCATCCATTTCATTAATTATAGGTTTTTGAATTTGTTTAAGATTCATACATTAATTTTATAGAATATAATTTACATTTAGATTATGAATAATAAAAAACAAAAAGAAAAAAAGGTTTATAAAAAAGTTGAAAAAAAATCCAAATATTGGCCAATTGTTAAACTTTTTTCGAATAGACAAAAGTTTATGAATGAAGTATCCTTAATATCACAAGAAAAATTAAAAAAAAAGCTAAAAGAAAAATCTATAATTGAAGAAATCAAAAACACTCTTTATAGAGAAAGATTAAGAATATCTAGAATACAATGGAAAGCAGATCCAGCCGATGATAAAATTTTTTGGTCCAATATTAAAAAAGAAATAGAAAATATAAATTATGATAAAAATATTTCTATTCTAGAACAAAAGCTGCTTTCTAAAATCATAGATAGATACACAAAAGAAATAACAGGAAATTTTAAAAAAACACATTATAGTTTTACAAGAAGATTAATTGTAACATTTTTTGCTAGGTTATTAAATACAGCTAGACTTAGAAATCCTTTTGGAAATTTAGATCTTGATAGTAAAATTGACATCATAGGAGAAAAAAAAAAACTTATAAAATTATCTAAAATAGGGACTATAATAATGGTCCCAACTCATTTTACTCATTTAGATTCTGCTTTAATAGGATGGACTATTTCATATTTAGGATTACCAGCATTTATGTATGGTGCAGGTCTTGTATTATATAACATGAATTTATTTGCATATTTTTTAAATAGCTTAGGGGCTTATAAAGTAGACAGAAGAAAAAAACATCTTCTGTATTTAGAAACATTAAAAACTTATACAAAACAAGCAATAATTAATGATTGTCATAATTTATTCTATCCTGGAGGTACAAGATCAAGATCAGGATCTATTGAAGAAAAATTAAAACTTGGATTATTAGGTAGCGCCCTAGATGCACAAAAAGAATTAGACAATCAAAACAAAAAAGTTTTTATTGTACCCGTAACATTTAATTATCAATTTGTTCTCGAAGCACCAGCATTAATAAATCAATATATATCTAGTAATAATCCCGATAAATTTTATTTAGAAAATCTCGGATATTCAAACTCAATTAAAATTATCACTTTTCTTATTAAATTTTTTTCTAAATCAAATAGAATATCAGTTTCTTTCGGAAAACCAATGGATATTTTTGGGAACTCAGTTAATAAAAAAGGATTTATTAATAAAAATAATAAAATAATTTTTAATAATGATTATTCAAAAAAAGCAGAAATATTAAATACTCTTTCTAAAAAAATTGTTCAAGAACATAAATCTGGCACACAAATCTTTTCAAGTATGTTAATAGCTTTTCTGAGCTTTGAAATTATTATTAATAAATATAAGAAACTTGAACTTTATAATATCTTAAAACTACCTAATGAGGAACTAGAAATTGAAGTGATTTACTTTAAGAAATTTTATAATAAAGCCATTAAAGTAATACAAGAACTTGCATCTAATAATAAAATTAAATTATCAGATGAGATTAGTTATCCTATAGATAAGCAAATTAAAATTGGTTGTGAAAGTTTAGGTTTATATCATCCTATAAGACCAGTCCAATTAAAAAATAATACCATCAAAATAAAAAATATAAAAATGTTATATTATTATCATAATAGACTTGTTGGATTCAATCTTAAAAAGATTTTTAATAATTAAGAATTTTTCATTGCTTCAATTCTTGTATGAAGTGGAGGATGAGAATAATTTATGAAAACATAAAAAGGATGAGGTGTCAAATTAATCAAATTATTTTTAGATAATTTTTTAAGAGCAGTAATTAATGATTCTTTATTAAATGTTTTGCAAGCATAATTATCGGCTTCAAATTCATTCTTTCTACTTTTAATATTCATTAAAATACTTAAAAAAGTACTTATTGGAGTATAAATTATTGAAAATGCAAAAATCTCAAAATGTCTAAATGAAACAAATCCCCCAAGAGCATAGCTAACTTGAGGATTAAAAAGAAATTTTGATAATACAAATAACATTACACCAGAAATTATAATTGAAATAATAAGATTTGAGTACACATGATTTTTTTTATAGTGACCTACTTCATGAGCTAAAACAGAAACTAATTCATCGTCGGTATGATTTTTAATTAGAGTATCAAATAATACGATTTTTTTAGCTCTACCTAAGCCAGAAAAATATGCATTTGCTTTAGAAGATCTTTTTGATCCATTGATCACAAAAATATTAGTTAAAGGAAAATTAACTTTTTTTGCATAATTATTAATTTTATTTCTAAGTTCACCACTCTCTAAAAGAATTAATTTATTAAAAAGAGGAACAATTAAACTAGTATAAAACATGTTAATAAATACAGTAAAAAGAGATATTACTATCCAAAAATATATCCAAAAATTAGAAGGATATAACATTATGAGAATTAATAATGTAGAAAGTAATACGCCACCTAAAATAAGAATTAAAATATAACTTTTAAGTTTATCTATAATGAACGTTTTTAAATTCATTTTATTAAAACCAAATTTTTCTTCAATTACAAAAATTTTATAAAGTTGAAAAGGAATTGAAATTATATCATTAATAAAGAAAATAGAACCAAAAAACAGTAAAGAAAGACTAATTTCATTTTCAGGTGAATAATTTCTAAGCAAAAAATCTAATACACCCAATAAACCAAATTTAAAGACACAAAATAGAACAAAAAAATTAATAGTACTAGTCAATAAACCAAATCTAAAATTGGATTTATTATATTTTTGAGAATTTATATATTGCTTTTCATCATAAATTCCTTCCAAAGTTTTTGGTATAGAATTATCAAATGAATTGTAGTTCAATAACCCTGAAACAAGATTAAATAAATAATCTAGAGATATTATTACTAAAATTATATTTAATATAGTAGTTGCTTGCATAGCAAATTAAAAATAATCAAAAATTAGGTATTGGACATTGAAGCAATCTAACATTTTTTGGAGGTAATTTCTTTCCTAAAAAGTTAAATTGATATATAAGCGAAATTTCATGAGCGCCACCTGTCAATCCCTTTAATTCAGATAAAGAATAGTCATATGTATAAGAAACACTAAAATTACGATTTTTAACTCCTAATATTCCTATTAATGACTCTATACTATTATTTGAACTAATAGGAAACCCTCTATAAAATATTCCAAACAATATAGGATTTAAAGTCAAATAAGAACCTAAATCCAATTGACTAATATTCGAAATAATTCTAAAATTAAAAACTGGAACTATAGTTAGATTATGTTTGCTGACTTTATTTAATTTTAAACTATAACCACCATGAAATGAATATAATCTATCTAAATTTTCAATATTATCTGAAAAAGAAATATTAGGTTTAGGTAGATTATATATAGATGCTCCTAACCATACATTATTAGAATAAGCAATCAATCCAACTGCTAAATTTAAATAATTAACTTTTTCAAATGTAGATAAATTTTCAAGTGTTGGATTAATTGAACCATTTTGTTGAAACTGATCATAAAATAATAAATTTTGACTATCGAAATTTGAATTAGTATATGATATTTGAATTCCTGATCTTATCACCCAATCATAACTCAGATTTATTTCATAAGATAATGAAGGAGATACGTGAGAAGTAGACAAACTATTAATACCTATTTTTTCATTTGAAAAATTTATTCCAAATGAAAAATTTGATTTAGCAAGATTATAGTCTATCCAAGAAGTAAAAAATTGATACCCATTATCAATCAACGGCCATTGATTTCTGTAAATCACTCCAATCCTCCCAAATTCTCCAGAGCCAGAAAGTGCTGGATTTAAACTATGGGGTGAAGAATAAAACTGAGAATAATTAATATATTGTGCATTTAAAAAAAGTGAGTAAAATAAAAATAAAATAAATAGAATAAATTTTTTCATCAGTTTAAAAACGATTTAAATACTAAATCTTATATAATTAACTATTTAAAATAGATGATCTAAGCATTAATATTTTTCCAATTTCAGTACTTAATTCTTTTAATAATTTTCTTGAATTTTTAGTACAAAAAGAAATATCTGTTGACTCACAAGCAGGAAGAATTAAATCAAAATATTTTGATAATTTATCTATAACATCAAAATCAACCTTTCCACAAGCAGCAATTAAAAAAATATTTTTATCCTTTAAATAATTACTCAAAGATACAGGTGCTTTACCATAAATTGACTGTTCATCTAAAAAACCTTCCCCAGTGATAACAACACTATCTTTTTTTAATAAATTAAAATATTTAATATGATTTAAAATAAAATTTGTGCCCGAATAAATTTGTGCTTTAAAAAATATTTTTAAAAAAGCTGCTGCACCACCCGCAGCACCTCCCCCGACAATTTTTTTTGAATCTGACTTAAAAATAATATCTGTTAATTGTGAAAAATTATATAAATAATTTTCAAAAATTTTATTTTTTTTCTTTTCTAAACCCTTTTGCTTACCAAAAATTTCTACAGAACCATTTTTTCCTAATAGAGGAATATTAACATCTAAAAGTAAAACAAAATCAACATCAGACTTATTTAAAATAAAATTTTTTAAATCTATCTTTTTAAGATTTATTATATAATTACCATCTAAAATTTCATTATTGTCATCATCAATAAAATTAACACCTAAAGCTTTCAAAATACCTGAACCACCATCAATAGTTGCTGATCCACCTAAAGTCAGAATTATTTTTTTAACACCCTTATTTATTGCAGATAAGATTAATTCTCCAGTACCAAAAGAATTTAATAACTCAACATTCTTTTCATTTTTATGAATAAGTTTCAATCCAGATGAAGAAGCAAATTCTATAACTGCAGTATTGCCATTATCTATTAATAGATATTCACTATTAATAGCATTACCTAAAGGATTTTTTACTTTTTCACTTATTACTTGGTACTTATTATAAAACTTAAAAACATCTAATGTTCCGTCTCCTCCATCAGCAATTGGTAATTTAGTTATATTAAAATCAGGATTAGCTAATACTAAACCTTCTGCTATAATATTAGTTGCTTCTACTGAAGAAAACGTACCTTTAAAAGAATTTGGTGATATAAAAATATTCATTAAATTAATTTTTCAATACATGTATTGAAGTAACAACAATTAAAATTAAATATTAATTTGATATTTTAATTATATAAATTTTTTATTCATCTTTGGCAACTTAAAAAAAATGAAAATAAAAAATGAGTAATAATTTAGTAATAGTCGAATCCCCAGCAAAAGCTAAAACAATTAAAAAATATTTAGGAAAAGAATTTATTGTTTCATCTTGTTACGGACACATTAGAGATTTACCTAAAGATGATAAATCTATTGATAAAGAAAATGGATTTTTACCATCATATGTACCTTCTCCAGATAAGAAAAAAATAATAGACGAATTAAAAAAACTTAAAAAAAAATCAGATAAAGTTTATTTAGCAACTGATAATGATCGTGAAGGAGAAGCAATTGCTTGGCATTTAAAAGAAATACTAAATCTTGAAGAAAAAGATTATGATAGAATAATTTTTAGAGAAATTACTAAAAAAGCTATCTTAAATTCACTAAAAAATCCGACTAAAATAAACATGGATCTTGTTAACGCACAACAAGCTAGAAGAATACTTGATAGAATTGTAGGTTTTGAAATTTCTCCTATTCTATGGAAAAAAATTAAACCTAAATTATCAGCTGGCAGAGTTCAATCCGTTGCAGTTAAATTTGTTGTTGAAAGAGAAAATGAAATAAATGCATTTGTCCCTAATAAATCTTTAAAAACAAGTGCTGTATTTATTACCAATGAAAAAAATGAATTTAATGCAAACTTAAAAGAAAAATTTAAATCCATTAAAGAAGCAGAAAATTTTCTTAAAGATTGTTCAAAATCAGATTTTACAATAAATAAAATAGATAAAAAATCATCAAAAAGATCTCCATCAGCACCTTTTACAACATCAACATTACAACAAGAAGCTAGTATAAAAATTGGATTTTCTCCTTCTATGACAATGTCTACAGCACAAAAACTTTATGAATCAGGTCATATAACATACATGAGAACAGATTCGGTTAATTTATCTGAAGAAGCTATTACAAAATTAAAAAGTCTAATAAATTCAAAATTTGGTCAAAATTATTCAAAGATTAGAATATATAAAACTAATAATAACAACGCGCAAGAAGCACATGAAGCAATTCGTCCAACCAACTTTAATATCAAAGAAATTGGAAAAAATGAAAATGAAAAAAGACTATATAATCTTATTTGGAGAAGAACCCTTGCATCTCAAATGAGTGATTCTATTTTTGAAAGAACTGTTGCTAATATTAATATTAGCAATTCTAACTTAAATTTTAAAGCAGAAGGAGAGGTTCAAATTTTTGATGGGTTTTTAAAACTTTATAATAAATCCTCATCAGAAAATGAAAAAAAATTACCAAAACTTAAAGAAAATTCTTCTATCAATTTCAAACATATTATATCTAAAGAAATTTTTTCAAAACATCTCCCTAGATATACTGAAGCTAGTTTAATAAAAAAATTAGAAGATTCTGGTATAGGGAGACCTTCTACCTATGCTGAAACTATTAGAAAAATAAAAGACAAAAAGTACGTAACAAAAGAAGAAAGAGATGGAAAAGAAATTCAAAGTACTGAGTTAAAACTTATTTCCTCAAAAATATCAAAAGAGATAAAAACTGAAAAGATAGGTTTTGAAAAAAACAAAATGTTCCCAACTAATATAGGAATGTTCGTCACTGAATTTTTAGATATGAATTTTAATTCAAGTTTTATGGATTATTCATTTACGGCAAAGACTGAAAAAGAATTAGATCAAATAGCTTTTAAGGGAAAAAAATGGAATGAAATGCTTAAAAATTTTTATTCAATTTTTTCATCTCTTTCAAATAATATTCCAAAAGAAAGGCATTCTCTTGAAAGAAATCTAGGAGAAATTGAAGGAAAAAATGTGATTGCTAGAATAGCAAAATTTGGACCTGTAATACAAATAGGTGATAGAGATGATGGGCAGGATGGTTATCCAAAATATTATAATATACCTGATGAAAAACTTATACCTCATATATCTATAGAAGAAGCTATTAATATTATAAATTCTACTAAAGAAAGAAAACAACTTCCTACTTTTCCATATCAAGATGGTGAGATAGAAATAAAAGATGGTAAATATGGTTATTATTTAAGATTTAGTGAAAAAAATTATAAAATAAATAAAAATGAATATCCAGAACCTAAATCTTTAACTAAAGATGAGTGCATAAAAATTATAAATATACCTGCTGAAAAGTCTAAAGGAATAATAAAAGAATTTGATAGTGGGATTCAAATAAGATTTGGTAAATATGGAAAACCACCTTATATACTTGCGGTAAGAGGTACAGAAATTGGAAAATTATTTCAACAAAAAAGAAAAAAACCTTTTGTAGGAATACCTAAAGAAGTATTTGAAAAATATAAAAATTCTATAGAAGATATATCAAAAGAAGAAGTTCAGGAAATTATAGATAAATTTTTAAATAAATAATTATTATTTTTCTATTGACAAATAGTTATTAGATCTATCCACATCTGCCATCTTCATGGATGGGTCGATTTCTATAGAATATATTTTTCTTTTTTTAGTATCAACCTTAAAACTATATTTAGGATTTACCCAGCTCCAGTCAGATAATACATGTACATTAATTTTTGAATCAAAACCTTTAATACCTCTCATAATAGATAGGGGAATGTAAAAAATATCTTTCGTTTTATCTGAATATTTAACTACAATTTCTAAAGGCATAGGAATTTTACCTACTCTACTCAAATCAATTTGTGTTAAATTATTTTTTTCATCACTTACTGAAACTGCATAATCAATCTTATGTGTAGTTCCTATCCAATAATCTACATACCAATCTAATTCTATTTCACTTTGTTTTTCCATAATTCTAATGAAATCATATTTATCTGGATGTTTAAATTTCCACTTATTAAAATATGTTCTTAATCCACTAAATAAATTTTCATCACCAATGATATATCCCAACTGACTTAAAAAAATAGCACCTTTTGTATATGAAGCTACTCCATAAGCTTCATTAGTAGAAAAATGATCAGAATGAGTTGTAAGAGGTTCTTCTATATCTTTTTCTAAAAATTTAAAATATCTCTGATAAGAGTTTTTTAGTGAGTTTACAGAATCTAGTTTATAAACATTATTAAATAACATAAACTGTGTTCTGTTTTGAGCAAAAGAAGCAAAACCTTCATCCATCCATGCAAAATAACTTTCATTAGTCCCCAATATCATTTGGTACCAAGAATGAAGGATTTCATGAATCGTCACAGACAATAAACTTGGAAAACTTCTCTCTCCAGTAATTAATGTTGCCATGGGATATTCCATACCCCCATCACCAGCCTGGATAACTGAGTATACAGGATATGGATATTTACCAAAAGTTATATTAAAAAATTGAAATGCCTCAACTATACTATTTTGTAATTTTTTCCAATTTTCACTCATGGATTCAGAATTATTCTGATAATAAAAACTTACTAATGGACCATTAGGAACTTGAATTTTATCATGTGTATAGTCCGGATCAGCTGCCCAAACAAAATCATGAACATTATTAGCTATAAAATTCCATCTATTATAGTTCTTATACTCTTCTAAACTTTTCAAGACCCCAGTTGCTGCAACAATATATTTTTTATTAATGCTTATGCTAACATCAAAATTTCCCCAAGGTGCATAAAATTCTCTAGCTATATAGGGATGAGCATGCCAACCCTGACGATCATATTCAGCTATTTTTGGAAACCACTGAGCCATTGAGTATTCTATACCCTCCTTATTATCTCTTCCACTTCTCCTTATTTGTTTAGGTACTTGGCTATAAAACTCTAAACTAAAAATACTTGAATCATTAGGTTTTATAGGCTCAAAAAGGTCTACTTCTAAGATTGTTCCTTCAATAACATAGATAAGATTATTTTCATCTTGTTTTAAAGATTTTATTCTATGATATCCAATTTCATCTTTATCTAAATTATATATTCGATCCATAACTCTTCCATCAGGATCGATAATATTCCTACTTCTTATATCCATCATACTATTCGGTTGAAAAGCATTAAAATATAAATGGAAAAAAATTTTATTTAATGTATCTGGAGAATGATTATAATAGATTATTTCTTCTGTTCCAAAGAACTGATTATTTTTTACATCGAAACTTATATTAATCTTATATTTAACTTTTTGTTGCCAATAAGAACTTCCTATAAGATCAATTGATAAAAAAAATAAAATAAAAAAAATACTGAATTTTTTATGCATCAACTTTAGCATACTTAGCATTTTTTTCAATAAAATCCCTTCTTGGAGCAACTTCACCTCCCATAAGTTGAGAAAATATTCTATCTGCTTCTGCAGCAGAATCAATGGTTACCTTATTTAAGGTTCTTCTTTCAGGATCCATAGTTGTAGACCATAATTGTTCAGGATTCATTTCACCCAAACCTTTATATCTTTGAATATGAACAGATGATTCTTTACCATCTTTAGACATTTCCTTAATTTGTCTATCTTTTTCATCTTCATTCCATACATACTTACTTGTTTTCCCTTTGCTCAATAAATACAAAGGAGGAAGAGCTACATATAAATACCCTTTATCAATTAATAACCTCATATATCTAAAGAAAAAAGTTAATATTAATGTCCTAATATGACTTCCATCAATATCTGCATCAGTCATAATTATGACTTTGTGGTACCTAAGTTTTTCAAGGTTTAATTCTTTTTCATCTTCTTCAGTCCCAAACCGAACACCAAGGGCTGTTATAATATTTTTTATTTCTTCATTATCATAAATTTTATGTTCTTGAGCTTTTTCGACATTTAAAATTTTTCCTCTTAAAGGAAGAATTGCTTGAAATTTTCTGTCTCTTCCTTGTTTAGCTGATCCTCCTGCAGAATCACCCTCAACAATATAAATTTCACATAAAGCAGGGTCTTTTTCAGAACAATCTGCCAATTTACCAGGTAGACCAGTACCTATAAGTACATTTTTTCTTTGGACCATTTCTCTTGCTTTTCTAGCTGCATGTCTAGCCTGAGCAGCTACAATTACTTTTGAAACTATTTGTTTTGCCTGTTTAGGATTTTCTTCTAAATAATTTCTCAGCATTTCACCAACACAAACATCTACAGCACCCATTGCTTCAGTATTACCAAGTTTTGTTTTTGTTTGACCCTCAAACTGAGGTTCAGCTATTTTTATTGATATAATAGCAGTTAATCCTTCTCGAAAATCATCTCCACTAATATCAACCTTTGCCTTTTCAAGAAGCCCAGACTTATCAGCATATGATTTTAAGGTTCTTGTCAATCCTCTTCTAAATCCAGCAACATGTGTTCCACCTTCTATTGTACTTATATTATTAACATAAGAAACAACATTTTCAGAATAAGACAAATTATAAGATAAAGCAACTTGAACTGGCACATTTTCTTTTTTACCTTCCATATAAATAGGTTCAGGAATTAATTTTTCTCTTGATCCATCTAAATAATTAACAAATTCAATAAGTCCTCCTTCTGAAATAAATTCATCTCTTTTTGGATTACCATCATCATCTAACTCTCTATCATCAACTAAAATTATTTTAAGACCAGCATTAAGAAATGAAAGTTCTCTAAGTCTATTTGCTACAGTATCATAATTATATTCAGAAACCGTAAAAATTTCTTTATCAGGAGTAAACGTTACTTTCGTACCTCTATCATTCGTTGTTCCTATTTGTTTTACATCTTCTACTGGTACCCCTTTTTTATAATGCTGTTCAAAAATTTTACCCTCTCTATAAACTGTAGCTACTAAATGCTCAGATAAAGCATTTACACATGAAACACCTACTCCATGCAGACCACCAGAAACCTTATAAGTATCTTTATCAAATTTTCCACCTGAATGTAAAACTGTCATAACTACTTCTAATGCAGACTTATTTTCTTTAGGATGAATTTCAGTTGGAATTCCTCTTCCATTATCTACTACTGTTATTGAATTGTCAACATTAATTTTTACAGAAATTTCAGAACAATATCCTGCCATTGCCTCATCAATAGAGTTGTCAACTACTTCCCATATTAAATGATGAAATCCTTTTACACTAAGATCACCAATATACATTGCGGGTCTTTTTCTAACCGCTTCTAAACCTTCTAAAACCTGAATATTTTCTGCTGAATAATTTTGTTTATTATCTTCTAATTCTGACATATTTTTCAATTAAATTTAACGTATAAATATAGACAAAAAATAGCACCCAATTGATTAATAATGTATATAAAATGGTATAATTTATTAATTAAAATTCTTTAAATATTTAATAAAATTTATGTTCAAATAATTAGATTTATATTTGAATAAAATATCTAAAAAAAATAAACAGAAATCCAGTGTTTGAACCAGTCGACTTTTATAAGATTGATAGCTTACTAACAGAAGAACAAAAATTAATTAGAAACTCCATTAGAGATTTTGTTAATCTTGAGATTAGCCCAAATATTGAAACTTGGTATGAAGAAAATCATTTTCCAATGGAAATAGTAAAAAAAATGGGAAGTATTGGAATTTTTGGTCCAACTGTAGCAGAAAAATATGGAGGAGGAGGTCTTGATAATGTATCTTATGGTCTTATTATGCAAGAAATAGAAAGAGGAGACTCTGGAATGAGATCAACAGCTTCTGTTCAAAGTTCTTTAGTTATGTTTCCAATAGAAGAATACGGATCTGAAGAACAAAAGAAAAAGTTCTTACCAAAATTAGCTAGTGGTGAAATGCTGGGTTGTTTTGGATTAACCGAACCTGATCATGGATCAAATCCAGGAGGAATGATAACCAAAATTGAAGACAAAGGAGAATACTATTTGTTAAATGGTTCAAAAATGTGGATTTCTAATTCACCTAAAGCAAATATCGCTATAGTTTGGGCAAAAGACGAAAATAAAAGAATCAAAGGTTTAATTGTTGAAAGAGAAATGGAAGGTTTTTCTACTCCAAAAACTAAAGGAAAATGGTCTCTTCGTTCTAGTTTAACTGGTGAATTAG